>Ga0335070_10011980_pt1 | contig 10130 bp, 25 predicted proteins | sample Lox_Sample_13_FD_206722 | JGI IMG/M metagenome (GOLD analysis project Ga0335070, IMG submission 206722) | Soil microbial communities from Loxahatchee National Wildlife Refuge, Florida, United States - Lox_Sample_1.3 | ecosystem: Environmental > Terrestrial > Soil > Wetlands | place: USA... | reverse complement strand
CCATCTTGTCATCGAGATCAATCTGGATGGCCTTGCACATCTCCAATGGCGAGATGAACCCGAATTTATCTGCCAGCCGCTTGAGATGCCTATCGGATTTTACCCCGTCGATGCCGAGATTCCGCGCCAGGTGATATTTCGTGATCGGCCCGATGAACGGCAGGCCCTCCAGGTATTCGATTTTATCTTCGGCAGCCTGGAGTTCCTTGAACCAGATCCGGAACATCCCCACTGCTTCTGCGATTGACTTTCGTTTCTCAGGGTGCCCTATCACGCGGAACGGGTTCACGTCCTCCTTGACCAGTAGGGAATCACCCCGCATGCATTCCCAGAACTTGTCGAAGATTTTCCTCGCAACCTGCTCTTTCATCCCCGCATTCAAGACGACCCAGACGTACTCGCGTAGGAAGCCTTCCGGGGTTTGCTGCTTTAATTCCCTGATATGATCCACGTATTCTATTTCCCCCCCGTAGCCCGCTTTCTCGATGGCGTCCTTTGCCTTGAGATAGAATTCCGTGGCGGGGATCATCATAGCCACTTCCCCAGTGAGGTCGCCTTCGACCCCACTACGTTGGTCTCCTTTGTCGGCAGTCCTTCAATCGTACCATCGATCTCGTCACCCCAGGAGTCCCAGCCGAAGCGAGGCAGCCTGGCGAACATATTCAGTCTTGGTTCCGGAGACGCTTCTTCGACGATCTTATAGAATTCCTCCGGCTTGATGCTATGAGGCAGCCTCGGGGCGAAGAAGGCGGTGGGGATGGCCCGGTCCGTAATCAGGGGAAGGGATCCGCAGACGCAGAAAAGAACATGTTCAGTTGCACCCCGGAAGTAGTACCCTGCCTTGCGCGAGGGCTCGCCATCTGGTTTCGTCTTCACCCAGGTCAGGATAGTCTTCTGCCTGAAGTCCCAGGCTTCTGCTACCCGGTGGGCCTCTACAATGAAGGCATTCGTTGTCCAGAGATACAGGTGCGCGTTCTCTTCGTGAGGTGGCCGGAGGTCACATATCTCTTCTATTGTCATGGTCCCGTATTTCCTGGCGCACCCAATCTTATTCGGTGAATCGAAGCTGTTTGGCCGGTGCTCGAAGGTGGGCCTGAGGTGTTCTCCGGAAGAATCGTAGGGCCAGGGAGGATCTGCCACGATGGTCCGGTAGAGCTTCACACTTTCACTGCCCCGTAGCGTTCCCGCTTTTTCTTTGGCTTTGGTGCGATTGCTGGTTCGACTTTTTCCAGAATGCTGATGACCCTGACTTTATGATTCGTGGATTGAAGAAGGCCGATGGTCCCCTTCAATTTCCAGCCATCGGCCTTTGACCAGATGGGCATGATGGTATCGAGCCAGACCAGGTGGCCACCCGGCTTCAGGATTGTCGCGCACTTTTTGATGACTTTCTTCTTATTGACGAGTTTGGTCCCATAGCGAATGTGATTTTCGTCATATGGGGGATCCGCCAAGATCAAATCAAATCCTTCCCAGAGCTCACTGTTCCCAGCCACGCGGCCCACCATCTCCTGAGTGAAGATCCTGTCAATATCTTCAGCGTTCCCAACGAAGTCTGGCTTCATCTCCTGCCTGATATCGAAGGTGATTTGTCGCTCGCTACCCTGGAGAGTCCCGGAGAAGAGATGCAGGATCCAACCCTTTTCAAATTCTTCCGGAAAAAGAAGTTGTATCCTTTTGAGATACGATGGAGGATAGGCCCCGAACATCTTGGCCTGGTTCTTGTACGAGTTTCCTACGAGCCAGAAAGTGCCAAATAACCCTCCCTGTTCGATTATTGGGAAATATATCCCCCGGTTGGCATTATAATGGGCAACGTCCATTCAGCGATCCTTATCCAGTTCCAGATGTTTATCTTTCTCGCGTTCTTTGTATTCAACTTTCCTGTCGAGGATGATGCCCATTCTCACCGGCTTTCTGTATTGCTCGGGCAGGTCCACCATCTCCGAGCCCTGGAGCACGATATCTGCACCTACGAAGTACCCGTCATACGTCAAAATCTCGTACCTCTCGACGAGGGTATCTTTCCGATACATCGTCCGTAGGTTCTTCAGGGCGTCCTCATCCGATGTTCCACGGGCAATAATAGTGGCACCCGGTCTGAGCCAGATGTAGATGTTGTCAGGCACATCCATCTGCTATCTTCCCGCCCTGGAGTATCCCGATGGCTGCCTTGATCTCGACCACCGCAGATTTAATTCGACAGTCGTTCAACTCTGCCAGGGCGATGAAGAGTGCGGATTCGAGATTCTCCATCTGCCCCGGATTGAATGTTACGTCGCCGGGATTCGTGTCTACCATGGTGCCCACTCCCTGACATCGAGCTCGATGTTGATGATGGTTGCTTCCAGGGGAACCTGGAACCTCTCCTCTGTTCCCCACATGATCCTGTCCGGCGGCCTGTGCGCCCCTGGCTGTTGCTCGGGGTCGATGATACTATATGTGTGCGCCAGGGCCTCTTCAGAATAGTGCTTCTTCAGATTCTCGATGGCCCCTTCCTCTGATGTGCCTCTGGCAATCAGGACACCGTGGCGGTCGTACCAGAGGTAAATGTTGTCAGTCATTTCTTCCCCTTTTTCCCTTTCTTCTTCTTTTCCTTTAATACCCCGAGAATCGTCCATCTCGTCCAGACGACCCCCCGCTTGTCTATTTTCGTCTGAACGTCATGGACGAATCCGCAGTTACAGCATATGAGGTACTGGTCCTTGGGCCACTGCTTCCACTGGCCATCGATGTGCTCTCTTACCCGAGAGGTCTTCCCTGTAAGGTCCACCTTCTTCATTGGACACCTTCATCACCCATGCACGGGAACGTGTCATCACAGCAGCCGTGCATCCCGCAGTTGCACCGCTTGATGATGACGTGGACGCCAGGGATCTTTTTCCTCAGCGACCCAGCCACCTTTTCCGCATCCTGTACCGTCGGCTTTACCCCGACACAGATTTTCCTCTTCTCATCATCCCACCGGATGACGCCCCATACCTCGACCATTATTTCGCCTCGCTCCTTGCGACGATTTCCTTTGCCCGCCCAAGTTCTTTCTTGGCCTCGTAGTCTCTCATCCTGAGAGTGACCTTGAACATCGCGGTCTCTTTCTCGCTGCCGTAGAGTGCCTCTTCGTCTTCCTGGGTCCAGTTCTTGTCGAACTCCTTTATCCGCTCCAGTTCAGCGATGATCCATTCCTCCGGGGTTTTCTCTCCCCCGATGTTCCTGTACCATCGCATTTTCTTGGCGATCCGCAGAAGCGTCCTTTTCTTCTGGTTAAACGTGAAATCCGGCATCGGTTCAACATGGACCAGTTTCTGGAATCTTTCAAGAAGCCCCATTCTCCTTCCCCTTCTTCCTTGCGTACTTTTCCTTGACGACGATCTTCATGCAGTCCTTACACCTGGAAGACCGCTGGAGGCTCCTGCCGCGCCCCCTCTTGAACATGGTGAACTCTTCGTGCGGCTTCAGGATCCCGCAGCGGCTGCACACCTTCATTCCAGGCGGATCGGGTTCCTCCTGGGTGATCTTCATGCAGCCTCTGGTTCCGGCTCCTGTTCCTTCTTCCTCGGCCTTACCCGCTCGCGGTTCCAGTATGGAGAATTACATTCCGGACACCGCTCGGGCTTTTTTTCGCCCCGTTGAGGCCACTTGTGACCGCAGCGGAGGCACTCGTTCTCCGGGATCTCCTCGGGGCCGATCCACTCCAGCTTCTTCGAGCTGCACGCCCTGCACCGCTTGGGCATCTTCTTCCTGGGCACCCAGTTGTCCCCGCAGGCCAGGCAGTGGACGTGCGGCAGCACCGGCTCCTCGACCTTCTCCTCGGTTTTCTTCTCTTCCGATTCTTTTTTCTGTCCTTTCGTCTTTCTGGTCATAGTACGTGCTCCTGATCGTCAGTCATTTTTGTCTTCCTGGAGAACCCCAAGGAGGGCCTTCATCTCGAACCTGGAAAACTGGTGCCTCCAGCCATCCATTCCCTGGGCGATGTAGAAGGCCCGGGCCTCATTCGTGACGCGCCTGGCCACATCCGGATCCTTCGCGTAGCAGTTGAGCTTGGCCTGGAGTGGGTCTATTGTCTGATCATCCTCGTTGAATACCAGGACGTTTCCATTCGTGAAGAGAATTACCTTGTCCGGTTTCTGTGTCATACTTCAGCTCCCGTTTCCCAGGTGATGGGCGATCATCCGCCCGTGGGTCCGCAGGGCGTCAATGAGCCGCCTGGCATACGCCTTCTCTGCCTCGATCTCTGTCTTTGGGGACCGCCCTGCCACTTCCCTGACGGCTATGTTCCATTCTCCCCGTGGTGTAAGGATGGTGAGCATCGTGATCTTGTCCCCGTGCCTGGCCGTCGATGTCACGATGCCATCATTGAGACCATGGAACTTCAGCGGATCCGCCACGACCTCGTTCCTGTCGATCAGGCTCCCTGTCATGCTCCACGGTCCTCCGGAACCAGGATCTGAAGGATCTCCTTATAGAAAGCCCCGATGATGCACCCGAAGAACATGCCCACGAGCAGGGCCGAGGTTGGGTCCAGCGACAGCCCGCCGAAACTGAAGAATTCTCCTATTGGGTTCGGTGCCGCCGTAGTAACCGCCGTGGTGATATTGGCAACTATTGTTACCGTAGTGACCGGATCGGTCATGCATGCTCTCCCGGGCTGCCTGGCCTCATAGCCTCGACCAGTATCCTGGCGCAGACCCCGATGAGGATACCGAATATAAGGCCCCCAATCAGAGAAGCATCCACCGGATCCATCAGGATTCCTCTTCGACAGGCCGCTTGTACGCCCGCATGATGATCCTTGCTCTTTCCTCGAAGTCCTTAAGCTGCTCGACGATATATCCCGCCACATCCTCGGGATGGAAATCATCGTTGATATCCACGAACCCGAAGGGGATATACATGGAATCATCCATCTCCATGCTCATCGGAGCATAGGTTATCGACACGATATCCGCAAGGAGGATCTTTGCGAGCTCTGCCTTCTTCTCACCCAGGAATTCCGCGATAGACAGGGCTACATGGCGGTTCTCTTTCACGAAGTCGCACATCCCCACGAGGATGATGTGCCTGACTTCATCGCGCTTATCCAGCCGGTCCGGCATGGCTACGGCGATAAGGATCTTGGTCACAGGACATCCTCCAGCTTCAGGCCCTTCTTCTTCAGCACCTTTTCGATTTCGGACTGCTTTACTTTGATGAAGTCCAGATCAGCCTTCATCTGCCTGAATTCTGCATTGGTATTCTCGATTGCTTCCTTGAATTCCTCTCGGATTTCATTGGCAATTTCTTCTTCGGTCTTTTCCAATTCGCGCTCGAATTTCTGGTGCCACTGGCCGCGCTCGACGATCTTCCCGCAGAAGTAGGTGAAGTACATCTTGGATTCCGCATCCAGGTAGGCATCATTGATCCTGATGACGGCCTGCGCGATGGTATTCGTGTTCTCGATGATGTTGAGATAATACGGAATGAGCTCCACCTGATGCCTCGGAGAGTTCCGCAGGTCTTCGAGCATTTCTTCCCTGAGTATTTCCTTCCAAATTTCCGCATCTTCTGCCATATTCATTTCCTCGTCTGTGTTCCAGCTACCTGTCTTGCCTCGGCCAGTAGCTGGTCTGACTTTTCCATGATTTCATCATGCTGGTGTTCGACTATTCCGATGTGCCTCTCGATTGAATCCAGTTTCACCATGATCTTATCTATGATCTCCTCCGCCTTCCTGTTCATGATATCCATTTCGTGGACCCAATAGGCCCGTTCCACACCCCTCCCGCAGAAATAGGTGAAGTACAACTTGACTTCCCGGGTGTAGTACGTGTCGTCCAGACCGAAGATGGCCTCATTGAGATCGGTGGCATTCATCCAACGATTTGCCAGGACCGGAATCATCTCGTACATCGAGCGCGGGGCATTGGCGAGATCCTTTTGCATCGCCTCAATCACCGCCTCGCGTTCCTGCCTCAGTTCATCCTCGTTCATATGTCGTCCAGATTGACCCCGGCCTTCTTCGCCGCCTTTTCGAGATTCTTCATGTAATCGACGTAGAATCCCAGGAGGTCTCCTTTGATCTTGGTCATCTCCTCGATTTTTTTATGGGTTTCCCGTGCGTCCTTCAGTAGAATCTCGCATTGGTTCAACTTCTCCTGACATTCCATCAGCGTCTCGATGCGCCCGAGGAACATCCCGGACATGACCATGGCGTTAATCTTCTCGCCCAGGGCCATATCGGAATTGAGCACCTTGGCCATTGCATCCTCGAAAGAATCGGCCTTCGGTAGCATCTTGACGATCTTCCTGACGATGGCCTTGTGCTCCTTCGACATGTTCTTCATGTTCTTGAGGAAGTAAGTGAAGTCGGCTTTCCAGTTCCCTTCCTCGATAGCAGTCTCCATCGCTTTGGGCTTACTGGGCATCAGTCTTCCCTCCGTGCATGCTCATCCAGGAGCGTGGCCAGGCTGCCCTCGGCAGGGATGCAATACACGTACCAGCATGTCCCGGTCATCCTCGGGAATTTTCCTGGTTCGTCGTTCCTGTGCCCGGGGCCATGTTGGTTCCCATAGTCCTCGCCTTCCTTGCGGGAGAGGAATACCCCCATGGGTCTGTCCCTGATGCACTTGTCCTTACAGACGTGGCACCTCTCAACCTGAGGGTTCTCTTCCTCGCAGGAGGGATCCCCGCAGGTGACGGTCCGCTGCATGAGAATGAAGATTGGGTCTCGGGTGGATTCGCATTTTCCCCGATTCGGGAGCGGCTCCCTGGAGAAATCATAGAAGTAGATTCCCACGGTCCCGGGTTTTCCGCTCTTGCTCGGCCCCCTGCGGTACTGGCCCGGGTATTTTGTTCGTGCCATCTCCCCGGATGCCTTGACGATGAGAATATCTGCCTCGAATTCGTCGGCATCCTGGATCCAGTTCGGTTGCTTCATACGCCTGCACCCATTGATCGCATTGATTGCTTTATTGACGCCTTATTTGCGTAGTTCTTGCCTGCGAAGAACAGGGCCACTGCCAGGATCCCTGCCGCTGCTGCCGCGATAGCCACGAGGATTATGATCCGAGCTGACCCTGGCGCATCTTCACCGAATTTCGCAATGCCCTTGAGCGCACCTCCGAACTCCGACATTGACCTGACGATGACGATGACATCCCAGATCATGGCGAATGAATTCCACAGGGAGATAAGAATCATCCACCATTTCTTGTACTTGATCGTCTGTCTCCAGCCGTCGATGGTTATGACCGCCCCCGCGCAAACCAGTGGGATCCCCAGGATGACGTTCTCCGCGATGAGGAAATCTTCAGGCAGGTAGCCCAGGAGGACCGCCACCAGGACTACGACGTAGAGCATGCCCACGACACCCACGATGAGGGCCGCTGCTGCGATGACTTTCTCGGCACCTGATTTTGCATGCCCCCAAAGGATTCCTGAAGCGAAACTGTCCCAGAGACAGATGGCAACGTCTATGACAACGAATATCCAGCCTAACCATTCTGCTGTCATGATTCCACCTTGTTGAGATTCCCGAGCGATGCTTGCTGCATGAGCTGCCTGGTGATCATGCCCGACTTCTCGTTGTGCTGGATCCTCCTTGCCAGAAGATTCCAGTGGTCCCTGAAGCCCTGCCGGGCCTCCTCCTTGCAGAACTCGATCACCTGCCCGATACGAAGGCCCCCTGTTCCATCCTGCTTGGTGAACGTGCCCCTGGCGGCCTCCTGGACGAGAAGCATAATGCATTGTTCCGCGATCTGTCCCTGGGGATGGCGGATCTTCTCTGCCATTTTAGGATACCTCACCTGCTCACAGTATCTGGCCACCTTTTCCCAGTCGATCATATCAGCACCTGCTTTCCCCTTCGTCCCTGCTTTGCAGGTATTCATCGACGAGTTTCTCATCGTTCTCGCGGGATATCTCTTTGACGTGCCCGTGACGCCGCAGCCAGGCCATGTAGCCCATCAGCAGGTTCCTGTCATGGAATGAAATCATCTGATGATCTCCCGCCATTCATCTTTATCCCACTCGAAGATATAGAGGCAATCGTCGAAGTCCTTGGTCAGACACAGGCGGGGCTTATTGAGAATGCGGTTGCAGTCGTATGGGCTGTAATCCGGATCCCAGTACGGCTTCGACTTTAGGGCCTGGCGCACAGTCTTGAACTCCTTCTCGACCTCGATGCCGCAAATCCCACCATTCCCGTGGGGGATGGGCCTGATGATGAAGGCCCTCTTCTTCATCACGTCCTCCCCGTATTTCGGCATCTCGAAGCGCGTGTGGGTGCAGTATTTTAGCTTATAGAAATGTGCGTCTTTGTAGGTGGCCGCGTTCTTCGGGCTCGTATGAAGCGTGCATTCCTTGCATTCCCTGAAAAGGCAATACCTGTCCTCCTCCTTGAAGGCCCTGACGTTCTCTACCTTCGGGCCGTAATCCTCCTCGGTCTCTACGACCCACATGGCCGGACAGACGTACCTGAATCTCTTGACCTCGAAGTTGCCACTGGGCCGTATCTTGAGAGTTTCCATGTGATCGACTGCTGGTTCGCATTCTGCCATGATTTCATTTCCCTCCTTCGTTCAGGCCATCGAAGAGATCCCAGAGCTGTATCGATGCGTCGTAATGATTGTTCGATTTCGGGTACACCAGCATGGTCTTCCCGTTGAGTTGCAGGTCGAAGCCTTCCCCGGTTTTGCCATCCACGATATGGGCGGTAGTCAGCCCGTCCATGACGATCTTTTCGATGACCGTGAATTTATTCTTGTTCAGCAGGCTGGTTATGATCTCCGGATCCTGCTGGTCCTTAAAAGTGAAGGCCCAGGGACGCTGGACCCTGTGCCTGAACCTGCCACCCTTTCCGACCTCGCGCCATTCGACACCTGCGGCCTCGATGGATCCCTCGCCTTTTGGCGTCGATGAGTTTTCCTTCTCCTTCCGCTCGATCTCTTCCCGGACCTGGATTTCCCGCTCGACTGCTCTCCACATGCAGAGATCCAGTTCCTGGGCCGACTCTTCATGCCTCTTCCCGTCCTCACCGACCCAACTGATGGTCCACCACCGGCGGGAGGCGACCTCATGGCGATATTGTACTGAAAGGGTGACTTCCGAGACCCCTTCCACTGCCTCGTTCATTATCATCTCAGTCATGAAAGCGACGAGACTTATCCTGGCCCACGGAGCGTTCTCCCTGCGTGCCCTTACCAGGGACTCGAAGAGGCTGGTCATTTCATACTCCGGTTTTCGCCTGTTCCCCTTCCCTCATCTGGTCCTCAGCCGGTTCCTGCCTGATGAATGGGTTCTCATCAAGGGGATCAATGCACTTGACAGCGTGCTTTGGGATCATGGTGGGGGCTTTGTCCTTCAGGGTCGTGTCACCCTGAAGCAGCAGCTCGTACTTGGAATATTTCAGGAGGATTCCCTGGATGGAGTTGCCGTCCAGAAACGTGATCCTGACGTGCTGGTTCCGCAGCCTCGCGTAGAAGTTCGGCTCCTTCGCCATAGGCTTCGGCTGGATTCCATGCGGCACCGATTTGTCCCCGGGCTTGAAGTACAGGTCGGCCAGCTTGCTCATCTGGACGTTCACGGCCTGCTGCCAGGTGGAGAGCCCCGGTTGCGGATCCTCCAGGAGCTGCATCAGCAGCCCCGCTTCTCGCTTCATATCCTCTGTAAGTGTCATGATTCCTTATCCCTGCGGCTTATTTGCCGCTGCTTGGGCTGTTATGTCCCTCTTGGCCTTTTCCATCCGTTCCCGCCTCAACTCGATCTCGCAGGCCACATGGATCCCCGCGTACACGAGGGTTGCCACGACAATGACTCCCAGGATGATGGCTGGGATGGACAGAATACTCTCGTAGGCGATGAAGAACATGATGCCGTTGATGGTCCAGGCCAACAGGCCCCCTACCACGAACAGGTACACGAAGCTCACTGCGAAGGCAATCATCAGGGGAAGCAGGGCGAGATTGAAGGCCCCATCTTCATTCTTGAACCCGTATTTCAAGAGTTCCCCGACATAGAATGCGAGGATGAGCCCTGTAACGACGAGTGACAAAACCATCGCCAGGGCTACGTCAGTCGGACAGACGCTTCCTGCGCTACCTTCCGGGCAGACAGTAATCGGCGCGGAGGTTGCGAATCTTGCCACGAGATACGTG
>Ga0335070_10011979_pt1 | contig 10130 bp, 4 predicted proteins | sample Lox_Sample_13_FD_206722 | JGI IMG/M metagenome (GOLD analysis project Ga0335070, IMG submission 206722) | Soil microbial communities from Loxahatchee National Wildlife Refuge, Florida, United States - Lox_Sample_1.3 | ecosystem: Environmental > Terrestrial > Soil > Wetlands | place: USA: Florida... | reverse complement strand
GCCGGCCGGCTCGAAACGCGCACCCTCGCCGTCTCGCCGGCCGTCCAGTTCCAGAGCGGCGACCGCGTCGAGGGCGACATCTCGTCCACCTACGACGTCCTGCCCTTCGACTTCGAGGTCGCCGACGGGGTCGTCCTGCCGATGGGGCCCTATCGCTACGCGACCTTCAGGGTCGGGTTTGAATCGGCTTCGCACCGGCCGTGGCAGGTCGAGCTCAACCGGCATTTCGGCCGGTTCTATTCGGGGCGCCTGGCCGAGACCGAGGTCGGCCTGTCCTTGAGGCTCAAGGGCTACGTGACGCTCGGCGCGGTAGCGAACCTCATCCGGGGCCGGCTGCCGCAGGGGGATTTCGACGAGAACGTCTACGAACTCAAGGCCGGCCTCTTCCTCTCGCCCGACCTCGGCCTCATGAACTACGTCCAGTACGACGACGTTTCCAAGCAGCTGGGCTGGCAGTCCCGGCTCCGCTGGCAGATCATGCCCGGAAACGAGGTCTTCCTCGTCTACAACCGGAATTGGGAGCGGCGGTGGGACCCGATGAGGCGGTTCGCCCCGCTCGGCGACCACGGCGTCTTCAAGGTCCAGCTGACCATCCGGCCGTAGGAACCAAGAACGGAGAAGGACTTTCCCCCGCCGCGGGGCCGTCCCTCCTTTCTAGCGCCGAGGGCCGGGCGGCAGGTTCTCGGCGAGGAACCTCGTGAACAGGTTGTAGAGGTGGAGGGTCGTCCCCTGCCCCTCGTAGATGCCGTGGGAGCGGTTGGGATAGGACATCATCGTGAACCTCTCCCCGCTGGCCACGAGCTCGTTGACGAGCATCTCGAACCCCTGGTAATGGCAGTTGTCGTCGCCCGTACCGTGGACGATGAGGAGGTTCCCCTTGAGCTGCTTGGCGAAGGTCAAGGGCGAGCCGTTCCGGAAGCCGTCCTCGTTGTCCTTGGGCAGGCCCATGTAGCGCTCCTGGTAGATCGTATCGTAGAGCCGTTGGTTCGGGACCGAGGCGACCGAGATGCCCGTCTTGTACAGGTCGGGATAGCGGAACATGGCGTTGAGGGTCATCGAACCGCCGCCGCTCCAACCCCACACCCCGACCCGGGCGGGGTCGGCGTACGGCCACGCGGCGAGCGCGGCGCGGACGGCCGCGGCCTGGTCGGCGGAGGCCAGGATGCCGACCTGGCGGTAGATGCTCTTGCGCCAGGCCCGGCCGCGCGGCGCCGGCGTGCCCCGGTTGTCGAAGCTGGCCACGATGTAGCCCCGCTGGGCGAGCATGAGGTGCCAGAGGTAGCCGCTCCCGCCCCAGCTGTCTTGGGTCGTCTGCCCGGCCGGCTCGCCATAGACGTAGACGAGGAGCGGGTACTTCTTCGCCGGGTCGAAATCGGGCGGCAGGATGCGCCACCCGTCGACCTGGACGCCGCTGCCGATGTCGAGCCTGAAGAACTCCGCCCTTTTCCGCTTCATGGCTTCAACCTTCGCCCGGAGGTTTTTGTTGGCCGCCAGGACGCGCACGGGCTCACCCTGGGGCAGACGGACGAGCTCGGTTGCGGGCGGCGTGTCGAGCGTCGAATACGAGTGGAAGGCCCAGCGGCCCGACGGGGACACGTCCATCCGATGGACTCCCGTCTGCCCGGCGGGGCCGACGCGCTCCGGCCTCCCCCGGCCGTCCAGGCGGACCCGGTAGATGAAGCGCTTGGTCGGGTCCTCGGGTGAGGCCGTGACATAGAGCCAGCCGCCCTTCTCGTCGATGCCTTCGACGTTGACCACGTCGTAATCGCCCGGCGTCAGGAGCCGGACCGCCCCGCCGTCGCGCGGCACGGCGTAGGCATGCCTCCAGCCGTCGCGCTCGCTCATCCAGAGGAGGTCGCGCCCGCCGCGGAGCCAGACGAACTCGGTCATGATCTCGACCCAGGTCTCGTCGCGGTCCGTGAAGACCGGCCGGACCCCGCCGGTGGCCGCGTCCCCGATGGAGACGGTGTCCGTGTTCTGCAATCTGTTGAGCTGCTGGAAAACGACCTCGTTCGAGTTCCCGGCCCACTCGAGCCGCGGGATGTAGGTGTTGCGCGGGTCCCCCGGCGCCTTCATCCAGACCGGATAGCCGCCCGCGGCGGGAACGACGCCGACACGGACGTCCGAGTTCGTCTCGCCGGCCACGGGGTACTTGAACCTGACAAGCCTCGGGTAAAGGCTGTCCGTGTTGTCGATCATGGTGAAGACCGGCACGCCGCTCGTGTCGAAGTGCCAGAAGGCGATCGACCGGCTGTCGGGGCTCCAGCGGAAGCCGTCGCGGACGTCGAACTCCTCCTCATAGACCCAGTCCGAGGTGCCGTTGATGATGTCCTCGCCGCCGTCAAAGGTCAGCTGTCTGACCCGGCCCGTGGCAAGGTCCTCGGCATAGATATTGTTATGAACGACATACGCGGCCATCGCGCCGTCGGGGGAGAGCTTGGCGAACATTAGGGTCGAGGGCTCGAAATCCGCGCCGAGCCGGCGGAGCCGGCCCGACCGGAGCTCGCAAATCCAGAAATCGCCCCGCGTGTTCTGCCGCCAGACGCGCTTGGAGTTGGTGAAAACGATCAGGACTTTGCCGTCGGGGGACCAGTCGTAGTTTTCGATGACCAGGGGTTCCGAGGCGCCGGGAGGGATGAGTTTGGACGCGGAGACCAGGACCTCGCGGGCCCCGGTCCCGGCTCTGTAGAGGACGAGGTCGCGGCCTCCCTTGAGCGCCGCGCTCGGTTCGAGGGTCGTGTAGGATTCGCCGTCCTTCATCCAGCGGGCCGGACCGAACCGCTCGGGGGAGAATTCCCTGGAATCGAAGATCCGCTCGACGGTCAGGATGGGGTCGGCCGCCTTGGCCTGGGCCGCGGCGAGCGGCGGGAGGGCAAGGACGGCGGACAAAAAGGCGATGACGGTCAGCGATGCGCGCCTGCTCTTCAAGGTGGGCCTCCTAATTTCTATGAAGAGTGACTGCTCCTCCGGAGCGGTCCCCTCAACTTGATTTGAGCATGTACGTCCGGCCGGCCTCCGTCCGGAACTCGACGACCCCTGTTTCGGGCGCCGCGGTCCGGACCGCCCGGCCGCCCGAGAGGACCTTCAGCGGGACCGCCGTCCGCACCCGGCAGGGGTTCCCGTTCTTCGACAGGACCGTCGCGCTCTCGAGGCGTCCGGCCGCCCAGCGGAGGCCGACTTCGAAGCCGCCGCGCGCCACGAGCCCCTCGACCTCTCCGTCCATCCATGAGCTCGGCAGGGCCGGCAGAAACGCGAGCTCGTTCTCCTGCGACTGAAGGAGCATCTCGGCCACTGCGGCGGCCATGCCGAACGAGCCGTCGACCTGCATCGCGCCCGAGCAGATCGAGAAGAGGCTCTTGGTCGTGTACGTGTGCATGGCGTAAGCGAAATTCTCCATGGCCCGGGCACCGTCGCCGAGACGGACCCAGCAGGCGGCCTTCCAAGCCGAGGACCAGCCGTTGCCGGCGAGGCCCCGCTGCTCCAGGACGGCCCGCGCGCCGGCAGCGAGCGCCGGCGTCCGCCGAGGGGAGATCCGGTGGCCCGGGAAGAGCCCCCACAGCCCCGAGATATGGCGGTGGCTCTTCTCCGTCTCCCCCCAGTCCTCGAGCCATTCCTGGAGGTTGCCCCTCTTTCCGATCCGTATCGGCGCCAGCTTCGCCTTGGCGGCCAGAACCCGGGCCCTGAACTCCGCGTCGACGCCGAGCATGTCGGAGGCCCGGGCGACGGCGTCGAAGAGCTCGTCGAGGATGGCCATGTCGATCGTCGACCCCGCGCAGATCGTGGTCGTCGTCATGAAGGTCGTGATCTCGTCGAAGAACGGCGCCTGGCCCGGGATGTCCGGGAAGTTCTCGGGCGACGTCGAGGGATTGGTCACGAGCCAGCCGGACTTCGGATGCGGCACGAGAAAGTCGAGGAAGAACTCGGCGCTTCCCCTCATCACCGGGTAATACTCCTCGAGGAATCCCCGGTCGCCCGTGAAGAGGTAGTGCTCCCAGAGGTGAGTCGCGAGCCAGGCGCCGCCTGTCGTGAACGTCCCCCAGCTCGGCCCGTCCATGGGCGCGGCCACCCGCCACAGGTCGGTGTTCTGGTGGAATACCCAGCCGCGCGCGCCGTAGTGCGCGCGGGCCACCTGGCTCCCCTGGTCGGTGAGCTCGCGGACCATCCGGAAGAGCGGCTCCGCGCATTCGCTCAGGTTGCCGACCTCGGCCGGCCAGTAGTTCATCTCGGTGTTGATGTTGGTCGTGTACTTCGAATCCCACATGGGATTCATGTCCTTATTCCAGATCCCCTGGAGGTTGGCCGGTTGGGTGCCCGGGCGCGAGGAGGAGATGAGGAGGTAGCGGCCGAACTGGAGGACGAGGGCGGCCAGGGCCGGGTCATTCGCGCCGTCGAAATTCTTCAGCCGTTCGTCGGTCGGGAGAGCGGAATTAGCCGTCGCCGGAAGCCTCATCTCGACCCGGCGGAAGAGCCGGCGGTGTTCGGCGATATGGGCGGTCTTGAGGGCGTCATAGGATCTTCCGGCCGCGACGGACATCACGGCCTCGACCCGGCCGTGGGCGTCGGCGCTGACATCCCTGTAGTTCACGAAGTTCGTGGCGGCGGCGACGAGGAGGGTCACGGCGTCGGCGCCGGTCACGGTGAGCTCGTCCCAGTCCAGGCGCATCGTCCCGCCTTCGGCGAGCGCCTTGAGCCGGGACTCGTAGCGGAGCGCGCCCGTGACGCCCATGTAATCGGCCGACTTCCCCCGCACGACCAGTCCGTCGGGGGGCAGCCCGTCCATCCGGAAATAGTCGGTGGCGTAGTTCGAATGGGCCTGGTTCCGCTCGCCCCGGAGCTGGACGCTGAACGTGACCTGCCCCGGCCTGTCCGCCGTGAGCCGGACGACGATGACCTGGTCCACCGGGCTCGAGAAGACCTCGCGCGTGAAGCGCACGCCGTTCCGGACGTAGGTCGTCCGGACGACCGCCGCGTCGAGGTCGAGTTCGTGGCGATAGTCGGCCACCTCGCCATCCGAAGGGAACCGGAGGACGAGGGCGCCGAGGGACTGGTACTTCATCTGTTCGACCGGGTAGCCCATGAGGCTCCGGCCGAACAGGATGTGGGCCATTTTGTAATTCCCCTCGAAGACGAGCTTCTGGATCTCCGGCAGGACCTTGGCTCCTCCCTTGACGACGGTCGAATAGGGGCCGCCGGACCAATAGGTGTCCTCGTTGAGCTGGATCGTCTCCTCGTCGGTCCTGCCGAAGACCATGGCCCCGAGGCGGCCGTTGCCCACGGGCAGCGCGTCCTGCCACTTATCGGCCGGGTGCGTATACCAGAGGAGCGTCGCCGCGTCCGTAGCGGCGCCGCCCGTCGCCGGCACGCCCGCGCACCCGCCGTGACTCGCGAGGCCCGGCCTGGGCCAGCCGCCGGCCTCGCCCGTGCCTCCCGCAGCGATGAAGGCCGCGACGAGGGCCATGACCATCGGGCCCACTTTCGTCCGTGATCGTTTCGTGCCCATCTTCGCCTCACTCTGAGTGTCGGATCCGGGGACGCGGCCTCGGCCGTCGGGCGAGATCGTGGGCGGCGGCCCGTGCGGCCCGCATCAGCTCCAGCCGTTCAGATAGCATGTTTCGTACATCGCGACGATGTTCTCGGGCGGGGTCAGGGCCTGGATGTTGTGGCAGGGGGCGAGGATGTACCCCCCGCCCGCGCCGAGGAGGCGCAGGTTGTCCAGGACTTCCTGCCGGACGTCTTCGACGGTGCCGAACGGAAGGGTCCGTTGGTTGTCCATGCCGCCGTGGAAGACGACCTTGGCGCCGAAGTCCCTCTTCAGCGCCTCCCGCTCCATGCCGCCGCACCGCCACTGGATGGGGTTGAGGAGGTCGATGCCGGCGGCGACGATCTCGGGGACGACGCGCCGGATGGCCCCGTCGTTGTGATGGAAAACGTAGGCCCCGCCCTGGTGCGAGAGGTCGATGATCCTCTTCATCCGGGGCAGCAGGAAGGCGCGGATGTGGGCCAGGGAGATCATCAGGTCGGTCTGCCCTCCCATGTCCTCGGCCACGTACGTGAAGTCGATGCGGCCCGGGAGCGTTTCGAACATCCGCCGCGTGTTCTCGTGGGCGAGGCCGAAGAGCTTGTCCAGGCAGTAGTGGACGATCCCGGGGTTCTCGACGAGGTCGACGAAGGCCTGCTCCTGGCCGCGGAGGTCCTTGTAGATGAGGAAGGGTTCGCACCCGCCGGCCTGGACGGGATACATCTCGAGCCCCCGGAGCTCCGCTGCGACGCCGGAATAGTCCCACCAGTCGGGGCTCGGCCAAGCATAGCTCCTCTCGATCTCGGCCACGGACCCGTACGCGGCGAGCGGGGCGTTGACGCATTCGTCGTAAACGCCTGAACCGTAGCCGACCTTCCGGTAGGCCCGGCCGAAGGCGTCCCGTCCGGGGGCGAGAGCCGGCCCGGCGTAGCGCGGCTCGAGCTTGACGGCGAAATCGACGTGGAGCCGCTCGAGGGCCTCGCGGCGGCCGGCGCAGCCCAGGTGCCTCATGAGGACGGCCACGGTCTCGTCCGTCCCCCAGAAGTCCATGGGGACGCGGTCGGGCCGCTCCCGCCTGAGAACGGCCAGCCAGCGTTCGCGCGGGCTCAGGGTCTCCTTGGGCATCGTCCTCCTCTCCGGCCCCGCCGCGCTCCCGGAATTCGGGCGGACGGACTCAGCCGGAGGCCTTGGCGATCTGGACGTAGTATCTCTTGACGTACGGCTCCTGGACCTCGAAGGACCAGTGGACGTCGCGGATGTGATCGGCGGCCTCCAGGCGCTTGCCCTGCCGGATGAGGTCGATGAGGGCCTGGTGCTCGCCGACGCTGGCCTCCTCCCACTCCTTGACGAAGCCCTTGGAGCGCGGGAAGTCGTAGAGCCGCTTCTTCATGGTGTTGACGATCTTGACCAGGCTCGCGTTGCCGCAGAGGTCGAGGAACGTATCGTGGAAGGCCAGGTTTTTCTCGTAATAGCGGTCGAAGTCGTCGTCGGCGATGGCCGCTTTCATGCCGTCGTTCAGGGCCTGCATGGCGTCGATGTCGGCGGGTCGGATCCGGTCGAAGGCCTTGAGCAGGGCCACGCTCTCCAGGGCGCCGAGGATGTCGTAGTAGTTCCGGATGTCCTCTTCGGAGAGGACGTTGACGACGACCTTGCGCCGCGGCAGGATGGTAACGAAGTCCTCCATCTCGAGCTGGAGGAGGGCGTCCCGGAGGGGGGTCTTGCTGACGCCGAGCTTGGACGACGTCTCTTCCATGTCGATGACGGAGCCCGGCAGGATGGCCCCGGTCCGCATCTGCTCCCGGAGGTACTCGTAGACCTGTTCCTTGAGGGACTTGACGTTCAGCAGGGGCTCGTGCCTCGCGGCCTTCCGTCCGGGGGCGCTCATGGCCCTAAGGATATGGGAGGTCCGGCAAGAAAGTCAATGTTCCCGAGCTGCCCGACAGCGCCGCGACCTCGCTTTGCGGCGGGCGGCGCCCGCCGTCCGTCAGCGGATTGGTTGGGGCGCGACGATGCGTTCCGTCGATTCCGGCTCGACGTTCTCGAAGAAGAGCCCCAGGAACCGCCCCGGTTCGAGGGCCGGCAGGGTGACTTCGACCTCGTAGGGCGCGTCCGGCTTGAGCCCGGACAGGTCGGCGTAGCTTCCGAGGTACGTCCGCTTGGTCTCGTGCGGATAGACGCTGTTGTACGCCTTCCGGACCTCGACGGGCGTCCCGTTGACCTTGACGGCGACGTCCATGGACTCGTCCGGTTCGGCCACGGCGACGAAGAGGAGGAGGCGCCACGACCCGAGCCACGTCGCACGCAGGTCGTCCTCGGCGTAGGGCACGGGCCACTTCGCCTTGCGGTCGGCGAGCTGCTTGAAGACGCGCGACGGGATCGTGACCTTGGCCTTGACCGCGCCGCCCGCGAAAGCCGGGCCGTAGGACCCGAGCCGCTGGAGCCGGCCGAAGGCCTTGCCGGCGAAGCGGACCGTGACCGGGACGAGGTCCTTGGCCTGTTTGAAGGGATAGGGCACGCCGTTCACCGTAAGCGCCCGGACGGTCTTCGCCTCGGGCAGGAGGACGAGCGCCTCGACCGTCGTCCCCGGCTCCCCGGAGACGCCCGTCAGGGCCAGCCGGCCGCTTCGGAAGGCGATCGTCCCCGGGACGTTGAAGAGCACGGGCTCCTCGATCTTGTCCGGCGCCGGGAAGACCTCGAAGACCCGGGCGTCGGCGCCCGAGAGGGGCACGACGACCTCGCTCCCCGCCTTGAAGAAGCCCTCGGCCGAGCCGAGGACCTTGCCCTCCTCGGGATGGAGCTCGCGGACGACGAAGCGCTCCCCCTTGGCCAGGCCGATCGACGCGTCGAGCCGGAAGCGGGCCTCGACCCCGCCGGGATTAGGGTTGAAAAGGAAGACGAAGCCGCGGTCGTCGACCACCGCGGCCGTGCCGTCCGCCCGTCCGACCATGGGCGGCCCGAGGATCGGCTTCAGGGCGTGGAGGAAGGCGGCGTTCGTTTCCGTCCAGTCGAGCCAGCGCCGGAACCAGGCCTTGTCGTCGTCCGAGAGGGCCCTGAACTCGTCCGGGTCGCGGGCCGGGATGAAGTCGATGACGTGGTTGAACGGGGCCGTGCCGATCGAGGAGAGGACGGAGTACTTCCAGCCGAGGGCATCCCAGTCGCGCGGCCGGAAGCGGTCGCGGCGCATGACGTCCTTCTCGTCGGAGCGCTCCGACTGGTGGGTGATGAAGCCCGGCGTGACCTCGGGCGGAGCGAACCGCTCGACCCGGTAGGTCCAGGCGGCGAAGCGCTGACGGTCGGCCGAGACGCGGTCCGCGTGGAGGTCGGGGAAGGCGGTGAAGCTCTCGGGCTGCTCGTCGGTCAGCGTAGGATGGGGGTAGGAGCCGGCCAGCCAGGTCCAGGGGCCGAAGTTCTGGTACTGCTGGCGGCCGTCGATGACGATGTCCGGGACTTCGCGGCGCAGGGTTTCCAGAATGCGCCGGCAGCCGTACCACTGGGCGTACTTGCTCGTGGGCCCGTCGAGGACGATCCACCAGTGGTCGAAGGAGAAGCCGGCCGCGCCCGTCCTGCGGACGAAGGCGAGGAGCTTCCCGATCCACCAGTCCTGAAAGCTGCGGAGGCCGGTGTCGGCGACCACGGCGGGGCCGGATTTGCCCGCGGCCCACTTCGTCCACTCGGGCTTCTGGAGAAAGGGAAGCGAGGGATAGGCGTAGGCCATGAGCTTCAGGTTCTTCGAGGCGGCGTAGTCGAGCATGGAGCGCAGGCCGGCCGGGACCTCGTCGGTCTCCGGGTCCCACTCCCCCCTGCGGATCTTCTGGCCGAGCCCGAACCAGAGGACGTTCTCCCAGCCCCAAGAGTCGGCGTTGTCTTCGAGGCGCGAGAGCTCGCGGTTGGCGGGCGTGTAGAGGAGATAGTTCGCGCCGAGCTCGGCGGCCCGGTCCATGATCCGCTTGTATTCCTCGACACCCTCGGGAGTGCCGACGTCGACCTGATAGTCGTTCTCGCACCAAGGGATGTGGACGCGGGTCCGGCCGGGATAATAGAGGAGGAAGGCCCTGACGCAGTCCGTCAGCGCCGCGACCTCGCTCGCGTCGACGGCCGGCGCCTCGGCGAGGAGCTTGCCGTAGTCGGCGACGAGCTTCCACTCGGGCACGGCCCTGGCCGGAAAGCGCGTCCCCGAGAGGTCGTAGAGGCCGATGCAGAGCCGGTCCGAGGCGAACGGGCCGTAGTCGGGGCTCCAATCCATGTCAGGCGCGTAGGACGCAGAGACGTCTTGGCCGTCGCGCTTCCAGGACAAGAACGGGTTCTGGACGGCGAAGAAAAGGCCCCAGGCGGGCACGCCGGGAAGGCCGCCGGGCGCGGCGAAGCGGCAGAAGGACCCCCAGCGGCCGTCGGCGATCTTGAGCTCGTCGAGGACGGCCTGGTCGAGCTTCGCTTCGAGCAGGGCGACGTCCTTGAGCCGGAACGGGGAACGCCCGGCCGAGGTCACGACGAGCTGCTTCGACAGGAACGCCCAGCCGGGCCGGAGCTCGTAGGCGACGTCGAAGGTATAGGGGTCGCGGACGTAGCGGAAGGTCAGCTTGGCCGGCTTCGTCTCGACCTCGGCCGGGCCGAG
>Ga0335070_10011977_pt1 | contig 10131 bp, 9 predicted proteins | sample Lox_Sample_13_FD_206722 | JGI IMG/M metagenome (GOLD analysis project Ga0335070, IMG submission 206722) | Soil microbial communities from Loxahatchee National Wildlife Refuge, Florida, United States - Lox_Sample_1.3 | ecosystem: Environmental > Terrestrial > Soil > Wetlands | place: USA: Florida... | reverse complement strand
TCCTTTCGCCTTTCGAAGCGAGCCGCCAGCATAGCGGCGGCGGACTCGTCGAGAAAGCCAGGCCGTTCTCGGCGTCGATCGGGGCGCTGCGGATCTTGCTGCATTTGGCGCTGGTCAAGGGCGCGATTCTCTGGTGGCCTATCCCACGACCCGCAGCCCGACGAGGCCTCATGACCGCGCGCCGCTACTCGCCGATGGAGATGATCGAGAAGCTTGTTGGCTTTCCCACCATCTCGGCGGAGTCGAATTTGGACCTGATCCAGTTCGTGCGCGACTATCTCGCCGGCCACGGGGTCGAAAGCCGGCTCACCTATGATGACGAGAAGCGCAAGGCGAACCTGTTCGCGACCGTCGGCCCCGATCGCGCCGGGGGCGTCGTGCTCTCCGGCCATACCGACGTGGTGCCGGTCGCGGGCCAGCCCTGGGAAAGCGACCCTTTCACCCTGACGAAACGCGGCGACAAGCTCTATGGCCGCGGCACCAGCGACATGAAGAGCTTCATCGCGGTGGCGCTCGCTCTTATCCCCGACTTCCAGAAGGCGGGCCTGCGCCGGCCGATCCATCTGGCCCTCTCCTATGACGAGGAGGTGGGTTGCTTCGGCGTGGGCCGCATGCTGCGCGATATCGCGGCCAACCTGCCGCTACCCGCCATGGCCATCATCGGCGAGCCGACCTCCATGCAGCTCGCCAACCGGCATAAGGGCGACGTGGTCCTGCGCACGGCCTTCACCGGCCGCGACGGCCATTCGAGCGCGCCGCATCGGGGCCTGAACGCGATCGCCGCCGCGGCCGAGTTCGTCACCTTCCTCTCGCGCCTGGCCGACGAGCTGCGCGAGCAGGGGCCGCATGACGACAGCTTCGATCCACCCTACACCACCTTCAATGTCGGGCAGATCGAGGGCGGCACCGCCTTCAACATCGTCGCGCGGCATTGCCAGGTCATCTGGGAGTTCCGGCCCTTGCCCGGCGTGGCCCCGGAAAGCGTCACGGCGCGAATCAGGGAATTTGCCGAGGGCGAACTCTTGGCGCGCATGCGCCGCGTCGCGGAAGAAGCCGCGGTCGAGACGACAACGCTCTGCGCGCTGCCGCCCCTGATGCCGGAGACGGATTCGCCGGCCGAGGCGCTCATTCGCGCGCTCACCGGCGTCAACGACGCGATCGGTGTCGCCTTCGGCACCGAGGCCGGGCATTTCCAGCAGACCGGCATTCCAGCCGTGGTGTTCGGCCCCGGCAGCATCCAGCAGGCGCACAAGCCCAACGAGTTCATCGAGATCGCCCAGGTCGAAGCCTGCGTCGGTGTCATGCGAAAGCTCGCAGGATGGGCGGCCAGCGCGCCAGCGTGAAACCTTACCACCAGTCTGCGGCGCTATTCCGCAGCCGGATTGTCAGCCTGTCCTAGCGCAGGATCTGAAGTCAGGCCACCGCCAGCCGCTCCCGCCAGCCGCTTCGCGTTCTCGCGGCGCGGATGCACATAGAGCTGCGCCGGGTCCCTGGCGACGGCAATAGCCGGCGGCGGCGGGCGGATCGCATAGGTGACCGGCTGCTGATGGTCGGCGAACTGGCGCTTGGCGTTGTAGACGCGGTCGAACTTCCAGATCGAGCGCGCGAAATTGGTCTGGCCCTGGAGGGCAAGCTTCAGAATCACGCCCGCGGTATCGCGCAACGCGCGGGTACCCATATGCTTCTTGGCGATGTTGCGCTGCGTCTCCACCAGTTGCGTGTAGAACTCCAGCAGCGGCAGCCGCGTCGGGAGCACCGCATGCTGGATGTCGAACAGCCGGTAGTCACGGGTCGCAAGACGGCGCGCTTCGGTCAGCCACAGTTCGGTGCCGGGATAGGGTGTCGCCACGGTGAAATGCACGACCTCCGGCACGCTCAGCGCCCATTCGCGCACCACTGCGAAGCGTTCGGCATCCCAGTCCGGATCGGCGATCAGATTGATGGCGACTTTGATGCCGAGCTTGCGCGCCACCTCGAGCGCCTCGAAGTTCACGCCCGGAGAGGAGCGCTTGCGATGCAGTTTCAGCCCCTCCGCATCGATCGCCTCCAGCCCGAGGAACAGGTATTTGAGGCCCAGCTTCTGCCAGTAGGTGAAGACCTCCTGGTTGCGAATGAGCACGTCCGCGCGGGTCTCGAGGTAGTACTGCTTGCGGATGCCGCGCCTCTCGATCTCGCGGCCGATGGCGAACCCATGCTCGGGATGGATGAAGGCGACATCGTCGACGATGAAGGCATTGGGCTCCTTGATCCTGGCCAAATCCTCGCCCGCGGCCTCGGCACTTGCCATGCGATAGCTGCGGCCATAGAACGTCCAGGCGCTGCAGAAGGAGCAATCCCAGGGGCAGCCGCGCGTGAACTCGATCGAGGCGCAGGGGTCGAGCATGCCGATGAAATAGTTCCGCCGCCGGGCCAGCAGATCGCGCGCTGGCGGAAACAAGTCGAGGCTCTCCAGCAACACCGGCGCCGGTCCGCGGCCCTTGATCGTGACGGTTCCGGGTACGCGGTCGACGCCGCCATCCTCGATCGCGCCGATCAGGAGCGGCGTCGCGATCTCGCCTTCGCCGCGCAGCACGCAGTCGATCGCACCCGCGCCATGTTCGAGCAACTCGTCGGCGATGAAGGAGGCGCTGTGCCCGCCCACGAACACGTAGCAATCCTTGAACTGCTGTTTGGCGCTCTTCGCGAGGTCGACCACCTCCGGCAGATTGGCGAGATAATTGAGCGAGAAGCCGATTGCGCGCGGGTTGAAGCTCTTGAGCTCGCGTGCGAGATCCTCGTGCGTGAAGTTCTGGAGATCGATCAGCCGGACCTCGTGGCCCGCAGCGCGCACCGCCTGTGCGACACGCTCCATACCGAGCGGCTCAAGGCGCAGATAGACCTCGCTGTACATCAAAGGGCCGGGATGGACGAAGAGCACACGCATGGCGTCTCCTTTGGCTTCAAAGGGATCCTGTAGTCGTCTTCTGAAAAAACCCCGCCTTGCCCCGCCGAGGGCGCTCGCGAGGCCGATCTTAGCCACATTGGCGGCGCTGGTGCGATGCCCTGAGAATGACCATTCCAGGGCTTGCGCGCAGCAAGGCGCCGATGCGGGGCCGGCAGGTGAACGGGCTCGAAGAGAGACCAGCCCGCGCGAGGGGTTATTTCGCCAACCGACCGCGGATGGCGGCGCTTGGCCGCTACTCCGCGGGCTCCAAACGGCGGAGATGGGGTCCGAGCCCCGGGAAACGGTCCTCGATCGCCATGACCGCTTGGCGGAAGCGGCGTTCCCAATCGCCGGTCAAGGCGACATAGGGCAGTTGCCGGCCGCTGAGCTCGGTCTGGCAGCGGTCGGCGAAGCGCGCGCGCAAGGCCGGGTCGGGGAAATAGCGCGTGCCGTCATCGATCCAGGGCAGGTCGACGTCGCAGAGCAGATAGAGATCGGCGGGCCGCGCGATCCGGTTCAGCACCGGATCGCGCCGTCCCAGCAGCATGTCCGACCAGACCGCGGTCAAGACCGGATCGGCGTCGAGCAGGAGGATGCGGTCGGCCTGGCGTGCCGCCGCCGTCGTCAGCGCCTCATGGCCGCGCACGATGCGGACCAGGTCCTCGGCACTGCAATCGGTCCCGAAATGGTCGGTGTGCGTGCGGCCATATTCCGGCACGAAGAGCGTGTCGAAGTGACGGGCGAGCCGTCGCGCCAGCGTCGATTTGCCGGTGCTCTCGGGCCCGAACAGGCAGATCTGCTTCACGAAATAAGGCCGCACCGGTGCCGGAATCCGCTCCCAATGCGCGAAGGGATCGCGCAGCACGTCGCGGCCCGCCGACGGCACCGCGAAGCGCGGCGGATCGACCGGCACGAAGCGGCCGCCGACTTCGGCTGCCAGCCGATGGCCATAGCTTTCCGAGGCGAAGACATAGTCGATCGGCTCGGGATGCGCCCGCTTCACGATCGCCCGCCAGATCGGCCAGGAGTCTGGATGCTCGGCCGGTTCCTGGGGCACGTCGTCCGCGAGATGCACGACCCGCGCATCGGGGAACAGCTCGCGCATCCAGCCGAAGCGCAACCCGCCCGGAATCGGATCGCGCGCCAGCGTGCAGACCAGGATTGTGAGCTCGTCGGCATAGTTGCGGGCGAAGTCGCAGAGCAGCACATGCCCTTGATGCGGCGGCAGAAACTTTCCCAGCAGAAAACCACGGCTCATGACGCTCCCGCGAGCGAGAGATGACCTTGGTACTCCATCTTTGCCGGCCCATGGCAGCCAGATCACGTTGTTTTGATTATAAACCTGCTGGTTGATTATCAATTGATGTGTTGATAATAGAAGCCATGACCCGTACTGCGCATCTACGTCTGGTCGAGGAGGGCGAGGCGCCGGAAGGCTCGCTGGATGCCGTCTTCTTCGCGCTCGCCGACCCGGTGCGGCGCGCGCTCCTGGAGCGGCTGGATCAAGGACCGCTGCTGGTCTCCGAACTGGCGGCGCCCTTCGCTATCTCGCTGCAGGCGGTGTCGCGCCACATCCAGGTGCTGGTTCGCGCCGGTCTGGTCGGCCAGGAGCGGACCGGCCGCATCAGCCGCTGCAGCCTGCTCGCCGGGCCGATCTTCACCGCGGCGGTCTGGATCAATCGCTACAGCAAATACTGGCAGCAGCAGTTCGACCTGCTGGCGGCGGCCTTGGAGACGACCAAGCCGGCGCGCACTCGTAAGTCACGCAGCGGCAAACACAGGAAGCGGGGCCGGCCGCCCCGCGGCCGAAAGACCCGTGTCGAACCCGAATGAAGGATATTCAGCCATGGTCGATCATGACGTCGTCACGCGCGAGCAATGGCTCGGCGCCCGCCGCCAATTGCTCGCCGAGGAGAAGGAATTCAATCGCCTGCGCAACCGGCTGAGCCAGCGCCGCCGCGAGCTGCCCTGGGTTCGGGTCGAAAAGAGCTATGTCTTCGACGGCCCCGGCGGCCGAACGACTTTGGCCCAGCTGTTCGAAGGACGCCACCAGCTCATCGTCTATCACTTCATGTTTGCGCCGGAATGGGAAGCTGGCTGCAAGAGCTGCTCCTTCTGGGCCGACAATTTCAGCGGCATCCCGATCCATCTGCAGCAGCGCGATGTCACCTTCATCGCCATCTCACGCGCGCCTCTCGACAAGCTCGATGCCTTCAAGACGCGCATGGGCTGGAGCTTCCCCTGGTACTCGTCAGGCGGGAACGACTTCAACTTCGATTACCAGGTCTCGTTCCGGCCCGAGGACCTGGCCAAAGGGGAAGTCGAGTACAATTACCGGTGCATGAAAACGACCATGTCCGATCTGGTGGGAATCAGCGTGTTCTATCGCGACGACAATGATGCGGTCTTTCACACCTATTCCTGCTTCTCGCGCGGCGTGGACATGCTCAACCTCGCCTACCACTATCTCGATCTGGTGCCGAAGGGCCGCGACGAGGCCGGATTGCCGAGCCCGCAGGCCTGGGTGCGTTATCACGACAAATACGGCGTCTGAACAAGAACGAGGCCAGCGCCATGAAGTACCAGGAGACGAGCCGCCAATTGGCGGACTATCGCCGCCAGATCGCGGCGCTGCGCAAGAAGATGCGCGAGGCGCAGGCGGCGGTCGCGCCGGAAGAGGTGCAGGACTACGAGTTCGCGACGCCCGATGGCAAGGTCCGGCTCTCGGCGCTCTTCGGCGGCAAGCGCGATCTCTTCATGATCCACAATATGGGATCGTCATGCCCCTACTGCACGCTCTGGGCCGACGGCTACAACGGGATCTATCCGCATCTGGCGGACCGCGCGGCCTTCGTCGTCTCCAGCCCGGACCCGCCGGCCAAGCAGCAGAAATTCGCCGCCGGCCGCGGCTGGCGCTTTCCCATGGTCAGTCACGAGGGCAGCAGTTTCGCGGCTGACATGGGCTATCGCGGCGACAATGGCGGATGGTGGCCCGGCCTCTCGGTGTTCAAGCGCGAAGGCGCCAAGGTCCTCCGCGTCTCCGACGCGGGCTTCAGCCCCGGCGACGATTTCTGCAGCCTCTGGCATTTCCTCGACCTTCTGCCCGAGGGTGCCGATGGCTGGCAGCCGCAATATCGCTACGACTGACGTTTCGGCGCGTCGATCAAGCGGCGCGCCTGCTCGCGCAGCGCCGCCAGGCCGTCGCCTGGCGCATGGCCCTCGACCTCGTCGAAATCGAGCTCGAGCACGATCGCGCGCAGCAACCGCATGGCCTCGCTCTCCGACTTGACCGTCTTGGTTTGCTTCATGGGACTCGTCCATCTTGGCATGTCGCGCTCGCGGGGCGGCGGCTGAATTGCTGGCCCCCAAGCGGTGGCACGTCTCGCGGAACTCCCTCCCCGCTCGCGGCGCCATCACATCCGGCAAGCGATCGATAAGGGCGGAAGATGGCGAGAAGGTGGCGGCGGGCCCGAGATGGCCGCTTTGTCATCTGATGGAATCGTCATGCCGCCCGGCGCTACGCGAGGGGCTCTATCGGGTCTATGATCCTGGGCCCGCGATGGCGGCGATCCTCGGGCGCGCCGGGATCGCCGGAACGGCCCTTCGCACATGCGAGGCGACGGCGGACGACAAGAGGAGCAGGGGAGATGGGGAGGATGGGCAGGCGGACTCCGAAGGCCGCGGGACCGGGAAGGCGCCGGTCATGATCCGCAATCCAATCCCGTGGCCCGACGGGGCGCGCTGCGCGGTCGCGATCACCTTCGACATGGATGCCGACAGCATCCTGCATCTGGCGCATCACGAGCAGGCCAACAACAAGGTCATGACCATGTCGATGCTGCGCTACGACCCCGAGGTTGCGGTGCCGCGCCTGGTCAATCTTTTTGCCGAGTTCGGCATCAAGCAGACCTTCTTCCTGCCGGCCTGGTGCATCGAGCGCTATCCGGCCGCGGTCGAGATGATCCTCGAAGGCGGCCATGAGGTCGGCCATCACGGCTATCTCCACGAGCATCCCAACGAGCTGGCGCCCGAGGAGGAGCTCTACTGGTTCGACCGCAGCATTGACGCGATCGTCAAGGCGACCGGCCAACCGCCGCGGGGCTTTCGCGCTCCCTCCTATCGCTTCTCGGCCAAGACGCTCGATTTCCTGGTGCAGCGGGGCCTGAGCTACGATGCCTCGCTGATGGGGGACGACATTCCCTATCTGCTCGACAATGGCGAGGGTCGCGTCGTCGAGCTGCCCTCGCACTATGCGATGGACGACTGGGCCCATTTCATGGTGGCGCGCGATCTGGGCTATATGATGCCGATCAAGGCCCCGTCCCACGGCATGGACGTATTCCGCGAGGAGTTCGATGCCGCCTGGCGCTATGGCGGCCTCTGGATCTCGGTCTGGCATCCGATGCTGATGGGTCGCCTGGCGCGCGCGGCGGCGCTGGCGGACCTGATCGCCCATATGCAGCAGAAGGGCAAGGTCTGGTTCGCCAAGCTCGAGGACATTGCGCTCCATGTGAAGAAGGTCGTCGCCGACGGGAGCTGGAAGCCGCGGGTGGATCGGCTGCCCTACTATCCGGGCCCGATCCCCGAATTGCCGAGAAAGCCGAAATGAGCCCCGATGCCGCGCCGTCCAAAACGGCCGACGTCCGCACCCACACCCTCTCGGCCTACGACTATCTGACCCGGGCCTGAGGTCGCACCTCTCCTGACGGCAGCCGGCCTCCCGGCGACGCACTCGGCTGGCTTGACCTATCCTATGGGGGAGGATAGGATATCTTTTATGCCAGACGATCATCGCGGGGAGGCCCGGGCAGGCGCCTCCCATGCCAGCCATCCCGAAGTGCTGAAGCGGCTCAAGCGCGCGCAGGGGCACCTTGCCACCGTGGTGGCGATGATCGAGGAGGAACGCGGCTGTCTCGACATCGCGCAGCAGCTGCAGGCGGTCGAGAGCGCGATCGCCAACGCCAAGCGACTTCTGGTCCATGACCATATCGACAACTGCATCGAGCGGGCGACGGGACCCGTCTCGCGCGGAACCCGGGCGGCGCTGGACGAGTTCAAGGCGATTGCGCGCTATCTCTGATCCACAGCCGACCCATCCCGTCAGTCGAGCGGTTCATTTCTCCCAATCGAAGGAAGCTCCTGTGGAACGTCACGCCAGCCATTCCCTCGACCGCTGGGAGCGCGACCATTTCTATCTGGCCGAGCGTCATGACCGCCGTGCCAAGCGGGTCTGGATCGCGGTGTGGCTCACGGCCGCCATGATGGTGGCGGAGATAGCGGCCGGATATGTCTTCGGATCGATGGCGCTGCTCGCCGACGGGTGGCATATGGCGACCCACGCCGGCGCGCTGGGCCTGGCCGGCCTCGCCTATCGCTACGCGACACGCCATGCGCGCAACCGCTTCTTCAGCTTCGGCACCGGCAAGATCGGCGACCTCGCCGCCTTCGCGAACGCGATCGTGCTGGCCATGATCGCGGGCTTCATCGCCTGGGAGAGCCTGCGCCGTCTCTTGGCGCCCGCCTCGATCGACTATGACAACGCGCTCCTGGTCGCGGTTCTGGGCCTGCTGGTGAATCTCGGCTGCGCGGCGCTCTTGCACGAGCCTGTGGGCGCAGCGGCCCCGGCAGGCGAGAACGAAGGTCACCCCGATCATGATCACGACCATCACCATGATCACGACCATGCCCACGGCGTCGGCCATGCCCACAGTCACCGCGATCACAATCTCCACGGCGCCTATCTTCACGTGATCGCCGATGCCGCAACTTCGGTCCTGGCGATCGTGGGCCTGCTGGCCGGCCGGCTCTGGGGCTGGGCCTGGATGGACGCGGCGGTCGGCCTCGTCGGCGCGATCGTGATCGGACGCTGGTCCGTGGGCCTCCTCAAGAGCAGCGGGTCGGTGCTGCTCGATGCGGTCCCCGACCGCAACCTCGAGCAGCGCGTCCGTGCACGGCTCGAAAGCGAGACGGACCGCGTGACCGATCTGCATCTCTGGCGGCTCGGCCCCGGCCACTACGCCGCCATGGTTTCGCTGGTATCGACGGCGCCGCAACCCCCTGCGCATTACAAGGCAAGGCTGGAAGGTCTCCCGGGCCTTTCCCACCTGACGGTCGAGGTGGAACGCTGCGAGATCTGCGAGACGTGCTGAAAGCGGGCAACCGCGGAGACGGAGCTCCGATTTAGCCCGCCATCCGCTCGGCCTCGCGTTCGCGCTCGGGCGGAAACCAGAGCGTGACCCGGGTGCCGGCGTTCTTGCGGCTTTCCAGCGTCATGCGGCCGCCATGAAGCTCGATGAAACGCTTGGTGATGGAGAGGCCGAGCCCGCTGCCTTCGGCGCGGCGCGTCAGGCTCGATTCGATCTGCACGAAGGGTTCGAGCGCCAGCTTCAACTCGGCCTCGGTCATCCCGATTCCGGTGTCCGTCACGCTGATCTCGATTCCGCCATCGGCCGCGCGGCCGCCCTCCACCGTGATGCGGCCCCGTTCCGGCGTGAACTTGATCGCGTTGGACAGCAGGTTCAGCAGCATCTGGCGCACCAGCCGTTCATCGGCCTGCACACTGCCGACCGCATCGAGATGGCCGATGGTGGCGTTCAGCCGTTTTTGATCGAGCTGGGGGCGCAGCAGATTGAGGCAGGCCTCCGCCATCTTGGCGAGATTGACCGGCTCCTCATGGAGCGTGAGCTTTCCGGCCTCGATGCGCGAGAGATCGAGGATATCGCCGATCAGGGCCAGCAGCTGCTGCCCTGAGATGCGAATGTCGGTGGCGTAATCGCGATAGGCGGGAACGCCTACCGGGCCCCGCACTTCGCTGCGAATCAAATCGGCGAAACCGATGATGGCATTGAGCGGCGTGCGCAGCTCATGGCTGATGATCGAGAGGAAGTCCGATTTGGCGCGGCTCAGCTGCTCGGCATGTTCCTTTTGACGCTGAAGCGCCAGGTTCTGCTCCTCGATCAATGCGCGGTGGCGTAGCAGCGTGGCCCGATTGCGCTCAAGGAAGAAGATGACGCCGCCCGACAACGCCGCCATCACCAGGAAGGCAGCGATGATCACCGGCAGCATCTGCTTCAGGAGGATCTGACCGGGCGCCTCGGGCTTCCAATTGAAGTAACCCAACGCGGTGCCGTCCGGCGCCTTGATGACCACGGCCGGCATCGGTGTTTCGCCGGCGCCCGTCCCCCAACGCAAGGCCTGGAACCCGTAGT
>Ga0335070_10011976_pt1 | contig 10131 bp, 9 predicted proteins | sample Lox_Sample_13_FD_206722 | JGI IMG/M metagenome (GOLD analysis project Ga0335070, IMG submission 206722) | Soil microbial communities from Loxahatchee National Wildlife Refuge, Florida, United States - Lox_Sample_1.3 | ecosystem: Environmental > Terrestrial > Soil > Wetlands | place: USA: Florida... | reverse complement strand
GGGCCGACACTCTGTTAACTCCGGCCGCGGCCCCGGAAATGGTCCGCAAGGCTTTCGATATCGCACAATCGGAGCGCCCGGGTGCCACATACTTGGCAATCCCCGAGGACGTTGAAGGCGCGGAGGCTCCGCTGGAAGCCAAGCCGCTCCCTGCACCGCCCAGGCGTTCGGCTGGAGCGGATTCGGCACAGGTCCAGGCTGCAGCGAATCTGATCCGAAGCGCAAAGCGGCCAGTCATTCTGGCGGGGCACGGCGCCGCTCGCGCCGGCGCCGCCAAGGTTCTCACACGATTCTCTGAGGTGACGGGGATTCCGGTTGCCACCACCTTCATGGGGAAGGGCGTGATTTCCGATCGGCATCCAAACGCTCTCGGCGTTGTGGGTTTCATGCGCCATGATTTCGAGAACTTCGCATTCGACAAGTCGGATTTGATCATTGCGGTCGGATACGAACTTCAGGAATTTGCGCCGTCCCGCATCAATCCGAAGCGCGATACGCCGATCCTCCACATTCACCGGTTTTCGCAAGATACGGACGCGGCCTATCCGGTCGCATCCAGCATCGAGGCCGAGATCGGCCTTGCACTCGAAGATCTCATCAAGGAGTTCGCCGCCAGGCCTTGTCCGGCGTATCCAAACGATGCGGTCATCCGCGCGCTGCACGCCGAGGAGCTCAAGGCCGGCGAGAACGATGCTGGCTTCCCGGTCAAGCCTCAGCGCATCATCTATGACATCCGCAAGGCGCTCGGCGACGAGGACATCGTGCTGGCCGACACCGGGGCAATCAAGATGTGGATGGCGCGACTCTATCCGGCATACGCACCGCTGACATGCCTTATTTCCAATGGCCTCTCTACGATGGCCTTCGCCTTGCCGGGCGCTCTCGGCGCCAAGCTTGCGAGGCCGAAATCCAAGGTCCTTGCCGTCATGGGAGATGGCGCGTTTCTGATGAATTCGCAGGAGATAGAAACTGCCGTCCGCGAGAAGATTCCGCTGGTCGTACTTGTTTGGGTGGATGGTGCGTATGGACTGATCAAGTGGAAGATGGACCTCGAACTCGGTAACCATCGCAATGTTGATTTCGGTAATCCGGACTTCGTGAAATACGCCGAAAGCTTCGGAGCGAAGGGTTACCAGATTAGGGCCGCGGCCGAACTGCTGCCGACTTTACGCAAGGCACTCGACGATGGCGGTGTTTCGGTCATCGCCTGTCCGGTCGACTACAGCGAGAATTTAAAGTTGACGGACAAGCTCGGCGCGCTGACTGATCCGCTGTGAGCGCGTCCTGATCTCGGCACCAGGCAAGGTCAGCTAATGGGACGGTTCGTGCTCCCGCCCTGCCAGCAAGGAATGCTGGCAGGGTCGAGACGTCGCCCGCCGTAATCGGCATCAATATCAACAAGAACTCGTTCCACATCGTTGGCCAGAATCAGCGCGGTGCCATCGTGCTGCGGCAGAAATCGTCGCGTGGCCAGGTGGAGGCTCGGCTCGCCAATCTGCCGCCGTGTCTGATCGGCATGGAACGAGCCATAGCTTGCGCATTTGTTGCTCCCGCGCGTTCAGGTCCGCTGAAAGTCCTTGCCTATAGTCAGGATGACAAGAACCAGCTCGATGAAGGCAAGCTCGATCTGATCGACAACCAGATCGTCCAGACCACAGGCACGATCAGGCTGCGGGCGAGCTTTCCCAATGCAAGGCGCATGCTCTGGCCGGGCGAGTTGACTAATGCACGCCTCTTTCTCGAGACGCGCCACGACGGGCTGACCATCGCCGCTTCGGCCATTCAACAGGGTCCATAAGGCCCATTCGTCTGGGCGATCGGATCCGACGAAACGGTGACGACACGTCCGGTGAAGTTTAGGGACCTCAGCGACGGCAACGTGCTGATCGATTCCGCGGATTGCAGGCAAATGAGAGGGTCGTGGTGGACGGCCAATACCGGCTTCAGCAAGGCGCGCGGGTGCAGGAACTGCAAGGCAACCCAGCAAAACAGGCCGACCTTCAGAACTCCGTCGAGCAGGAAATCCCATGAACATTTACGCCACGTTCATCATCGGCCGATCGCCGCGGTGCTGCTGATAGCGGGCCTGTTGCTTGGTGGGCTGGTCACCTACCGCTTGCTCCCGGCGCTTCCCTGCCGAACGTCACTTTCCCGCCCAGGACATCACGGTCGGCGCGCGGCTGGCGAAAACCCAATTTCAATATACCCTTACCGATTCCGACCTAAACGAGCTCAATCACTGGTCGGCCATTTTCCTGGACAAGCTGAAAGGCATTCAGGGCATTACCGGCGTGACGACGGACCAGGAGGATCCTGGCCCGCGCCTCAACGTCACTGTCGATCGAGAGGTCGCATCAAGCTTCGGCATTTTACCTTCAGCTATCGACAATACGCTTGATGACGCTTTTGGCCAACGCATCGTCTCAACGATTTTCACATCTCTCAACCAATACCACGTCGTCCTGGAAGTGCTTCCCCGGTTCCAGACCGGCCCCACCGTATTGCAAGATATCTATCTCAACTCTTCCAATGGACAGCAGGTCCCGCTGAGTACGCTTACCAAGAGCGCGATCACAGCAGCACCTATCGTGATCAATCACCAGGGAATGTTTCCCTCGACGAAGATATCAGCGGCAAGCCACTCTCGCTGGTCACCACGTTTTAGGGCAACGCGAATGCATTCCAGGCGGCGATGTCCAGTGAGCTTTTCTGGTACTCGCTGCGCTCATCGTCATCTACATCATCCTGGGTGTGCTGTATGAGAGCTTCATATACCCGATAACGATCCTCGACCCTCCCCTCGGCCGGTATCGGCGCGTTGCTTCTGTTGATCGCCGTCCACATGGACCTCAGCGTGATCGCCGTCATTGGGATCATCCTGCTGATTGGCATCGTCAAGAGGAACGGCATCATGCTTGTCGACTTCGCGCTCGAGGTCGAGCGCAGTGAAGAGCTCACTTCCGAAAAATCAATCTATCAAGCCTGCGTGCTTCGTTTCAGGCCCATCCTGACGACGAGCTGGCTTCTTGAAGCTCCATTTCACGCGTCCGCCGCTTCAAGTTACACCAACGTATAGGAAGCTTCATGACATGGTTGTGCCTGTGCTTCCGCGTGCACAATAGCACCGCTGCGATGCGGCTTGTACGAAGGCATCAGGTGCTCGAACGTCAAGGACGCGCAATGCTTTCCAGAACCGTTGCCGATCAATTCGTTGAGACCCTGGCAGCGGCCGGCGTCAAGCGCATCTACGGTATCGTCGGAGACAGCCTCAACGGTCTGACCGATGCTATCCGTCGCCACGGAAAAATCGACTGGATCCATGTCAGGCATGAAGAAGTCGCTGCCTTCGCCGCCGGCGCCGAAGCGCACCTGACGGGTGAACTCGCGGTGTGCGCAGGCAGCTGTGGACCAGGAAATCTGCATCTCATCAATGGCTTGTTCGATTGCCACCGCTCACGGGTTCCCGTGCTTGCGATCGCGGCACACATTCCCTCCGCGGAAGTCGGCAGTGGATACTTTCAGGAAACCCACCCGCAAGATCTGTTTCGGGAGTGCAGTCATTATTGCGAGCTTGTATCCGGCGCCCACCAGATGCCGCGCGTGCTGCAGGTCGCTATCCGCGAGGCCGTCGGCAAGCGGGGCGCCTCGGTCCTGGTGATCCCGGGTGATGTTGCCCTCCAGCCTGCCGCAGAGGCGCTGCCCCCGAAGGTCGTAGGCTTGTTGCCGCCAGTTCCGGTCATCACGCCTGCTACCGCTGATCTCGATCGACTGGCAAACCTGCTAAATGGTGCAAGTCGTGTGACGATTTTGTGCGGATCGGGATGCGCCGGCGCCCATGACGAGCTGCTGGCGATTGGCGAACGGCTGCAGGCGCCGATGGTGCACGCGCTGCGCGGCAAAGAACACGTCGAGTGGCAAAATCCCTATGACGTGGGCATGACGGGACTGATCGGATTCTCTTCCGGCTATTACGCCATGCGCAACTGCGACGTCCTGTTGATGCTGGGGACCGACTTCCCCTATCGGCAATTTTACCCAGACAAGCGCGATGCACGCATCGTACAGTTGGATCTAAGGCCTGAGAATATCGGCCGCCGTGCTGCGGTGGATTTGGGTCTGGTCGGAGACGTGCGCGCAGCGCTTTCGGCGCTGCTGCCACTACTCAGGCCGAAAGCTGACGGCGCACATTTGGCGCAGGCCCAGCGCCACTACGCCAAGGCGCGCAGGGAACTCGACGAGCTTGCCAGAGGCACGTCCGGTACGGGACTGATCCATCCTCAGCAGGTTGCAAAAGCGATCAGCGATCAGGCAGCTGACGATGCGGTGTTCACCTGCGACGTCGGACTGCCAACGGTCTGGGCCGCCCGCTATCTGGCGATGAACGGCAAGCGCCGGCTGCTCGGGTCGTTCTGGCACGGCTCCATGGCGAACGCCATGGCGCAAGCTGTGGGAGCCCAGGCCGCCTTTCCTGGCCGCCAGGTGATCTCGCTTTCCGGTGATGGCGGCTTCGCCATGTTGATGGGCGACTTCCTGACCCTTGCCCAGCACCAGCTCCCGGTCAAGGTCGTGGTGTTCAACAATGGCGCATTGGGCTTCATCGAGATCGAGCAGAAGTCGACCGGGATCCTCGATTACGGCACCAAACTCAAGAACCCTAATTTCTCGGCCATGGCCGAGGCCGCTGGCATACGCGGCATTCGCCTGGAAGACCCCGCCGACGTCAATGACGGAATTGCAGCGGCCCTCGCCCATGATGGACCGGTCCTGGTCGATGCAGTCGTGAACCGGACCGAACTCGTCATGCCACCCTCCGTCACGCTGGAGATGGCCAAAGGCTTCACGCTTTACATGGTCAAGGCGGTGATCAGCGGACGCGGCGACGAAGTCGTAGATCTCGCGAAAACAAATCTCTGGCGTTGAAAGAGTCTGACCATGAAGATCACAGCTGTCTCCCTGTCTCGTCAGCAAGCGCTGTCCCGCTCCGGTTCGACGACGCGAATGCCCGACTTCTTCGCGCTCATGAAGCCACGCGTCATGTTTCTCGCCGTGTTCACAGCGTTCGTTGGGATGATGATTGCACCGGTCCATCCCGATCCGCTCCTTGGGTCGATCGCCATGCTCGCCATCGCCGTCGGTGCGGGCGCGGCCGGGGTGCTGAATATGTGGTACGACGCTGATATCGATGCGGTGATGACGCGAACGGCGCAGCGTCCCATCCCTCGCGGCAGCATTTCGCGAAAGGAAGCGCTTGCGTTCGGGCTTGTCCTCGCGTGCGCTTCGGTGGTCGTTCTTGGCATTGCTTCCAATGTCGCGGCGGCAGGGCTGCTCGCCTTCACGATCTTTTTCTACGTCGCCGTGTACACACTGTGGCTGAAGCGGAATACGCCGCAGAACATCGTCATCGGCGGTGCTGCCGGCGCGTTTCCGCCTATCGTCGGCTGGGCCGTCGCCACCGGGCACGTCGGGCTGGAGCCGCTCGTACTTTTCCTGATCATCTTCCTGTGGACGCCGCCTCATTTCTGGGCGCTGTCGCTCAATCGCGTCGATGAATACAGCCGCGCGGGCGTACCGATCCTGCCGGTCGTCGCCGGAAGGGCCGCAACCACGCGGCAGATCCTCATCTACAGCGTTGCCCTGGTGCCCGTCTCTCTGCTGCCATGGGCACTCGGGTTTGCCGGACTGATGTATGGCGCGACTGCCTTAGGCTGCGGAGCGATCTTCCTTGCGCTCACGGTGCAGCTGCTTCGGAGCAAGGAGACCGATCGACAAGCCGCGCATCGGCTGTTCTTGTTTTCCATATCCTACTTGTTCCTGTTGTTTGCCACCCTCCTAGCTAGCTGACGGCGGTAACGACCGACGATCGTCAACGCTGTCATCACCCGGATTGCGGCCAGTTACCACTTCGGTTCCGGCCGCAACCCTGGAACGCCAGTTCGTGGCCGTCTGCAGCTTCACCAGTACGAGGGAAAATGAGGTCCAACATGCGCTACGGTTTGCTAATCCTCGCCCTGACCAGCGTCGCCCTTGGCGGCTGCTCGGAGGGCGTCCTCAATCCGAAAGGACCGATCGCGTCCGCCGAACGGCTGATCCTGTTCAACTCGCTCGGCATCATGCTCGCGATCGTGATCCCGACAATCCTCGCCACATTAGCCGTCGCCTTCTGGTTTCGCGCGTCCAATTGGCGCGCTAGCTACCAGCTGGATTTCACCTATTCCGGGCGTCTTGAGTTGCTGGTCTGGTCGATCCCCGCGATGACGGTGCTCCTGGTCGGCGGCGTCGCCTGGGTCGGCGCGCACGACCTCGATGGGCGCAAGCCAATTGATTCCGCGGCCACGCCGATCACCGTTCAGGTCGTCTCGCTCGACTGGAAGTGGCTGTTCATCTACCCGGAACAGGGCATCGCCAGCGTCAATCATCTGACGGTCCCGGTGGGCACGCCGATCAGCTTCGAGCTGACCTCATCTACAGTCATGAACAGCTTTTTTGTGCCCCAGCTCGGCGGCCAGATCTACACGATGTCTGGAATGGTGACGCGCCTTCAGCTTAAGGCGGACCATCTCGGAACGTATCCAGGGCTATCTGCCATGTTCAGCGGTGATGGTTTTTCCGACATGCGCTTTACGGCCGATGCCGTGTCAGACGACAGATTCGCGCAATGGGTCAGCCAGGCTCGCGAAGCTGGCCCGGTGCTCGATAGAAAGTCTTATGCGGAACTGGCCAAGCCGAGCAAAGCGGTCGCGCCGTTCACTTACCGCGCCGTCGCTGCCGATCTATTCAGCGGCGTCGTGAACACCGCTTCAGCTATGGACAAACCGTCGCAACTCATCTGTTCAACGGCGGAGAGGGCCGAATAATGAATCTCCTCGGTAAACTTGATTGGAGCGCGATTCCCTTACACGAGCCGATCATCATGGGCGCGACTGTGTTCATGGTACTTATCGTGGCGGTCGTTCTCGGATTCATCACGATGAGGGGGGCCTGGCTCTATCTTTGGCGCGAGTGGATTACCTCGGTCGACCATAAGCGCATCGGCGTGATGTATATCATCCTGGCGCTGGTCATGATGTTGCGCGGCTTTAGCGACGCGATCATGATGCGCGCGCAGCAGGCGGCCGCGGCCGGCGGCGCGCAGGGCTATCTGCCACCGGAGCATTTTGACCAGATCTTCTCAGCCCACGGCACCATCATGATCTTCTTCATGGCGATGCCCTTCGTCGTTGGAGTCATGAATTTCGCCGTACCACTTCAGCTCGGCATCCGCGATGTCGCCTTCCCCACACTCAACTCCGTCAGCTTCTGGCTGACGGCCTCGGGCGCCCTCTTGATAAATGTTTCCCTCGCGGTTGGCGAGTTTTCTAAGGCCGGCTGGACTGGTTATGCCCCGCTGAGCGAATTGCAATTCTCGCCAGGCGTTGGCGTTGATTACTATCTTTGGTCGCTACAGATATCCGGCCTTGGCACCCTGCTGGCGGGGATCAATTTCGTCACCACAATCCTGAAGATGCGAGCGCCCGGAATGAGCTACATGCGCATGCCGGTCTTCTGTTGGACGGCGCTCGCCACGAACCTATTGATTGTCGCCGCGTTCCCTGTCCTGACCGCAGCGCTCGCGATGCTGCTGCTCGATCGCTACCTCGGCTTTCATTTCTTCACGCTCGACGGCCAGGGCAATCAGATGCTGTACGCCAACCTGTTCTGGGTGTGGGGGCATCCGGAAGTTTACATCCTGATCCTGCCGGCATTTGGCATATTTTCGGAGGTCATCGCGACCTTCTCGGGCAAGCCGTTGTTCGGATACCGCTCGATGGTCGCCGCGACCATGGCGATCTGCGTCCTCTCCTTCCTGGTTTGGCTGCATCACTTCTTCACCATGGGCGCCAGTGCCAACGTCAACGGGTTCTTCGGCGTGATGACCATGATCATTGCTGTGCCGACAGGCGTGAAAGTCTTCAACTGGCTGTTCACGATGTATGGCGGACGCGTGCGGTTCTCAGTACCGGTGCTGTGGTCGGTCGGCTTCATGGTGACCTTCGTAATTGGCGGCATGACGGGTGTGTTGATGGCGGTGCCACCGGCCGACTTCCAGCTTCATAACAGCGTGTTCCTGGTCGCGCACTTTCATAACGTCATCATCGGTGGCGTCGTGTTTGGATTGATGGCCGGCTACAATTACTGGTTCCCGAAGGCATTCGGCTTCAAACTCGACGAACGCTGGGGCAAGGCCTCGTTCTGGTGCTGGTTTACCGGGTTCTATCTCGCGTTCATGCCGCTCTATCTGCTGGGTCTGATGGGCATGACCCGGCGCATGCAGCATTATGATGATCTGGCGTGGCAGCCTTGGCTGCTGATGGCGATGGTTGGTACCGTCATCATCTTGGTTGGGATCGTCTGCCAGGTCGTTCAGCTCGTCGTGTCGATCCGCAATCGCGACAAGCTCCGCGACCAGACGGGCGATCCTTGGAACGCCCGCACGCTCGAATGGGCCACGGCTTCACCGCCACCGGCGTGGAATTTTGCGTTCCAGCCCAAGGTCGCCGGGACAGACGCATTCTGGAGCAGCAAACGCGCTAGGCAGGACAAGGCGGCGGCATCGCGTGAGTATGAGCCAATCGAAATGCCGAGGAATAGTGCCACGGGCTTTGTCACCGCCTTCTTTGCAGTCGTCATCGGGTTCGCAATGATTTGGCACATCTGGTGGATGGCCGGTCTGGGTGTATTCGGTGCGTTCGTGACGCTACTCGCCTTCGCGTTCCGCAGACACACTGAATTCGAGGTACCGCCGGAGCAAATCGCCCGGTTCGAACGGGCCCATCAAGCAGGAGTTGCCGCATGAACATCGCCGTCGCGATCGATCACGTCCCTCAAGACGCGCTGCCAAGCGCCGGTGAAGCGGGTCCTGCTCCAAGGCGGATCGTGGTCGCCTACGGATTCTGGATCTTCCTGTTGAGTGACATCATCATGTTTGCCGCGCTCTTTGCGAGCTACGCGGTCCTGGTGCACTCTACGGCTGGTGGTCCGGCCGGCGCCCAGCTGTTCAATCAAGGCACGGTCGCGATCGAAACCGCCTGCCTTCTTTTCTCGAGTTATACCTGCGGCTTGATGTCCTTGGCCATCAATTCGCGGCGCCGTCTTGGGACTTATCTAGGAGCTCTGGTCACCTTCGCGCTCGGCGCCGCATTCCTCGCTCTCGAGATTCGTGAATTCACTAACATGATCGCCGTGGGCGCGACACCCGAGCGCAGCGCCTTCCTTTCCGCTTTCTTCACGCTAGTCGGCTGCCACGGGCTCCACGTTACGCTCGGGCTGATCTGGCTCGTCGTGATGATGGTGCAGGTGGCAGTGATGGGCTTTGTCCCCACGGTGCAGCGCCGTCTGCTCTGCTTCTCTCTGTTCTGGCACGCGCTCGACATCGTTTGGGTCGGGCTATTCACGGTGGTTTATCTGATGGGAGTGAGTCCATGAGCGCAGCTCAACACGAACGCGCACCTGGAGACCGACCGACGCGCGAAATGCAAGCGTCGGCTCCATCCGAATTTCTCGTCTATACGATCGGCTTGTTTGTGGCGCTTCTGCTCACAGTCACGTCGTTCTGGACTGCAAATACGACCCTGCTTTGGCCGGGCGGCGTATTTCTGGGGCTTGCTGTCCTCGCCATTGCCCAGATGGGTATTCATCTGGTGTTCTTCCTGCACATCACCAGCGGGCCGGAAAGCACCAACAATGTTCTGGCTCTCGCCTTCGGCGTGCTCATTGTCTTCGTGGTGGTCGCCGGCTCGATGTGGATCATGACTGATCTGAACCAGAACATGCTGATGCCATTGGGCGGCTCGATCAGCATGCCGATGCGGCATTGAACCCATGAGCGATTCTTGCATAAATGGAGAAGGCCATGTCGCGCAAGTAAATTCCGGTGGGTTAGGGCGAGAGCGCGATCATGCGAACGTACGCTGCAGGCGGCTCCTGTTTCGCAGTTGGAATCGTGGGACCCGGGAGAGCGACCTCATTCTCGGCTCGTTTGCAGAAGCGTCCCTCGCAAGCTTCGACAACAGTCAGTTTGACCGCCTCGAAGCCTTGCTCGAATGTTCCGATCCGGATCTGTTCGACTGGATCTTCGGCGCAACTGCGCCGCCT
>Ga0335070_10011972_pt1 | contig 10133 bp, 11 predicted proteins | sample Lox_Sample_13_FD_206722 | JGI IMG/M metagenome (GOLD analysis project Ga0335070, IMG submission 206722) | Soil microbial communities from Loxahatchee National Wildlife Refuge, Florida, United States - Lox_Sample_1.3 | ecosystem: Environmental > Terrestrial > Soil > Wetlands | place: USA... | reverse complement strand
GCGATACGGATGCTCGGGACCGATTCCCGCTGGGGTGGCACGCTGCCAAGCCGTATCTGCGGCTGACTCCGGACCCGCGCAGCAACCGCACGGAGTTTGATCTCGACACATCCGGATGACCGACGCCGCGCACAGGCGGGCCGCTCCCTGGCCGGCAGTCCCTCATGCCGACGCCAGGGGAGTGGAGCCCGCCTGTGCGAAAGGCGTGCTGCGCAAGACGACATCGACAGCTTCCCTCATGGCACTGTCGCCCCAGTCGGCCGCTCGCCGCAACCACTGTGCTGCGGCTGCTCGCTCGCCGCGCTCCAGCAGAACCAGCCCGTAGTTGAATTGTCCGCGGAAATAGCCCGCCTCCGCTGAGCGCCGGTACCACGCGGCTGCCTGCGCCGCAGAGCGGATGCATCCCCAGCCCTCCTCGAGACATCGGCCCGCGAAATTCATGGCGCGCGAGTGGCCGCGGCGCGCGGCACTCAAGTACCAATACAACGCCTGTTCCGGGTCACGATCCACACCCCGCCCGTCGAAGAGCATGTTACCCAGGTTGTACTCGCCCCAGTCGTGACCTCGGGAGGCCGATTGGTAGTAGCTCGCCACCGCACGAGGCAGGCTCACGGGGGTTCCCCACCCTTTCTCGTGGCAACGGCCGACCCTATTCATCGCCTCTGCATTTCCCTGACGGGCGGCGCATTCGAACCAGCGAAGCGCCTCTGTGGCGTTCCGAGCCGTCCCAACACCCTCGAGGAGCATCCGGCCGAGGCGCAACTGATCTGCCGCAACTCCATGTTCGGCAGCGTTGCGTACCCGGACCACTGCCTCCTCGGGATTACCGCCTGACGGTTCACGCAGTTCACGCCGGGACATGCCGCGCATCTGATCTGCCCTTGGGGCGGGGCTCTGGAGGCTGCGCATCGACGCTCGAGACCTCGGTGTTCGCTCGGATCGGCATCCACCGCCCCGAAGCGTTGCTGGGGGCGGGTAGATAATGCAAATGATAATTATTCGTATTAGAGAAGTCCACGTGACGTGCGCCAACGGCAATCAGGCGATCGCCGCCACGGCCACGAACATGCAGTTGACTGATCGTTCAAGTCGGGGTATCGTCCACTTGAACGATCACTCAAGTGACAGCACCTCAGATGAGGGGAACCGATTCAATGAGTCCGGCGGATACCCGAACGAGGCTCGTCCTCGCAGCCATGCACCTGTTCTGGGAGAAGGGGTATGGCTCGACCAGCGTCGCCGACGTCCTGCAGAAGGCGGGCGTCAATAGCGGCAGCCTGTACCACTTCTTTCCGGGCAAGCAGGACCTGCTGATCGCGGTCCTGGAGATGTATCACCAGGGCATCCGGCAGATGCTCATCGATCCGGCGTGGCAAGGCGTGGCCGAGCCGATGGAACGCATCTTCGCGTTGCTGGCGCGCTATCGCCGCTCTCTCGTCGAGACCGAGTGTACCTACGGCTGCCCGATCGGCAGTCTCGCTCTCGAGCTGCACGAGCCCGATCCGGCTGTGCGCGAGCGTCTGGCGCGGAATTTCACGGCGTGGGTGGACGCCATCCAGGAATGTCTGGATGCGGCAGGAGACCAACTCCCGGCCGATCTCGACAGGCGGGGCCTCGCGCAGTTCGTACTCACGACGATGGAAGGTGGCGTCATGCAGGCGCGCACCTTTCGCGACATAGCGTACTTCGACTCATCCGTTACCCAGCTGCGCCATTACTTCGATCAGTTGCTCAGGGGCAGCGGCGGTTCAACGAAGCCCAGCCCGGCCCAACACGCCCGTGGCTCAGGCCAGCGCCACTGACCGACAGCGCCACTGAGCCTGCAATCAACGACAACCTGACTACACATCAGCCCAACAACTCATTTCCAGGGAGCATGTCGATGCGCAAGACAATGTGGATACTCGCGGCTCTGCCTCTGACAGCCGCCTCGGCGGCCGATTCACCGTACCAGCCGCTGGCCTTTCTCGCCGGTCACTGCTGGAAGGGCACCTTCCCGGATGGCAAGCAGACCGACGAGCACTGCTTCAGTTGGATCTACGACGGCAAGTTCCTGCGCGACCAGCACACCGTGCACGGCGGCGGGCATCCGGATTACCTCGGGGAGTCCATCTACTTCTGGAACTCGACGAGCAAGCGCGTCGAGTACCTCTACATCGAGAACCAGGGTGGCTACAGCCAGGGTCCCGTGGCGACCGAGGGCCGCACGCTCGTATTTCCGCCCACGCAGTATGTGGAGAACGGGCAGACCCAGACCTATCGCAGCCGCTGGGTGCCAGGTGAGAACGCCTATGACGTCGTGACCGAGTTCCAGTCCAAGGAGGGCTGGGTGCCCGGATTCAAGTTGCACATGGAGCAGCTTCCGGACACGTCCCCCAGAGTGGCCGCGGTCCTGGCATCCGCCCGGGTGATGCGCCGCTTCGAACCCTGAAGCCGAGGATTCCCGCGCCGGGCCGGGCATCCCACCGGCTCGGCCGGGGATCCGGACCGCACCGCCAAGTCCCGGATTCGGCATATATAATCGCCCGTCGGACCCTACGGTCCGCCTGTGCGCCCGTAGCTCAGCTGGATAGAGCACCGGCCTTCTAAGCCGGTGGTCGTGGGTTCGAGTCCCGCCGGGCGCGCATCGATTGGCAGTTCGTATATACTTCCGCGCCCCGCGCCGGGGAGGGTACGGACAGGCTTGCGCGCGCGAGCGTGCAAGCCGGCGGATCGGCAGCTTCGCAGCATTGGCCACAGAGCCGATCTGACGTAAGTAGTTGATTCGATTTGAATTAGTGAGACGATGGTGGACGTAGCTCAGTTGGTAGAGCCCCGGGTTGTGATCCCGGCCGTCGTGGGTTCGAGTCCCATCGTCCACCCCACCTCCCCAGGCGACACGCAGACGGGCCGTTAGCTCAGTTGGTAGAGCAGGAGACTCTTAATCTCTTGGTCGTAGGTTCGAGTCCTACACGGCCCACCAATTTCAATAACTTAGCGTCTTCCAATTTCCACACAGATGCCGGTGCTACCCGGGTGCTACATCGACGTTGATGGGGGTGAGCCCCGGTTCGGTCGTTCGAGACCGTGGAAACTGCGAATTCGTCTCAGACTTGCGGCCGCAAAGCAGGCTGCAATTCGTCTATTGGCAACCTAAACCTGACTGAGCCTGAACGCGACTACGTCGAGCGAATTGCCCGGGACAGGAGCGGAAGCGGCGGGCGAATTGGCCTCTATGCGGCCGTACTTACGCCCATGTTCCTATTCGCTGCGTACGGACTGAGCACACGGGACTTCATCGCAGAGCTGCTGGCCTTTATTGGCGTGTTCCTGTTTGTGCTGTGGCGCGCTTCTCAGGAGATGAGCTACCTCAAGGTAGCGCAATCCACCCTCCGCAAGGTTGCGGCACACGAGCGTCAAAACTCATAAACACTGTTAGAAGCCAGGAGGAGTGCTGTGCCAATGGAAGCCGATGATGGGAAGCGCTCTAGCGTGGGCGTCGTGGTCAGTCTTCTTGACCTTGGCGATGGGAAATGCCGCGTCATCCTTGATGATGTAAGCGCTGCCTCACCTCAGCGCGAAACCTCGTGGCACTTTGACCGCTTCTTTACGCACAAACCCTTGGATTCGCGCCAGCTAGAGAACATGACTTTGCCAGACGGCGAGTACCAGTCGCTAGGGGAGGCAGTGCTCATGCGGCTAATGGCGCTTGCTGGAAAAATCAAGTGACAGAGCTCATCACTCCGCTGGCTTCTAACAATCGTTGGTGGTCCGTGAACGGTCGGTGTGTCCGCGCCGCGGGCGCTGAAGAGATTGTGCGCCCACGGCGCTTGACCGGGCGTTTCTGTGCTTGCTCGCGACGGCAGTTCTCGCCGGTGGCGGTGGATACCTGGTCGGCTTCAGGCAGGGGTGGCGCCTGTCGCTGCTCGTGGAACGACCGGTTAGAGGCGCAACCGCGGTCGCGGCAATGAGGTCCTTCGCCAGCGGAAAGTCCTGTTTCAGACCGGCGTAGGGGTCTGCGGCCGATGCGCTGGTGTCGAGATCCAGCACGCTCAGCCGCAATGAGGCAGGCGCGGGTGCGGCCCAGTAGCCCTCCTTGTGTTGAGCCAGAAGTCGGTAGGTACTTTCCACGGGCCGTCCGTTGAGCGGCGGCCGTCAATCTGCTGCGGCTCAATGTATATTGATGAGAGGGCGGGACCTCGCAAAAGGCGCCCCCTTCTGAAAATGAGCTGCTCCACCCGCGAGGGGACGGGCCATGTCCGGCCGCGAACGATTCCTGGAAGTGAAGGTCAAGCCCAACGCCCGCGCGAGCACCTTGCGCGAGAACGGTGCGGGCGTCTGGTTTGCCGAATTGCGCTCGGCACCGACCGATGGCAAAGCCAACGCGGAGCTCATCGCTCTCGTGGCCCGGCACCTGGGTTGCCCGAAGTCGTCCATTTCGATCAAGAGAGGTGCAACAGGCCGCCTGAAGCTCCTCAAGATCGAGGCTCTCTGAGCAAGGACTCGGTTGCCCTCACTTCCGATCCGCTGACAGCGCCGTCAGGATGCCCTGGAGGATCCGCGTAGGGCTCGGCGGGCATCCGGGCACCGCCACATCCACCGGAATCACGTTCGACACCCGCCCGCAGCTCGCGTAGCTCTCACCGAAAATCCCTCCCGTGCATCCGCAGTCGCCCAGCGCCACCACCAGCTTCGGATCCGGAGTCGCCGCGTACGTTCGGCGCAGCGCCAACTCCATGTGCTTCGATACCGGCCCCGTGACCAGCAGCAGGTCTGCATGTCGAGGACTTGCCACGAACCGGATGCCCAGTCCCTCCAGGTTGTAGATCGGGTTGTTCAGCGCATGGATTTCCAGCTCACACCCGTTGCACGATCCCGCATCCACATGACGGATGCAAAGCGCTCGACCGAGCACTGTGCGAATGCGCTCGCTGAGGCTCGCGCGAACGCGCAGGCTCTCGTCTGCCTCGGGAGGCGGCTCCGACACGATTCCGATCGAGGCGATCTGACGCAGTGTTTTCAGCATGAAGTCCGCCTACAGATCATGCCCGCTGTAGGACAGGTTGAACGACTTGTTGATCAGCGGAAAATCCGGAACGATGTTGTCGATGATTGCGTGCTCCAGCGCCGGCCAGTTCTGCCAGGAAGGATCGTGCGGATGGCACCGGCGGATCGTCCCTCCAGTGCCGGCTTCCAGCGCAATCAGTACCGGACCCCGCCATCCTTCGATCAACCCCAGGCCCAGTCGGTCCGGTCGCGGAGCGACGACCGGAAGCCGATGTGACCCTGGCGGCAGCGCACCGGCCAATACCTGAATCAACCTGCAGGATTCCTGCAGCTCACTGAAGCGGACCCCGACCCGGGCCGCCACGTCCCCCTCGCGACGCCCGCTCTTCGTCGGCGCAATCTCTTCGTACGGCGCACATGGCAAGTCGATTCGCAGATCGAACGCCTGTCCGCTCGCTCGACCCGGCAGCCCCGTCAGTCCCAACCGCCTCGCCAGCTCTACGCTCACTCTTCCTGCTCCGTTGAACCGATCGCGCAGGCCCTCATGTTCGTCGTAGATCTCCCGCAGCACGAGCGCTTCGCTGGCGATCTCGCGCACGCATCGGCTCAGCTCCCGGGCACCCGCTGCTGTCAGATCCAGACGTGTGCCGCCTGGCACGATCGCGTCCAACAGGTAGCGTGTTCCCAGCGCCACGTCGCTGGCCCGAAGCAATTGCTCCTTGAGCCGTGAGAACTGCGTCAGGCCGAAGGCGAATCCGGCATCGTTACCCAGCGCACCCAGGTCTCCCAAGTGATTGGCAACGCGCTCTGTCTCCAGATACAACCCACGCAGAAACGCCGCGCGTGGCGGGACTTGCACCTCAGCAATTCCCTCCAACGCCTGGCAATAGGCCCATGAGAACGCAACCGCCGAGTCCCCCGACACGCGCGCCGCGAGGCGATGACCCTCCAGAATCGGCAGCTGTGTGAAGCGCTGCTCGATCCCCTTGTGCACGTAACCCAGCCGCTCCTCCAGCCGCAGCACTTTCTCCCCCACCACCGAGAACCGAAAGTGTCCCGGCTCGATCGTGCCCGCGTGGACAGGACCCACTGCGATCTCGTGCACGCCGTCGCCTTCGACGCGCACGAAATCGTACGAATCGGCCACGGCTGGGGCGTCGGACTGCACCAAAGGAAGGTCGGTCAGAGGTCGATAGTGCGCCGGCCAGGCCGAGTGCCGCAGCCACGGCCGCACGTCCACCGCGGTGGACTGCAAGCCCGTCAGGTCCGCCATCGCTCGCTGCATTCGGCTCGCCGCCGGAAACAGATCTTCGATGCCCGGGTAAGGCGACTTTGGATCCGCGAGCGGCAAAGTGAGCACGCAACCGATGCTCTCAAGAAGAAATGCCCCATGCACCCGCGCCCCCGTCTCATCGCCGCTGGCCCACAGCGCGGCCAGCCGACCTCCCGCCGCGGCGATATCGAGCGCAGCGCAGCGCCACTGATCGCGGGACACCTGAATCCCCCGCATCCCGGGAGCCCCCGCAACCAGCTCGCTGTGCGCCAGCCACTTTCGGATCGGCATCTATTCGCCTCCCAGCAGCCGTGCCGCGGCCCGATACCAGTCCGCCAGGTACGGGGGCACCCAGATCCCGAGCACCAGCACTATCGTCAGGTGAGCAAACACCGGCAGTAGCGCCGGTGGGTGAGGCAGCCGCTGGGCGGTCGTCTCCCCGAACACCATGGGCTGCACGCGCCTGAAAATTGCCGCGAACGCGACTCCCAGCGCCGTCAGCAGGATCGGCGCCGCCCACGGTTGCTCTCGCATCGCCGTCGTCAGGATCAGGAATTCACTCGCGAACACCCCGAACGGCGGCATTCCCAGGATCGCCAGCGAGCCCATCATCAGCCCCCAGCCGATCGTTGGACTCAACGTGATGAGTCCCCGGATGTCGTCCATCACCTGCGAGCCCGCCTTCTGCGCCGCGTGCCCCACCGCGAAGAAGATTGCCGATTTCGTCAACGAGTGGACCGTCATGTGCAGCAGCGCGGCGAAATTCGCTACCGCGCCGCCCATGCCAAAGGCGAACGTGATGATCCCCATGTGCTCGATGGAAGAGTACGCGAACAACCGCTTGATATCCCGCTGGCGCCATAGCAGGAACACCGCAAGCACTACCGAAAGCAGCCCGAACCCCATCAACATCCGCGACGGCAGCGCCGAATGCAACGAGCCCTCGACCAACACCTTGCAGCGTACGACGGCGTAGATGGCTACGTTGAGCAGCAGACCCGACAACACCGCGGAGATCGGCGTCGGGCCCTCCGCGTGTGCGTCCGGGAGCCAGTTATGCAACGGAGCCAGTCCCACCTTCGTACCGTATCCCACCAGAAGAAACACGAACGCCAGCCCCAGCACCGTCGGCTCCAATTGCCCCTTGACCGTGTTCAAGTGGGTCCACAGGAGCGAAGTGACGCCTTCCGCCCCCAGGACCTTCTCCGCCGCGGAATACAGCAGGATCGTGCCAAACAGTGCCTGCGCAATTCCCACTCCGCACAGGATGAAGTATTTCCACCCCGCCTCAAGGCTGGCCGGCGTCCGGTACAACGTTACCAGCAGCACCGTCGACAGGGTAGCCGCCTCCATCGCGACCCACAGCAGCCCCATGTTGTTGGTAGTCAGTGCGATCAGCATCGTCGTCATGAACAGCTGATACATGCTGTGATACAACCGCAGCCGCCGGCCCGTTACACGACCATGATCCCTCTCCACGCGCATATACGGTCGCGAGAAGACCGACGTCGTCAATCCCACGAACGCCGTGAGCGTCACCAGGAAGACATTGAACGGGTCGATGAAGAACTGCTCGCGCGCCAACAGCAGCGGCCCGTCGGTCACCACCCGCGCGGTGAGCGCGCAGGCGGCCAGAAAGGTCACCAGGCTCACTCCGATGTTGAGTTCCGGGGCCCTGCGCCTGGCGCCAAACACGCCCAGCAGAGCTGCCCCGCACACCGGTGTCGCCAGGAGAATCAGGAACTCCACGCTCAGGTCTCCTCCCGTCCTCGCTCCCGCAGCGATTCCAGATGATGCAGATCCAGGCTGTCGAACTGCTCCCGGATCTGAAAGAAGAAGATCCCCAGTACCAGCACCGCCACCAGCACATCCAGCGCCACCCCGAACTCCACGATCATCGGCATCCCGTAGGTCGCGCTCATCGCCGCGAAGAACAGCCCGTTCTCCATCGACAGAAAGCCCACCACCTGCGACATCGCTTTGCGCCGAGTGATCATCGTGACGAACGAGAGCAGCACCACCGCCACCGCGATCCCGATAGCATTGCGCGTCGCTGTATTCGCCAGTGCCGATATCGGCTGCGCCAGGCCGAAGGCGAACACCACGACCACCACGCCTGTGAGCATCGTGCCTGGAATGTTCAGCATCGGCTCCGTGTCCCAGTAGACCTCGAGGCGACGAATCAGCCGGTGCAACAACCAAGGCAGGAACAGTACTTTCAGGGCCAGCGTCAGGAACGCAGATAGATACAGATGGTGCTCGCCCGTGCGCCAGGCCAGCAGTAGCGTCGCGACAAAGAGCAGAGCCCCCTGCGTCGCCAGAAGATTGACCAGCGCCACGACCCGGCGTTGCGCCAACATCGCGAACGACAGCAGCAGCAGCAGCGAGGCGCACAGATTCAACAGCTGCAGATCCAGTGGAACAGCTCCCATGAGCTAGCCTCCCAGCAGCAGGTGCACGAGCAGCCCCAGCACCGCAAACAGAAACGCCGTCGCCAGGAACTCCGGAGCCCGAAATACCCTCAGCTTCGCCGACAGTGTCTCGATGAGCGCCAGACCCGCTCCCGCCAGCGTCAATTTGACGGCGAGCAGCGGAATCGATGCCGCCAGCGCCAGTGGACCGCCCGAACCCGTCGAGACCCCCCACGGCACGAACAGCGCAAAGCCGATGCAGGCATAGTTGAACAGCTTCAGGGCGGCCGCCCACTCCATCAGGGCGAGGTGACGAGCGGAGTATTCCAGCACCGTCGCCTCGTGAATCATCGTCAGCTCGAGGTGCGTCGCCGGGTTATCGATCGGAATACGCGCGTTCTCCGCGAGCAACACGAGAATGAACGCCACTGCCGTGAACGCCAGGCTCGGGTACAAACCCAGCGCCTGCGTCGCGAGGTTCTCGGTGATGGCCGGCAACGCCGTGGTCGCCGAGATCAGCGATGCCACGAAGATGACCATCAACAGAGCCGGCTCCGCCAGGAACCCCACCATCATCTCCCGGCGTGCTCCGAGCGTCCCGAACGCTGTGCCGATGTCCATTGCCGCCAACGACAGGAACACCCGCGCCGTCGCCAGCAGTCCCACCAGCGCAATGGCATCGGCGGCGACTGTGAACGGTAACCGCGTCCCCATCGAAGGAATGATCCCCGCCGCCACCACCATGGCGCCGAACACGATGTAGGGGGCGATCCGGAAGATCGATGAGGCGCTCTCTGCGATCACCGCATCCTTGTGAAAGAGCTTGCGAAGGCCCCGATACGGAAGCCACGGGCTCGGGGCTTGGCGGTTCTGCAGCCAGGCCCGACATCGGTTGACCCAGCCCAGAAATAGCGGCGCGGCCGCCAGGGTTGCCACCAACTCCAACGCCTGCGCCGCGATGTCGATCGCTCTCATAGCATCAACGCCAGCAGGACCACGAGCGTCACGAAGCTATACAGAAGATAGGTCGCGATCCGTCCCTGCTGCAGCCACGCAAACGCGTCCGCAATTCGCTGCACGGCGCCACCCAAGGGGACATATAGTCTCTTCCAGAGCCTATCGCCCACCGTCACGCGGTAGCGAGGCTGCGCGTCAAAGGGGGAGGGCAGTTCCCGTTCGACGTCCAGCAGCGTGCCGAAGATATGGCGGATTGGCTGCCCGAACCCTTCCGCGGTGTCCTGCATCCGCGCAGTCATGCCCCCGAACCCGCAATCCCAAGCCGCCGCTCGTCGGACGCGCCGGTGATAGAGACTGTGTACCCCGATGACACTCAGAACGATGACGCAGGCCAGCGCGATCAGGAAAACCGGAGCCGAGTAGGACGCTCGCCCGCCCGACAGCGGCACCAGCAACCACCACGGAGCGGCGACGCTCGGCAGCGCTGCGCCACTCAATTGCTGCAC
>Ga0335070_10011971_pt1 | contig 10133 bp, 4 predicted proteins | sample Lox_Sample_13_FD_206722 | JGI IMG/M metagenome (GOLD analysis project Ga0335070, IMG submission 206722) | Soil microbial communities from Loxahatchee National Wildlife Refuge, Florida, United States - Lox_Sample_1.3 | ecosystem: Environmental > Terrestrial > Soil > Wetlands | place: USA: Florida... | reverse complement strand
GAGAGGGTGGGCGTGTGCGTCATCGAAGAGGGTCTGGAACCGTCCGCAGAGGTTTCCGCGGTTGTGCCCGAATTGGTCCGGCTGGCATTGGCCGAGCTGGACCAGTGCCTGATTGCAAACGCTTCGTGCTCATATTGTGAGCAAGAGGCGAGTGAGGACGTCGATTCCGGTGATCCATTGGTTTCGACGGAGCAAAGAAGACTCCTCCATAGGACTGCATTCGACAGGCCACAATGGTGCGCCTGGTTGCGGTGTGCCCGCCTTGACTGAGCCCCGCCCGGCCTTCCTGAACCGAGCATGTGAGAACTGCCGCCCGGCGGCAGACGGTGCGAGCCCGGTACATGAGCCCACACAGCGATCAGAGGGATCGCCGGAACAGAAGGACAACTACCAAGGAGTCTTGACAGATGACCAGGAAGATGAATCGAGTTGCGTTGGCCGTAGGTTGTGCCGTGATGCTGACATGCGCCCAGGCTGCTCTGGCCCTGCCGAGTTACGGGTCCGGTTGCCAGGGGTGCCACAGCACTGCTCTCGGCACTATTACCATTGTCGGCAATGACACCACCGCCAATCCCGCCGAGGGCTGCGGTACGACCGACGTCGGCACGCGGCCGGTATTTACGGTGGCCCAGGGCGGAACCAAGACTCTGTCGGGACAGATATCGGGGCTGCCTTCCGGCACCAACTACGCCGCAGTCCTGAAGCAGTTCGAGCAGACCGGTGTGGCGAATTGCTCCTCGCTGACCTATACGCCAGACTCCACCTGGCTGCAGCGAACCAGTCCTGCCCCAACCTACTACACGCTGCCTCTGACCGGCAACTGGTTCACCGCTCCCAGCGGGGCCACCAGCTTTCCGTTCAGCATCACCGTCGGGGCCTCGACGCCGGCCGACTATTACGACCTGGTCCTGGCCGTCGCGGGTCTGAGCGGCAACATGTTCTACACTGAAGCCCACTTTTACGTGCAGGTGACTGCAGCCGCGCCCAGCAACCCGACAATCACGCTGAACAAGACGACGCTATCGGCGAGCGCGGCCCAAGGCTCCAGCCCGGCCAATGCAACCTTTACAGTCAGCAACACCGGCGGCGGCACGCTGAACTACGTCATCAGCGTCGACCAACCCTGGCTCTCGCTCTCGCCGACCAGCGGCTCGACGGCGACTGCCACCGACACGATTGCTGTACAGTACAGCACCGCCTCGCTCGCGGCGGGAACTTACCCGGCGACCATCACCGTCTCCGATCCCAGCGCGACCAACAATCCGCAGACGATCGCAGTGACGTTGACCATCACCGCTGCCCCTCCCCCGGCCCCGCCGACAATTACGCTGAACAAGACGACCCTGTCGGCGACCGCGGCCCAGGGCTCCAGCCCGCCCAACTCGAGCTTCACGGTCAGCAACACCGGTGGAGGGACGCTGAACTACTCGATCACCGCCGACGCAGCGTGGCTGAGCGTCTCGCCGGCCAGCGGCTCGACCACGGGCGCAGCTCAGTCGATTACCGTGCAGTACAGCACGACCTCTCTGACGGCGGGGAGCTACACCGCCACGATCACCGTGTCTGATCCTAACGCGACCGACAATCCGCAGACGATTGCTGTCACGCTGACGATCAGTGGCGGTGGCGGAGGCGGGGTCCAGCCGACGATCAAATTGAGCAAGACCTCGCTGACTCCGAGTGTAAGGCGCGGATCGAACCCGCGCGACGATACCTTCACCATCAAGAACACCGGCGGCGGCACGCTGCATTACACCGTCAGCGTCGCGGTCGGCGGCCAAGGCGGTGGAAGCGGTGGCGGCGGCGGTAGTTCCTCCGCGGGCCAGACGCTCTTCACCCAGATGTGCGCCAGGTGCCATTCCGCCGCGTCCATTGCCGGCTCAGCGGACCGGATTACCACCAACATGGGCTCGGTTGATTCCGCGATGCGCGGCATTACTCTGACCGCGCAGCAGGTCGCGGATCTGAAGGCCTACCTCGCTTCGTTCTCCTCGGTAAACAGCGTCGTCGCCGGCGGCCACGGGGAGGACGATTCCGGCGATGATGAAGGCGGCGGTCATCAAAGTGGACCCTGGCTGAGTGTCTCACCGACCAGCGGCTCGAGCACCGGGGTGGCCAAGATCATCACGGTGCGATACCGCACCGCCTCTCTGGCTCGTGGAACGTACCGGGCGACGATCACCGTCTCCGATCCCAATGCGGCGAACAACCCGCAGACGATCAACGTGACCCTGACGATCGGCTCCGGCCAGGGGAAGGAGGTGGACGCATCGGTGTCTCCCGCCGGTATCCAAGCCTGTGGGGTGGGCATACCTTTGATCGGCTCGGGGATGTTATGCGCCCTGGCGGCGATGAGGACAAGTCTTCCTCGGTGCCGCGGCAGCCGCCGGAAGCAGCGGCGAGGCGATTACGGCAGCGACGATTAACCGGCAGATTTTCCCTCCGATGACCATAGCGTACTCCGAGGCGCTATGGTCATCGGCATCCGTTTAAGCGAATGCGGCGGAACATGGATGAACCGTCGTTAAGGAGCCCTCAAATGACCAAGCCAATAAAGACCATCGCAGTAATCGCGGGATGTGCCGTCGTCCTGACACTCGCGCAGACCAGTCTGGCCCTTCCATCCTATGGGTCCAACTGCGCAATGTGCCACACCAGCGCTCTCGGCACCATCACCATCGTGGGCAACGATACGACCGGTAACCCCGCCGAAGGCTGCGGCACTCCTGACCTCGGTACGCGGCCCGTATTCACGGTGGCCCAAGGTGGAAGCAAGACGCTATCTGGCCAGGTGTCAGGCCTGCCCTCAGGCGCCAACTACGCCGCGGTCCTGAAGCAGTTCGAGAAAACGGGCGTCGTGAGCTGCTCCACGCTCACCTATACACCTGATTCGACGTGGCTGCAGCGAACCAGCCCTGCTCCCACATACTACACCCTGCCTCTGACGGGCAACTGGTACTCCGCCCCCGGCGGCGCAACCAGCTTCCCGTTTTCGATTACCGTCGATGCGTCAACCCCGGCGGACTACTACGACCTTGTGCTGGCCGTGGCCGGCCTCAGCGGAGGCACCTTCTACTGCGAATCCCACTTGTATCTGCAGGTGACGGCGGCGGCGCCCCCCAGCCCGACGATCTCACTGGACGTGGCTTCGCTGTCGCCGGTGGCGACCGAAGGCTCCAATCCCCCGAATGACAGCTTCTCGGTCAGCAACAGCGGCGGCGGCACGCTGAACTACACCATCAGCTCGGACGCAGCCTGGGTGATCGTCTCGCCCACCAGCGGCTCATCAATCGGTGAGGCCGATCCGATCACCGTGCAATACGACGCCGCCTCGCTGGCGGCCGGCTCGTACTCGGGGACGATCACCGTCTCGGATCCCGCGGCCACCAATGATCCGCAGACCATCGCGGCCACCTTGACCATCAACTCTGTGTCCGCCCCGCCGACGATCTCGCTGAGCGTAAGTTCGCTGGCTCCGGTTGCCACGGAGGGATCGAATCCACCCGACGACAACTTCACCGTCAGCAACAGCGGCGGAGGCACGCTGACCTACACCATCAGCTCGGACGCAGCCTGGGTGATCGTCTCGCCCACGAGCGGGTCGAGCACCGGCGCGGCCGATCCAATCGCCGTTCAATACGACGCCGCTTCGCTGGTCGCCGGCTCCTACTCGGCGACGATCACCGTTTCTGATCCTGCGGCCACCAATGATCCGCAGATCATCAGTGTCAGCCTGACCATCAACGCTCCTCCCTCCGGGCAGCCGACTATCTTGCTGAGCGCGGCTGCGTTGGCGCCATCCGCGACGGAAGGCTCCAACCCGCCCGACGACAGTTTCACGGTCAGCAACAGCGGCGGCGGCGTGCTGAACTACACCATCGGCTCGGACGTTGCCTGGCTGGTCGTTTCGCCCACCAGCGGATCCGGCACTGGGGCGGCCGACCCGATTACCGTTCAGTATGACGCCGCCTCACTGACCGCCGGTACCTACTCGGCCACGATCACCGTCTCCGATCCTGCGGCCACAAATGACCCGCAGATCATTGACGTGAGTCTGACCATCAACTCCGCGTCTCTGCCGCCGGAGATACTGCTCAACGTGAGCTCCCTGGCGCCGAGTGCCGCGGAGGGGTCCAATCCGCCGGACGACACCTTCACCGTCACCAACAGCGGCGGCGGCACGCTGAACTACAGCGTCAGCGCCGACGTGGCATGGCTGATCGTCTCGCCGACGAGCGGATCGAGCACCGGCAACTCTGATACCATCACGGTGCAGTACGACGTTGCTTCGATGGCCGTCGGGTCCTACTCCGGGACGATCACCGTCTCAGATCCGGCTGCCGCGAATGATCCACAGACGATCAGCGTCAGCCTGACGATCAGCGCTTCTTCCAGCGGGCAGCCCGTAATCTCGCTGAGCACGTCCTCCCTTTCCCCTCTGACAACAGAGGATGCCAGCCCTCCGGACGATAGCTTCACCGTCAGCAACACCGGCGGCGGCACGCTGAACTACACCGTGAGCACTGCCTGGGTGGCAGGTGGGCCTGCTTCCCAACACCACAGCCCTGACGGTGATGCCGACGGCGATGCCGGTGGACCGGGCGACGGAGACGCGGATGATATTCCCGCCGCAACTTGGCTGACGGTCTCGCCGACCAGCGGGTCCAGCAGCGGGGAAATCAATACGATCACCGTCCACTACGACACCGCCTGGTTGGCGGATGGCACGTATTCGGCCACGATCACGCTGTCAGATCCTGCGGCCTTCAACAACCCGCAGGTCATCACTATCTTTCTGACGGTCAATGAGGCCGAGGATGGCCACAACCAGGGCTCAGGGAATGAGGGGGGTTCCGGTCATGACGAGGGCTCAGGTCATGACAACCCCCCCGGCTCCAGCTCCGACCAGCCACCGAGCCCGGGCCAGAATCCCGGCGTGGGTTGCGGTGTGGGCTTTCCGGCGTTCAGCATGGTGACGCTATGTACTCTTGTGGCAATCAGGACCGGCCGCGCCAGACGTCGCGGCCATCGATAGTTGTCTGGGCCTTCCTGGATTGGGTTCGGGCTCGGTTACGCAGCGTCGACCGGGTCCGGACCCGATGTCCTTGTGTCCACACTCGGCGGCCCCATGAGCTGGCTCGGTTGCGCGCCGCCCGTCTCAGCGCACGGCTGTGTGCATGCGGGCACGGGGGCATACGCGGGCCCCTAGGCCTCGCGGCTGGTCCCCCTTGCCCGGGAAGCCGGCCCGGTGATGCCCTGGCCAATACGTTCCATTTGCGATGCACCGGTGCTGCGATGGGGCTTCCTTCCGGTTCACCCCCCCGGTTGGGTGCGTCGTTCCGCAATTTATAATTTTCTCTGAAAAGCCTGTTGTCGATTGATAGGTCTATAATTGGTCGATGACGTGCGGGCGTGAAACAGAACCCTGCAGGATGAGCCGCCTTTGCAGTGCCCGCCGATCAAGAACCCGCCTCGATTGCTCCCCGACGACCTTGCCTCGCACGACTTGCTGCTTCCGCCCGCGACGTTCCTTCCGACCTGAGCCGTGACCGCGAACTCGGCGCCGTCTATGTCGGTCAAGGCGGGGCCTGCGATCAAGATCGACAGTCGTCCATCGTAGTGAAGATCGTGAAATCCGGAACCGTTGAAAGAACCCGTTGAGGAGTCCTGACAAATGATCAAGCACATGAAGGGCGTAGCGTTCATCCTCGGAAGTGCCGTTCTGCTGACACAGGCCGGGACCAGCCTGGCTCTTCCTACCTATGGCGCCAACTGCAGCAACTGCCACGGCACCGCTCTTGGCACCATCACGATCATCGGCAATGACACCACCGCCAATCCGGTCGAAGGCTGCGGCACTCCCGATCTCGGCGTACGACCCGTCTTTCAAGTGGCCCAGGGCGGCACCAAGACGCTGTCGGGCCAGGTGTCGGGCCTGCCCTCCGGCGCCGCGTATGCCGCGGTCCTGAAGAACTTCCAGCAGAATGGCGTCGTGACCTGCTCGCCGCTCACTTACACGCCCGATTCCACGTGGTCGCAACACACCAGCCCGGCTCCGGCCTACTACACCCTGCCTCTGACCGGCAGCTGGTACACCGCGCCGAGCGGAGCCACCAGCTTCCCGTTCAGCATCACTGTCGGCGCCGCTACGCCGGCCGACTACTACGACCTGGTCCTGGCTGTCGCCGGCCTGAGCGGCGGCACGTTCTATTGCGAATCTCATTTTTACGTACAGGTGACCGCAGCCGCGCCCGTCGCGCCGACGATCGCCCTGGATAAGACCGCCTTGTCGCCAACTGCGGCACAGGGCTCCAGCCCGCCCAACGACACTTTCAACGTCAGCAACACCGGCGCCGGCACGCTGAATTACACCATCACCGCCGATGCGACCTGGCTGACCGCCACTCCCGCCAGCGGATCAACGACCGGACCGGCCGTGCCCATTACGGTGCAATACAGCACCGCCTTGCTGGCGGCCGGAACATATACGGCGACGATCACCGTGTCCGACGCCACCGCGACCAACAATCCCCAGACCATCGGCGTTACGCTGACGATCAACGTCCCCACCGCGCCGCCGGCGATCTCGCTCAGCACCGCCTCCTTGAATCCCGTCGCGACGCAACCCGCCAATCCGCCCAACGACACCTTCACCGTCAGCAACATCGGCGGCGGCACGCTGAACTACACCATCGCTGCCGACGCAGCGTGGCTAACGGCTTCGCCGGCGACCGGCTCGACGACCGGACCAGCCAACACCATTACGGTCCAATATGACACCGCCACGCTGACCGCCGGAACGTACACCGCGACGATCAGCGCCACCGATGCCGCCGCGAGCAACAGCCCCCAGTCGATCAGCGTATCTTTGACGATCAATCCTGCTCCGCCGCCCACGATCACTCTGAGCACCGCCTCGCTGACGCCGACGGTGACGCAGGGCTCCGATCCGCCCAACGGGGCTTTCACGATCAGCAATACCGGCGGCGGCACACTGAATTACATCATCGCCGCTGACGTGTCCTGGCTGGCCATCTCGCCGATCACGGGATCCATCAGCACAACGGTCGATACGATCGCGGTGCAGTTCAACGCCGCCTCGCTGGCGGCCGGCACGTACCCGGCGACCATCACCGTCTCTGACCCGAACGCCACCAATAATCCGCAGACAATCAGCATAGTCCTGACAGTCAACCCCGTTACCATCCTCCGGCCCGCAATCGTGCTCAGCACGACCTCACTGGCACCCACTGCAACGGAAGGCGTCAACCCGCCCGACGATTCCTTCACCGTGGCGAACGGTGGAACCGGCACGCTGAACTACACCGTCGTCGCCGACGCGGCCTGGCTGCTCGTCACGCGGGTGGGGGGATCCACGACCGGACCGGCCAATACCGTCGGCGTCACGTATCTCACGCGTTCGATGGCGGTCGGGACTTACTCGGCAACCATCAAGGTCGCCGACTCGTTTGCCCCCAACAGCCCGCAGGTGATCGACGTCACTCTGACCATCAGCGATTCTGCCCCCGCTCCCGCCCCCGCTCCCGGCGGGCTCTGCGGCCTGGGCTTTCCGCTGCTGGGCGCTACGATGCTGTGTGTTCTGTTGTTGGTGAAGACGGACCGCGCCCGACGGCGAACAACAGGATGAGCAGAACCGCCGTTCCGGCCGCCAGCCCGTAATAGACGCTCCAGTGCTCGGCGTGAAACTGCGGGCACCAATGCCGCAGCCCGTTCTCCAGGCCCGTCGTGCACAGCATGCTCACCATGGCCACGGCGAGCGCATACGGCAGCGTCGTCCGGACGTGCGCATAGAGCTCGCACTCGCTGAATATCGCCGAAAGGACGGTCACATCCGCCAGCGGTGAGCACGTGTTCCCGAACACCGCTCCCGCCATCGTGGCGCCGACCGATGAGTAAAACAGGACCAGCGCCTGATCGTTCGGCAGGTGCGAGAGCAGGCCTGCCGCAATGCTGACCACCGGGGGGCACAGGATCGCCATTGTTCCCCACGTCGAGCCGGTGGAGAAAGAGATCAGGCAGGCCGCCAGAAAGGACGCCAGCGGCAGCCACTCGCCCGAAAAATGATGCGTCTTCAGAAATTCCTCCACGACGGGCCCAAGCTGCAACGCCTTGCTGGCCGTCGAAAGTCCCCACGCCAGCACGAGAATGATGCACGCCGCGAACATGGCGGTCATGCCCGACACCGCGCCGTCCATCGTCTTGCGCAGGGTTAGAGTTCGCGACAGGACCGTCATGCCGATCGCGACCACCGCCGCCGTGAACGACGCGTACAGCAAGGCATAGTGCGAGTCCGCCTTGCCGAGCAGCACGACCAGATTCTGCCATGAAAGATCCCGCGGACTGAAGCTCAGTGCGATACCGTCGGTCTGCGCTCTGCTCCAGCCCGTCGTCGCCATGAGCAGGACCGTCATGAAGACCAGCACCATCGCCGGCAACGCCCCCAGAAGCCAATGGTTCACTGGTGCCTGGGCCGCAAGGTTGGCCGTCCGCGTCGAATCACTCTCGGCCGCGCCGGCCGCGCGGGCCTCCGCCTTGCGCATGCCGCCGAAATCACGCCCGGTCAGGGCGACCAGCAGTACCATGATCAGCGTCAGAACCGTATAGGTTCGATACGGAACCGTCGCCCAGAACGTGCTGGCCGCGCTGGTCTGCGCGAGGAAAGCGGGTACGTTGGCGCCCAACTGCCTGAAGCCGCTGTCGATGTAGCTGATCTGCACCGCCAGCCACGTGCCCAGGAAGATCGACGAGTCCGGCGCCCCCGTCCAATTGACGATGTAGGCCAGTTTCTCCCGGCTGATCCGCAACCGGTCGAAGATCGGCCGCAGTCCCGGCCCGACAATCATCGCGTTGGCGTAGTCGTCGAAGAAGACCAGCAGTCCGGCAAGGTAGGCGCTGAGCTGCCCCGCCCGACGCGTGTGGACTCTCCGGGTGACGCGCGCCACAACGCTCCGCGTCCCGCCATTGGCCTGCAACACACCGATCATCGCCCCGATGAACAACGTGTAGATGATGATGGTGATGTGCCCCAGGTCCACGCTCCGGCCGTCCTCATTCATCGGCCCGAGCACGCCGAGGACGTAGTTCTCCATCGCGTAGGAGACAAAACGCAGGGGGTTATAGACGCCCTGCATCACGCAGGTCATCGCCGCCGCCGTCAGCACGCCGAACGACATCGCCACGATCACCTGTCGCGTGAGGATGGCCAGGAAGATGGCGACCATGGGCGGAGCAATGACCCACAGGCCGTAGAATTCCCCCGGCTGCACCGATGCTCTCGCCGGTGCTGACGTCGTTGGCGCTGAAGCCTCGCTCGACGACTGAAACGCCATCGCCGCACAACAGCAAAGTGCCAATGCGGCCAGCGCCCACGTCCGCGAGGAAGAAAAAGGCCACCGGCCATTTCGACGGCGATTGATGTGCATCCCGCGAATCTAAGCTTCACCGCGGTAGGGGTCAATTCCGAGCCACGCAGGCCAATTCGCCATGCCTCTGCCGTGTTGCCACTCACCCCGCGGCGCGGTAAAAGGCCAGTAGCCCGAAGCGCGAGCAAGGGTTGAACGGAACCGGATCATCAGCAGGCGAACAGGCTCTCAGGGGCGGACCGGCGCCGAGCCCCGGTGAGCCCTATCGCCAATGAAGATTGAGCATGAGGGGCTTGCCGCCGGCTGGCCGTCGCGCAGCAGCCCCCTCCCGCGGGCCCGTAGCTCAACCGGTTAGAGCAAGGGACTCATAATCTCTAGGTTGTCGGTTCGAGTCCGACCGGGCCCAGTTGGCAAGCCTTCGAGCCGGAGCTGCAACGTATCGCCGCTCCGGCTTTCTCAGCCTGGTATTATCAGGCTCTCACGCCGCGTTGGGACCAGGCTCCGTCGGCAGGGTGGATCGCGTACAATGGGATGTTTGAAGGCGGTCAGCGAAGGCGTAGAAATCACGGTGAAGGTCGTGCCGGGGGCCTCGCGCGATCGGATCATGGGCCTGCTGGGCGACGCCCTCAAGATCCAGGTTTCCGCCCCGCCCGAGCGGGGAAAGGCTAACGCCGCGGTCGTTGCACTCCTGGCCGATGCGCTGGGTGTCAGCGCTAGGACGGTGGCAGTGAACAGCGGGACGACTTCGCC
>Ga0335070_10011970_pt1 | contig 10134 bp, 8 predicted proteins | sample Lox_Sample_13_FD_206722 | JGI IMG/M metagenome (GOLD analysis project Ga0335070, IMG submission 206722) | Soil microbial communities from Loxahatchee National Wildlife Refuge, Florida, United States - Lox_Sample_1.3 | ecosystem: Environmental > Terrestrial > Soil > Wetlands | place: USA: Florida... | reverse complement strand
CGACGCCCCGCGTCCGGCACGGCAGGACCCGGAGCACGGCGACGCGCGCGTCGGTCACGAACGGCTGGCCCGCCACGCTGGTGCCCGCGCTCCTCGCGCCCGGCAGCGTGGCGTAGCCCTCGAGGGCCACGCAGCCTCCCGCCAGCAGATCTCCGACCAGCAGATCCCGCTCGCGATCGATGTCGGCCGCGATGCGGTGCGTCACCGCGCCGCGGCGCGGGCTGACCAGGAGGCCGACGTCCTCCGTGGCCGCGGCCGCCCACAGCGTGTCGGAGCCATCGGCGCGCCACAACCGCACGTGGTGGCGCGCCCGGGCCGAAAGGCTCGCCCGTTCGTAGCGCAGGTCCTCGACCCGGCCGAGGTAGTACTCGTGGCTCATGGGCGCGGCCGTGTCGCTCCGCTGCAGGACAATCGCCTCGGTCTCCACGGCCAGTGCGCCGATGGTCGAGCGCCGCGCCGCGGTCCAGCCTGCCTGCGCGAACGCGGCGTTCAGCTCCGCCGGCGTGCCCCGGAACAGGAGGTTGACCGGGTCCGCGGGCTTCGCTCCGCTCCTGTCGGTCGCATGAGGCGGGAGGGCCGGCACGACCGGCACCGCGGCGCTCTCCCACGGATTCACGGCCGGCTCGCACCTGGGCGCCGCCGGCAGCTCGAGCGGGGCCGTCAAGCGCAGTCGCCCGCGCTGCCCGGCCAGGATGTGGGCCTGCCCCCCGCGGAGCACGAGGTTGACGCCGGTCAGCACGAACACGGGCACCAGTCCCACGCCCGTGGCCGCGCCCGCGAGTCCGGCGGCGCCGGCCGTCCCCACGACGCCGCGCAAGCTGCGCGGCTTCTCGATCAGCTCCCCCTCGGTCGTCAGCGTCCCGCGCGCCGCCCATTCCAGCGAGTCGAGCACGGCGCCGAGCCGAGCCCACCCGTGGCCGGCGGTGGCCAGCGAATCGAAGCGCAGCTCCAGCCGGCCCCTCCGGCCGAAGGACCGGGCCGGCCGCGACACCACCACCGTCGCCGCGATCGAGGAGAAGGCGGGGACCACCGTGCAGCCGCCCGCCTCGAGCGGGGACGTGGTCTGGAGGCGAACGGTGGTGCCGACCAACTCGCGCCCGCCCTCGATCGACTCCGGGAACCGGATGGGGATCGCGGTCCCGGCGGGCAGCACCGGTCGGGGCTCCTGGGGCCCCTGGGCCAACAGCACGATCGCAGCCAGGAGAGCCGGCGTCATCACCGCATAAACTACCGGCGGGGCGCTCGAGCGCGAAGCCCGCGGGTGTGCGTCCGGGGTCAACCCTTTCTCGCCGGCTGCTTCCGCGCTACGCTATCGGCGTGCATCCGATCCTGGTCCGTGGCCTGTTGCAGTCCCCCCGGATGACGCCGCCCGGCGGCCCGGGACTGGTCGGCCGGGCCACCACGCCCGCCGCCCCGCCGCCGCCGGAGCGCGGGCCGCTGGTCCGCCTCCTCGTGGCCCTCAAGGAGGCGGTCCAGCGACTGTTCTCGCCGCACACCACGTCCGAGCAGCTGATGGAGGTGCTGCACCGGGTCGAGGGCATTCGCACGGCCGCGGAGGCCGCCGAGCGCCGCTGGCTCGAATCGCAGCTCCGGCAGGCGCAGAAGCTGGAGACGATCGGCCAGCTGGCCGGCGGAATCGCGCACGACTTCAACAACATCCTCGCGGTCATCCTCGCCAACAGCGAGCTGCTGGCCGAGGCGATCCCCTCGGAGCGCACCGACCTGCTGATCAGCGTGCGCAAGGTGCAGGAGGCCGCGCGCGGCGGCGCCAGCATGGTGAAGGGCCTGCTCGGCTTCAGCCGCCGCGCCGAGCTCAATTTCAAGACCATCGACCTGCGCGACGTGGTGGCCGGCCTGTCGCAGATGGTGCGGCCCATCCTCCCCGACAACGTCGAGGTGAGGATCCTGCCCGCGCCCGACCCGTGTCCCGTCTGGGCGGACAGCGGTGCGCTGCAGCAGGTGCTGCTCAACCTGGTGACCAACGCCCGCGACGCGATGCCGCAGGGCGGCACCCTCACGATCGAGCTGGCCACGGCGCCCACCCGCGGCGCCTACCCCGACTCGGTGCCGTGGAGAGACGCGGAGGCCTACTACTGCGTCGCGGTGAGCGACACCGGCATCGGCATGGACCAGGCGACGGTCGAGCGGATCTTCGAGCCGTTCTTCACCACCAAGGCGCCCGGCACGGGGACCGGCCTCGGGATGGCGATGGTCTACGGGCTCACCAAGCAGCACGGCGGCTTCGTGCACGTGTACAGCGAGCCCGGCATCGGGACGACGGTGAAGGTCTACCTCCCGCTGTCCCCGGAGGCGGTGACCGCGGAGGCCGCGGGGGCGGCCGAGCGGGACGAGCTGGTGGGCGGAAGCGAGACGATCCTGCTGGTCGAAGACAAGGAGGAGCTGCGCAACACGACGCGGCGCGTCCTCGAGCGTCTCGGCTACGAGGTGATCGAGGCCGTCGACGGCGAGGAGGCGCTGAAGGTCCACCGCGACCACCGCGACCGCATCGACCTGATCCTCTCCGACGTCCTGATGCCCAAGCTCGGCGGGCCCGCGCTCTATCAGGCCGTGCGCGCCACCGATCCGGGGACGCGGTTCCTGTTCACCAGCGGGTACACGGAGAGCGAGATCGGGCAGCGCTCGCTGCTCGAGCCCGGCGTGCCGTTCGTGGCGAAGCCGTGGACCATCAGCGACCTGGCGCGCCAGGTCCGCAAGGCGCTCGACCGGCCGCGGGCGCCGGCCTAGCTACTTCGCCCGCTCCAGGTAGGTCCCGGTCCGCGGGTCCACCCGCACCCGCACCCCGCTGTCGAGGAACTCCGGCACCTGGATGGTCATGCCGTTGCTGAGCTTGGCCGGCTTCGAGCTGGCCGTCTTCGTCGCGGTCTTCATCACCGGCGCGGTCTCCGCGATCGTGTACTCCATCGCCGCCGGCAGCTGCAGTCCCACCACCTGGCCGTCGAGCATCTCCGCCTGGATGTGGATCTCCGGCTCGAGCCACGGCACGGCGTCGCCCACGACCTCGTTGGAGAGCGTGTACTGCTCGAAGGTGTTGGAGTCCATCACGTGCACGCCCTGGTCGTCGCGGTACAGCACCTGGAATTCCTTGGTGTCGAGCCGCGCCTCGTCCACGTACTCGGTCGCGATGAACCGGCTGTCGAACGTGTTCCCGCTGACCAGGTTCCTCATCCGGATTTGCACGAACGCCCGGAGGTTCCCCGGGGTGCGGTGCTGGAAGTCCAGCACCCGGCACGGCTGGCCGTCCACGATCAGGACGTGTCCCTTGCGAACGTCTGACGCCTTCATAACTCCCTGCTGCTGCTGAGGTTGAACGAAGGGGCGCCGCCCGAGGCCGACTCTGCCGGCCGCCGTGCGGCGCCCCCAGAACCGGGCGGGAACCTAACCGCCGCGCCCGCAGCGCGCCACCCGGCCGCTACCGAGCTCACGGTGCGGAGCCGATGGCCTCCCGGTGGCGGTCCACCCACGCGCCCAGGCCCAGCACGGCTACCGCGATGACCAATCCGACCACCGCGAACGCCGCCATCGGCGGGGGCGGCGCGGGCAGCAGTGATGCCACGTACAGCACCACGAGCAGCGCCACCAGTCCCCACAGTCCGTACTTCCCCACCGCGTCGCGGGCCCGCGTGGCGGCGGCGTAGAGCCACACGCCGCCGGCGAACAGGAGCCCCTCCACCACGATCGTCCCTGGCACCGACGCCCACAGCTCGAGGCCGACCTTCGGCCCGCCGGGCCACAGCGGCAGGTCGGGCCGGTGCGTGACGAAATCCAGCACCCAGTGGCTCACCACCAGCAGCGCCACCAGGACCGCTCCACGGCCGTAGCCGGTGCGCATGCGGTACAGCGCCGCGAGCACGACGCCCCACAGCGCGAGCGCCAGGAGGCTGTGCGAGATCGGGTAGCTGTCGAGGCTGATGCTCAGGAACGGATCGGGGCCGGGCGTGAACGCGACCTTTTCCCAGCCGAGCAGCACCAGGATCGGAAACAGGATGTCCGCCACCTCCGGCGCCGCGAGCAGGGTGCCGAGCGACGTCCTGGGAGCGAGGCGCTTGGCGGCGAAGCCGAGCGCGAAGTGCCCGATGAACACGGAGCCTCCGGACGGGTTGGAGGCCCAAGCTACAGGAAGAGCGCCGCGGCTTCCACCGCGGCGTCGAGGGACGTCTAGGCGGCGGCGGTGCGGCTCCCGGCCCGCGAGCGGGCAGGCGCGCGCTCGGGGCGCGCGACCATGCGCGGCGCCGGCCGGAACGAGGGCAGCACCTCGGCCCGGAGGAACGCGTCGTACACGTCCGGCCGCCACCAGCCGCGGCGCGCCCGCATCAGCCCGAGCGCGTCCGCCGCCGTCATCGCCGGCCGGTAGCTCCGGGCACTGGTGAGCGCATCGTAGACGTCGACGATGCCGATGATCGACGCGCCCAGCGGGATCCCGTCCCCGGCGAGGCCGTCGGGGTAGCCCGAGCCGTCGCGCTTCTCGTGGTGCCAGCGGATCGTGGACTTGACGTCGAAGGGGAACTCCACACCTTCGAGCAGCTCGAGGCCCCACAGGGGATGCATCTTCATCACGTCGAACTCGGCGGGCGTGAGCCGCCCGGCCTTGTTCAGGATCTCGTAGGGCACGCGGGTCTTGCCGATGTCGTGCAGGTACGCGCCGATCCGGACCGCGTCGATCTCGACGCCGGCCATGCCGAGGGCCGCCGCGACCTGCGAGGCGTACAGCGCGACGCGCTCGCTGTGGCCGAAGGTGTAGCCGTCGGACGATTCGATCGACAGCCTGAGACCGCGCACCGCTGCCCGGTAGCTCGCGTCCGGCGACGGGCGCGCGGCGGCGGGTTCGGGCTCGCAGCGGACCGCGGCGCCGGCGTGCACGGGGCCATCGTCGAGCACGAACCACTGCTTCTGTCCCGCGGTCGCCCAACCGTCGCCGCGCATCAGTTGCGAGTTCCAGCTTGCCACGCAGCGCATGGCACCCTCCGATTACTTGTCCCTGCAGATCGGGGCGCGGAACACGCCCGCGCCGCCGGCTCGGCGGCCTCGCGGTCCGAGTGGCCTACAGGGACCGCCGGACGCCGGGAAAGGTGACGCCGCCGCCGCTGTGGAAGTGATGCCACACACCGGCGGCGCCCCGGAGCCGCGGACCTGGGCGGGGAAACGGAGATCCGACGCCATGCCACGCAACCCTTTCCGGTCACCTGGTGTCGCACCTGTGACCGTCACCGCCGGAGAGCCGTGCACGAAGCGGAGCTGATCGCCCGAGCGCGCACCGGCGAGCCTGCGGCGGAGCGGGCGCTCTACGAGGCGCACGTCGACCGGGTGTACCGGCTGGTGTTCCGGCTCGCCGGCGACGCCGACCTGGCGCGGGACTTCACCCAGGACGCCTTCGTCCGCGCGTTCGAGCGGCTGCACGAGTTCCGGGGCGGGTCGCTGTTCTCGACCTGGCTGCACGCGATCGCCGTGTCGGTAGCACTGAACGGTCTCAGGAAGGTGAAACGGATTCGCCGGCGCGAGAGCGGTTTCGAGGAGGGGCAGGACGTGGCGTGGACGGGTCGAGAGGCAGAGCCCGACCTCAAGCGGCGGCTGGCGGAAGCGATCGACGCGCTGCCGGAAGGATATCGCACCGTGTTCGTGATGCACGACGTCGAAGGCTACACGCACGAGGAGATCGGAGCGGCGCTCGGCGTCGAAGCCGGCACCTCCAAGGGACAGCTGTCGCGGGCCCGCGCCAAGCTCCGCGTCGCGCTGGCCGACTTCGCCGGGGAGTGGATCGCATGACAACCGAACGCGACGACGACCAGCTGCCCGACCGGCTGCGCGATGCGGCGCGGGCCTACCACGCGCCGCTTCCGACGCCGCGCGAGGAGCTGTGGGCCGCGATCGGCGCCGAGCGCGGGCGGCGGCGCGCACGGCGCCGCAACCTGCGGCGGCTGCGCTGGGGCCTGGCGCTGGCGGCCACGCTGGTGCTGGGGATCGGCCTCGGCCGGCTCGGCTGGCGGTCTGGTGGGCCCCGCTCGACGGCTCCGGGAATCGCCGCCGCTCCCGGCGCGCCGTCGGCCGCGTATCGCGTGGCCGCCGCGCAGTACCTCGCCCGCACCGAGGTGCTGCTGACCGGCTTCCGCGCCGAGGGCCGGCAGCGCCGCCCGGACCCGCAGTTCGTCGCGGCGTCGCGCGAGCTCCTCACCACCACGCGGCTGATGCTCGATTCCCCCGCGGGCACCGATCCGCAGCTGCGCTCGCTGCTCCAGGATCTGGAGCTGGTGCTGGCGCAGATCACGCAGCTGCGGGGCGGGCCGGCACGGCAGGACGAGATCGACCTGATCAACCAGGGCTTGAACCAGCACAGCGTGCTGACCCGGCTCCGGGCCGCTACTCCGGCGGCCGGCATCCCGGCGCGCCACCAAGGAGCACTCTGATGTTCAGCAAGCTCTCGCTGCTCGCCGCCGTCGCGCTCCTCCTCCAGGCCGCGCCCTCCCGCGCTCCGCGGGCCGCGGCCTCCGCCACGGCGTCGGCCGTCGGCGCGCAGGCAGCGGGGTCCGGCGCTGGCCTCGCCGCGCCCACAGGCCGCGGGTTCGCCACCGAGCCCCCCGGCGCCTGGGCGCCGGACGACCCGGGCGACTCCCTGTACCGCGCGGCCCGCCAGTTCCTCAACCGGGGCCGCTACGCCGAGGCCGTCGCGGCATTCCGGGACCTGATCCGGCGCTATCCCCGCTCGGTGTACACCCCGGACGCGCACTACTGGGCGGCGTTCGCACTGTACCGGACGGGGGACGACGGGAACCTGCGGCAGGCGGCGCAGCTGCTCGAGACCCAGGCGGCGCGCTATCCGCAGGCGGCCACCCGTGGCGACGGCGACGCGCTCCTCGCCCGGGTCTACGGCGAGCTGGCCCGCCGCGGCGACCCGCATGCCGGCGAGTGGATCCAGGCGCACGCCAGCGCGGCCGGCACCCGCGACACCGCGAGCACGGCGAGCACGGCGCGCTCGTGCCCCGGCGACGACGACGACCCGCGCGTCGCCGCGATGAACGCGCTGATGCAGATGGACGCCGTGAACGCGGTCCCGGTCATCCGGCAGGTGCTCGCCAAGCGCGACCGCTGCTCCGCGGAGCTGCGGCGCCGCGCCGTGTTCGTGCTGTCCCAGGCGCGCACGCCCGAGACGGAGGACATCCTCCTCTCCGTGGCGCGCAGCGACCCCGACGAGGACGTGAGGGAGCAGGCCGTCTTCTACCTCTCGCAGGTCGGCGGCGACCGCGCCGTGGCGGCGCTCGACTCGATCCTCCGCACCGCTTCCGACGAGGACCTCCGCGACAAGGCCGTCTTCGCTTTGTCGCAGATCCGGAGCCCGCGCACCAGCCAGATCCTGCGCGACTACGCCGGTCGCGAGGACGCGCCCGAGGAGACCCGCGAGAAGGCGGTGTTCTGGCTCGGCCAGCAGGGCGAGGGCGACGCCGCCACCTTCCTGCGGGAGCTGTACGGCAGGGTCTCGCCCGAGGATCTCAAGGAGAAGATCCTGTTCTCGCTCTCCCAGATGCGCTCGGCCGAGAACACCCGCTGGCTGATGGACCTGGCGGTGAACTCCCGGGAGGACGTCGACCTCAGGAAGAAGGCCCTGTTCTGGGCGGGCGAGACCGGCGCCGCCATCGCCGACCTGGTGCAGCTCTACGACCGCACCGGCGACGTCGACCTCAAGGATCAGCTGATCTTCGTGTACTCGCAGCGCCACGAGCCGCAGGCGCTGGACAAGATGATCGACATCGCGCGCCACGAGACGAATCCGGACCTGCGGAAGAAGGCGGTGTTCTGGCTGGGGCAGTCCCACGACCCGCGCGCCGCGCAGGTCCTGCTGGAGATCGTGACCCAATGAGGCGCGGCCTGCTCGTCCTCGCGGCCGCCCTGGGACCCGTGCTGCCCGCGCGGGCCCAGTCCCTGGCGCAGCGCGTGGCCCGCGCCCCGGACGGACCGGTGCGGCTGGCCTACGCCGCGCGCCCGGGCGTGTGCGGCGACGGCGCCGGCACTATCTCCTTCCACTGCGAGGGCGGCAGTTGCGACACGCACCGGGTCGTCAACCGGGACGTGGACGACGACGGACCCTGCTCCTGCGACGCGGGTCCGGTGCGGCTGGTGCTGCAGGTCGCGGGCGGCAGGGTCTCCCGGATCCGGGCCTACGTGGGCGGGCGGTGGCGCCCCGCCACCGGCGTCACCGATTTCGGGCTCGTGTCCGCTCCCGAGGCCGCACGTTACCTCCTCGACCTCGCGCGCTCCGACGAGGGAGGCGTGCACGACGCCGTCTTCCCCGCGACGCTGGCCGACTCGGTGACGATCTGGCCGGACCTCGGCAGGCTGGCGCGCGACGCCTCGGCCCCGCGCCGCTCGCGCGAGCAGGCGGTGTTCTGGCTCGGCCAGGCGGCGGGCGAGGCGGCGGTGGTGGACCTCACGGCGATGGTCGGTGAGGACACCCTGGATCGCGACGTCCGCGAGCACGCCGTGTTCGCCCTGTCGCAGCAGCCCAGGGACGTCGGCGTACCCGCCCTCATCCAGATCGCGCGTACCAACCGGGACCCGGAGGTGCGGAAGAAGGCCTTCTTCTGGCTCGGCCAGACAGGCGATCCGCGGGCCCTGGCGCTGTTCGAGGAGGTCCTGACCCGGCCCTGAGCGCCAGTCCTCTGCCGTCAGGCCCGGTCGAAGCGATCCAGATTCATCACCCTGTCCCACGCCGCCACGAAGTCCGCGACGAACCTCCGCTCGCCGTCCGAGCTGCCGTAGACCTCCGCGAGGGCGCGGAGCTGGGAGTTCGAGCCGAAGATCAGGTCCACGCGCGTTCCGGTCCACTTGAGCGCGCCCGTGCCGCGGTCCCGGCCCTCGAACAGCTCGGCGTCCTTCGAGACCGGCTTCCACTCCGTGCCCATGTCGAGCAGGTTCACGAAGAAGTCGTTGGTCAGCCTCCCCGGCCGCTTCGTGAACACCCCGTGCGCGGTGCCTCCGACGTTCGTCTTCAGCACGCGCATGCCGCCCACGAGCACCGACATCTCGGGCGCCGTCAGGGTCAGGAGCTGCGCCTTGTCCACCAGCAGCGCCTCCGCCTTCACGCCGTACCTGCCCTTGAGGTAGTTGCGGAAGCCGTCGGCCAGCGGCTCGAGCACCGCCACGGAAGCCGCGTCGGTCTGCTCGGCCGAGGCGTCCATGCGTCCCGGCGTGAATGGCACCTTCACGGTGTGGCCGCCCTGCTTCGCCGCCTGCTCGACGGCGGCGCACCCGCCCAGCACGATCAGATCCGCCAGCGAGACCTTCTTGCGGCCCTTTTGCGCGGCGTTGAACGCCTTCTGGATGCCTTCCAGCTTCGCGAGCACCCTGGCCAGCTGCTCGGGCTGGTTCACGGCCCAGTCCTTCTGCGGCGCGAGGCGAACCCGCGCACCGTTCGCCCCGCCGCGCTTGTCCGAGCCGCGGAACGTGGACGCCGAGGCCCACGCGGCCGACACCAGCTCCGAGACCGTCAGGCCGGACTTCAGGATCCTGCCCTTCAGCAGGGCGACGTCCCGCGCATTGATGAGCGGATGGTTCACCGCGGGGATGGGATCCTGCCAGAGCAGCTCCTCCTTCGGCACCTCCGGGCCGAGGTAGCGTGCGCGGGGGCCCATGTCGCGGTGGGTCAGTTTGAACCACGCCCGGGCGAACGCGTCGGCGAACTGATCCGGGTGCTCCATGAACCGCCGCGAGATCTTCTCGTAGGCCGGATCCATCCGCAGCGAGAGGTCCGTGGTCAGCATGGTCGGCGGGTGCTTCTTCGAGGGATCGTGCGCGTCCGGAATGGTACCGGCGCCCGCGCCGCCCCTCGCCACCCACTGGTGCGCGCCGGCCGGGCTCTTCGCCAGCTCCCACTCGAACCCGAACAGGTTCCAGAAGAAATTGTTGCTCCACTTCGTCGGAGTGGTCGTCCAGGTGACCTCGAGGCCGCTGGTGATGGCGTCACCGCCCTTGCCGGTGCGGAAGCCGCTCTTCCAGCCCAGACCCTGCTCCTCGATGGGGGCCGCCTCCGGCTCCGGCCCCACGTTGGACACGGGGCCGGCGCCGTGGGTCTTGCCGAACGTGTGGCCACCCGCGATGAGCGCCACCGTCTCCTCGTCGTTCATCGCC
>Ga0335070_10011967_pt1 | contig 10135 bp, 5 predicted proteins | sample Lox_Sample_13_FD_206722 | JGI IMG/M metagenome (GOLD analysis project Ga0335070, IMG submission 206722) | Soil microbial communities from Loxahatchee National Wildlife Refuge, Florida, United States - Lox_Sample_1.3 | ecosystem: Environmental > Terrestrial > Soil > Wetlands | place: USA: Florida... | reverse complement strand
CAGGACCTTTGCCTGGAACATTTCCTGGTCAAATGTTACGAGCGGCTCGATTGGGTCGAATCCATCGCCCGTAGCCATCGGCTCGAAACGGAGACCGCCGTGAAAGCGCGCCAGTTGTTGCATGAATGCGCCAATCGGACCTTGATCGTCTGTCTGCGCCAGCAACCGCTGAACAATCTCGAGCGGTCGCGCTTGCTCGAAATTATGCTGCAATGCAGCGATCTCCAGGTGCAACTCCGCCGCCCGACGCTGGTACCGATTTAGGATCGATCTGGCCCTTTTCTGCGTGCGATTCCGGCCTGTCTTACTACGTCGAATCTCGTATTGGCCGCCGCTCACCGCTGCCCCCTGCCCGCTCATGAGGCTCCGATAAATCTCTACTGAAAAAAAGTAAGGTTTCCACTATACTGGCCGGACGCTGTCCATCCTCTGCCGGAGAAGCTCATGGCCATTGCCACCGTCAATCCCGCCACCAACGAAGTGGTGAAGACATTTACTGCGTTGACCGACGCGCAGGTCGACGAAAAAATCGCCAAGGCCGCCGGCACCTTTCAGTCCTATCGCAAAACCTCTTTTGCCGATCGCGCCAGCTGGATGAAAAACGCCGGCGACATTCTCACTGCCGAGAAAGAAGCGCTCGGCCGCGTCATGACCCTTGAAATGGGCAAGACTCTTGCCTCTGCCATCGCCGAAGCCGAAAAGTGCGCCTCCGGCTGCTACTACTATGCGGAGCACGGCGCCGAGTTCGTCAAAGACGAAGTCATTCCCACCTCCGCTACCAGCAGCTACATCCACTACCAGCCGCTCGGCGTCGTTCTTGCTGTCATGCCCTGGAACTTCCCTTTTTGGCAGGCTTTTCGCTTCATCGCTCCCGGCTTGATGGCCGGGAACGTTGGCCTGCTCAAACACGCGTCCAACGTTCCCCAATGTGCCCTCAAGATCGAAGAAATCGTCATGCGCGCCGGGTTCCCCGATGGTGTGTTCCAGACGCTACTCATCGGCGCGGCGCAGGTCGACCGAATTCTCGACGATCCTCGCGTTGCCGCCGCCACGCTGACCGGCAGCGAACAAGCCGGCATTCAGGTGGGCGTCTCCGCTGCCAAACGCATCAAGAAAGTTGTCCTTGAACTGGGCGGCAGTGACCCCTTCATCGTCATGCCCAGTGCCAATCTCGAAGATGCCGTCGCTACCGCCGTAAAGGCCCGCTGCATCAATAACGGTCAATCCTGCATCGCCGCCAAGCGCTTCATTGTTCACGAACAAATTGCCGATCGATTCGAACACGAATTCGTCAAGCTCATGCAGTCGCTCAAACTCGGCGACCCCTTCGATCCCAAGACCGAGGTCGGCCCTCTCGCGAATCCCGACGCCGTCAAGGACCTCGACGCCGACGTCAAAAAGAGCCTCCAGGCCGGCGCTAAACTCCTCACCGGTGGCGCTCCTGTCTCCGGCCCCGGAAATTTCTATCAGCCCACGGTTCTGACCAATATTCCCAAGGAGTCTCCCGCGTATCGTGAAGAATTCTTTGGCCCAGTGGCCAGTATTTTCCGCGTGAGGAATATCGACGAAGCCATCGGCATCGCCAACGATTCCCGTTTCGGCCTGGGTGCCAGCGCCTGGACCAACGTTCCGGCCGAACGCGATCGCTTCATCACCGACCTCGAAGCCGGCATGGTCTATATCAACCAGATGGTCGCCTCGGACCCTCGCGTTCCCTTTGGCGGCGTGAAGGCCTCCGGCCATGGCCGGGAACTCGGCCCCTACGGCATCCGTGAATTCACCAACGCCAAAACCGTGTGGATCCGCTAGTCACCGGCAAGACCGCAACTCCTCCGGTTCTCCCGATTGACGAGCGAACTCTCGAAGGAGCATCATTTCTGCTCTAGGCCTGAACCAGGTGCCGTCCTCCGGCGCCGCTCCTCGTTAGCAGCGCGCCGCTCCGCGCGCGCGGTTTCAGCCAAGCGAATGCCGTCCATTCTCTTCATGGAGTGACCGCCGTGCCGAAGACCCTTGAGAAGAAGCAAGCCGAACGGAAACCTCGCCCCAAAAAGCAGGCGCTCACCGAGGCCCAGATCGCCGTTCACTGGAAGGAAGAAGAGTATGTGCGCCCGCCGGCTCGCTTCATCGCCCAGGCCAATCTCAACGATCCTCACATCCTGGAGCGCTTCAGCGAGAAGAACTTCCCCGAGTGTTTCCGCGAGTACGCCGAACTCCTCCACTGGGACCAGTATTGGCACACCACACTCGACACCAATCACCCGCCGTTCTGGAAGTGGTTCGTTGGCGGCCGTCTCAACGCCTCCTACAACTGCGTGGACCGCCACCTCGCCAAGTGGAAGAACAAGGCCGCCTTCATTTTCGTTCCCGAGCCGGAAGACGAGCATCACGTCGTCATCACCTACCAGGAACTCTATCGCCGCGTGAATGAAGTCGCCGCGATGCTCCGCGATTTCGCCGGCCTCCAGAAAGGCGACCGCGTCACCATTCACATGCCTATGGTGCCTGAGCTTCCCATCACCATGCTGGCTTGCGCTCGTCTCGGCGTGATTCACTCTGTGGTGTTCGGCGGATTCTCCGGCGAGGCTTGCGGTCTGCGCGCCGCCGACTCCGGCAGCCGTGTCCTCATTTATATGGATGGCTATCACCGCAATGGCCGCTGGGTCGATCACAAGGCTAGCGCTGACATCGCCGTCGATACCGCGAAAAAAGAAGGCCAGCACATCGACAAGGTCCTCGTCTGGAAGCGCTATCACCACAAATACACTTCCGACTCGCCTATGATTCTTGAACGCGACTATTTCATCGACGAAGTCCTGAAGGACTACCGCAATCGCACCGTCGATCCTGTCTCCATGGACGCCGAGGATCCTCTGTTCCTCATGTACACCAGTGGCACCACCGGCAAGCCCAAAGGCTGCCAGCACCGCACCGGCGGCTATCTCGCCTATGTCACCGGAACTTCCAAGTTCTATCAGGACATTCACCCTGAAGACGTTTACTGGTGCATGGCCGACATCGGCTGGATCACCGGCCATTCCTATATCGTCTATGGTCCTCTCGCCCTAGCCGCCACCAGCGTCCTCTATGAGGGCGTCCCGCAATTTCCCGACGCCGGGCGGCCCTGGCGTATCGCCGAACGCCTCGACGTCAACATCTTCCACACTTCCCCCACGGCCATCCGCATGCTCCGCAAGGCCGGTGCCGATGAACCGCGCAAGCATACCTATCGCTTCAAGCATATGACGACTGTCGGTGAACCCATCGAGCCCGAAGTGTGGCGCTGGTATCACGAAGTGGTCGGCAAGAGTGAAGCCGTCATCGTCGACACCTGGTGGCAGACGGAAACCGGCGGCTTCCTTTGCACGACCAAGCCCGCTCTCGATTCCATGAAGCCTGGCAGCGCTGGCCCCGCCTGTCTTGGCATCTATCCGGCAATTTGGGACGAGGAAGGAAAGGAAGTTGCCTCAGAAAATCATGCCGCCGGTAATATCTGCATCCGCAATCCATGGCCCGGCATCATGCAGACCATTTGGGGCGACCCGCAGCGCTTCGTCAACAATTACTACAAGAAATACAACAGGAATCCCCACAGCAAGGATTGGCGCGATTGGCCCTATTACGCTGCTGATGGCGCGGTGCTTCCGCCGGACGGCTACTACCGCATTCTCGGCCGCGTTGATGACGTAATCAACGTCGCCGGTCACCGTCTCGGCACCAAGGAACTCGAATCCGCCTGCCTGACCATCCACGAAATCGCTGAAGCCGCGGTCGTCCCGGTCGTCGACGAGGTCAAGGGCCGTGTTCCCGAAATTTACATCTCGCTCAAGCCCGGTGTGCTCCCGAAGAAAACCATCCTGGAGCACGTCACCGCCACCATCGAAACCATGATCGGCAAAATCGCGCGCCCCAAACGCATTCACATCGTCCCCGACATGCCCAAGACGCGCTCCGGCAAAATCATGCGCCGCGTTCTCGCCGCCGTTTCCAACCACATGGACACCGGCGATATCACTACTCTCGCCAATCCCGACATCGTCGAGCAAATTCGCCAACTCGTTCAGGGCCGCGAAATCATGCCCTTGAATGAAGGTCCCGAAGACATCAAGATGTTCGGCGACGAACGCTAGCCCCGGGTGCGAGAGTTCTTCTGTGTAACGTAGGCCCTGACCTATGCTGTTCATTGGCGCAGCCATTCTCAGATGCGCTCTTCACCATCACCTATTGCGATTCGCGCTCATTCAATACCTGTTCTGCGTCCTGGGGTCGCCCCTCGGCGCGCAACACCTTCGCCAATTGCTCGCGCGCCACTTCCAGATCCGGCCGCAGGTCCAATAGTTCCCGAAATTCCTTGGCCGCCGCCTCATATCGCTCTTGAGCCAGATACGCACTCCCCAGTGCGTATAACACGTCCGGCCGGCCCGGTGCCAATTCCTTCGCTGCCTTCAATTCTGCAGTCGCCTGCCGGTTGAATCCTTCCGCCAGATAAAGCTGCGCAAACTGCAAGTGATACCGGAAATCCTTGCCATCCACCTGAATCGCTCGCTCGAATGCCTGCACCGCCTTTTCGTATTCGCCCATTCCCGCGAACACGCGGCCTCGCGTCGCATAAATTTCCGCATATCCGGGATGCAACTGTTCTGCCTTTTCCAGAGCCGCTAACGCTTCGGTGAATTCCGCTTCCACTTCCCGCGCATGCGCCAGCGCGATATATGCGGCCGCATCCATCGGCCGGAGTTCCACAAACGCGGCCGCTTCTCGCAAGGCACATTCCGGCAAATGCGAATGATAGCAAACTGCGGACCGCACCGCGTGCGCATAAGGCGATTCCGGCGCCAACTTCACCGCCCGCGTCGCTGCGTCGAACGCGGCGATCCAATCTTCCGTCACGCTTAGTACATGCGCGTACACCAATTGTACGTTCGGATCATTTGGCTGCCGTTGCGATTCTCTCTGTGCCGTCAAAATCGCCTGTTCCCAGTCGTTCCACAGAATGGAGCCGGCGACTTCGTACAAATAATCCGTCGGCTTCGGCAGCCTCAGCGCCAGTCCCCATCGATACCGCGGTCCCGGCGCGTGTTGTACAGTTCGAATCGTCTCCGCATCCGCTCCCGCGGCAGAGAGCGCGCTCAAAAACGGAATGTCAGGATAGGTCGTCAGCCCGTGGCTGCTCACCTCTTCGCGAATCTCTTCCTGCGTGAGCCCCTCCAGTTGCCAAGCCAACACCTGTTCCGGCGCGACCGGGGTCTTCTCTTCATTTGTCGTGAAATTCTGCTGGGGAGATATCGTTAACACTGTGAAAAGCAAAAAGGTAAGCACAGGAAGGCCGCCTCGCAGGCAAAGCAACACAATCTGCCTAACCTCGGTTTATCGGCAGCTTCCCTTTTGTCTTGATGATGAGAATCCCTTCATGCAAAGGTAAGCGAACTCCCAACTAATTCAGTGCGCTGCCGGTGCGGCCCCGGCCGTCGTCCCTGGAACCGAAGTAACTCCACAAGCCTGCTCGACCGCCGCCTTCACGTCCGCGTCCAGTTGCGCGCCTTGCCAGCCCTGAGCCGAGCACACTTCCCATGCTTCCAACCCGAGCGCGCCGCGCAGATCTGCTCCCATCAGGTTGGCCCCATCCAGTTTCACTTGCCGCAAAATCGCGCCCGCAAACGTCCCGCCGCGCAAATCCGCTTTTGACAGATCGCCCTCCAGGAAGATCGTTCCCTTCGCTTGCACACCCGTCAGGTTCACGCCGATCATCTTCGCGGCCGAAAGATCCGTCTGCTCCAGCGTCGCCAGTGACAGGTTCGCCCCTTCCAGCTTCGTGTCGCGCAAGTCTGCCCGGGAAAGGTCGGCCCGCAATAGATTCGCGCCTCGCAAATTCACCGCGTACATCGACGCGCGCGTCAAATTCGTCGTCGCCAGCGTCGCGCCCTCCAGATTCGCGTACGACATGTCCGCATTCTGGAACGATCCGCCCGAGAATGTCGCCCATCGCCCGTCCGCGCTCACCAGGTTGGCCTTGTCCGCTCGCACTCCATCCATCCGTGCCGATTTCAGATTGCCTTCTCGCAGGTTTGCGCCTCGGAAGTCGCCTTCTACGAGGCTTGAGCCTTCCAGATTTGCCCGCCACAGCCGGGCACTCGCAAAATTCGCATGGTACCCGCGCGCATATCTCAGATTGATTTCGTTCAACCGTGGGCCATTCGGCTCCGCGTTCGGCGCCGCTTCCGCCACCGGCGTCTTTTCGTGCCCCGTGGCCATGCGCTCGTCGGTCAGATCTGCGTACGGCCGGAATCCCAAGGCCTGAAACGCCGTGGACACCCACCGCCGCGGATCACCGCTGCCTACGTCCGGGCGCACTGTGTTGTCACCCGGCAGCCCGCGGATCACGCCAATCGAAAGCAGAAACAGCGTCGCACCAAGTAACACGGGAATTCGCGTCGACTGCAGAACGTCATGCGTGAATTGCGAGGTGGTTTCATCCGTCCAGTCGCCGGGCCGCAGTACCCGCTTCACCACTCGCGGCATGGCGCAGGCCGCGGCGCTCGCCAGCGTGAACAGGAACACTTGCAGCAGTGTCCCGCGATAGTCCTGCATCACCAGGTACCGCACCCAAAAGAAGAACAACGTCGCCGGTACCGCCCAATACGCCAGCCCTATCGCCACGTAACACTCGACAAGCCCCAGAGGCGAACGCGGATCGCGCGACCAGCGCAGGTGCGGCCGGATCGGCCCCATCAAGTACCAGCGCCCGTCTTTCTCCGGTGTCTGCCCGTCCGGAAACACCGCCGGCAGCGCGCCCATGCTGCCCCACAGCCGCAGCAGCAAAAACTGCAGCCGCAGATACAAAACCGTAATCAGCAGCGGTGCGCCCAGGAAAAACCCCTGCAGTGGCAGGATGTTCGGAATCCGCGGTGCGCGAATTGCCGATTCATCCAGCAGCAGTCGCACATCCGTCGTCAACGCAATCAGCGCGCACCCCGCCACGCAGACCGCCATCAACGTCAGGTAGAACCAGCGCGCTGCCCGCGTAAACTGTTCAATCGTCCGGCTGCCATTCAACGCCGCCACGGCTTCCGGCAGCGTCGCATCGAACAAGTTCGTCCCGCCCAGCCGCCCCGCCCAGAGTCCCTGTGCGCCGTATAGATTCGCGCCCATCAGATTCGCACCGGAGAATTCCGTGCCTAGCAGGTTTGCCTCGCGCAGGTCCGCCTCTACCAGGTTTGTATTTCGCAGATTCGCCATCGAGAGGTCAGCGCCGCGCAAGTTCACTTTCTGCAGTTGTGCCCCTTGCAGGTTTGCGCCCGTCAGATCCGCGTTCGAAAGGTTCGCTCCTGAAAATTCCCCACGCGCGCCACTGCCCCCGTCTGTTTCCACCCACATGCGGTGCTGGTCCAGCATCTCCGCATATTCCAGCAGGTAACTCGACGTGGCGTGCGACTCGGGAACCAGATCCACCTCGGCAAACTCCGGTTCCTCTGCCACAACTTCGACGTCCTGTTCGGCTTGCGCTTCCCTTCCCACAGCTTCCGGCGCAACCGTATCCGCCACTGGCTCATTCAGCAGCGCCATGGCCTCTTGCACAGCCGCGGCATCCGGCGCGGTAGGTATCTCGGCGTCTATGTCAGGCGCCGCCTTTGTCTCCGGCTCCGGACTGCTCTGAAGGTTTGCTTTGAGTACCTGTTCGCTGCCCTCCACCGCGACAATCTCGACCGCAGCGTCGTTTGGCACCTCTGCGGGAACGGTGGCAGGCGAGTTTCGATTCACCAGGTCCTGCACAAGCTGCTCTTCGAACAATGCCAGGATCTTGGCCTCGGTGGCGGGATCGGGCGCAATGGCCCCATACTCGGCAAGCTCTTCCGGCGTGGCGAGCCGTTCCTGAAGCTTCTCCGCACTGCCCCACGAAAATCCAAAAAATCGTTTGGCCGGTTGATCCGGCATAGTGGTCTTTCCTGTCGCTTCTCCCCCGAGAAGCTGTGAAGTGACACCCGTAACGGGATAAACGCATCTTGGCCCATCGCAGTCCGAAAATCGCCTGACCCAAAGGACAGGCGATTCCTGGTCGGCAACGGGGACTACCGGGGCCACCTCGGCATTTGCCTACCATTCGCCGACGGCTCTTCCGGTCACAGATCGGCAGACGCAGCTCAGCGCTGGCTGATTACTGATAACTGATTACGGATATCCGGAAGGTCAGCTCGCAAACCCGACCCATTAGAGAACGAACTGAGGAAGGAACTGCGCGTGCTCCACCAAAATAAGCGCCGGGGTGCTCCGCTGAGGGGCCGATGCACCCCGGCTATTTCCTGCCCGCCTCCGCAGTGAGCGAGCAAGGAACTCGTACAGCGAATTCTACCTGTCCTCCGTCGCGGCTACTGCTCTTCGCTTCCGCGCAGAAACTCGTACCGCTCGATCGCCGCCACGACTCCGACGGAACCCTCTTCGCGCGGTTCGGTACGCTGGACCCGGCCCAGGCAACGCACTCTCACCGGGCCGGCCAAGGTAATTTCATTCGGAAGCGTCAAGAGAATCTCGACGGGCGATCCTTCCTTCACATCTTTTGACAAGAAGAAATAAACCCCGCGCGAACTGACATCGCGGGATTCGGTACTGGTTTCACCAACTGCTGCCCCGGTAGTCCAACGCACGGTAAGCGGCAGCCGCATGGAAAACCTCTGGGTTGTGCGGCGCTCTGAGCCGGTCAAGGCAAACCTCCCTGATTGAAGAACCGAGTTTATAGAGGCTTAGGGGCATTCTCAATAGAACTGGGGATACAAAGTTTTTCCCTCTGGAAAAAGTACGAAAGTCCTAGAACCCGCCCCCACTGGCATCGCGAACGCAATCAGGCGCTTGGCTAACCGGCGCCCATAGCCCAGGGCTTCCGCAACGATCATCGCGACGCGACGAAACGCAGCCGTCGGATACGGCAGACCATCTAGACCCCCGCCGTGGTCACACTAGAACAGGAATTTCAGCGCCAACTGAACGATGCGCCCAGGTTGCGCCGCCGTGATGTATCCAAACGTCGGCGAATTAATGTCGTTGTCCGGCAACCGGAAATTCACGTTGTTGAAGATATTGAAGAACTCCGCCCGGAATTGCACGTTCATCGCTTCATGGATCGGAATCGTCTTGATCGCCGAGAAGTCCCATTGCTGGTACGCCGGCCCCTTCAGAGTATTCCGGCCTACATCGCCAAACGCGCCCTCCGCCGCATGCTGAAACGCTCCGGTATTGAACCAGCAATCCGCCGTCCGCACCGCGCCGCCATTCGACGCGCAGCCGCCGCTGTTGGGATTCCCTACCTGGTTCGGCCGCGCGCTATAGAACCCGGAAATTTCCGGCGCGCTTCCCTGGGCCGAGGGATTGCTCGAGTCGTACACGGTAAACGGCGTATTGCTCATGAACGTCGTGATCCCGTTCACTTGCCAGTTTCCGAGGATGTGCCCGTACCAATTCTGTGGGTGCTGGAACCACGGCAGATCCCACTGGTAGCTCGCCACGAACCGGTGCCGCGCGTCGAACATCGACCGGCCCCATTCCGATTTCACATCGAACGGATTCTGCGCCAGGTCGTTTTCCCCGGCCACGCTTTGCGACGCCGATCCCGTGATGTTGAACGTCGACGAATCGTCCAGAGTCTTCGAATACGTATACGACAACAGGAACGACAGTCCGTGCGACAGTCGCTTCGTCACGCTCGCCTGCAACGCGTTGTAGCTCGAGTTCGCGATCCCACTGATCAATCCCGCCGAAGAATACGTGCACGGCGAAGGACTCGCCACCGTGCATCCCGAATACAACCGCCGTTGATCCGACAGCTGAACGTTGTCCTCGTAGCTGAGTGAAGGATCGTAGACCGTCGGGTTCCCTTCGATGAATCTTGGCAACTTGGTTCCCTTGGTTCCGATGTACCCGATCTCCAGCAGCCAGTTGGCTCCGAACGCCCGTTCAACGTTCAAATTCCAGTCCTGCGCGTAGGGCAGCCGCAGTTTGGGATCCAGCGTCAACAATGTCATGGGTTGCGCGAAGCTGCCGTTAAACGGATTCTCGCCGTTGTACGGATCCGAGAAGTTCGGCAGTTGGATCTGTGGCGTCTGCAGATACGGTGGCGCGCTGATGGGTGTCTGCAGCGGCCCGCCCTGCC
>Ga0335070_10011966_pt1 | contig 10135 bp, 7 predicted proteins | sample Lox_Sample_13_FD_206722 | JGI IMG/M metagenome (GOLD analysis project Ga0335070, IMG submission 206722) | Soil microbial communities from Loxahatchee National Wildlife Refuge, Florida, United States - Lox_Sample_1.3 | ecosystem: Environmental > Terrestrial > Soil > Wetlands | place: USA: Florida... | reverse complement strand
CCGCCATCGTCGTGACCGGCGGCCCGATGCTCAACGGCAAGCTCGAAGGCAAGGACATCGGCTCGGGCACGGCCGTGTGGCGGCTGCACGAGTCGCTCAAGGCAGGCGAGATCGACCTTCATCATTTCCTCGCGGCCGAAGGGGGGATGTCGCGCTCGGCGGGCACCTGCAACACCATGGGCACAGCCTCGACGATGGCGTGCATGGCCGAGGCGCTCGGCGTCTCGCTGCCGCACAACGCGGCGATTCCCGCCGTGGACGCACGCCGCTACGTGCTCGCGCACATGTCGGGCATGCGTATCGTGCAGATGGCGCTCGAAGACCTGACGCTCTCGAAGGTGCTCACGCGCGAGGCGTTCGAAAACGCGATCCGCACGAATGCGGCCATTGGCGGCTCGACCAATGCCGTGATTCACCTGAAGGCGATTGCGGGGCGCATTGGTGTGTCGCTCGAACTCGAAGACTGGATGCGCATTGGCCGCAACACGCCGACCATCGTCGACCTGCAGCCTTCGGGGCGCTTCCTGATGGAGGAGTTCTATTACGCGGGCGGCTTGCCCGCTGTGCTGCGGCGCCTCGGCGAAGCGAACCTGCTGCCGCATCCCGATGCGCTCACCGTCAACGGCAAGTCGCTCTGGGACAACGTGCGCGAGGCGCCGAACTACAACGACGAGGTGATCCGTCCGCTCGACAAGCCTTTGATCGAAGACGGCGGCATCTGCATCCTGCGCGGCAATCTCGCGCCGCGCGGCGCGGTGCTCAAGCCTTCGGCGGCCACGCCCGAGCTGCTCAGGCATCGCGGCCGCGCCGTGGTGTTCGAGAACTTCGATCACTACAAGGCCACCATTGGCGACGAGTCGCTCGACGTCGACAAGGACTCGATCCTCGTAATGAAGAACTGCGGCCCGCGCGGCTACCCCGGCATGGCCGAGGTCGGCAACATGGGCCTGCCGCCCAAGCTCTTGCGCGAGGGCGTGAAGGACATGGTGCGCATTTCGGACGCGCGCATGAGCGGCACCGCTTACGGCACGGTGGTGCTGCACGTGGCGCCCGAAGCGGCGGCGGCCGGCCCGCTTGCCGCCGTGCGCAACGGCGACTGGATCGAACTCGACTGCGAGGTGGGGCGCCTGCATCTCGACATCAGCGACGAGGAACTCGCGCGCCGTTTGAGCGACGTCGATCCGGTTGCGGCGCCCGGCGTTGCGGAGCAGCAGGGCAAGGGCGGTTACGCGCGCCTTTATGTCGATCACGTGCTGCAGGCCGACGAGGGCTGCGATCTGGACTTCCTCGTGGGCAAGCGGGGGGCGGCGGTGCCGCGACATTCGCACTGATGCGTTGATGGCGGGCCGGCCGGTGCCCCGAACGCGCAAAGAACACGAAGCGCGCGAAACGGCCGAAAAAGAGCATAGAAGCTTTGCATGGGGCAGCACGGGACGCTAAAGCGTCGAGTGCTGCCAACAGCTTTGCACAGGAGACACGATGACGAACCCCCAGGCGCTGCAACACGAGAGCCAGGCTCCCCAGGCGAGTGCTGCCGGCGAGCCGGCAAGCGAGGAAAAGCACATCGTCGGCCATATCGCGCGCCGGCTCGTGCCGTTTCTCGCGCTGATCTACGTGGTCGCGTACGTCGACCGCACGGTGGTCGGCTTCGCGAAGCTGCACATGAACGCAGCCGTGGGGCTCTCCGACGCCGCCTACGGCCTCGGCGCGGGTCTCTTCTTCATCGGCTATTTCCTGTGCGAGGTGCCGAGCAATCTCGCGCTCGCACGCTTCGGCGCGCGAGTGTGGTTTGCGCGCATTCTGTTCACGTGGGGCGTGATCACGATGGCGATGGCGTTCGTGAGCGGTCCGAAGAGCTTCTATGCGTTGCGCTTTCTGCTGGGCGCTGCGGAAGCCGGGCTTTATCCCGGCATTCTGTACTTTCTCACGCACTGGTTTCCCACGCGGCACCGCGCGCGCGTGATCGGCCTGCTCGTGCTCGCGCAACCCATTGCGGGTATCGTCACCGGCCCGATCGCGGGCGCGCTGCTCGAAACGCACGGCTTTTTCGGCATGTCGAACTGGCAGACGCTCTTCGTCGTGAGTGGCCTGCCCGCCGTGCTGCTTTGCATTCCCACGCTGCGTCTGTTGCCCGAATCGCCCGCGCACGCGCATTGGCTCAGCGAAGCCGAGCGCCGCTGGATCGAGCGCGAACTCGCCGCCGACACGCGCGCTTACCGGCTCGACGCACACCGCAACCCGTTCGCCGCGCTCAAGGACCGCCGCGTGCTGCTGCTCGCGCTGCTGTTCCTGCCGTTTCCGCTGTGCATCTATGGTTTGTCGCTCTGGTTGCCTACCATTATCAAGGCGTTCGGCGTGAGCGATTCCACGGCGGGCCTGCTTTCCGCGGTGCCGTATCTGTTCGCGGTAGTGGGCCTGCTCGTCGTGCCGCGCCATTCGGACAAGCATCGCGAACGTTACGGCCACATCGTCGTGGTCTCGGCTGCCGCGGCGCTGACGATGGCCGCGAGCGCGTGGTTCCGCGCGCCGGCGCTGCAACTGCTGTTCATTTGCCTGACTGCTTTCTCGATCTACTCGATTCAGGCCGTGGTCTGGGCGCTGCCCGGCGAGTTTCTCACCGGCGCGAGCGCCGCCGTGGGCATCGCGACGATCAACTCGCTCGCGAATCTGGGCGGCTATCTCGGCCCCTATGGCATCGGGCTCATCAAGGACGCGACGGGCAGCCTGGCGGCCGGTCTCTACTTTCTCGCGGCCACGCTGGTTTTCGCGGTGCTCGTGACGTTCGCCGTGCGTGCGGCGTTGCGCACGCCGCCGCGTGGCGCGGAGAACCTCGCGAGCGAATCGTGAAGCACCGGCCAAACATCACTTCGAAGCAGGACCGCTGACATGACTACGAGCCGTACGCCCCGCTACCGGGGCATTTTTCCCGTCGTGCCGACCACGTTCACCGAAACCGGCGAGCTGGATCTGGAAAGCCAGAAGCGCGCCGTCGATTTCATGATCGACGCGGGCTCGGACGGGATATGCATCCTCGCGAACTTCTCGGAGCAGTTCTCGCTCTCCGACGACGAACGCGAGCTCATCACGCGCACGGTGCTCGAGCACGTGGCGGGCCGCGTGCCCGTGATCGTGACGACCACGCACTACGGCACGAACGTGGCCGCCGTGCGCAGCAAGCGCGCGCAGGAGCAGGGCGCCGCAATGGTCATGCTGATGCCGCCGTATCACGGCGCGACCTTCCGCGTGCCCGAGCAGCAGATCTACGACTTCTACGCGCGCGTTTCCGACGCGATCGACATTCCGATCATGATCCAGGACGCGCCCGCGAGCGGCACCGTGCTGAGCGCCGCATTTCTGGCGCGCATGGCGCGCGAGATCGAGCAGGTGTCGTACTTCAAGATCGAGACGCCGGGAGCGGCGAACAAGCTGCGCGAACTGATCCGCCTCGCGGGCACCGACGCCGAGGGCCCGTGGGACGGCGAAGAAGGCATCACGCTGCTCGCGGACCTCAACGCGGGCGCGACCGGCTCGATGACGGGCGGCGGGTTCCCGGACGGCATTCGTCCGATCATCGAGGCGCACCGCGAAGGCCGCATCGACGAAGCATTTTCGCTTTATCAGAAGTGGCTGCCGCTCATCAATCACGAGAACCGCCAGGCGGGGCTGCTCGCCTGCAAGTCGCTCATGAAGGAGGGCGGCGTGATTGCCTGTGAGCTGCCGCGCCACCCGCTGCCCGCAATGCATCCCGAAACGCGTGCCGAATTGATCGCCATTGCGCGCCGGCTCGACCCGCTCGTGCTGCGCTGGGGCAAGTGAATCGTTCGTCATCCAGAATAAAAAATCTCCCTGTCGTGAAGGGGCGGAGATCGTCATGAAAGCGTCTTATACGTTGGGCATCGTCGGCGTGGGCAAGATCGCGCGCGACCAGCACCTGCCCGCCATTGCGGGCAATCCGGGCTTCGAGCTCGTGGCGAGCGCGAGCCGCAACGCGCAGGTGGAGAACGTGCGCAACTACACGGACATCGGCACGCTGCTCGCCGCCGAGGCCGATCTCGACGCCGTCTCGCTCTGCGCGCCGCCGCAGGTGCGCTATGCGCAGGCGCGCGCCGCGCTGGAGGCGGGCAAGCATGTGATGCTCGAAAAGCCGCCTGGCGCGAGCGTGAGCGAAGTCGAGGCGCTGCGCGAGCTCGCGCACAAGCGTGGCCGCACGCTGTTCGCCACCTGGCATTCGCGCTGCGCGAGCGCCGTCGAACCGGCGCGCGCGTGGCTTGCCGAGCGCACCATTCGCGCCGTGCACGTGCGCTGGAAGGAAGACGTGCGCCGCTGGCACCCGGGCCAGCAGTGGATCTGGGAGCCGGGCGGCCTCGGCGTGTTCGATCCGGGCATCAACGCCCTCTCCATCGTCACGCGCATCCTGCCGCGTGAAGTGCTGTTGCGTGGCGCGACCCTGCACGTGCCGAGCGATTGCTCGACGCCGATTGCGGCCGACCTCGACTGCATCGATACCGACGGCGTGCCCGTGCGCGCCGAATTCGACTGGCGCCATGGTCCTGTCGAGCAATGGGAAATCGACGTGGAAACCACCGACGGCCTGCTTTCGATCGCAGAAGGCGGCAAGCGCCTCGCGATTGCGGGCGAGCCTGTTGCGCTCGAAGCCGAGCGCGAATACGCGACGCTCTACGAGCGCTTCCACTGGCTCATCGCGCACGGCACCGACGACGTGGACGTGCGCCCGCTGCGCCTCGTGGCCGACGCCTTCCTGCTAGGCCGCCACGTGGAAGTCGAGGCCTTCGGCCACTGAATGCCGCTTTTTTCATAGTTTCACCAAGACGCAACGACCACACCAGAGGAGACAGAAGCATGACCAGCAAGATCCGCCGTTTGACCCTTCGTGCCGTGCTCGCGGCAATGTGCGTGGCCCCGCTCGGCATGAGCGTGGCGGCGCATGCCGATTCGCCCGTGAAAATTGGCTTCCTCGTGAAGATGCCGGAGCAGGCATGGTTCATCAACGAGCAGAAGGCGGCCACCGCGCTCGGTCAGAAGGAGAACTTCGCGGTGGTGAACATCGGCACGCCGGACGGCGAGAAGGTGCTCGCCGCCATCGACAACCTCGGCGCGCAAGGCGCCCAGGGCTTCGTGATCTGCGCGCCCGACGTGCGCCTCGGACCGGCCATTCAGGCGCGTGCGAAGCGCTACAACATGAAGTTCGTGACGGTGGACGACCAGCTCGTCGATTCGTCGGGCAAGCCGCTCGCCAATGTGCCGCACCTCGGCATGTCGGCGTTCAAGATCGGCAACCAGGTGGGCCAGGCGATCTCCGACGAAATGAAGAGGCGCGGCTGGAAGCCCGAAGAAGTGGGTGCGCTGCGCATCACCGACTATGAACTGCCCACGGCGAAACTGCGCACGGACGGCGCAACGCAATCGCTCCTGGCCGGCGGCTTCAAGAAGGAGAACATTTTCGACGCCCCGCAAAAGACCACCGACGACGAAGGCGGATTCAACGCGGCTTCGCCCGTGCTCGCACAGCATCCGAACATCAAGAAGTGGGTGGTCTTCGCGCTGAACGAAGAATCCGTGCTGGGCGCCGTGCGTGCGACCGAGCAGCTGCATATTCCCTCGGAGGACGTGATCGGCGTGGGCATCAACGGCGCGGGTGAAGCCTTCGCCGAATTCCAGAAGAAGCAGCCTACGGGCTTCTACGGCACGATCGCGGTCAGCTCGACGAACCACGGCAAGGAGAGCGCGGAGAACCTCATCGACTGGATCCGCAACGGCAAGGAGCCGGCTGCCGACACGCAGACCACCGGCAAGCTGATGACGCGCGAGAACTGGCAGGCCGTGCGCAGCGAGCTGGGTATCTAAGGACTGCGTAATGGGCAGGGATGCAATGACTGAAATCACGATTGACGACGGCGCGCAGAGATCGGCGGACGCACGTGCGAGCGCTCAACAGGGGGCACGCGCGTACCTGGAGCTCGACGGCATTACCGTGAGCTTTCCCGGCGTGCGCGCGCTCGACCGCGTATCGCTCGAAGTGCGTGCGGGCGAAGTGCATGGCCTGATGGGCGAGAACGGCGCGGGAAAATCCACGCTGCTCAAGGTGCTTTCGGGCGTGAACCAGCCCCAGGAGGGCACGCTGCGCCTCGCCGGCGTGGAGCACCGCTTCACGACCACGCGCGCGGCGCTCGACGCGGGCATCGCGATCATCTATCAGGAACTGCATCTCGTGCCCGAGCTGACGGTGGCGGAAAACCTGATGCTCGGGCAACTGCCCAACCGCCTCGGCGTGCTCGACGAGGGCACGCTCGCGCAGCGCGCGATGACCGAACTCGAGCGCCTCGGCGAGCGTATCGACCCGCGCACGCCGGTCAAGAACCTCTCCATCGGCCAGCGGCAGATGATCGAGATCGGCAAGGCGCTCATGCGCGACGCGCGCGTGATCGCCTTCGACGAGCCCACGAGCTCGCTCTCGGCGCGCGAGACCCAGAATCTCTTTCGCATCATCAACGCGTTGCGTGCGGACGGCCGCGCGATCATCTACGTCACGCACCGCATGGACGAAGTCGACGAGCTCTGCGACCGCGTGACGGTGTTCCGTGACGGTAAGCATATCGAAACGTTCGAGTCGGTGGCCGATCTCGACCGCAACCGCCTCATTGCGGCAATGGTGGGCCGCTCGATCGAGGATGTGTACGGGTATCGTCCGCGCGAAGCGGGCGCCGTGCTGCTCGAAGCGAAGGGGCTGCTCGGGCCGGGTCTTGCCGAGCCAATTTCGTTCACGGCGCGGCGCGGCGAGATCGTCGGTTTCTTCGGTCTCGTGGGCGCGGGGCGCTCGGAGCTCATGAAGCTGATCTACGGCGCGACGCGCGCAAGCGCGGGCCATGTGGAACTGGACGGCAAGCGCGTGGATTTCGCGAGCCCGCGCGACGCCGTGCGCGCAGGCGTCGCGCTGTGCCCCGAGGACCGCAAGCAGGAGGGCATCGTCGCGATCGCCTCGGTGGCCGACAACCTCAATATCAGCGCGCGCCGCCACTTCAGCCCGGCGCGCTTCCTGCTCGACGCGCGGCGCGAACGCGAACTCGCTCAGGACTACATCAAGAAGCTCGCGATCAAGACACGCAACGGCGATACGGCCATCGGCACGCTCTCGGGCGGCAACCAGCAGAAGGTGATCCTCTCGCGCTGGCTCGCCGAGCGCATCGACGAGCCCACGCGCGGCATCGACGTGGGCGCGCGCGCCGAAATCTACAACCTGCTGTACGAGCTCGCGGAAGCGGGGCGCACGGTCGTGATGGTGTCGAGCGATCTCGCCGAAGTGATCGGCGTGGCGGACCGCATCATCGTGATGCGCGAGGGGCGTATTGCGGGCATCGTCCCGAAGGCCGAGGCCTCGCCCGAAGAGCTGATCAAGCTCGCGCTGCCGCGCTGAAAGCGTAATTTTTGTTTTTTGCCTTGCCGGCCGCGCGTGCGATGAAGGCGCGCGGCCGATCCGAAACGATGAACCAGAAATGAGTGAAGCCATGCAGCCACAGGGCACGCCAACCGTCAACGAAGCCGCCGCGCCCATGACCGCGTCGCGCGCGCGCGCGTGGGACATGATCAACAAATCGGGCATCGTGGTGGTGTTCGTGGTGCTGTTCGCGGTGCTATCCGCGACGGTGCCCGACTTCCTCACGACCCGCAACATTCAGGGCCTGCTGCTCTCCGTCACGCTGATCGGCTCGATTGCCGTCACGATGATGTTCGTACTCGCGCTAGGCGAGGTCGATCTTTCGGTCGCCTCGATCGTCGCGTTCTCCGGCGTGGTGGCCTCCACGGTCATCACGCAGTCGCATAGCGTGCTGCTGGGCATCGCAGCGGGCGTGCTGGCGGGCGGCGCGGTCGGCCTCGTAAACGGCGTGCTGATCGCGCGCTTCAAGATCAACTCGCTGATCGCGACGCTCGCCATGATGGAAGCGGTGCGCGGCCTCGCGTTCCTCACCTCGAACGGCGACGCCGTGATGATCTCGGAAGAACGCTTCTTCGATCTCGGCGGCGGCTCGTTCCTCGGCATCTCGTTCCCGATCTGGAGCAACATCGTCGGCTTCGTGGTGTTCGGGTTTCTGCTCAAGAAGACCGTGTTCGGCAAGAACGTGCTCGCGGTGGGCGGCAACAGCGAAGCGGCGCGGCTCGCGGGCTTGCCGGTCACGCGTATCAAGATCACGGTGTTCGTGCTGCAGGGGCTCATAACGGGCTTCGCGGGTGTGATGCTCGCTTCGCGCATGAGCCTTGGCGACCCGAAGACTTCGGTGGGCCTCGAACTCGGCGTGATCTCGGCGTGCGTGCTGGGCGGCGTGTCGCTCACGGGCGGCGTGGCCACGATCTCGGGCGTGCTGGTGGGTGTGCTCATCATGGGCGCCGTGCAGGACGCCATGAGCCTCATGAATGTGCCGACCTTCTATCAATACCTGATTCGCGGCGGCATCCTGCTGCTGGCGGTGCTGTTCGACCAGTTCCGGCGCAGCAAGCGGGCGGTGTGAGGCTCTTGAAGTCGAGGACAGGTGCGCTGCCGGCGTGCCTGTCCGCTCTCCGGTGATACAGCCTCAGATGTTTCGTGCCACGGCATTGGCGGCGCGATGCGAGAGCCAGGGCCGGCATCGGCCCCTGGCTCTCGCGGGCCCACGGGTGACCAGGAGACCGAAACCGATCCCTCGCCGCAAGGCTATGCGAAGCGCGGCAAACCGTTCGAGAAGTGGATCAATCGGGCACGGAGGGCGCCCAGGTTTCCAGCGCCGCCCCGCCCAGAATCGAATTGGCGTCCACGCGCGCGTTGTCGAGCTGCACGACGCTCGCCTGCCGCGCCGCCAATGCATCGCGATGCTCGATCGCCGTGAGAATGGCCTTGTGGCGCGGCAACGAAAGTGCGTGCGTGTTGGGGTGGCGGCTCGTGAGCTTGATCGACTCGGACAGCGCGAGCGAGAGCATGTTGCCGATATAGGCGAGCATGTTGTTGTGCGTGGCCGCCATGATCGCGCGATGGAACTCCAGGTCGGGTTCGAGCAGGTCGGCAGCCGTTTGGGCCTGCTCCATGCGCGCATACGCCGCGGCGATGCGCGCGCGGTCCTCATCGCTTGCGTTGATGGCGGCGAGCGCCGCGGCTGCGGGCTCGATGATCTGCCGCACGGTCATGAGCGAGCGGAAGAACTCGCCTTCGGGAATGCTGTTGACGGTCCAGTACAGCACGTCGGGGTCGAGCATGTGCCATTCATCGCGCGCGCGCACGACGCTGCCCACGCGCGGCTTCGAAACGACGAGGCCCTTGGCAACGAGTACACGCGTCGCCTCGCGCAGCACGGGGCGGCTCACGCCATAGGTTTCGCATAGCGTGGGTTCGGCGGGCAGGCGCTGCCCCGGCGCGAACGCGCCGCTCACGATCTGCATGCCGAGCTCCTGCACAATGCGCGCGTGCATGCTCTTGCGTTTCTCTAGATTGCGGTAATCCATGATTGTCCGGCCCGGGGGTTGCCCGGTCGGAGCGTCTCCCTGTGTTATGAGGTCAATGCGCGCTGGTGGCGCGCATCGCCCGGTATTCCCGCCGCACGATGTCCATCAGCTCGGCCACCGAGGTGTTGGCGCTGTGCTGCTCGTACGTCACGCGGCCTCGCTGCATCAACATGATGCGATCTGCAATGTCGAGCGTTTGCGCATAATTATGCATGATCATGATAATCGATAGCCCACCCTTTTCCTTCAACCGCATGATGAGATCGATGATGAGCCCCGCTTCGCGTGCGCCCATTGCAGCGAGCGGTTCGTCGAGCAACAGGATCCTGGCGTTCGAACGCACCGCCCGCGCCACCGCGATGGCCTGGCGCTGTCCGCCCGAAAGCCGCTCCACGGGGAGGTCCACGGAGGGCACGTGCACGCCGATGTCGTCGAGGAGCTGTGCCGCGCGCTCGCGCATCTGCTTGTGATCGAGCAGCAGCTTGAAGGGGCCGCGGCGCACGATCTCGCGGTTCAGGAACATGTTGTGATAGATCGAAAGCGAGTTCGCGAGCGCGAGGTCCTGATAAACGCATTCGATGCCGAGCGAGCGCGCATGGTCGACCGAACGCAGCAGCGTTTCGTTGCCGTCGATCTGCAACGTGCCGCT
>Ga0335070_10011965_pt1 | contig 10135 bp, 6 predicted proteins | sample Lox_Sample_13_FD_206722 | JGI IMG/M metagenome (GOLD analysis project Ga0335070, IMG submission 206722) | Soil microbial communities from Loxahatchee National Wildlife Refuge, Florida, United States - Lox_Sample_1.3 | ecosystem: Environmental > Terrestrial > Soil > Wetlands | place: USA: Florida... | reverse complement strand
CGAGCAGGTACTACGACAGCCTCCAGACGCTGAATGCCGCCTTCGCCCAGGCGGGGAAGGCACCCGTGAAGGTGAAGCTCGTGCCGGAGGATCTGGAGGACGAGGACGTGCTGGAGATGGCAAGCGCGGGGCTCTTGCCCATCGTCGTTGTGGACAAGCCAATCGCCGCATTCTGGAAGCAGATCTTCCCGACCCTCACCCTCCACCCCGACGTGACCCTGCGCATCGGCGGCGAGATCGGCTGGATGCTCCGCAAGGGCAGCCCCCGGCTCAAAGCGGCGCTGAATGACTTCATCCGCCGCCGCGACAGGGGCGGGAGAGAGGCGCAGATCATCGTGGCCGAGTACCTGAAGAACACGAAATGGGTCAAGAACGCCAACTCGGAGTCGGAGCTGCAGAAGTTCCGGCGCCTGGTCACGTTCTTCAAGAAGTACGGCGACCAGTATGACATGGACTACCTGCTGATGATGGCGCAGGGCTATCAGGAATCCACCCTCGACCAGGATGTGAGGAGCCCCGTCGGGGCAATCGGGGTCATGCAGCTCATGCCTGCCACCGGGGCGGCGATGCAGGTCGGCGATATCTCCGACACGGAGCCCAATATCCACGCTGGGGTGAAGTACATCCGGTCCATGGTCGACCGCTATTTCAAGGACGAGCCGATGGACCGGGTGAACAAGATGCTGTTCGCCTTTGCCGCGTACAATGCGGGGCCCGGGAGGCTCGCGGAGCTACGTCGGGAGACGGCCCAGCGGGGCCTCAATCCGAACGTGTGGTTCAACAACGTCGAGATCATCGCCGCCAGGCGGATCGGCGGGGAGACCGTGCAGTACGTCAGCAACATCTACAAGTATTACGTTGCCTACAAGCTGCTCACAGAGGCAGAGGAGGAGCGCGCCAAGGCGATGAAAGGCCTCGGGACGAACTGACCCGCGCGCAGAGAGGGAAACAGGCTGCGTGGAGCATAAGCCGAAGACGCGGCAATTTGGGTTTTGCGGTCGTCTAGCGCGTGCTAAGATCTGCTCCGGATCGGCACGAATGTCATCTTTGGTGAGGCGAAGCAGCGCTCATGGGCAGGAAGAAGCAGGCGGAACGAAAGGCGGCAAACTCGACCGCTCCAACCGCAATGGCGGCCCCAGCACGCGTTGCGTCCTCACCAGGCCCGCCAATGCTCGGGCGCTCCCCTGCGCCCCCGACGAAGGAGAAGAAGCCCTCCGGCTTCAGCATGCTGCTGCTCCACGTCCACCCCCGGATGGTGCCGGCGGAGGCGCTCGCGTTCACGCGCACCTGCGGGCTGGGGGGCATGGCCGTGGTGCTCCTGGTCCTTCTGGCCGGCACGGGGGCGCTGCTCCTCCTCGGGTACGAGCCGTCGGTGGAGCGAGCCTACGGCTCGGTCCTGAGCCTGCGGGAGACCGCCGTCGGGGGCTTCGTCCGGAACATCCACTTCTGGTCCGCGAATGGTCTCGTCCTGGTGGCATTCCTGCATCTGCTCCGGGTCTTCTACACCGGGGCCTACCACGCGCCCCGCCGCTTCAACTGGATCATCGGGCTGCTCCTCCTGGCGCTGGTGCTGGGGTCCAACTTCACCGGGTATCTCCTTCCCTGGGACCAGCTGGCCTTCTGGGCGGTGACCATCGGCACGGGGATGCTGGAGTACGTCCCGCTGGTCGGGCCGGCCCTGGAAGCGGCGCTGCGGGGCGGGGCCGACGTCGGGCCCAAGACACTGTCCATCTTCTTCGTGCTGCACATCGCCATCCTGCCGATCCTGGGGGCCATCCTGGCCGCCTTCCATTTCTGGCTGGTCCGGAAAGGCGGGGGCGTCATCCTGCCCAGACCCTCGGGCCAGGGGCCCGCGCCCCGACCCAGCCTGGTCCCGACGTCGCCGAATCTGGTGTTCCGGGAGATGGTGGTAGCGCTGGTCTTGATCGCGGGGGTATTGCTCGCTGCCGCCGGCTTCGACGCGCCGCTCCTGGTGCAGGCGAACCCGGGCATGAGCCCGAACCCGGCCAAGGCCCCGTGGTACTTCATGGGGATCCAGGAGCTTCTGGTTCACCTTCACCCCGCTTTCGCCGTGCTCGTGGTGCCGTTCACGGCGATCGCGTTCCTTGCGTGGTTGCCGTACCTGAGATATGGCGAGGTTCCCTCGGGTCTCTACTTCCACTCGGCCACGGGGCGGCGCACGGTCCTGGTGGCCGCCGGGACGGCTCTCCTCGCAATCCCAGCCGGGATCCTTGTCAACGAGTACGTTCTGAACCTTCCGAAACTGCTGCCGTCTCTCCCCCCGGCCGTGAGTAACGGCTTGCTGCCCGTGGGGATCCTGGCGCTGCTGGTGCTGGGATTCTTTGCGCTGATCCGCCGCCGATACGCGGCCTCCCGGATCGAGGCGGTTCAGGCGATGTTCACCCTCATGGTGGTTGGGTTCGTGGTTCTCACGGTGATCGGCGTCCTCTTCCGGGGCAGCGGGATGCGGCTCAGCTGGCCCTAGCCCGGATTATTCACGGAAGAGCTGTGAATAATCCGGGCTTACATGTCAAAGGTGAATGCCGTGGCGGGATGACGCCTATGGAACAGGAAGAGGCAGCGGCGCTGGAGGCAAAGGATAAGAACGGGGCCTCGCGGCGGGACTACCTGAGGACCGCGTGGAAGGCCCTGGGTCTCGTGGCGGCGGCCGAGTTCGCCACCGTCCTCGTGGCCTACCTCTGGCCACGCGCCAAGGGGGAGGGAGAGCAGGGCACGGCCGTCGTCGAGGCAGGACCCGTCGCCGAGTTCACCCCGGCCTCGGTGACGGCCTTCCCCCGGGGCCGATTTTACCTGGCGCGGCTTGCCGATGGGGGTTTCCTGGCGCTCTCCAGCCGGTGCACGCACCTCGGCTGCACGGTGCCCTGGAACGACAAGACCCAGACGTTCCCCTGCCCGTGCCACGCGTCAGCGTTCGACATGACGGGCAACGTCCTGGAGCCTCCGGCACCCCGTGCCCTCGACCTCTTTCCGGTACGCATCGAGGCCGGGGTCGTGAAAGTGGACACCCGGAGCCGGATCCAGCGGCAGCGATTCGAGCGGTCGCAGGTGACTTACCTGTGAAAAACTCGAAACTCGAAATTCGAAATACGAAACAAAGAGCAATGGGCGAAGGAACTGAAGGATCGAAACCATACGACTTGGAAGATCGTACCTTGCGCTTTGCGAAGGACATTCGCGCGCTTGTGAAGGTGCTGCCACGGACGATCGGCAACGAGCAGGATATCAGGCAACTCGTGAGTGCATCGGGCTCGGTGGGGGCGAATTACATCGAAGCAAACGAAGCCCTGAGCAAGAAGGACTTCGTGATGCGCATCAAGATCTCCCGAAAGGAAGCGAAAGAAAGTCGGTACTGGCTTCGGTTACTCGACATAGGGGAAGACGATTCAGTGGACAAGAATCGGGACGCACTGATCCGGGAAGCGACCGAGCTGATGAACATCTTCGGCGCCATCGTGCGCAAGAGCCAAGGAGAGGTGAAATCCGAAATCCGAAATCCGAAACTCGAAACAAAAGGCAATCTTCAAAGAAGCTGAAAGTTCGAAACGGGACGCCGTTACAAAGTCTATGTGCGGTCTTCTCAATTGCCGTTTTCGAATTTCCGGTTTCGAATTTGTTTCGAATTTCGGATTTCGAGTTTCGGATTTGAGTTCTCATGACTAAACGCTCTGGCTCCGCGACAACTGACAACAACACCTCGCCAAATCCCCTGCGACGCTGGGATTTGGTCGGGGTCCTGGCAACCCTCGCCATCGTGCTTGCGGTACCGCTCCGCCTCGCCGTGGTGGCACTCTACGTCGGCAGCGACTCGTGCAAGGGCTGTCATCAGGCCGCTTACGAGAAGTGGCACGGCTCCCATCACGGCCTGGCGATGGCCCCCGCCCGCGAAGACACCGTCCTGGGCGACTTCGACAATGCCACCTTCACGGATAGGGGGAAGACCACTCGCTTCTTCCGCAAAGACGGGAAGTACCTGGTGAGCACGGAGGGGCCCGATGGGAAGACGGCCGACTTCGAGGTGGCCTACACCTTCGGGTGGTTCCCGCTGCAGCAGTACCTGATCCCCTTTCCCGGGGGGCGACTGCAAGCCCTCAGCATCGCCTGGGACGTCCGCCAGAAGCGCTGGTACTCGCTGTACCCGGGCCAGGCAATTCCGCCCACTGACTGGCTCCATTGGACCCGGCCCGCCCAGAACTGGAACGTGATGTGCTCGGAGTGCCACTCCACCGGGGTCCGCAAGCGCTACGACCCGGAGCACGACACCTACCAGACCACCTGGAGCGAGATCTCCGTGGGCTGCGAGGCCTGCCACGGGCCGGGGTCCCTCCACGTGGAGTGGGCGAAGGCCCCGGCGATGGGACGCCTCCAGGTGGAGAACTTTGCCCTGACGGTGAAGACGTCGGGGCTCGCCAACCGGGACCTGGTGAACCTGTGCGCCCCCTGTCACTCGCGGCGGAGCGAGCTGAAGGACCTGGACCGGCCGGGAGGGGAACCGCTGGACGCCTTCCTCCCCGTTCTCCTCAGCCCGGGGCTGTTCTATCCCGACGGCCAGATCCTCGAGGAGGACTACGAGTACCACTCGTTCCTCCAGAGCAAGATGTACGCGAACGGGGTGAAGTGCAGCGACTGCCACGACGTGCACGCAGCCAAGCGCCTCAAGGAGGGGAATGACCTCTGCGTCCGGTGCCACCGTGCGGACACCTATGACACCGAGACGCACCACTTCCACAAGAAGGTCTACAGGGGCCGGCCCAGCGAGGGGGCGTCCTGCCCCGCCTGCCACATGCCCGGGCGCGACTACATGGGGATCCACTTCCGGCGGGACCACAGCCTCCGGGTGCCGCGCCCGGACCTCTCGGCCCAGATCGGGACGCCCAACGCCTGCAGCCAGTCCGGCTGCCACGCCGACAAGCCGCTGCGCTGGGCCGTGGAGGCGTACAACAAGTGGTACGGTGTCAAGCGCAAGCCCCACTACGGGACCATTCTGGCCGCCGCGCGGGAGCGGAAGCCGGAGGCCAGGCAGGACCTGCTCGAGCTGGCCGCCGACCGTCTGCGGCCCGCGATCGTCCGGGCCACGGCGCTGGATCTCCTCTGGGTCTACCCCGGCGAGGAGAGCACGCGCCTGCTGCAACAGGCCCTGGGTGACGAGGACGCCCTGATCCGTCGCACGGCCGTGCACCACATTCAGCTCGCGGACCCGAGGCAGTTCGTCAAGGTCCTGGCCCCGCTGCTCAGGGATCCGGCGCTCGCCGTCCGGATCGAGGCCGTATCCCGGCTGGCCGAGGTGCCCCAGACGTTGCTGACCGAGGCTCAGGCAAAGGACTTCCTGAGCGCCCTGGCGGAGGACCGCAAGGCACTGGCGTACACCGCCGACATGCCGTCCGGCCGGTACAACTGGGCGATCCTGGAGGAGAAACTCGGCCGACCGGACCTGGCAGAGGCGCAGTACCGCCAGGCCCTGGCCATCGACGACCAGTTTTTCCTGGCGCAGGTGAACCTCGCCCTGCTCCTGAGCCGGCAGGGCCGGAACGGAGAGGCGGAGCAGCTCTTGAGAGCGGCCCTCCGGGTGAACCCCCGGAACGCGGCCGTGGCCTTCAACCTGGGGCTGCTCCTGGCGGAGGAGGGGAAGACGGCCGAGGCCGAGGCCGCTCTCCGCGCCGCCCTCAAGTTGGATCCCGACATGGCAGCCGCCGCCTATAACCTGGCGGTCCTCGTTGCCCCCAAGAACCCGGCGGAGGCCGTGGAGCTGAGCCGCAGGGCCGCAGCCCTGCGTCCGGAGGAGGCCAGGTACGCGTTCACGCTCGCGTATTACCAGCGGCAGCGGGGGGATGCGGCAGCGGCCGCGGTGACCCTGCAGGAACTCCTGCACCGTTATCCGGCCTACGGGGAGGCCTACCTTCTGCTGGCAGAGCTGTACATCAAGGCAGGGAAGGCCCAGGATGCCCGACAGCTCTTCGCGCAGGCCCTGGAGGTCAAGGAGCTGCCCGACGCCTACCGGACCCGCATCACGGCCTTGCAACGAAGCCTCCCGCCATCCGAGGCGAAGCGGTGACTTGGGAAGCAGATGAGAGGTTAGACGTCCTCGCGATAAGCGGAGGGACCACAAGACCAGAAGGATCAGCCGCCCATGCTCGCGGTTGAAAGCGGGCGGGCACGGAGACGGATATCCACGTAGAGTTCCCCAAAGGGGACTTGCTGCGTTCCCCCAGCTGGGAATAACGCCCTGCGCCGTCTTTTTCCGTCGGTTGCCTCGCGTCTGAGACGGCAGGGGAGAAGATACGGCGGATGACGGCGGGGAACTAACCGAAGCGCTCGTGGAGAGCGAGCCTGAGGGAGGTGGATTGCCATGACAGGATTCAAGGATTTCCTGGTCCTCGTGGATGACTCCAAGAGCTGCGTCACCCGACTCGATGTGGCCGTTCAACTGGCCAGCCGGTTTGAGACGCACCTGACCGGCCTGTACGTCAATCTGCCCGTGATGATTCCTGCATATCTCCAGGCAGAGCTGGGGGGTGGCCTGTCAGCCGGCATGCCGCCGATCGTCGCGACTCGAGCCTCCGGCGGCATGCTCAAAGTGGAAAGTCAGGCTCAGCAGGAAGCCGCCGGCCGGACGCAGAAACTGTTCCGGTCCCGTGCCGAGGTGGCGGGGATCACGAGTGAGTGGCGCGAGCGGGAGGGCGACCTGTTGGAGATCGCGGTTCTCCATGCGCGCTACGCCGACATGACCATCGTCGGGCAGGCCGACCCCGAAGCGGGTGGCGGTTCCAGTCGTGTGCTGCCAGAGCACCTGCTCCTGGGAGTGGGGCGTCCGATCCTCGTGGTGCCCTATACGGGAACCTTCCCGACCGTGGGGGAGCGGGTGCTGGTCGCGTGGAACGCGAGTCGAGCTGCAACCCGGGCAGTCAACGATGCGCTCCCCATCCTCAAGAAGGCCATGAAGGTTACCGTGCTGACGATCAATCCCCAGGGCGGGGTGAGCGGCGAGGGCGACGTGCCCGGGGCGGACCTGGCCTTGCACCTCTCGCGCCATGGGGTGAAGGCCGAGGCCTCATGGATCAAGACGGATGATGTCAAGGTGGCGGCCATGCTGCTCTCCTGCGCGAGTGACCTGCAGGCCGACCTGATCGTGATGGGCGGCTACGGTCACTCGCGGATGCGCGAGGTCGTTCTGGGCGGCTCGACACGGGAGATCCTCCATGCCATGACAGTCCCAACCCTCATGTCGCATTGATGGGTACGGCGATGTTCTCCCATCGCACCGGGAGCAACCAGGACCGGTCGGCCACCTGCGCTTGCGCCCCCGATCCCGTGTGGCAGTGAGTTTCGCCTCTCGAGCGTTGTGTCCGATAAGGCGCCTCATCGTTCACCGGAGGAGAGGAACGAGCGGATGCCCAAACAAGACCAACACCGCAGGCAATGGCACAAAGACTGGCGGACGTGGCTCATCGTGGCGCTGATGCTGGCAGGGATCGGCATCTATGTCCTGACCCTGGACGATTCGCTCATGCCGCTGGGCGGCTCCAGGAATACTCCCTCCGCGCCGGCGGTGCCGACGTCACGCTGAGTTGATCTCGGGGCTGAAATCCCCAGAGAGGCCCTAGCTCGGATTATTCACGAAGGGCCGGTGAATAATCCGGGCTTACATGACAGGGGCAATTCCAGTAGGGAGATGACGCATGGCGGCAGTCACACCAGGTGCCCCTCGCGCACCCAGGGGGACGGACGCGACGTCGAGATGCCCCAGGGAGGCAAGATCCGTCCTGAGCTGGCAGCCACAAGGGCTCTGGTTAAGCCGGCATTGTTCGCGAACCGTGTTCGCGAACAATGCCGGCTAGGTGGGCTGGTGAGCGCAGATTCGAGAACGGTTGTTCGGGGCGAGGGATCTGCCCGGCAGGGTGGGACGGTGAAGCGACGACGCTGGAAAAGGCTTGGGGTCGCCTTGGGCATCCTGACGGCCGTCTCGGTCGCCATAGCGGTCGTCGTGCCCAAGATCCTCGATCTGAACCGCTACCACGCCCTCATCGTGTCCACGATCCAGAAGGCGACCGGCGGATCGGTGCGCCTGGGGCGCATCTCGTGGGGGTTCACGCCGGGCGTCTGGGTGGAGGTCGACGGAATCGCGATCGCCGACGCCTCCGCCTTTCCCGGAGATCTGAGCGCCTCCCGCGTCTACGTCAGCGTGTCGATTCCCCCCCTGCTGCACAAGAAGATCGTCCTGAACCAGGTGTCGCTGGAGAGGCTGGAAGTTCGATTGCGGCTTGCCCCCAATCGACAAGCGGGAGGCCCGGAACCGTCAACGACACCGCAAGAGGTGAAGGGGAAAGCCGGCGCCGGATCCACGGGTGCCGCCGGTACTGTCCCGGTCGAAGTCCGGCAGCTGGCGATCGAGAAGGGACATGTCACGGTGGAGGATGACTTGACCCTCCCCGGACAACGGTTACAGCGGATGCTTTCCGATGTAGACATCACGACGACCCAGGAGAGCCCGGGCGGGGAGATTGCCTTCACTCTCGCCCTGCGAGACGAGGCGCCCGCCGGACTCGGCGCCCTGAGGGCGCAGGGAACGTTCCACGGGCTGACGCCTACCTTCACCCTCGACAATCCACGGCTCGACGTACAGGCGACCCTCTCCTCCGTGCACATGGACGCGATCAAGCCCTATCTCCAGGGCAGTCCCCTTGGCCAGCGGCTGGGCGGCAGCGCCTCCGTGAGCGTTCATTATCAAGGTGATCTGAGCAGCCATCACCGGGGGGAGGGGTCTCTCGACATCAGCCAGATGACCTACACGGATCCCTCACTCTGGCCCTCGGCGCTGCCGGGCGCCGACTCCGCTGTCACGTATGCAGTGAGCCTCACTCCGCAAGAGCTCGTCGTAGAGAAACTGGCATTGAAGCTCGGCCAGCTCTCCGTGCGGGCCAGCGGGCGCGTGGCCGGCCTGGGCGAGCGGCCGATCCTGAAAGACGCCGAATGTTCCGCCGACTTGCCGCTGCTGGAACTGGCGCGGTTCATCCCCTGGAAGGTCGTGGGGGACGCCACGGCCACGCTTCAGCCAATGCTCGAGAATGGCGGAAGAATCGTGATCGATCGTGCGGTCCTTCCCGACATCGCGCTCGCAGGGCCACCGACCCCGGCGGAGAACGTGCTGCGAAAGATCGAGATGACGGCCCAGCTATCCGGAATGTCGATACAGCCGTCACCGAGCACACCCAGATTTCGGAATATCCGCGGACCTGTCCGGCTGGCCAATGGAACTGCCCTGGTTCAAGGGCTGCGAGCACAGGTGGGGTCCGTGGACCTTCCGGACATCTCGGCGAAACTCACCAACGTCTTCAGGGTCCCCCGGATCGAGGTCACCATCAAGGGACCGCTCACGCTGACGCAGGCTCCCGACGCAGAGATCGCAGCTTTTCTTCGCCAGCTCGGGATCGAGGAGGCGAGCGGAGCCGTCGAGATGGATCTGGCCGTCCTGGTGGACACCGCCAAGCCGGAGAATTTTCAGCTCCAGGGGAGTGTCGGCCTGCGAGAAGTCAAAGGGAAGACGAGCGTCAGTCCTGCGCGGCTCGAGGGGCTCACCGCCGATCTGGCAATCTTGCCCAACGTCGCCCAGATTCCCTCTCTTGCGACCACCGTGGTGGTACCGGCCGTCGCATCGGCCCCCGTCGGCCGCTTCACTGTCCAGTTGCAGGGCCGGGTCGATGGGTGGCGACGACAGCCCGTGATTACACTGCAGCACTTAAACACGGACCCTGTGCCCCTGCCGGCAGTTGCGTCGCTGCTGCCCTGGGAGAAGCTGGGTGAATCCGCGCGACCCGTCAAGGCATTGCTGCTGGCCGGCGGGACCGCTAGGGTCGAGGAACTGACCCTCCCGCCGATCAAGCTGTCCGCGCCGCCAGCGAATGCGGCTCAGCTGGTCTCCAGGGCGAAGGCCGCTGTCAGCGTTACAGATCTTGCAGTGCAGCCCACCCCGGACCTGCCCAGATTCGAGGGGATCACGGGGCATCTGAGCCTCGCCAGTGGCGTGTTGACGGCGACCGACGTGCGGGGCAGGGTGGGAGCGCTCTCGGTCGGCTCGCCCGGAGTCTCGGCGACGATCACCAGGCTGCTCGACATACCTCGA
>Ga0335070_10011963_pt1 | contig 10136 bp, 7 predicted proteins | sample Lox_Sample_13_FD_206722 | JGI IMG/M metagenome (GOLD analysis project Ga0335070, IMG submission 206722) | Soil microbial communities from Loxahatchee National Wildlife Refuge, Florida, United States - Lox_Sample_1.3 | ecosystem: Environmental > Terrestrial > Soil > Wetlands | place: USA: Florida... | reverse complement strand
ATTGTGGTCGGCGAGCCTTCGCTTCAGATCGAGCGTAAAGCCCACATATCGCTCTCCTGATGTTTCACGACTCTCCAGTAGATAGACGTAAAACAAGGCGGCCCTCCTTCGCTAAAGCTTCGGAGGGCATCCTGCGTCGCGAGATACGCCGGATCAAATCCTGCGAAGCGCGTCAGCGCGAAGCAGGATGGCGGATGGGGTGGGATTCGAACCCACGAGGAGCGTAAGCCCCTGCCAGTTTTCAAGACTGGTGCCTTAAACCGCTCGGCCACCCATCCGGTGTGAATTTGCTTAGACGGTCCTGCGCATGGCGGTCAACCGCCATGGTAGCGCAGGATCACAGGTTCTTGAGCGGGCGCGCCAATCGCGGACAATTTGCGTGCCGTCACCCCGGGCGCGCCCGTGCCACGGGCAGTCACGGTTTGATCACGCGAATGCCGCAGACGTGAGTGCTATAGCACCGAACCGGCGTCGGCGTGTTTTCCCTGCCGAATCAATCGTCGGCGTCTGGGGCCAGCGCTGTCCGCTGGCGGACGAGGCGAACGAGACAGGCGGCCGTGAGATTGCAGGCGGCGGCTCCCAAAGCCCTGATCGTGACGACGGTGCACTGGCCGGCCACCACCCGGCTGGGCCTGGCTTTGATCAACGCCGGCTTCACCGTGGCCGCCGTCGCCGTCGCCGACCACGGCCTGCGTCAGCTTCGCCGGCTCGACGCCTTCTTCGCCTGCAAGCCGCATGTCCGCACGGCGGCGACGATCCGCCGGGCGATCGAGAGGTGGATGCCCGACCTCGTCGTTCCCGGCGACGATCCGGCGTTGCGCTGCCTGCACGCCATCCACGCCGATGCCAAGCTCAGGGAAGGCTCACGCGCCGCGATCCTGGCGCAGCTGATCGAGACCTCGCTCGGCAACCCGGCCCATTTCGGCCTGGTCGAGCAGCGCAGCGCGATCGTCGATCTCGCGGTGGCCGACGGGTTGCGGGTGCCCGACAGCACGGTCCTGACCGGCGTCGCCGATCTCAAGGCACGCCTCGCCGGCGCCACGTTCCCCAAGGTGCTGAAGAGCGACGGCAGCTGGGGCGGTCTCGGCGTGCGCATCGTCCGCAGCCCCGAGGAGGCCGAGCGCGCCTACCGCGAGCTGGCGTCGCCGCCCAAGTGGACGCGGGTCGCCAAGCATCTGCTCCAGGGGTTCGACGTCGGCCCGTTGCGGGCGCGTCTGGTCCGGCAACGGCCGGCCGTCACGCTTCAGGACTACGTGGGCGGCCGGCCGGCGAATTCGGCGGTCGCATGCTGGAAGGGCGAGGTGCTCGCCGGCGTCAGCGTCGAGGTGCTTCAGACCGGCGTCGAGACCGGCCCGTCGACGGTGGTGCGCGTGATCGACCATCCGGAGATGGCGCACGCGACGGCGCATCTGGTGCGCCGTCTCGAGCTTTCCGGCTTCTGCGGCGTCGATTTCATGCTCGACGAGGCGGGCCGTGCCTATCTGCTCGAGATCAATCCACGGACGACCCAGATCTGCCATCTGGCATTGGGCGAGGGCGGCGACATGGCGGGCACGCTGCACGCCTGCCTGATCGGCGGACCGCCGCGGCGCATAGCCCCCCTCGGTTGCGACGTCATCGCGCTCTTTCCGCAGGAATACTGGCGCGATCCGGCCAGCAGTTATCTGTTCTCGGCGCATCACGACGTGCCGTGGGACGCGCCCGAATTCATTGGCGCCTATCTGCAGCCGCCGCAGCCGCCGTGGATCGACGCGCTGCAGCAGCGGCTCCGCCGGCGGCGCGGACCGCGTGCGGCCGGCCGCAGGCTCGGCACCATATCGATCAAACAGGGAAGTAGCGGGTGAGGAGGTTCAATGTCTGCGTCGACTGATGTTGCCGTCGTCGGAGCCGGCCCGTACGGATTATCGCTTGCAGCCCACCTCAAGGCGCTTGGCGTCGAACATCGGATCGTCGGCCGGCCGATGAACACCTGGCTCAACGAGATGCCGAAAGGCATGTCGCTGAAGTCGGACGGCTTCGCCTCAAACCTCAGCGACCGCGACGGACGCTTCACCCTCGCGAACTATTGCGCGGAGGAGGGGATCGAGTACGGCGATCTCGGCGTGCCGGTGAAGCTCGAAACGTTCTGCGCCTATGGCCTGGCTTTCCAGCGCCGGTGCGTGCCGCAGCTCGAGAACAAGATACTGACCTCGGTCGACCGCTGCGCCACCGGCTTCATGCTGACGCTCGACGACGGCGAAACCTTCATGGCGCGCCGCGTCGTCATGGCTCTGGGGATCAGCTACTTCAGCCATCTGCCGCGCGAGCTCGCGTCTCTGTCGTCCGAGTTCGTGACGCACAGCTCGGCGCAGCCCGAGCCGGAGCGGATGCGCGGCCGCGACGTGGTGGTCGTCGGCGCCGGCGCCTCGGCGATCGATCTCGCCGCCCTGCTTCACGAGGCCGGCGCCAACGTGCAGCTCGCGGCCCGCCGCCCGATACTGGAGATCCATGGCAAGACGGAATATCCGCGTCCGCTGATCGCACGCCTGAAGGCACCGCTCAGCGGCCTCGGCCCGTCGTGGCGCTCCTGGTGGTACTGCAACGCGCCGGTGCTGTTCCATCTCCTCCCGGACGAGAAGCGGCTGCGGATCGTGCGCAACCACCTCGGGCCGGCGGCGGGCTGGTTCATGCGCGACCGTCTCATCGGCAAGGTGCCGCTGATCCTCGGTTACCGGCCGCAGGCCGCCGAGGTCGTCAACGGCCGCGTGCAGATGTCCTTGGTCGCCAAGGACGGGAGCCGCCGGCGGGTCGATACCGAGCACGTGATCTGCGCGACCGGCTATCGCGTCGACTTGCGCCGCATCGCACCGCTCACCGAGGCGCTGCGGGCGCAGATCCGTGCGCTCGCGTACACGCCCGTCCTGTCCTCGCACTTCGAGTCATCGGTGCCCGGCCTGTATTTCATCGGCCCGGCCGCCGCCAACAGCTTCGGACCGCTGATGCGCTTCGCCTTCGGCGCCGACTATGCGGTGCGCCGCGTCGCCAATCATCTCGCACGCCGCAAGGTGCGCCGGCGCGCAATGACGACGGCGCCGCTGCCGCTGCCGCAAAGCGGCACGATCACCGAAGCCGGCGACTAGCGCGTAATTTTCTTTCCCAAGCCATTTGGCGCCGATCTTTCCAAGTCGTTGATCGGCTTGGCTGAACCGTTTTGCGTGCCCATCGCGAAAACGCCGCACGCAAAATGCCTATAGGCAAAATCGCGAGCCCATATCAGTGGTCTGCAGCCGTGCTTTGCGTTTTGCGCGCGCTTCACGGGTCATAATCATAGACGGGTTCAATAATCGGGAGGCGGCACCGTCGGTGGCGACGAGAAGTGTCTATAGACACTCTGTCCATAGACACAACGTCTAGAGGCCGCTCGCCGCGTCCGCGTTAAATTTGCGTTATTAAAACGCGGGAGAACGCGTCAGGGTCTAGCTCTGGGTGATCGGTCACAGCGTGATCGCCCGCCGTGCCATCGCGGCGTCCCAGAGCTTCTGGCGGTCTTCGTCGAAGATGAGCGACGGATCGCCCGGAGCGACGAACCAGCTGCGTTGCGCCATTTCCGCTTCGAGCTGGCCCGGTCCCCATCCGGCATAGCCGAAGGCAAGCAGGCTCTTGGCCGGGCCGCGGTGTCGCGCGATGTCGCGCAGGACCTCCGGGCTCGAGGTCACGGCGACCTTGCCGTCGATGTCGAGCGTCTCCGGACGATGATAGTCGGCGCTGTGGACGACGAACCCCATCTGCCGGTCGACCGGGCCGCCCGCGTAAAGTCGGATCGTCCCCTCGGCCTTCGTGCCCTTGTCGCCGCCATCCTCAAGACCTAGGGCCTCCAGCACAGCGGCCATCGGCCGCTCTTCCGCCGGCCGGTTGATGACGATGCCGAACGCGCCGTCCTTGTTGTGGCGAACCATCAGGATGACGGTCTGGGCGAAGCGCGGATCCGCCATGTCGGGGGCGGCGACGAGAAGCTGGCCGGTCAGCGAGCCGACCGAGGGCGGGTCGGCGGGTGCGTCGCCCGGCGACACGGCGGCGCGCGGCAACACCGGCAGCGCCAGCAACAGCGCGAGGACGAGGACGGCCAGGATCTGAACGGACACTCCGCGGATCGGCCGCATCGTCCCTCCCGGGTTCTCCTGACTATAGGAGTGAGACGGAGTTGAGAGAAGACCGGGGCGAAACGCCGGGTACAAAAAGGTCAGGAGACGCCGCGCCGATGCAACTCGCCGAGGAGCCGCTCGGCCAGTGCTTCCGCCGCGTCGTGCGTCGTGTCGAGCACGATATCGGGGGATTGCGGACGCTCGTACGGCGCACTGACACCGGTGAAGTTCTGAATCGCGCCGGCGCGCGCCTTGCGGTAGAGGCCCTTGGGGTCGCGCTGCTCGCAAATCGCGACCGGCGTGTCGACGAACACTTCGAAGAAATCGATGTCGCCGGCGATGTCGCGGGCCATGGCGCGCTCGCGGATGAACGGCGAGATCAGCGAGACGATGACAATCAGCCCGGCATCGGCCATCAGCCGCGCCACCTCGGCCACGCGCCGGATATTCTCGACGCGGTCGGCGGTGGTGAAGCCGAGATCGCGGTTGAGGCCGTGGCGGACGTTGTCGCCATCGATGATGTAGCAGTGCCGGCCGGTGGCGGTGAGCTTGCGCTCGACGAGATTGGCGATCGTCGATTTGCCGGCGCCCGATAGCCCGGTGAACCACAGGATCGCCGGGTGCTGCCCTTTTTGTGCGGCACGCTTGCTGCGATCGACCTCGAAATGCTGCCAGGCGATGTTCTCGCCGCGGTAGAGCGAGTGCTCGATCATGCCGGCGCCGGCGGTGTGGTGCGTCATCCGGTCGATGAGGATGAAGCCGCCCATGTCGCGATTGCGCGCGTAAGCGTCGAGCGCCACCGGCCGATCGAGCGCGATCTTCACGACGGCGATGTCGTTCAAGGCGAGGCTCTTGGCCGGACGTTCGCCGAGCGTATCGATGTCGATCAGGTTGCGGATCTCGGTGACCGTGGCGTTGACCTGCACCGTGCCCAGGCGGAGCGCATAGGTGCGGCCGTGATAGAGCGGCTCGTCGTCCATCCAGATCAGCCGCGCCGCGAACTGGTCCGAGACGGTCGGCGGCACCACCGGATCGGCGAGCACGTCGCCGCGCGACACATCGACGTCGTCGGCAAGGCAGACCGTGATCGACTGGCCGGTTTCGACGGTCGCGACGTCGCCGTCGAACGTCGCGAGACGCGCGACCTTGCTCTTGCGGCCGCCGGGCCCGACCAGCACCTCGTCGCCGACGGCGATCTGCCCGCCGACGACGAGACCCGCATAGCCGCGGAAGTCGGGCTCGCCGCGGATCACATATTGCACCGGCATGCGGAACGGCAGCTTGGCCGCGGCTGCGGCCTTAGCGCGCTCGAGAGCGTCGAGCAGGGTGGGGCCTTTGTACCAGGGCGTGTCGGGGCTGCGCCGGCAGACGTTGTCGCCGCGCAGCGCCGAGACCGGGATCGCGGCCGGGGCATCGAGCCCGACCTTGGCCGCGAACTCGCCGAACTCGGCGGCGATGCGCTCGAACAGCGCCGCATCGAAGCCGACCATGTCCATCTTGTTGACCGCCAGGATGGCCTGCTTGATGCCCATGAGGCCGGCGATGAACGCGTGGCGGCGGGTCTGGCGCAACAGACCCTTGCGCGCGTCGACCAGGAGCACGGCGAGCTCCGCGCGCGAGGCGCCGGTCGCCATGTTGCGGGTGTACTGCTCATGGCCCGGCGTATCGACGACGATGAAGCGGCGCTTTGCGGTCTCGAAAAAGCGATAGGCGACGTCGATGGTGATGTTCTGCTCGCGCTCGGCGAGCAAGCCGTCGACGAGCAGGGAGAGATCGACGCCCTCGGGACCGACGATGCGGCTGCGGCTGTCGGACTTGAGCGACGCCAGCTGGTCGTCCGACAGGACGCCGGAGTCGAACAGCAGCCGGCCGATCAAGGTGCTCTTGCCGTCGTCGACGCTGCCGCAGGTCATGAACCGCAGCAGGTCCTTGCCCGGCGTCGGGGTTGCGGCGTCCATCAGAAGTAGCCTTCCTGCTTCTTCTTCTCCATGGATCCGGCCTGGTCGGTGTCGATGAGGCGCCCCTCGCGCTCGGACGAGCGGCTGGCGCGCATCTCGGCAATGATGTCGTCCAAGTTCGCCGCCTGGGATTCGATGGCACCGGACAGGGGGTAACAGCCGAGCGTGCGGAAACGCACCGAGCGCATCTCCGGCTTCTCGCCTTTTTCCAGCGGCAGGCGGTCGTCGTCGACCATGATCCAGGTCCCGTGGCGGCGGACGACCGGACGGAGCTTGGCGAAGTAGAGCGGCACGACGGGAATGTTCTCGCGCGCGATGTAGCTCCACACGTCGAGCTCGGTCCAATCGGACAGCGGGAAGACGCGCATGCTCTCGCCGGGCCCGATCATGGCGTTGTAGAGCCGCCACAACTCCGGGCGCTGGTTCTTGGGATCCCAGCGGTGCTGGGCCGTGCGATGCGAGAAGACGCGCTCCTTGGCGCGCGAGCGCTCTTCGTCGCGCCGCGCGCCGCCGATAGCGGCATCGAAGCCGTGCTTGGTCAGCGCCTGGCGCAGCGCCTGCGTCTTCATGATGTCGGTGTGTTTGGCCGAGCCGCTGGCGACCGGGCTGATGCCGGCGCGCGCGCCTTCCTCGTTGACGTGGACGATCAGCTCGAGCCCGAGGCGGGCGGCCGTCGCGTCGCGGAAGGCGATCATGTCGCGAAACTTCCAGCCGGTGTCGACGTGCAGCAGCGGGAACGGAAGCTTCGCCGGGAAGAACGCCTTGCGCGCGAGATGCAGCAGGACCGACGAATCCTTGCCGATCGAATACATCAGCACGGGCCGCCGGAAATTGGCGGCGACCTCGCGCAGGATGTGAATGCTTTCGGCTTCGAGCGCGTCGAGATGGTTCATCAGTCAGGACCGCCGGGGCGACGGAATCGGGTGTTTCGGCACGGCTGGATTATACAAGAAGATGGAAATCGCCCGCCGGGGCTGTGCTGGCAACCCTAAAAAATTCAGGCCAGAAGCAAGTTTAGCCGCGTTTGGCGGCCTATTCGGCGGCGGCTTTCGGCTGGTCCTGGCGGAAATGCGGGAAGACCTCGGTCGCCAGCATCTCCATGTTCTTGCGCGTGAGCTCGGCCGGCAGCGTGCCGAACTGGGTCTTCACCAGCACGGTGCCGAAGCCCGCAAGCTTCTGGTACTCCGCGAGCCTGGCCCGGCACGTCTCCGGGCTGCCGACGATGACGACGCCGGCCTCGATCAGGTCTTCGGCGGTCCGCGGCTTCTGCGACGCCGTGAGCTTCGCGGCGCTGATCCGCTTCATCGACTCAAAGGACGTGTAGCCCGGCGGCAGCAGCATCTCGACGGGCATCTTGAGGAACTTGTTGTTCAGAGCCTCGAGGTGCGGCTTGGCCTCGCGCAGCGCCTTCTCATCGGTCTCGGCACAGTACATCGAGTTCGACCAGGCGAGCCGGTCCGGTCCCGCCTCGTAGCCGAGCGTCTTCGCCGCCGCGCGGTACATGGCAAAGAAGCGCGCGACCTGGGCGATCGGGCTCAGGGTCTGGCAGTAGACGTACTTCATCTTGGCCGCCCACTCGATCGTCTCCTGGCTGCCCTGCGACGGAATCCACACCGGCGGATGCGGTTTCTGGTACGGCGTCGGCCACGGGTTCACGTAGCGGACGTGATAGTGCTTGCCCGCGTACTCGAACGGCCCCGGCTCGGTCCAGGCGCGGATGATCATGTCGTGCGCCTCGTGGAAGCGCGCGTGCGAGTCCCCGGGGTTGATGCCGGTCGCGTGATATTCGGCGCCGATGCCGCGGACGAAGCCGGCGATCAGCCGGCCGCGCGTCAGGTTGTCGATCATCGCGTATTCTTCGGCGATGTTCAGCGGGTTGTTGACCAGCGGCAGCGCGCGGCCGAGGACCGCGATCTTGGCGCGCTTGACGCTGCGGGCGAGCGCGCCGGCAAGCACGCCCGGGATCGGCATCATGCCGTAGGCGGTCTGGTGGTGCTCATTGACCACGACGCCGTCGAAGCCGAGGCGGTCTGCGAACTCCATCTCGTCCAGATACCGGTGATAGAGCTCGGCACCCTTCACCGGATCGTAATGCCGGTTCGAGAGCGTCACCCAGGCCGAGCCGTTGCGGTCGATCTCGCCGAGATCCATGTCGGCGTAGGGCATGAGATGGAAGTTGAAGAACTTCATGCGGCCACTCCGGCGGCAAAGCCGCCGATCTCGTCGACAAAGCGGTCGACCTTTTCGATGTTCGGCAGGTGCCCGCATTCCGGCAGCACGACCAGGCGCGAGCCGGGAATGAGACGGTTGTATTCCTGGCCGAACGGCGGCGGCAGCAGCATATCGGACGCCCCCCAGATCAAGAGCGTCGGCACGTCGATGCGATGCAGCCACTTGTGGAGGTGCGGATTGTAGCCGCGCGGCTGCCAGATCAGCCGTGCGGTCGTGAAGCGGTTCTTGAGTGCGATATCGGCCAGCTGCGGCGACAGCACCTGGCCGATCAGCCTGTCGGCGAGCGTCCGGTCGTGGAAGAAGTCGCGCAGCCGCGCCTCGTCGCTTTGCAGGAACGTGTCGACCTGCGGCACACCTTTCACGAAAAGTCCGGCCGCAGAGACGAGGGTCAGCGACTTCAGGCGTTCGGTCGAGCGCACCGCGATCTCGGCGGCGATCCAGCCCCCGACCGACAGGCCGACGAGATGCACGCGGCGGAGATTCATCTGCTTGAGGAAGTCGAGATAGAAGTAGGCGAGGTCGCCGATCGTATCGAGCCAGTCGGGCGTGTCGGACTTGCCCCAACCCGGATGCTCGGGCGCCAGCACGTCGAAGCGTTCGGCGAGCTTGTCATGGAACGGCTGCCAGATGCCGCCGCCGCTGGCACCGTGGAGATAGAGGAGCGGCTCACCTTGACCGGCGCGCAGCAGGTTCACCCGGCAGCCGCGGACGGTGATCTCGGATGGCTTCGGCGCAACCATGGGCGTTCCCGGACGTCGTTTGAGGGTTTATTGCACTTTAGGCGGGGATGGGCCGGCCAGCAAGAATCAGCCTGAAATTGGGCCTCGGCCCATCCTTGACACTGGGGGTGTTGTCCGGAACCATGCCGAAAATTCACGCCGGAAGCGGGGGAGGACGCATGAATCCGATCAAGCCGATTGCGGCGTGGTGCACCGTTGTTCTCGGGCTGCTGGCGCCGCTCGCCGCATCCGCGGCGGACTATCCGTCACGTCCCGTCCGCTTCATCGTGCCCGGCGCCTCGGGCAGTGCCACCGACCGCGTCGCGCGTCTCGTCGCTGACAAATTGACGCAGCTGTGGAACTCGCCGGTCGTTGTCGACGACAAGCCGGGTGCGACGGGCATGATCGCCGCCGAATACGTGGCGCATGCGGCACCGGACGGATACACCGCGCTGTTTCCGTTCACCGCGTTCGTTCAGGCGCCGGCACTTTTCCCGACCGTTCCGTACGACTTCCGCAAGGACTTCGCGCCGGTGAGTGCCGCCGTCATCCTGCCGTCGATGCTGGTGGTGCCGGGCGAGTCGCCGTATCACAGCCTCGCCGAGTTCGTCGCCGCCGCCAAAGCCAAGCCCGACACGATCAGCTACGGCTCGTTCGGTGTCGGCTCGAGCTTCCATATCTACGGCGAGGCGCTGCAGCGCGACGCCGCCATCAAGCTCATCCACGTGCCGTTCAAGAGCGAGGCGTTGTCGCTCAACGATCTCGTCGGCGGACATCTTGATTCGGCGTTTCAATCGGTGGCGGTGAGCTCGGAGCTGATCAAGGCCGGCAAATTGCGGCCTTTGGCGATCATCGGAACCGAGCGTTCGGCGATCGTTCCGGACGTCCCGACATTCGCCGAGCTCGGCTACAAGCGGCTGGACGCGCGCGGCTGGTTCGGGTGCCTGTTGCCGGCGGCGACGCCGAAGGAGATCGTCAACAAGCTCTCCGCCGACATCAATACCGTGCTCAAGCGGCCCGACGTCGTGGCCACCATCCACGGCATGAGCGCCGATCCGGCGCCGATGACGCCCGAGCAGTTCGGCGCGTTCCTCGAGGCCGACTAC
>Ga0335070_10011962_pt1 | contig 10136 bp, 8 predicted proteins | sample Lox_Sample_13_FD_206722 | JGI IMG/M metagenome (GOLD analysis project Ga0335070, IMG submission 206722) | Soil microbial communities from Loxahatchee National Wildlife Refuge, Florida, United States - Lox_Sample_1.3 | ecosystem: Environmental > Terrestrial > Soil > Wetlands | place: USA: Florida... | reverse complement strand
GCCAGCAGGACTCGCAACGGTTCTGCGAGGGGTGTACCCTCTGGCCGCGTCGGTTGCGCGTGCGCCTTGATCGACCGGAGCGGAGGAGACGGCTATGCGCCAGTCACTGGTCGCCGGCATGCTGCTGGGCGCTCTCGTCGTGGCCGCGCCGGGGAGCGCTCGCGCCCTCGAGGTCGGCCAGCCGGCGCCAGACTTCGTGCTCAACAACCCCGACGGCAAGCCCGTCAAGCTGTCTGATCTCACCGCCAGGGGCCCCGTCGTGATCTACACGTTCGTGGCCGCATTCACGCCGACCTGAACGAAGGAAGTGGCGGGCATCGACGCGGCTCTGCCGCAGTTCGAGGCCGCCGGCGCCCAGGTCGTGGGCGTGAGCGCGGATGCCTGGCAGGCTCTCGCGGCGTGGCGGACCCAGAACCACATCCGGCATCTTCAGCTCTCCGACATTCGCCGCCAGATGCTGCCTGCTTACGACGCGATGATCACGGACGACAAGCACCCCATGTTCCGGTATCCCCGACGGGCGTACTTCATCGTCGACAAGAACGGCATCGTGAGATTCGCCAAGGTCATGCCCAATTCGCTCGACCTTCTCGACCCCCAGGAGATCCTCGCCACCCTCAAGGCGTCGGGGGCGTGAGCCGCATCCGCGCGCTGACGGCCGGACGTCCGACGGCCCAGAAAAAGACCTGGAGTATCGGCGCCATTCAGGCTAGTCTCGCGAGTAGGTTCATCAGCGCAGGGGGTCAGGCCCGCCGACCCCCGTGAAGCGCTCAGGAATCAGGCAGTTCCCACGCAGAGGAGGGACGGTGCGCTCGAACGTCCGTATCTGGCCGCTCGTCGTGGTGATCGCGGTTCTGGGCTTCGCGTTTGGCGGATGCGGCACCCTCTCCTCCGCCTTCCTGAGCGATCATTCCATGGTGGCCGACGGCGCGCCGGTAGACTCGCCGTTGGAGCCTGGCACGGCCAGGACGGAAGCATCCCCGGCTCCAGTCGAGACTGTGGCGAGCACGCCCGATCCGCCAGCGGCCGAGGCCGTGCCGGCTGCGACGCCCGGGGAGCCCGCCTCCGAGAGCATCGCCATCACGTACGAGCCGATCACTGCCGAGAACGCTCCCGGCTGGGTCGTGGCGCTGTCCGGCGCGGTCATCGGACAGGCCGGCACCTCCGATGCCCCGCCCCAGGAGCAGGACATCGAGGAGTGGGACCCGTGGGAGCCGTTCAACGTGGTCATGTTCAATTTCAACTACAACCTGGATAAGAAAGTGCTGCGGCCGGTCGCCAAGGGCTACAACTACGTGATGCCGGACATGTTCCAGATCATGATCGACAACGCATTCTCCAATCTGAAATTCCCGGTCCGCTTCGTGAACAAGATGCTGCAGTGGAAGGTCCTCGATGCCGCGAAGGAGATGGGCCGCTTCCTCGTCAACTCCACGCTCGGCGTCGGGGGGCTCTTCGACGTGGCCAAGCAGGAGATGGGGCTCGAGCCGCAGAAGGCGGACTTCGGCCAGACGCTGGGCGTCTGGGGCTTCGGGCCCGGCCCGTTCCTCGTCCTGCCCCTGCTCCGGCCGTTGACCGTGCGTGACGGCATCGGCTTCGGCGTCGACGGCACCATGAACATCCTCAACTACTACATTCCCTTCTGGCCCGATCAGTTCGCGATGTCGGTCGGCCAGACCATCAACGAGCGCTCCCTCACCCTCGATCTCTTCCAGGGTATCGAGCAGTCGACGGTCGATCTCTACAGCGCGGTCCGCAACGCGTATCTCCAGAGGCGTCAGCGTCTGATCAACGAAGGCAGGTAGCCCCCGGGGTCCCGAGCGAGCGACGTGCTGACCGACGTGACCATGGTGCTGCTCGGTTTGGTCTTCTGTTCAAGTCTCTACTGGCTGTTCGCCTACCGGAGCGTGGCCAGGTTCCGGACGCGGAGCGCGGCCGGGCCGACGGACGCGCCACCCATCACGATCCTCAAGCCCGTCCTCAACGACGACGGCCAGCTCTATCTGAACCTCCGGAGCTTCTGCGAGCAGGACTACCCCAGGTACGAGATCCTCTTCGGCGTCCGGAGCCCCGACGATCCCGCGGTGCCCGTCGTCGAGCGGCTGACGCGGGAGTTCCCCCAGCTGGATCTCGCGTGCGTCGTGACCGGGGCTCCCATCGGCAGCAATCGCAAGGTGAGCACCCTCGACGTCCTGAGCCGGCGCGCACGGTACGACATGCTCGTGGTCGCCGATGCGGACATGCGCGTGACTCGCGACTACCTCCGTGCCGTCGCGGCTCCGCTGGCGGATCCTTCCGTGGGGCTGGTCACATGCCTCTACCGTGGCGTCGCCGTGGGCGGAGTCGCCTCGACCCTCGGGGCGATGTTCATCAACGAGTGGCTCATCCCGGGCGCCATCGTGGGAACCCGCCTCGCGCCGCTGCGCAATGCCTTCGGCGCGACGCTTGCGTGCCGCCAGGCCGTCCTCGCCGCCATCGGCGGGTTCGCCGCGCTCGCCGACTACCTGGCCGATGACTACGTGATGGGCGAGATGATCAGCCGCCGGGGCCTCCGCGTCGAGCTGGCGCCGTACCTGGTGAGCAACATCGTCGTCGAGCGGAGCCTCCGCAGCCTCGTGTCCCACGAGCTCAGGTGGGCGCGGACCTTTCGAACGGTGCGCCCCCTCCCCTTCGCCGCCTCCATGGTGACCCACGGGATCGCGCTGGCGTGCCTCCTTGTGGCCGTGGCGGGGCCGACCAGGGTTGTGTTGGCTGCCCTGGCCGCGAACGTGCTGGTCCGCTGCGGAGGACAGGTGCTACTGTATCGCCGTCTGGGGCTCCCGCTCGGCTGGTCGACCACCCTGCTCGTTCCCTTCCGGGACGTGCTCTCCTTCGTGCTGAGCGGACTGAGCTTCCTCGGCCGGCACGTGCAGTGGGGCAATGAGTGCTTCACCGTCGATGCCGATGGCAAGCTGCACCCCGTCCTCGGGACCGGCACGACGACGTCGCCGCGGGCGCTGAGCCGGCCCACCCGTTCCTGACCAGGCGATGGTGGGCGCCGAGGGACGCCTGCGGGGACCCCGATGCTTCACGCAGCGCTGATCGGTGGAGTCACGCGCACCCACGACACGGTCTTCGGTCGGCCGCTCCTCGAGCGCCTGCTGCTCGTCTGCGAGCGGTGCGGCATCTCCCGCTTCTTCGTCGAGGCGCCGCCCGCCGACGAGGCCGGGCTGAGAGCCGCCCTGGGTCCGCTCGGCACCGGCTCCGCCGTCGCCTTTGTCACGTCGCGCGCGCAGGCGCTCGAGGTCCTGCCGCCTGAGGCACCCTGCCTCGCGCTGCAGGGAAATCTGGTCCTGTCCGCGTGGCATCTGCGGGGCGTGATCCAGGCGCAGGCCGAGCGCAGCGACGAGGTCGTCGTGCTGTCCAGCGCTGAGGAGGGCTGCGCGGGCACGGTGGCGGCGGGTCCGCTGCATCGCCTCGTCGACGACCACGACGCCGGTGCCGTCCGCCTGGAGCCGGTCGGCCGCCTGCCGTACGGGGTCGGTGGGCAGCCCGGCGACCTTCGCCAGGCCGAGCGCGCGCTGGCCGCCAACCTGCCACGCGAGAGCGCCGCCAAGGACGCACCGATGGCGCGATGGATCGATCGGCGCCTGTCCTGGCGGATCAGCTACCTGCTGGCGCACACGGCGATCACGCCCAACCAGGTCACGCTCGCCAGCACGGCCCTGGGGCTCCTGAGCGCGTGGCTCTTCGCCTCGCCCGACTACTGGCCGCGCCTGCTGGCGGCGCTGATCTTCCTCCTCTCGACGACCCTCGATGGCGTCGACGGCGAGCTGGCGCGCCTCAAGCTGGCGGAGTCGCGCCTGGGCGCGAAGCTCGATACGCTGACCGACAACCTGGTCCACGTCGCCCTCTTCGCAGCCATCCTGACGGGCTGCTACCGGGCGAGCGGAAGCCGCGCCTACCTGGTGCTGGTTCTCGTCCTCCTCGGCGGCTTCGGCGCGTGTGCCGTCGTCGGCTGGTGGGCGCGACGGGTCGACCAGGAAAAGGACTGGATCGCCAAGCTCGAGCGGCTGACCGGCCGGGACTTCGCGTACCTGCTGGTCGTGCTGGCGGCGCTGGACCGGATCCACTACTTCGCGTGGGGCGCCGCCTTTGGCACCTATGTCTTCGCTCTCGGCCTCTGGTGGATGGCGTGGAGACAGCGGGAGCGGAGACGGCTCCGCCCTGCCCCCGCCGTCCACGGTACGGGATACGCGAAAGGATCGGAGAACCGTGGCCTCATCGTTGAGCTCAGCGAGCTCTGGCGCGGCCAGGCAACCGCGGAGCCATCGAGGCGCACGGAGAAGCGCGGCGGCGGGAGCCGCGACCGATGATGCGCATCGCCTCCGCCCTGCTCGGCGCCGCGCTGCTCGTGTGGCTCGTGGCGTCCATCGGGATCGATGCGATTGTCGCCGATCTGGTCCGGATCGGGCCCCGGCTGCTGGTGGTGCTGGCGCTCGAGCTCGTCATCGAGGCTTTCAACACGCTTGGCTGGTGGTTCGTCCTTCCGGTCGCGGAGCGCTCGGGCACCTATGCCTGGCTCTACTGGGTCCGCGGCGCGGGGAACGCGCTCAACGACGCGACGCCCACGGCATCGCTGGGCGGCGAAGCCGTCAAGATCGCCCTGCTGCGGCACCGGATGTCGTCTTCGGTCGCGGCCGCGAGCCTCTTGGCCTCGCGGCTGTCCTTCAGCTCCGCCAAGGCGATATTCGTCGCGGGCGGGCTGATCGCCGTCTGGCCGATGCTCACGCTGTCCCGACAGGCGTCGCTCGCGCTGCTTGCTGGCTTCGTCCTCATGCTGGCCGGCATCGCAGCATTCGCGGTCATCCAGGTGCGCGGCATCGGGAGCGGCACGATCAGCGCGCTCCGGCGTGCCCGAATCCCCGCCCGCTGGATCGAGCGGGTAGAACACTGGCTGCGGGGCGTCGATGGACACCTGCGGGGCCTCTATCGGGACCGCACCGCCGACCTGATCCGCTCGATGGGCGCGCACTTCTGCGGATTCGCTCTGGGCACGCTCCAGATCCTGCTGCTGATGGGCTGGCTGGGCCTCCCCTTCGATCCGGTGGCGGCCGTGGGCATCGAGGCCTTCGCCACGCTGATCGGGTTCCTCATGGTCGTGGTGCCGAGCTCGCTCGGCGTCCAGGAAGGCGGCCGCGTGCTGATCTTCGCCGCCCTTGGCCTGCCGCGCGCGGCCGCCATGGCGGTCGGCATCACGTTCCGTCTCATTTCACTGATCGAGATCGCGCTGGGGCTCGCCGCATGGATCGTGCTTCAGAGCCGCGTGCGTGGCTGGGCCTCCCAGCCACGCACGACACGCGATCCAGCCCCCTAGCCGCCGCACCATCGCACAGGCGTACACGACGTTGCCACTGGCTGACTTCGTCGACAGCCTGCTGCATGGCCTCCTGCTCCTGAGCCTGGCGCTCACGCTGGGAGGCGTTGCGTGGGCACTCTGGGAGCTCAGAGCCTGGCGGCACGAGGTGCCGAGGACTCTCGTCCACCGCTGCCTGGCCCTGCTCGGAGCCGGCGCTCTCGTGCTGGCCTTCTGCCAGGCAGCCGTCCTCGCCCTGAGGATGCGCCTGCTCGCCGACTCGCTCGGCCCGGGTGCCGTGGGAAGCTTCCTCTCCACCACGCAGTGCCTCGCCGGGGCGGCGCGCATCGCCCTGGCGCTCGGCGTGGGAGCGGCGGTCTGGTGGCTCGTGCGGCAGCCTGCCCGCCGGGCACGATGGGTGACGCTGACGGCCCTCGCGTCACTCCTCGCCGCCAGCGGCGGCTGGATGACCCACGGCGCCGGTCGTCTCGACAGCCCGGCCTTGCTGATGGCGCTGACCGTTCTTCATCAGGTCGGGGCCGCCGTCTGGGTCGGCGGCCTCATCCAGCTCGCCTCGGCCTGGCTCGTGGCCCGCCACGACCCGCGCGTGGGATCGGCCTGGCCGGCCCTCGTCGGCCGGTTCTCGAAGCTTGCGATGATCTCTGTGCTGGTGATGGTCGCAGCCGCGGCGCCGCTGGCGTGGATCTATGCCGGGAGCCTCGCGGGCCTGATGGGCACCGCATATGGGTCGTTGATCCTCATCAAGTCCATGCTGCTCGGGGCTGCCCTGTTGCTCGCGGCCTTCAACTTCGTGGCGGCGCGCAGCCACGACCGGCAGCCTCCGTCACCTGCGCTTCGCACTCGCCTGCCCTATCTCGTCGAGGCTGAGGTCATCGTCGTCGTCATGATCCTCTTCACCGCCGCCGCGCTCTCGGACCAGCCGCCGTCGGTGGATCTCCCGGCCTCCTACCAGGCGACCGCCCGGGAGGTCGCCGAGGTGTTCCGGCCGAAGCTGCCGAGTCTCCGGACGCCCTCGCTCGAGGCGATGCGCGAGGAGCACCTTCGGCCGGACGGGGCCGAGCGCAGCGCGGACGCGTATCTCTGGTCCAACTTCAGCCACAATGTCTCGGGGCTGATCCTCCTGGTCATGGGCGTCGTGGCCCTCGTCGGCGTCCTGCGGCAGGCGGCGTGGGAGCGCTACTGGCCGCTCGGCTTCGTGGCCATGGCCGCCTTCGTGTACCTGCGCGCGGCCGCCAATGACGGTGTCTGGCCATTCGGCCCGACGCGCGTCACGGCGCTCGACACCGAGGCCATGCAGCACTTCCTCGCGGCCTTTCTCGTGCTCGCCCTTGGTGTCTTCGAATGGCGGGCGCGCTCCGCAGGGTTCCGGCGCATCCTCTGGCGCTGTGTGTTCCCCGCGCTGGCGATGGCGGGCGGCGTCCTGTTGCTCACGCACTCACACACGAGCTTCGAGGCGAAGCCTTCGTTTCTCGTCCAGGTGACGCACACGACCATCGGGGCCCTCGCCGGCGTCATGGCCGCCGCCCGCTGGCTGGAGCTGCGCCTCCCATCTCCGGCAGGACGCATCGCGGGGGTGGTGGCGGCCGGGGCGATGATTGCCATCGCCCTCGTTCTCGTCTTTTACCGGGAGGCGAACGTCGTCGTGTCGGGGTGATCAGCCGACCGGCTCGACCGCAGCGCGGTGCGGGCCCGTCGGCGCCGGCGCGGCGAAGAGCTGGATCAGGACCGGCAGGACCGCCAGCGAGGCAAACAGAATCGCCGCGCATCCCACGGTGAGCAGGAGCCCGAGGCCGAAGATACCCCGATGGGTTGCCACCATGAGGCTGCCGAAGCCCCCCATCGTCATGGTCCCGTTCAGGACGACGGCCATCACGGTGCTCCGTCCAAGCATCGGGCCCCCGCTCTCCCGGGACTGCAGATACCGCACGTAGAGGTTCAGCCCGAACTCTGCGGCCGTGCCGATGATCAGTGGGAGCGCCCAGACGTTGGCCAGATTGAATCGGAGATCGAACAGTCGCATCAATCCGAGCGTCCAGAGGACGCCCAGGGCGAGCGGGACCATGGCCAGAGCCGTGTGGCGTGCACTCCGGAAAGTCACGGCGGCAACAACCGCGACAAGGATGAGCGCGTACAGGCTTCCGAGGAGATAGCCACGCCGGATGAGCCGGATGGCCTCGAAGCTCGTCACGGGCGGTCCCGTCACGTCGGCGTCCACTGACCGGATGTCGCGGACGAAACGTTCCGCGCCCTCGCGTTCCCAGATGTTCACGGCCGGCTCGATCCGGATGAGGAAGCGGCCGCTGGCGCCGACGTAGCGCTCCCGCAGCTCGGGGGGCAGCTCGTCCACCACGATGGGACGGGCGTGGAGGCTATCCTGGAACGTGTGCAGCTTGTCAGCGAAATCACGGGCGACGTTGACCTGGAGGGGGCCTAGCGCCGCGGCGAGAGACGCCGGGTCGGCGGTGGCCAGCCGCGTCGACAGTGCCTCGGCGCTCGTGAGCGCCGTGCGCAGGTCAGTGGCGACCTTCGGATCCGTGGCCTCCCGCGCGAAGATCCCGAGCCGGCGCCGGAGCTCGCTCACCGACCGGCGGAGGCCGTCGGATTCGAACGGCGGGGTAGCGGCGACCCGGAGCGGCTCCACGAGCGGAGCCAGCTGGCGGATGATCGGGATCTTCTCGCCCTGGCGATCCGGTATGACCTTGAGAATGCTGTCAACCTTGGCCACCGAGGAAAGGGTGGCGAACGCTTCCTGCTTCCGACGGAGCTCCTCGAGATTCGGCGCGGTGGTGACCGCGGCGAATCCGGAGGCGCCGCCGGCGGCCAGGATCTTCTCCTGCCAGACCACGGATTCCGTGCCGTGGGCCTGCAGCTTCAGCAGGTTGTAGCTGAATTCGACGCCGCTGGCCCCCCAGATCGAGAGCACGGTCAGTAGGCCGGCCACGCCCAGGAGCGTCTTCTGATACCGCGTGAGCCGGGCGAGCCAGCGTGCTTCCTCCTCGCCGTCGCCCGTGGGCCCCGGCCGTCCCTGCCGCTCGTGCCACCGGGCAGCCAGAACGAGGAGCGCAGGAAAGAGGGTGACCATGGAGAGGCACGCGAACAGGATGGCGATGCCCGAGATGAGGCCGAACTCGCGGATGCCCTGGAAGTCCGTCAGCATCAGCACGATGAAGGTGCCGGCCGCCGTCAGCGCCGAGAGGAGGATGCCTGGCCCGGCACGCTCGGCGCCCCGGGACAGCGCCTCCCTCAAGGCGGCGCCAAGGGAGCGCTCCTCGTCGTACCGATAGAGGAGATAGATGCCGTAGTCGATCCCGATGCCCACCACGATGGAGATGAACATGACGGAGAAGATGTTGAGCTGCCCGACCACCAGCGTGATGACGCCCAGCGACCACACGAGGCTCACCGTGAGCGCCGCCAGCATCAACACCGGAGCGCCCACGCGGCGAAACGCGAGGAGCATCATCCCCAGCGTGACGGCGAAGGCCAGCGTGGTCGCCGTCTTGCTGTCGTGGAGGGCCGTGGCCATCTCGTCACTGGAGACGGCGGACGAGCCGGTCACTCCCGCCCGGACTCCGGGGAACTCGGCGGCCAAACGCTGGTTCGCCGCGCGCACGACCCGGATCAGCATCCGGACATCCAGATCACCTTCGCGCGGCTCCTCGACGAAGACGAACAGGAACCGGTCTTCCGACGAGAAGAAATACCCGGCGTCGGGGTCGTCCACCCGCCCGAGCGAGAAGGCCGTGGCCCATGGCGACCGGTAGCGCCCCCCGCCGTCGAGAGCGGCCAGGGTCTGGTCCAGGACGGCCCGGATGAAGCTGAGATCCGCGTCCCGGGCCCCGTCCTCGAGGCCCAGGTCGAAGAGGCCGCTCACCATCGAGCGGCGCATCTGCTGGTCCAGCGCCTGGTAGAGCCGCGCCAGCGTGGGCTGCTCGGCGTACGATTCGACGAAGTCCTGGTAGTCGTAGAGACGGTCGCGCAGCTTCGTCAGGTCCGCCATCGACAGATAGAGGGGCCCGCGGGCCTTGAAATACGCCGGATCGATGCGATACGTCACGTTCACCGCCAGTCCGGCCTTGCCGATCTCGCCGGCCAGTCGCGCGGCATACGCCTTGGCCACGTCCGGACGCGGCGCTTCGATTGCCACCACCACGCTCTGCATGGCGCCGAAGTCCTTCAGGTAGTCCTTGAGCATCACGACGTACCGGGCCCGCTGCGGCAGCAGGCGCACCGCTGACGTCACGAAGACCAGCGAGTGTACGGTGTAGAGGCCGGCGGCGAGCGCCAGCAGCAGGGACACGACGATCGTCAGCAGGGGCCGGCGGCTGCAGGCCCGCACGATCGCGGCAATCGCGCGGCCGCCGATATGGCTCGTCATCGGTCTGACGGACATGCCCTCACGGGCGGCGTGGGCATTCAATCTGGCTCTCGGGCGCCGAGCGCGCTTGTATAATGGCTCGCCATGTCACTTCGGAAATCCTCGATGTCGGCGGCGATCGTGGCGTTCAACACGGTCGGCCGCCCGCTGCAGCGGACCGGACTGCCTCTTTTCTCTCTCGACGATCGCGTGCTGCTCGATGAGGCAGTCCGCAGGACCGGACTCAGCGACTACGGCGGCAGCGAATTCCAGGAGCCCCTCCGCCTGCTGCTGCAATGTCTCGACCGCGAATCTCATCTCACTCCGCTGGGCCGCATCACGGCGCGGAACGACACGCTCGGCCTGCTGGAGAACCGCCTGCGCCTGGTCGAAGACCGCAAGCGCCACCCCGGCATCGCGGAG
>Ga0335070_10011960_pt1 | contig 10137 bp, 8 predicted proteins | sample Lox_Sample_13_FD_206722 | JGI IMG/M metagenome (GOLD analysis project Ga0335070, IMG submission 206722) | Soil microbial communities from Loxahatchee National Wildlife Refuge, Florida, United States - Lox_Sample_1.3 | ecosystem: Environmental > Terrestrial > Soil > Wetlands | place: USA: Florida... | reverse complement strand
GTACGCATGAGCAAGCCCATCGGGCGCAGCGACGACATGCTCATCATCCGGGGCGTCAACGTCTTCCCGAGTCAGATCGAAGAAGTGCTGATGAGCATCCCCAGCATCGAGCCGCACTATCAGATCGTGGTGGACCGCAAGGGCTACCTGGACGTGATCGAGGTGTGGGTCGAGGTGGGCGAGGACCTGTTCGCCGAGACCATGGGCGACCTGGAGCGGTTCCAGCGCGGCGTGCAGGCGCAGATCTACAACGTGCTCAACATCCAGGTCGCGGTCAAGCTCAAGGAGCCCAAGACGATCCAGCGCTCCGAGGGCAAGGCCGTGCGCGTGGTCGACAAGCGCAAGGCGCTCTAGAGGACGGAGGAGCCGGACGGCGGCGGGCGGCGCTGCGGCGCAGTCCCTCCCGCCGCCGCCGCCGTTCCCCGGGGTGCCGGTCGCCGTGTGGACCGTCGCGGCCTGTATCCTTGCTCCATGCCGTTCCCGCTCCGCACCCGCAGGCTGTCCATCCGGCCGCTCCAGGCGTCGGACGGCGACGACGTGTACGCCGTCTTCGCCGCCCCCGAGGTGATGCGCTACTGGAACAGCGCTCCGCCCGCGGACCTGACGGAGGCGGCGGAATGGGCGGCGTACCTCGGGGACATGCAGCGCCGCCTCGGCTACGCTCAGTGGCGCGTGGCCGACCGTGACACCGGCAGCCTGGTGGGCATCGCGGGGCTGCAGCCCCTTGATGGCGGCCCGGAGGTGGAGTTGACCTATGCGCTCGTTCCCGGCGCCTGGGGTCGAGGGTACGCGACCGAGGCCGGCGCCGCGGCCCTCGCGTTCGCCTTCGAAGAGGCCGGGCTCGACCGCGTGCTCGCGATCGCCCGGCCGGAGAACGGCGCTTCGCTGGCCGTGCTGCGCAAACTCGGCCTGCGCCCGCTCGGGGAGGCCGAGCACCGGGGCAGGCGCTGGGAGCAGTTCGAGCTGGCCGCGGGCGACTGGCGCGCGGAGCGCGCGTCGGCGCGGCCGCCGCTGCTCACGGAGCGGCTCGAACTGCGCCGCTTCGCGGGCCGCGATCTCGGGCCGCTGCTCACCATCTTCGGCGACCCTCACGTGATGCGGTTCGTCGGCGCCGAGCGGCGTCCGCTCACCGGCGACGGCGTCAGGTCGCTGATGCGCGCGGCGGACGGCCACTGGTCGCGCCACGGGTTCGGCCTGCTCGCCGTGGTCGAGCGCGAGAGCGGCAAGGTGGTCGGGGAGGCCGGCCTGCAGGTCCTGGAGGCCGGCCCGGATGTCGAGGTCGGCTACACGCTGGCGCATGCGCACTGGGGACGCGGCTACGCCACGGAGGCCGCACAGGCAGTCCTGCGCTGGGCGTTCGCCTGGCTGCGGCTCGAGCGGGTGGTCGCCGTGGCCGACCCGGCCAACGGCGCCTCGCTGGCAGTGCTCGACAAGCTCGGCATGCGCAGGCTGGGCGTACGCCACTGCTACGGCGCGCAGATGGCCGAGTCCGCGCTCTCCCTCGGGGAGTGGCGGGCGCTCGCCGGCCACGCGCCGGCCGGGCTCGGCAGTGCGCCGGGCCGCGGCTGACCCGGCTCGCGCGCCCGTCTATACTCGCGGGGTGACACCGCCCGCCTCAGGTCTGCGGCCGCTCCGCGGTCTCCGACTCGATCTCACCAGCCGCACCAGCAGCGTCGAACAGCTGCCGGTCGAGGTCGCCCGCCTGTGGCTCGGCGGGCGCGGGCTGGGCGCGTACATCGCGCTGCGCGAGCGGCTGTGGGAGGTCGACCCGCTCGCGCCTCAGAACGTGCTCGTGGTCGCGCCGGGACCGCTCACGGGCACCGGCGCACCGGCGAGCGCCCGCTACAGCATGACCAGCCGCTCGCCGCTCACCGGGACGGTGTTCGACGGCAACTCCGGCGGCAACTTCGGCAACGCGCTGCGCCGCCTGGGCTGGGATTACCTCGTCATCGCCGGCGCACTCGACGAGCCCGGCTACGTGACGATCGGGCTGGACGGCGCCGGAAGGGTCGTCGACGACTCGGCCGGCGAGGCCGCGACGGCCGGCCCCGCGGAGCCGCTGGCCGGCCCGGGCGGCGTCGGCGTGCGCTCCGCCGCCGGGCTCTGGGGCCTCGACGTCCCGGCCACGCTCGGCCGTCTCGGCGAGCTCCATGCGCGCTCGGAGTCCGCCGTGATCGGCCCGGCCGGCGAGCGCGGCGTGCTGTTCGCCAGCATCGTCAACAACCGCGGCCGGTCCATCGGCCGCGGCGGCCTGGGCGCGGTGCTGGGGTCCAAGCGCGTCAAGGCGCTCGTCCTCGACGGCCATGGCACACGCAAGCCGCCCGTGGCCGACCCCGAGCGCCTCGAGTTCATCGTCTACGAGGCGACCAAGCTCCTCAAGGCCAACCCGATCACCTCGACGGCGCTGCCGGAGTTCGGCACGTCCGTGCTCGTCAACGTGCTCGACCAGGCCGGCGCGCTACCCACGCGCAACCATCGCGAGAGCCGGTTCGAGGGCGCGGCGGCCATCTCCGGAGAGGCCCTCAAGCGCGACCATCTCAAGAGCCGCACCGCCTGCCGCGGCTGCATGATCGGCTGCGCGCGCCGCACCGAGGCCGGCGGCGAGAGCGGGGAGGGCCCCGAATACGAGACCATCTGGGCGTTCGGGGCCCAGTGCGGCGTCTCGGACCTCACGGCCGTCGTACGCGCCAACTACGCCTGCAACCGCGCCGGGATGGACACGATCACCATGGGTTCCACCATCGCCTGCGCCATGGAGCTCACGGAGCTCGGCCTGCTGCCGGACGGCCCGCGCTTCGGCGACTCGCGGGCCATCATCGCCCTCGCCGAGGCCACCGCCGCCGGCGAGGGCCTCGGCGCCGAGCTCGGGCTCGGCTCGGCGCGGTTCGCCGCACTCCGCGGCCGCCCGGACCTCTCCATGAGCGTGAAGCGCATGGAGATGCCGGCCTACGACCCGCGCGGCATGAAGGCCCAGGGCCTCTCCTACGCCACCAGCAACCGCGGCGGCTGCCACCTGCGCGCCAACATGCTCGGTCCGGAGATCCTCGGCGTGCCCAAGATGGTCGACCGCTTCGCCACTCTCGGCAAGGCGGGGCTGCTCATCAACCTGCAGAACCTCAACGCCGTGCTCGACTCGCTCAGCGTCTGCAAGTTCACCGCCTTCGCGATGAAGGAGGACTACTACGCCCGCCAGCTCACCGCCGTGTGGGGCGAGCAGGTGGAGCCGCAGGAGCTGCTGCTGCTCGGCGAGCGCATCTGGAACGCCGAGCGACTCTTCAACCTCGCCGCGGGATTCACGCGCGCCGACGACACGCTGCCGCCGCGCCTGCTTGCGGAGCCCGTGGCGGCGGGGCCGTCGGCCGGCCAGGTTGTAGACTTGCCGCCGATGCTGGACGAGTACTACATCTCGCGCGGCTGGGACGATGACGGGGTGCCGACGGCCGCCAAGCTCGAGCGTCTCGGGCTCGCCGGGACGGCTGCGGCCGCCGGCGTCGCGCCGGGCGCGCCCCGGCGCTCGGAGACGGCCGCGTCGCCGGCCGGCGCCGCTGCGGCGACGCCCGAGGCGGCCGCAAAGTGAGTTCGGCCGTCCTCGAGCAGTTCCGCCAGATCGGCCGGGACCTCTTCGTCGCCGGCGTCATCAGCTCCCACGGCGGCAACCTCAGCGTGCGCATGGGCGACCGCATCGTCATCACGCGCAGGGGATCCATGCTGGCCCGTCTCGAGGAGCGTGACGTCATCGAGACGGGACTCGACGAGAACGACGCCAACGTCATGCTGGCGAGCACCGAGATCAACGTGCACCGCGCCATCTACCAGGGCACGTCGGCGCAGGCCATCGTGCACGCGCACCCGCCTTACGCCATCGCCCGCTCGCTCATGTGCGACGAGATCGTCCCCATCGACAGCGAAGGGTCCTACCTTCTCCACAAGGTCCCGGTGGTGCACACGGAGCTGACGGCGGGGTCGAAGGAGGTCGCGGAGCTGCTCCCCAGGTGGCTCAAGGAGTACGACATCGTCATGCTCCGCGGCCATGGGCCGTTCGCCATCGGGCACCTGCTCGAGGAGGCCTATCAGCTGACGAGCGTGCTCGAGATGAGCTGCCGCATCATGACCATCGCCGACGGCTTCAGCGAGCAGATCAAGGAATACCGCAAGGGCTCGGAGCGCTACGAGACCTGGTGAGACCTACTTCTTCCTGAACACCAGCACGCCTTCGCGCGAGAAGATGAGCTGGTAGGCGGGGTCGGCGCGCAGCTTCTTGAGCTCGCGTGTGCGCCAGGGGCCGTAGCGCCCCTGGCTGTCCAGCACCACGTAGTCGGCGCCTCCGATCACGGGGAAGGTGAAGACCCGCTCCCGCTCGGAGAGCTGGGCGCCGAGTGCGTTGTCGGCGGAGACGCTCGCTGCGGCGGGCACCTCGGCCAGCGCCTGCGCGATGACGGCGCGGTGCGCCGGCGTGAGCGCGAGTCCCCACCCCGGCCGCGGGCCGGAGAGCGGTCCGACCGTCAGCGTCGCGACGAGGGCGACCGCGACCACCGCGCCGGCCAGCAGCCGCGACAGCCGGTGCGGCCCCACCTTGCGCGACGCGCGCCAGCCGCGGTCGAACCAGCCGGCGGCGCGCCCCAGCCCGAGCACCATGGCGGCGATGACGAAGGGCGCCTCGCCGGCGACGTAGTGATAGGCGATCGAGTGCTGCTGCGGCTTGCTCGAGAGCAGGTTGACCAGCAACTCCGGCAGGCTGATGAAGAACGTCAGCGGGCTCAGCAGCGAGGTGAAGCCGAACGGCCACAGCAGCTTTACCAGGTAGCTGAGCCCGGATGGCGCCAGCAGCGTGGTGGCCACGCGCCACGGGTGCGTCAGCAGGCCCGTGGCCACGCTCCGCATGCTCGCCTCTCCGCCGGCGTACCTGTTCAGGAAGCGGCTGGAAGCGCCGCCGTTGAAGTGCGGGATGACAACCCCCACCGCGAGCAGGAAGTAGAGTCCAGCGCCGAGCGTGATCAGCAGCGGCCACAAGGTGCGCTTGCGGAGCGCGAAGTAGACGCCCATCAGGGCGATCACCAGCGGGATCTCCTCCTTGCACAGCGCGGCCAGCACGAGGAAGGGGACGGCGAGCCAGCGCCGGTCCTCTTCGAGGAAGACGAAGGCGAACAGCAGCAGCGGGATCGCCAGCGTCACTGGGTGGAACTCGTCGAGCGCCGCGAACTGCAGCGGGGGGTAGAGGAGGGCCGCGGCCGCACACAGGGCCGCGGCCGCCGAGTCTCCCAGCACGCGGCGGCCCAGGCGGTACACCGGCCATGCGGCGAGCGCGACGAGCGCCGCCTGGGCGATGAGCAGCATCGTCGGATCCGGCCAGACCAGCCACGGCACGGCGAACAGAGCGATGATCGGGTCGACGTGCGCCGCCAGGCGGCTGATCTGGCGCCCGTCGCCGCCCGTCATCTGCAGGAACCGGCCGTGCGCCGTGTTGTCCACGACCTGGACCATGTTGCCCATGTCGTTGCGGTACGTGCGGTACTGGTGCTGTCGCTGGACCGCCGTGACGCTGACCAGGACGGCGAACAGCACCATGGCGACGACGACGAATCCCGTCCACCCGGCGGTCGCGCCTGCCGCCCTCGCTGGGCTCGACATCTCAGCTGCGGGGCTGGCTGCCGGGGCGGAGACGGGACGGCTCCTGTGGTCGCTGGGGTGAGAGTGCGCGGCGGGCCTGCGGCGGCCGCGGCGCCTCACGGATCACGGTCTCTGGCGGGTCAGAGCCCAAACAGGCCGGCGAACCAGCGCGCGGCCGCGCCGACCAGGCCCGTGTCGCCGCCGCCCTGCTTCGGCACGGCGGCGGCGAGCTCCTGCGTCCTCGCCGGCGTGGTCGTCGCTCCGGCGACTTTCTTGCCTCCGGCCGTGGGCGTGCCCGTGGGCGTCGTCGGCGTGGGCGTCGGCGTCTTCGTGTGGGTGGGCGTCGGCTTGGGCGTCGGCGTCTTGGTCGGCGTCGGCTTGGGTGTGATGGTGTGCGTCGGCTTGGACGTCGGCGTGCCGCTGGGGCTGGCGGACGACGACGGGGTACCCGATCCAGAAGGCGACGCGTTCGTGGACAGCGTGCCGTCCCACTTGCTGAAGGTCCACGGGAAGGTCTTGAAGCCGGGGTGCGGCTGGCCCTTGAGCGCCGCGGCGAAGAACTGTGCCCACATCGGGGCGCAGTAGTCGCCGCCGAAGGCGTAGCCCATGGGCAGACGCCTGTACATGTCGCCCATCCAGACGGCGGCGGCCAGCTGCGGCGTGTACCCGCAGTACCAGAGGTCGGCGCTGTCCTCGGTGGTGCCGGTCTTGCCGGCGCGCGGGTACGGGAAGTAGTAGCCCGTCTTGTAGCCGGTGCCCGGCGAAACGGTCACGCGCTCGAGACACTGCGTGACCACGCTGGCGACGCCGGCCGGGATGGCGTGGTCGCCCTTGACGGTCGGTTTCCAGACGGTCTTGCCCCTGCGCTCGACCTTGACGATGGCTTGCGGCCGGTGGTGGATGCCGTAGGCAGCCAGCGTGGCGTACGCGTCGGCCATCTCGAGGGGCGAGACCCCGGACGTGCCGAGGGTGATGGACGGGACGGCATCGAGCGGACTGGTGATGCCCATCTTGTGCGCCGTCCTCACGGTGTTCTCCGGACCGACGTCGTAGCTGAGCTTCGCGAACACCACGTTGTCCGAGATGGTGGTGGCGGCGGCCACGCTCTCCGGGCCACCGGGGCCGTCGCCGTTGACCACCCAGGGTGCCGAGTACGCCCCCATGGGGATGATCGCCGGGCTGGTGGAGTTGTAGTAGGTGGTGCTGGGGTCCATCCCCATCTGCACCGCGGTGCTGAGCACGAAGGGCTTCATCGAGGAGCCCGGCTGACGCCTGGCCTGCGAGGCCAGGTTGAACTTCTGCTTCTTCCAGTCCAGGCCGCCGACCATGGTGCGGATGTAGCCGTTGGCCGGGTCGATGGCGACCAGCGCGGCGCTGGGCTTGAAGCCGAAGCTGGTCGACGCGATGCCGGACTTGATGATGTCGGTGGCCTCCTGCTGCCACTTGACGTTGATGCTGGTGATGACCTTGAGGCCGCCGTCGAAGACCGTCGTCGAGCCGAACCGCCTGGTGAGCTCGCCTTGGACGTAGTTGACGAAATAGTCGGTGAGGCTCTTGTTGTAGTTCGGCGGGTGGGCGTAGACACCGAGCTTGCCCGCGCCCGCGTGGTCGGCGCGCGCCTGGCTGATATAGCCCTGGTCGGCCATGAGCTGCAGCACCTTGTTGCGCTGCTCCTTGGCCATCTTGGGGTCGGTGGTCGGCGAGTACGCGCTCGGGAACTTGGGCAGCGCCGCGAGCATCGCCGCCTCGACGCCCCAGGCGCCGGCGCCGTAGTACACGGTGTTGAGGTAGGCCGTGAGGATCTGGTCCTTGTTCCACTTGTCCTCGAGCTGCCAGGCGAGCACGGCCTCGCGCAGCTTGCGCTGGTAGGTGCGCTCGTCGCCGACGTACGCGTTCTTGATGTACTGCTCGGTGATGGTAGAGCCGCCCTGCACCACCGATCCGGCGCGCAGGTTGAGGATCATGGCCCGGATGACGCCCTGGAAGTCGACGCCGTGGTGTTCGTAGAAGCGCTGGTCCTCCACGGCCACCGTGGCCTGCTTCATGACGTCGGGGATCTGGGCGCTCTTGGCCAGGACACGGTTCTGGCCGCCGTGGAGCTCGGCGATGAGCACCTTGCCGGTGCTGTCGTAGATGGTGGTGTTGATCGGCTGCTTGACGCGCTGGAGCTCGTCCAGCGACGGCAGGCCTCGCGTGACCGCGTAGATCGCGCCGGCGGCCAGGGCGAGGCCGGCGATGAGGGCGAGGAGAACGGCGACGATGAAGAGCTTGACGATGAGCCAGGCGCGGCTGCGCGACTTGGCGGCCTGCTTCTTGCGCTCGCGCCGGCGCCGCGGGATGTCCTCCGGCTCGACCGTGTATCTCGTGTACTCAGCCATGGCTCCCTAGTGTACCGGGACGGGGGACGGCGGCCCGCGTGGCGGTGAGCCCGCGGCCGCCGCCGCGACACTCAGGTGCGGAGGACGATCACGCCGGTGCGCCCCCGGAGTCTTCCACGGCGGGGCGCACCTCCCTCTTCGGTTGCACGAGGCGGGCGAGGACGACCGAGACCTCGTAGAGGACGTACAGCGGGACGAACATGGCCAGCATGCTGAAGGCGTCCTGGCTGGGCGTGATGACGGCGGCGGCGACGGCGAGGATGACGATCGCGTACCGGCGGTTCTTCTTGAGGAACCTGTCGTCGATCACGCCCACCTTGGCGAGCGCCACCAGGATGACCGGCAGCTCGAACACCGCCCCGAACGCGACGATGAACAGCGCCATGAAGGTGAAGTAGTCCTCGGCACGCAGCTGCACGTTGAAGAACCCGGAGCTGAAGCCGAGCAGCCAGCCGAGGCCCTTGGGCAGCACCAGGAAATACGCGAGCGCGCAGCCGCCCAGGAAGAGGACCGTGGTCGAGAACACGATGGGGTAGAACCACTTCTTCTCGTTTGCCGTGAACGCCGGCGCGACGAACGCCCAGAGCTCCCAGATGATGACCGGCGAGGCGAGGATGAGCCCACCAGCGACCCACACCTTGAGGCTGACCATGAACGGCTCGGCCGGACTGAAGGTGGTGATCTTGGTCGCCGACGCCGGCAGGTTCGGGATCGTGCGCAGCGGGTGCAGCAGCACGTCGAACATGAAGCTGTTGAAGAGCGCCGCGATGAGCACGCCCACGACCAGCGCGATGAGGACCACGAAGATGCGCTTGCGCAGCTCGTCGAGGTGTTCGAAGAGCGTAAGGCGGTCTTCGGGGGTGAGCGTCGCCATGCGTCAGGATTCCGCCGGCGACGTGGCCGCGACCTCGGCGGCCGTCTCGCCGGGGGTCCCGGCGGCCGGGGCATCCGGAGCGCCCGGCGCCGGCGGGGTGACGTCGGCGAACACGGTGGCCGGCGTGACGGCCGGCGTCTCCGGGCCCTCCTCGATCGCGGCGCCCGTCTGCGTGTCCGGCGTGGCTGCCACGCCGGCGACGGCGACCGCGGCGCCCGCCGCGCCGCTCGCCTGGACCGGCGCCTCGATGGCCGACTTGACGTCCACGCTGGCCTTGAGGTCGTCGAACGTGCCCGTGACCTCCTTGAGCGGCTCGGTGAACGTGGCCTTGACCTCGTTGATGCTGTCGGTGACCTCGCCGAGGCCCAGCTCGTTCTTGGCGGTGTCGGCGGCCCTCTTGAACTCGCGCACGCCGCGCCCCAGGGAGCGGCCCATCTGCGGCAGGCGGCTGGGGCCGAAGACGAGGAGCGCGATGACGAGGACGATGATGATCTCGGCGGGGCCGATGCTCATGGGGGGTCACTCCGATCGGGCGTATCCGTGCCGTTCGATGGTACGGGCCGCGGGCCGCGAAATCAACGCGGCCCCTCTGCGCCGGCGCCGCTGCCGCGCCGATGTTCCGCCGCGTCGCTGCGGGGCGGCCTGTTTTCCCTGCAAATCCTGAGGTAGGGCTATACCCCCACAGGTTCGGCCGGCGTTTGCATCGCCGGAAGCCGCTTTGGTAGAGTACGCCACACGTCCGGGGGCTGCCGAGGGGGCAGCCGCGGACGTCTCACGCATCTGATGACGAACGCATATCTCACCGAGTGGCTGTACGTCTGGCTGTTCATCGTGGCCGGAGCTGCGCTGGTCGTCGTCATCCTGCTCTTCTCCAAGCTCATCAACCCCAGCCATCTCACGCCCGAGAAGCTGCAGCCCTACGAGTGCGGCATCCCGCCGGTCGGTAACCCGTGGCAGCCGTTCGCGGTGCGCTACTTCGTCTTCGCGCTCCTGTTCCTCGTCTTCGACGTTGAGTCGGCGTTCCTGTTCCCGTGGGCGATCGTGTTCCGCTCGCTGGGCAAGACCGGGTTCATCGAGATGCTGCTCTTCATCGCGGTGCTCGCTTTCGGGCTCCTGTACGCCTGGCGCAAGGGGGCCCTCGAGTGGGCATGAACGAGCGCATCAAGGCCGTCAAATACCCCAAGCTCGAGCACTTCAGCCAGCCGAACGTCATCACCACCACTGCGGACTTCATCTTCAGCTGGGCGCGGTCGCACTCGGTGTTCCCGTTCACCTACG
>Ga0335070_10011959_pt1 | contig 10137 bp, 7 predicted proteins | sample Lox_Sample_13_FD_206722 | JGI IMG/M metagenome (GOLD analysis project Ga0335070, IMG submission 206722) | Soil microbial communities from Loxahatchee National Wildlife Refuge, Florida, United States - Lox_Sample_1.3 | ecosystem: Environmental > Terrestrial > Soil > Wetlands | place: USA: Florida... | reverse complement strand
CCGCTTCGGAACGCTCTGGATGTGCTTGCCCATCCGCTTCTCGAACTGCCGGATGAAGGTCCAGACCAAGGGTGGGATGTCATCGGGGCGCTCGCGCAGGGGGGGGATCGTGATGGGGAAGACGTTCAGGCGGTAATATAGATCCTTTCTGAACCTGCCCGCCTGAACCTCAGGCTCGAGATCCCGGTTGGTGGCCGCGAGGATGCGGACATCCACCCTGATCGGCTTCGTGGAGCCCAGGCGCTCGAAACGGCCTTCCTCGAGGACGCGGAGGAGCTTGGCCTGGAGTTCCAGGGGGAGATCGCCGATCTCATCGAGGAAAAGGGTTGACCCGTCTGCGACTTCGAAGCGGCCCACCATGCGCGACATGGCGCCGGTGAAGGCGCCCTTTTCACGCCCGAAGAGCTCGGACTCGATGAGGGTCGGCGGCAGGGAGGCGCAGTTGACCGTCACCAGCGGCCGGGCCTTCCGCCTGCTGAGATTGTGGATGGCCCGGGCGATCACTTCCTTGCCGGTGCCGGTCTCTCCGGTGAGGAGCACGGTGGAGTCCGTCGGGGCCACCTGCTCGACCCGTGCCAGCACCTGCCGCATGGCGAGGCTCTTAGCCACGATCTCCGCATGGGGGGAGAGGAGCTTGACCTCCTCCCGCAGAGAGATGTTCTCCTGCTCCAGTTGCTTCTTGAGCGCCTCGATCTCCCGGAGCCTGCTCTGAAGTTCTTCCTCCAGCCGCTTCCGCCCGCTGATGTCGATCGACACGCCCATCAAGCGGTCCGGTTCCCCGGAGGATTTGTAGTACGGGCGGCCACGAGCGGTTATCCAGCTGAAATTTCCCTGGGGTAGCGCGATCCGGTACTCCAGGCTGAGATCCTCGCCTGACCTCATGGTCTCCGCCACGCTCTCGCGAGTCCGCTCGCGATCCTCCGGATGGACGAGACTCAGGAAGCGCTCGAAGGTCAACTCCTCCCCGGGCGCAAGCCCGTAGAACTTGCGGCCTCTCTCCGTGGTCCAGATACGGCCAGTGCTCAGCTCCAATTCCCACACGCGCGCGTCTGCGGAGGCCGCTGCCAGGCTCAGGCGCGCCTCGCTGTCTCGAAGCGCCTGATCCGCCCGCTTCCGGAGGAGCGCGTTGGTGAATATCTGGGCGACAAGCTGAAGCCGTTTGACGAGCGCGTCCGGCCAGGTACGTTCCTCTCGCACTGTGTTGAAGCTCAATCCGCCGATAAGCGGCTCTCCCCCTGCCGACAGCGGAAACGCCAAAGTGGACTTGATGCCGTAATGGCGCCAGACCTCCTGATCGCGGGCTGCCTCCGCCGGGACCTCCTCCGTGGATACGGCTACCACCTTGCCGGCCGCCAGTTGCTGCAGACACCAGGGAAAATACTCGTTTGCATACATCCGCTCGGGAAGCGGCGGGCCTCCCAGGGGTCGATAGAGGTGGGTGAGCGTGATGAAACGCGGGATCTCGACCGACCACTGCCAAAGGCCGGACAAATCCAGCCCGAGGCACTCACAGACGCGGCGCTGGGCCTCTCCAATCTCGCTGTCGATCCGGTCGGCGGGCAGGTTGACAAAGCGCGCCGAGATATCGGCCAGCAGCGTCTCGAATCGCAGGCGCTCTTCCAGTTCCTCTAAAAGCTCTGCTTCCGACTGCTCCATCGCCTCACCGGGTTTTGTAAGCCCGTCTCACCGCCGGCCTTCACTACCGGCGATACATCGCCACTGCGCCGGGCAACAGTGGCCAGTATATCACCACGGGAGAAGCGTAAAGCAGGGATTCTAGTGGCGTGCTCCCGGCTAACGGGTTTCCATGTGAAAATAAATGGTTGTATCCAGCACGAGCTTCGAGCCTAGTCACGCTCGCCGACACAGTTAAAAACACTCACGGCCTCCCTGAGTTCCTCAGCCTCCTCATGCGACATCCATCGCGCCATTCGCCTGACGAGCTCTTCCCGCCTTTTCACCAGGCGCAGTCTTTCATCCAAAGCCCCGAGAATACGCGCGGTCAACGTTTTCCCGGCCTTTGCTGCAACTCGTCTGATCATCTCCTCCTTCTTCGGAGGTATTCTGAGGCTGATGGGCACGACCGTTACCTCTCGGTATCGCGGTTAACCACGATGTATCTCTCATCGCAGTATATCCGTCAAGGCATCTCCGTCCGATCCCAGCTCTTTTCCCGCAACTTGGTCGGCGAGCACCAGGGCCCGATCCCGGCGGACCCGCCCGGCCGGAATAAAGACGTCCCCGTCGCGCAGGCGGGCGAGCATCCCAGCCTTTTCGCTCCCGGTCACCAGCCAGAGGACCCGCCGCGCACGGTTGAGGACGGGATAGGTCAGCGTCATCCGGCGCCTCCCCTGGTAGATCCCGGTCAGGGCGACATCCGTGTCGGTAACGTCGAGGACCGGGTCTCCGGGGACCAGGGAGGCGGTGTGGCCGTCGGGTCCAAGGCCCAGGTGGACAAGGTCGAGCACCGGCGGCGAGCCGGCGATTTCCCTGAGGGTCAGGGCATAGCGGGCCGCGGCCGCCTCGAGGTCCTTCTCCTCCACTGGCATGGCATGGATCTGCCCGGGGCGTAGCCGGGCACGGTCAAGCAGGCTCTCCTGGAGGTGGCTGAGGTTTCGGTCCGGGTGTCCGGCGGGGGCCACGCGCTCGTCCACCTGCACCACGTGCAGGCGATCCCACGGGACCTCTTCCTCTGCCAGGGCCCGGAGCATCTGCCAGGGAGTGCGGCCGCCGCTCACGGCGACGATGAACCGGTCGCGCGCCGCAACCGCCGCCCGCGCTTCCGCGGCGATGATCGCGGCGGCTTCGCGGGCGACCGTGTCGGGGTGGGCGAGTATCTTAATCTCCATGCACCTATCCTGTCAGATTCCCGTTTTCCTCGCCGGGTTTTCCACGTGCCCGCCGAACTGGAAGCGCATGGCGGAGAGGAGCTTGTCGGCAAAGTCCGCCTCGCCGCGGGAGCTGAAGCGCTGGTAAAGCGCGGTGGTGAGAACCGGTGCGGGCACCGCCTCGTCGACGGCGGCCTTGATCGTCCAGCGCCCCTCGCCCGAGTCCGCCACCCGGCCGGCGAAGCCCGAAAGACCCGGGTCGGTGAGCAGGGCGCCCGCCGTCAGGTCGAGCAGCCACGAGGCGATGACGCTGCCGCGCCGCCAGACTTCGGCGATATCTCGCAGATCGAGGTCGTACTGATACTCTTCGGGGTTGCGCAGTGGGGTCGTCTCGGCATCGACGGCCTGCTGATGTTTGCCGACATTGGCGTGGTGGAGAATATTGAAACCCTCGGCGTAGGCCGCCATGATGCCGTACTCGATGCCGTTGTGCACCATCTTGACAAAGTGGCCGGCGCCGCTCGGCCCGCAATGGAGGTAGCCGCGCTCGGCGGTGCCGCCGCGCTTCTCCCGCCCCGGCAGGCGGGGCGCCGCCTCTACCCCGGGCGCCAGCGCCGCAAAGATGGGATCGAGGTGCTTGACAACCGCCTCCTCGCCCCCGATCATGAGGCAGTATCCTCGTTCCAGTCCCCAGACGCCGCCGCTGGTGCCGCAATCGACGTAGTGAATCCCTTTGGGAGCAAGCCCCTTTGCCCGGCGGATATCATCGATATAGTAGGAATTGCCCCCGTCGATAAGGATATCGCCCTTCTGCACCAAGGTGACGAGTTCGCTCAGCGTGTTGTCGACGGAAGCGGCGGGCACCATCAGCCAGATGACACGCGGGGGCTTGAGCCTGGACGCCACCTCGGCCAACGAAGAGGGGGCAAGGGCGCCGGTCTCCTTCGCGAAGGCCTCTCGCGTTTGCGGGGCGGCGTCATAGCCGACGACATCGTGCCCTGCCGCCATCAGCCGCCGCGCCATATTTCCCCCCATCCTTCCAAGGCCAATCATTGCGAGTTGCATAGTTGACTCCTCTCTCAGAAGAGGTTGGTTCCACCTAAATCGAGCGATTCCAATACTACTGATCGCCCGAGCACGGGCGCTTGGTGGGCGGGAATCAACCCCGCCCCCCGGAATGGCCGCGCTTAACCATTTCCAATAACAGTGAAGAAGGCAAAAGGCAAACGGCAGAGTGGGATTAGATACTATGCGCTTTCCAGGAAGACGGAGGCGGCCCGGCGAGGCCGGGTGATCTGCGGCGCAATACCTCAATAAAAGGTGGATGTATCTTCATCAAACTGCAGTGTTGGACGGTCGCCCCTATTGACTCAAGCTCATGACGCCGTTATCGATGACGACAGAGTCATCAGGCTGGGCGGTCAGTCTCTGTCCGGTCTGGACCAGGATGACATCACATGCGTAATCACTAAGATTGACTGTCGCCCCATCCAGCACCGTTACACGATAGACCTGTCCGTCGGCTATCACCTCAACCACATAGCTTTGCCCGTCGTTATTCTGCAATGTGGAAGCGGGAAGTGTTGCCGCAAAGGCAAACAAGCCGAGGATCAGAAAAGCGAGACAACGCCATTTCATGGATTCAACCTCCCGGTGAGGGGTGCCCTCCCTACGTGAGCGTCGAAAGAGATCATGCCGGTGGGCGGTGCCCACCCTCACGGAATCGAGGGAGACTATTGTCCCTGCACGGATCCTTGGACCTTCTCTTGCGCCCTCCGGTAATCCTCGAGACTTATGGTGACCGGATTTCCCACCCGGTCGAGATCTTCAAATCGTGTCTGGTTGCCACTCTTGTCGTAGTAAATTACCCGCTTGTATACGCCAAGAGTGCCGATGACGCTTGTCGGGCGCACATAGAATTCTCGTTTTTTCACGTTACCCGACTTGTCAAGGTAATCCACTGTCTGGTCGAACCCGGCGGTTTCCGAACGGCCATCGGAAGAATAAACCTCGCCGATTTTCTTCTTTCCGAAATAGTATGCTACCCTGGTCTCCCAGCCTTCTCGTTCTGCAGCCTCTCGGGTCGCGTGAACTTCCATTCGAACGATCTGCCCCTTGCCGTCGTACGATGTGATCTTCTCGCCTATACCGTCCTTGAATTCGCGGTCGTCTTCGGAGTACGTGACGAACTCCGTTTTGCCGCCGTATTCGTTGCCGCTTATCGTGCGGACGTTCGGCTTGGCAAACGCCACCGAGGCGGCGCTCAAGACGACTGCAATGGTGAAGAGAGTGCCTTTGCCCATGGTGAAAACCCTTTCTTTACTCTCCGTCTCTCTGTGGCTCGCACAATAAATGAAATACTCTCCGTACAATGCCTACTTCTTCCGGCGTTCCACCAGCTTGAGGAGCGTGTAGAGCGTCTCCAGGTGCGGTGCCTCGATTCCGTGGCGACGGGCCGTGCGGAGGGCGTTGCCGACAATGGCCTCGATCTCCATGGGCCGTCCCGCCTCGAAGTCCACGAGCATGCTCGTCTTGATGGGCTCCATGGCCCGGGTACCCTCGAAGTTACGGTCGATGACATCAGGAGAGACCGGGTGGCCGTCCGCAGCGGCGATCCGCAGTACCTCCTCCATGGTCGCCCGGGCGAGATCGGCAGACTCTCTCATCTCCACCATCGTCCTGGTGTCCAACCTCCCGCCGAGGACCGAGATGGGATTGAAGGACGCGTTCCACACGAGCTTCCGCCACCTCGCGCCGACTATATCATCGGTTGCCTCGCAGGGAACTTCCGCGGCCTGGAAGAGCTCAGCCAGCTCTTGCACCCTCCTGGATGTCCCCGCGGGAAAGCGGCCGAGGACAAGACGCCCGTAATCGGCGTGGAGGATGCGTCCGGGTCCGGTCCGGGTGACGGCAATGAAGGCGACGGCGCCGATGACCTCGTTGCCGGGGAGGGCGGCGGCCACGGGCTCATCGATGCCGACGCCGTTTTGCACGAGGATGATCGTGGTGTCGGGGCCGACGGCATCTTTGATGATCTCCACCGGGTGGACACCGGGCAGGACCTTGAGGGCGACCAGAATGTAATCCGGCGGCGGCCCGTATTCGGCCGCCCGGCGGATGACCTTGTCCGGCGTGAAATGGAAATCTCCCCAGACGCTGTTTACCATGATGCCGTGATCTCGAACCGCGTCGTAATCCGAGCGGCAGAGCGTCGCTACCCGGGCCCCTGCCAGGGCGAGCCTGCCGCCGTAGAAACCGCCGACTGCGCCGGTCCCGACTACGAGAACCCTCGGCTGCCCCTGGGCTTCTTGATTTCGTGCTTTTCCTGAACCCTTCTGCACGTTCGGCCCCTCGCGTGCAATTCTCCGCCTCCCACCCTTCGGGACGGGAAAAAGGAAGTCAAGGCGTGATGTGCTTCTCCTGATCAAGCTTCCATTTTATAGAATCGCCCGATTTGCACAAAGGTAATCTTGAAGTCGGAAGATGCAAGGCTCAGGTTTACTCTTACTCTCGCACGCGAATCGTGCTTTAATAGTTCATCCGAATCGTGTACGGGACCATTCCCGTCTGCCATCATCGCGATGTTCACGCAGCCTGCGGGGAGGGGCGGCGTCCGGCGCCCTGCACGCCCTGAGTTCTCACACCGAGGAGAAGATGAACGAGACTCACATTATCAAGATCGCCAGCGAATTGAACGCAAATCCGGAAGGGGTAAAGGCCACCGCATCCCTTCTGGAAGAAGGTGCCACGGTCCCTTTCATCGCGCGCTACCGCAAGGAGCGCACCGGCTCGCTGGACGAGGTGGCGATCACCACGATCAGGGACCGCCTGTCCCAACTGGAGGAGCTGGACCGTCGGCGGGGGGCCATCGTGAAATCCCTCGAGGAGCGGGAGCTCCTCACCGACGAGCTTCGCGACAAGCTCGTCGCCGCCGAGACCATGGCGGTCCTGGAAGATCTCTACCTGCCCTACCGGCCCAAGCGCCGCACCCGGGCCACGGTCGCCAGGGAGAAAGGGCTCGAGCCCCTGGCCCGGCGGCTTTTCCAGCAGGAGGCCGCCACGGACCCGGTCGCGGAGGCGGCCGCCTTCGTCGATGCCGAGAAAGGGGTGGAGTCAGCCGAAGACGCTCTTGCCGGGGCAAGGGACATCATCGCCGAGTGGGTGAACGAGGACGAAGGCGCGAGAGGGTTGATGCGCACCCTGTTCGCGGAAAAGGGGGTGTTTCGAACCAAGGTCGTCGCGGGCAAAGAGGGGGAGGGGGCCAAGTACCGGGACTACTTCGACTGGGAGGAGCCGGCGGCAAAGGCGCCTTCCCACCGGATCCTGGCCATGCGCCGGGGCGAACGGGAGGGGTTCCTCAGTCTCCGGATCGCCCCGCGCGAGGAAGAGGCGCTCGGTATTCTGGAGTCCCGTTTCGTCAAGGGAGACTCCGCCGCTTCCCTGCAGGCGAAAGCGGCGGTCCACGACAGCTACGGGCGTCTGCTCGCACCGGCGATGGAGACGGAGATCCGCACCGCCGCCAAGGAGCGGGCGGACGGGGCCGCCATCAGGGTATTTGCCGAGAACCTCAGGGAGCTGCTCCTTGCATCGCCTCTCGGCCAGAAGCGTGTGCTCGCCATCGACCCGGGGTTTCGCACCGGGTGCAAGGTGGTGTGTCTCGATGCTCAGGGGAAGCTGCTTGAGGCGGAGACGATCTATCCCCTCGGCTCGGAAGGGCCGAGGGAAAAGGCTGCGGCGATGCTTCGTGAGCTCTGCGGACGCTATCAGGTGGAGGCGGTGGCCGTGGGAAATGGGACCGGGGGCCGGGAGACCGAGGCATTCGTGCGCGGGCTCGGTCTCTCCGAAGCCATCCCGGTTGTGCTCGTCAACGAGAGCGGCGCCTCGGTGTACTCCGCTTCCGAGGTCGCCCGGGCGGAGTTCCCCGACCAGGATGTCACGGTTCGCGGCGCGGTCTCCATCGGCAGGAGGCTCATGGACCCCCTGGCGGAGCTGGTCAAGATCGATCCCAAGTCCATCGGCGTCGGCCAGTACCAGCATGATGTGGACCAGCGCGCCCTCAAGCAGAGCCTTGATGACGTGGTGGTGAGCTGCGTCAACGCCGTGGGCGTGGAGGTGAACACGGCCAGCGAGCAACTGCTGACCTATGTGTCCGGCCTCGGGCCGCAGCTGGCAAGGAACATCGTCGCCTACCGCAACGAGCAGGGCCCCTTCGCCTCCCGGGCCGAGCTCAGAAAGGTGCCGCGCCTCGGCCCCAAGTCCTTCGAGCAATGTGCGGGATTTCTCCGGGTCCGGAACGGGAAGAATCCCCTGGACGGCAGCGCGGTTCATCCCGAGTCCTACCACGTGGTGGAGGCGATGGCCCGCGATCTGGGCTGCGGCGTGGCGGACCTCATGACGACCGAGGAGCTTCGCCGCCGGATCGATCCGACGAGGTACGTGACCGATACGGTAGGGCTCCCCACACTCACCGACATCCTGGCGGAGCTTGCCAAGCCGGGCCGCGATCCCCGTCGGGAGTTCGAAGCCTTCAGCTTCGCCAAGGGGGTGGAGACCATGCAAGACCTGCGACCGGGCATGTGGCTCCCCGGTATCGTAACCAACATCACCGCCTTCGGCGCCTTCGTCGATATCGGCGTGCACCAGGACGGTCTGGTCCACGTGAGCCAGATGGCCGACCGTTTCGTCAAGGATCCCCATCAGGTCGTCAAGGTGCACCAGCAGGTAAAGGTCAAAGTGCTGGAGGTGGATCTGGAGCGGAAGCGGATCTCCCTCTCCCTCAGAGAGAAGGAGGAGGGTGGCGGCGATCGTCCGAGGCGGACCGAGGCAAAGCCGGCGGACGGCGGCCGGAAGCCGCGGGAGGCGGTACCGTTCAACAACCCCTTCCGTGAGTTGTTGAAGAAGAAGTGATCAGATTCGTCGCCCGACGACCGATCGGGCAGGGGGCGAGACGACGATGAAAAAGGATGCGATTCTCCTCTGCACCGGGTGCGGCAAGGAATTCCCCCTGAATCGAATCCATCCCCGGTGCGCCGGCTGCAATGAGCCTCTCGAGGTGGCGTACGGGCGGCTCGCCCGGGTGGAGATCCCCGCCCGCGGCACCATGCTGGAGCGCTATGGGGACTTTCTTCCCTTTTCCGCTTCTCGCCCGGAGATCAGCCTCGGCGAGGGGAACACCCCGCTTCTTCGGGCCGGAGCCCTGGCCGAAGCGCTCGGCATGCGCTCCCTCTTCTTCAAGAACGAGACTCAGAACCCCACCTGGTCCTTCAAGGACCGGGGCACCGTCACCGGCCTCATGCACGCCGTGAGCCTGGGTATCACCAAGATCGGGACGGTATCCACCGGCAACATGGCGGTCTCCGTCGCTGCGTACGGCGCCCGGGCCGGACTGGAGACCTACGTCCTCGTGTCCCAGGGAATTGCCGAGGAGAAGATCGCGCCCATCGCCATCCACGGTCCGCGCTTGCTCACGGTAGACGGGGATTACGGGGAGCTTTACTTCCGAAGCCTCGAGCTGGGGGAGCGGCGTGGCATCTACTTCATCAACTCCGATGTTCCCTTTCGGGTCGAGGGCTCGAAGACGATCGCCTTCGAGATCTGCGAGCAGCTCGGCTCCCAGGCCCCGGCGTATGTCGTAGTGCCGACGAGCTCCGGGGGCAACTTCCGGGGAATACAGAAAGGGTTCGAGGAACTGCGCCGGATGGGCGCCATCGACCGCCTGCCACGGATGATTGCGGCGCAGGCGGCGGGCTGCGCGCCCATCGCTATCGCTTTCGAGCGGGGGAGCCCCACGGTGGAGCGCGTGAAGGAGCCGCGAACCCTTGCCCATGCCATTGAGAATCCCTTTCCTCCGAGCGGCAATCAGGTCCTGCGAAAACTTCGGGCTCACGGCGGCCTCGCCGTCACCGTGACCGACGAGGAGATCATAGCCGCCCAGGGGCTCATGGCCGGGACGGGAATATTCGGGCAGCCGGAGGGAGCGGTGCCGCTTGCCGCGGTGAAGAAGCTTCGCGCTGAGGACGTTGTAACACCAACCGACCCGGTGGTCTGCATCGTATCCGGGGCCGGGCTCAAGTACACGGCGGCCTTGCGGCTTCATCGGTTCGAGGTGAAGGCGGTGACCATGGCGAGGCTGGAGGAGATTCTCTGATCGGGAGTCCTCTCGAAGAAGGAGAGGGATAGGCGGTCGAGCGCGGCAGAAATTAGCGATGAAGGTCGAGAGAAGTAAGGAGGCTCACATGGAGATCAAGAAGGTATGCGTGCTAGGGGCGGGAATCATGGGCTCGGGCATTGCGCAGGTGGCGGCCCAAGC
>Ga0335070_10011958_pt1 | contig 10137 bp, 8 predicted proteins | sample Lox_Sample_13_FD_206722 | JGI IMG/M metagenome (GOLD analysis project Ga0335070, IMG submission 206722) | Soil microbial communities from Loxahatchee National Wildlife Refuge, Florida, United States - Lox_Sample_1.3 | ecosystem: Environmental > Terrestrial > Soil > Wetlands | place: USA: Florida... | reverse complement strand
CGACGCCGTGCTCCTCGGCGATCTTGCGGGCGAGCGGGGAGGCCTTCACTCGCGCGTCGCCACCGGCCCCCTCACCCGGCCCTCTGCCCACGGGGGAGAGGGTAGGCAGGGCTTCGCCGGAGGCGGCGATGATGGCGATCGTGTGGCCGACCGGAACGACGTCGCCTTCCTGAGCGCTCACGTCGCGGAGGATGCCGGAGGCGGGGGCCTCGATCTCGACTGTGACCTTGTCGGTCTCGATCTCCGCGATCGGCTCGCCCTTCTTCACGAGATCGCCGGGCGCTTTCATCCAGCGCAGGACCTTGCCGGTCTCCTGCGCCAGCTCCAGTGCGGGCATGATGACGTTGGTCGACATCACTTGCGGCAGAGCGCGCGGGCGGCCTCGAAGACGGTCTTCTCCGACGGGACCGTGAGGTCCTCGAGCACGGGCGAGAACGGAACCGGCACGTCCATGGCGCCCATGCGCTTGACCGGCGCGTCCAGGTAGTAGAACGCCCCGTCGGCGATCACGGAGGCGATCTCCGCGGTGACGCCGTAGCGCTCGTAGCCCTCGTCGACCACCAGCGCGCGGGACGTCTTCTTGGCGGAGTCGATCAGCGCCTGCTTGTCGAGCGGCCACGTCGTGCGCGGGTCGATCACCTCGGCGCTGATGCCGGCCTCTTCCAGAAGCTTGGCGGCGCCAAGCGAGACCGGGACCATGCTGCTGGTGGCCACGATCGTGATGTCGCGCCCCGCGCGCTTGACCTCGGCGACGCCGAACGGGATCGTGTAGTCGCCCTCGGGCACCGGGCCCTTGACCCGGTACATCATCTTGTCCTCGAAGATCACCACCGGGCTGTCGTCGCGGATGGCCGTCTTCATGAGCCCCTTGGCCTCGTAGGGCCCGGAGGGCAGCGCGACCTTCAGGCCGGGGATGTGGCTCACCCAGGCGTGGAGTGACTGCGAGTGCTGGGCGGCCGAGCGGCGGGTGGCCCCGAGCGTGGTGCGAAAGACAATCGGCACCTTGATCTTGCCGCCCGACATGTAGTGGGCCTTGGCGGCCTGGTTCACCATCTGGTCCATGGTCAGCGTGATGAAGTCGCCGAACATCACGTCGACCACCGGCCGCATCCCGGTCATGGCCGCGCCCACCCCGATGCCGGCGTAGCCGGGCTCCGAGATCGGGGTGTCGATGACCCGGTCGGTGCCGAACTCCTGCACGAGGCCGACCAGGGTCTTGAAGGGGTGACCGGCCTCGGCCACGTCTTCCCCGATGAGGAAGACCCGCGGGTCGCGCCGCATCTCCTCGGCGATGGCTTCCTTGACCGCCTCACCGTACGTCAGCTCTCGCTCGCTCATGGCCGCCTCCCGCTGCAGGTTCCCCTCGTTGGGCGCTTCCGGCTGCCTATCCTATCCCAAGAGGGCGGCCTCGGCATGACTCGGCTATACTGGGCCGCACTCAGTCGCCATATTTCGATGGAGGACCGTCTATGAAGCGTGCCGCAACGCGGCTTGCCGTTTCGCTGGCCATCTCGGTGGTCGTGGTGGCGTGTGCCTCCATGCAGGGAGGCGGGCGCGATCACGTGAGCCGGGCCGTCCAGGCCCAGGGCGGCGCCGACGCCCTCGCCAAGGTCAAGACCATCTCCGAGAAGGCGACGGTGCGCCAGTGGGAGCCCGAGCAGTCCGCGGTCGCCGGCGGCGAGATGCGCTTCGCCAACGAGTCGAGCGTGGTGTCGGCCACCGACATAGCCGCGCGGGCCACCCGCAGCGACTGGGTGCGCAACTACCAGTACCCGGCGCCCCGCTCCTTCACCTACAGCGAGGTCGTGACCGCCGAGGCGGGCTACGTGGCCGGCATCGACAGCAACGGGCGCACCAAGCAGAGCCAGGAGTCGAACCCGCCGGCCCACACCATGTCCGGCGTCCGCCTGGCCGCCACGCAGCGCGAGCTGCTCCGCGTCTCGCCCCTGTTGGCGCTCGAGATGTCACGGAACCCCGATCGGGTCTCGTCCGCTCCCGACGTCACGGTCTCAGGTGTCACCTACCCGGCGGTCGACTACCGGGTCGCGACCCAGACCCTCACCGTGATGTTCGACCCCGCGACCGGCTTGCCCGCGCGCGTCCGCACGCTCGACTACGACAACGTCTGGGGCGACGTCACCTACGACGTGGTGCTGGGCGAGTGGCAGGTCGTCGAGGGCGTGCGGGTCGCCACCTCTCGCAAGTACGAGCTGAACGGCCGCACCGTGATGGAGACCAAGCTGACCGAGGTCAAGATCAACGAGACGATCGCGCCCGAGCGCCTCCAGGTCCCCGGCCCGTACCTCACCGGGGCACCCAAGCCGGCCACCGACCGGGTGCCTTACCAGTGGATCATCCGCCGCCAGTTCATCGGCGTCTATCTCGACTCGGACGTGCCGAGCTACGACGCGCGTGGCTCTGCCGGGCTGCGGCTCGTGCAGCTGGGCCCGGGCGTCCAGCACGTGGTGGGCGGCTCGCACAACAGCCTGATCGTCGAGATGAAGGACTACCTCGTCGTGTTCGACGCGCCGATCTCCGACTGGCAGTCGAACTGGACGCTCAGCGCCGCACACGCGAAGTACCTCAAGAAGCCAGTGAAGTACCTGGTGCTCACTCACCACCACATGGACCACACCGGCGGCATCCGCGCGTACGCCGCCGACGGCGCGACCATCGTGACCGGGAAGGGCACCGTCGAGCACTGGAAGCGCGTGCTCGCCGCGCCCTACACGCGCAATCCCGATCTCTCCTCGCAGGACCTGAGCCGCACCCCGATCGTGGAGGTGGCCGACAAGTGGATGGCCACGGACGGCCAGCGTCAGGTCGAGGCCTACGTCATCGCCCCCAACCCGCACGCCGAGGGGCTGATGATCGGCTACGTCGTCGATCAGCGCCTGGCCTTCGTCACCGACATCTGGACTCCCGGGCCGCCCCTGCCCGACAAGCTCAACCCCGCGCTGGCCGCGCTGGTAGCGGGCGTGAAGAAGGCGGGCATCCAGCCCGCGAAGTTCGCGGGCGGCCACGGCTCGACCGCAGACTACGCCCCGCTGGCCGCGCTGGAAGGCAAGTAGTCGGGGGGTCAGGTCTTACATTCCGACTTTGTCGTAATGTAAGACCTGACCCCCGGCTAGCGCGGGGGGGAGACCGGGCGGCGCTGGGGCAAGGCGATCGCGCGGAGGCTATCCAGATCGATCGCCGGCATGTCGAGACCCAAGGCGCGCAGGACGCCGTTGGCGAGCTCGTTGTAGCCGGTGAACGCCCGACGGAGGCGCGCGCGCCACGCCACGAGGCCGCCGTTGGCGTGCAGCTCGAACGCAGACTCGCGGCCGTCCAGGGCCGAGGCGACGTGGTCCGCCGCGAGCTGGAGCAGCGCCGCGCGCTGCAGCGCGGTGTACTCGCCTCCGCCGAACGATTCCTCGAGGCCCGCCCCGACCTCGGGCGACATCAGGTCCTTGTCCGACGGCGCCACCACCAGCGACGAGCCGGGGACGATCCTCAGGATCTCCGCCATGCGCTGCCGTGCCTTCTGCATGGCGATGCTGCCCGCCGCCACGTGGGTGCGGCCCGGAATGCAGTAGCCCGCCTCCGAGACATCGGGATCGAGCTCGGCGGCGGTCTGGCAGCTCCGGACCGTCTGGACGTCCACGACAAGGTCGATGAGGTGCTCGATCGTCGGCTCGTGGTCCTTGAGGCCCATCGCGTGGGCGCACGCCAGCGCGAGCCCCAGCGTGAACTCGGCCTTCGCCAGCCAGGCGTAGAGCTGATGCCAGAAGCACCAGGCCGCGATCGGGTCCGGCGACGGCTCGGTGAGGAACACGCGCTCCCACGGCACCAGCACGTCCTCGAGCCACATCTGCCCGTCCAGCTCGTCGAAGCGGCTGCTCAGCGGCGCGAGGAAGGGGTTGGCGTGGCGGGCGGAGACTTTTCGGCAGAGCACGGTGACGCCGGGCGCGTTCACCGGCACGACGAACGTCGCCCGGTGGCCGTCGCGGTCCACGCCGGAGTGGGCGCCGATGTACACGTCCTCGGCGTAGACCGGGCTCGTGTGCATGCCCACCTTGCCGCGCAGGACGAGGCCGGCGCCGGTCTCGCGGACTATGCGAAGGGCCGCCCGTTCATTCGGGTCCTCGCGCAGCCGATAGCCGATGGTGGCGGCGCCCGCCGAGAACGTCAGGAAGCGCCCGGTCCGGGCGATCAGGTCGCGATACGCGGCCGCGCTGGTGCTCTGCTCCGCCGAGACCTTGCGCTGCCGGACCACGTCGTGGATGCCGAGCGCGATGAGATTGCCGTACCCCGGCGTGTGGGTCATGTTCCCCGCGGTCAGGAAGATGGTCGCGGCGTAGCTCCGCCCCATCGCGCGCAGATCGGCCGAGGTCTTCGGCACCGCGAAGGCCCACGGGGCGCGCACCCCCCGCGGGTCGGGCGCCGTCAGGAGCACGTCCTGCCACTGGGAATCGTGGTGACGGTCGTACCACGCGGCGTACTCGTCGACCATCGGACGGGTGGCCGGATGGACGGTGACGTCCTCGATCAGCCCCTCCCCCATGACCCAGACCCGGCGGCCGTCGTGCAGAGCGTCGCGGTACTCGTTGCCGGTCCTCATCGGTCGGCCCTCCTAGACGCCCGCGAAGACATCCGCCCAGTCCTCCAGCATCCGCGGGTGGCCGTGGCGGATGCTGATCGCGAAGTGATTGTACCCGGCCTCGCGCAGCTCGCGGAGGCGGTCCTGGAGCGCCGGTCGGGTGCCGGTGAAGGTCATGGTGCGGATGAGATCGGCGGTGCACACCTCGTGCTCCTCCGGGCGGAGGAACATCAGGTGCCCGCGGTGGTTGGCGAGGTAGCGGGCGTCGGCCGGCTCGTAGGCCTCGTAGATCGCGCGGTAGCGCTCCAGCAGCGGGGCCAGCGCGGGCGGCACGGTGCGGCCCATGTTGCCGAACTCCGCGACCTCCACCAGGTTGTGGAGCGCGATCGTGGCGTGCGGGCCGGCCTGCGCGCGGGCCGGCGGACTGTCGACCGGCTCGCCGTCCGCGCGCACGCACCCTCCTTTGATGGGGGGGGCCCCCGGGCGGGGGGGGTCGCCCCCGGCGGCGCGCCAGGCCTCCCGCATGTCCGCCGCCGCGGCCCGGGCCGCGCCCATGTGGCCGGTCGCGTACAGCCACCCCGCGTGGAGCTCGGCGGTCAGCCGACGGCCGCGCGGCCCGAGCGCCGAGATGTGGAGCGGGATCGGATCCCGCACGTTGACCGCGCCGATCTCGGGGTTGAGGAAGCGGATCTTCCGCCTCTTGCCCTCGAACGTCCACTCGAGCGTCTCCCCGCCGATGAGCCCCCGCACGACACGGATGTACTCGCGCATGGCGTCGAGCGTCACCGGCCCGAGGCCCATGGTGCGGCGGGCCGTGAACCCGGTGGAGATGCCGAAGTCGACGCGGCCGGGGGCCAGCGCGTTGAGCGAGGCCAGCGCGCTCGCCGCGACCGGGGCGATGCGGTTGGAGGGGATCAGGACGCCGGTGGCGAGCCGGATCCGCGTGGTCTGCACCGCGGCCGCGCCCATCGCCACGAACATGTCGGCGTTGAGGAGCTGGGTATCGTAGAACCAGGCGCGCGCGTAGCCCAGCTCCTCCGCGCGCTTGACGATCTTCCACGAGTCCGCGGAGGTCGCCAGGTTGATCCCGAAGTCCATCAGAGCTTCGGCATCACCTGCTCGACGAACCGCCGCATCACGCGCTCGACCTCGGGGCGGGGCAGCATCGAGCCCTGGTCGAACCAGCAGATCACCTGCGAGAGTCCGAACTCCTCGATCGCGGCCTGCAGCCGGTCGATCACCTCCGCGGGGTCCCCGAACACGGCCTGATCCCGGAAGAACTTCTCGTAGGGCAGGCTGGCCAGGGTGTCCTGGATGATCTTGAGGCGCGGCAAATGCTCGGCGTACGAGTCGGGCAGCGCCGAGAAGATCGCGCGGAGGTTCTCGTAGTACTTGCGCACGCCCGCTCGCATCGCGTCCCGCGCCGCCTCGCCCGTATCGGCGATGTGCACCGGCAGCATCAGCGCCATCTGCTCGGGCTGCCACGCGTGCCCGGCGGCGGCGAGCCGCTCGCGGTACAGCACCATGTACTCGCGGAGCTGGGGCAGCGGGGTGGTGGTGGTGCCCGAGTAGATCGGCAGCCCGAGCCCGCCGATGTGGGCGAAGCTCTCCGCCGAGTGCACCGCGACCCGGATCGGCGGGTGCGGCCGCTGTACGGGGCGCGGGACCACCGAGACGTCCTCCACCTGATAGTACCTCCCGTCGTAGCTGAACCGCTCGCGGGTCCAGGCCAGCCGGATGATGTCGAGCGCCTCGCCGAAGCGGCCGCGGTTCTCGGACACCGGCACCCGGAAGCCGTGGAACTGGCTCGGGATGGAGCCGCGCCCGACGCCGAACTCGAGCCGGCCGCCCGAGAGCAGATCGGCGGTGGCGGCCTGCTCCGCGCAGGCGAGCGGGTGGTGCAGCGGCAGCAGCGTCACCGCGGTGCCGATGCGGATTCGCGGGGTGCGCTGGGCGATCACCGGCACCGCCATCAGCGGGTTCGACAGCAGCGAGAACGCGCCGCCGAAGTGCAGCTCGGCCAGCCAGGCCACGTCGAAGCCGAGCGTGTCGGCCAGGCCGATGAGATCGATCATCTCGGCGTAGCGGTCGGCGTGGCTCTGGCCCGGGGCCTCCGGGGCCTGGAAGAACAGTCCGAACTTCACTAGGCGGCGGCCTGCGCCGTGGTGGGCCCGTCGCCCATCAAGGTGGTGCGGCGCACGTCCCGCGGTTCGTGCTCCGGGAACGGCCGGGCGCGGTGCATGGTCTGGCGATTGTCCCACATCACGAGGTCGCCCACCCGCCACTTGTGCGAGTAGACGAACTGGCGCTGGGTCGCGATCTCGTTGAGGTCGCGCAGGAAGGCGCGCGCCTCCGGCACCGGCCAGCCCACGATGCCGCCCGCGTGGGAGGAGAGATACAGCGACTTGCGCCGGTTTCCCGGATGGGTGCGCACCAGCACCTGGCGCACCGGCTTGAAGCGCTCGCGCTCCTCGTCCGTGAAGTCGGTGAAACCGAGCAGCGAGCGCGAGTAGAGCTGCGAGTGCTCGCAGATGAGATCGGCCACCAGCCCCTTCGTCTCGTCGTCGAGCGCGTCGTAGCCCGCGCGCATGTCCGCGAACTCGGTGTTCCCACCCCTGGACGGGATCGCGCGGGCGTGCAGCAGCGAGTACTTGGCCGGGACCACCTTGAACGAGCTGTCGGAGTGCCAGAGCCGGTTGCCGAGCGAGAAGAGCCGGGTGCGGCTGTCGCGCGCAAAGACCTGGTTGTTCACGTCGAGGTTCGAGACGTCGGCGAACGTGGTGGGCAGCCGGTACTGCTCGCGCAGGCCGGTGCCGATCGCGTGCTCGATGTCGCCCAGGCTGCGGGTGAAGGCGAGCTGCTGCTCGTCGGTGAGCGGCTGGTCGTGGAAGACGAGCACCGCGTACCGGTCCATGCCCGCGTGCACCGCCGCCACCTGCTCGGGGGAGAGGGGCTTGGTCAGGTCGATGCCGTCGACCTCGGCCGCCAGGCAGGGCCCCACCTGGCGGAAGCTCACCGCGCCGATCGTCTGGGTCGCCATGCCGGGAGAGTGCTCCGCCGGGCCCGGTCTAGTCAAGGCCGGCCTCGACCGGCGGGGCCACGTCGTGTTACGCATGAGCCCTATGACCCAGGCCCTGACCGGCATCCGCGTCGTCGATCTCACCAACAACCAGGCGGGTCCCTCCTGCGGCCAGATGCTGGCCTGGCTCGGGGCGGACGTGATCAAAGTCGAGGAGCCGGGCCGCGGCGACGTCGCCCGCTACTCGCAGAGGGACCGGCCCGACGCCGACGCACTCTTCTTCCTCGCCTTCAACGCCAACAAGCGCAGCCTCACCCTCAACCTCAAGCACGCGGACGGGCAGCAGGTCTTCCGTGCGCTCTTGAAGACCGCCGACGTGCTGCTGGAGAACTTCGGCCCCGGCGTGATCGAGCGGCTGGGCTTCGGCTACCCGGCGGTGCGCGAGATCAACCCACGGCTGGTGTACGCGTCGATCAAGGGCTTCGGCTCCTACGGGCCCTACCGCGACTACAAGAGCTACGAGCCGATCGCGCAGGCCATGGGCGGGGCGATGAGCGTCACCGGGTTCCCGGACGGGCCCCCGACCTTCACCTGGGCGTCCATCGGCGACTCCGGCACCGGCATGCACTGCGTGATCGGCATCCTTGCCGCGCTCATGCAGCGGCACGCCACGGGTCAGGGCCAGCAGGTCGAGGTGTCGATGCAGGACGCGGTGGTCAACCTGATCCGAGTGAGCCTGCGCGACCACCAGCGCTATGGCCGGGTCATGCAGCGCACCGGCAACCAGCTGGGCGCGGGGGTGCCGGGCACGACGTATCGCTGTCATCCGGGCGGCCCGAACGACTACGTCTTCATCTTCGTGCAGCAGCAGATGTGGCACCCGCTGCTGCGCGCGATCGGACGCGAGGACCTGGTCGGCGATCCGCGCTACGAGACGCCGGAGGCCCGCTGGCAGAATCGGGGTGAGGTCGACCGTCTGGTAGAGGACTGGACGTCGAAGCGGCCCAAGCGCGAGGCGATGGACATCCTGGCGGGCGCCGGCGTGCCGTGCGGGGCCTGCCTCGACACCGGCGAGGTCCTGAGGGATCCGCACCTGCTCGCGCGCGACATGATCGTCGAGGTCGACCACCCGGTGCGCGGACCCTTCCTCACGGTGGGCAACCCGATCAAGCTGTCGGCGTCGCCGACGACGATCACCCCGTCGCCGCTGCTCGGCCAGCACCGGGAGGAGCTCCTGGCCGAGCTCGGCTACACGGAGGCCCAGATCCGCGCGCTCGAGAAGGCCGGCGCGATCTAGCCTCGGATCCGGCCCTCAGATCAAGAAGGACAGGTTCGGGAGCGGCTCGGCCGCGTTGATCAGCACGACCTTCTTGAGGCTCATGCGCAGCTCGCCGTCCACCCGCTGGAGGTGATGGGTGGCGCGCCCGACCCACCAGTGCATCTCCGACCTTGCCTGCACGGACAGCTCGGCGAGGACGAAGTTCGAGCCCGCCACGAGCTGACCAGCCCGCCCCTCCTCCACCTCGACGTTGGAGATGATCCGCCGCATCAGGGATGCGGGCTCCTGGCTGTAGCGATGGCCGGTCTGGAGCAGCTTGATGCGGGTCTCGAGCCGGGCCCGGTTGTCGTAGATGTGCGAGAGGCGCGTCTCCGGGTCGGCGGCGGGATCGGTCGTGGCCGGCACCCAGTACACCGTCTCGGCGGTCCACAGCGCCAGCCACTCGGCGTAGCGGGCCTCGTCGGCCAGGCGCCCTTCCCGGTAGAGGAACTCGACGACGGCCTTGTGGTCGGGGTCGCTGACCATCGGAGCGGAGCGGGGCTATGCGTCCGTCATGACCGCGCGGTAGTGCCGCCAGAGCGCCCGGTTCGTCGTCTCGTCGGTGACGTGAGAGACCGCGCGGCCCTCGCCGTCGACGTACTCGCGGTCGAGACCCCGGCTGAGCAGGAGCCACTCCGGGGTACGCGCGTGCAGACCCTGCTGGTTGCGGGTGGCGATGATGAGATCTTCCGGCATCAGGAACGACGCGGGGCCCATTCCCGCCTCGGCCATCCGCAGCAGCCGCCCGTTGAACTCGGGCACGCCCTTCAGGAACATCGGGGTGTGCCAGTGCACGCACTCCTCGACATCCACCGGCTCGACGATGGCGATGTTGGTCTCCCCGAGGAACAAGTTGGGGAAGATGAGCGCGTGCGCGGGCCCTTGCATGATGCGCCGCCGCGCCACCTCCGGCCCATCCCGTCGCTCCAGCGCGGCCACGTAGTCGGCGACGAGCGGCCCCGCCGCGTTGCCGAACCACTCGAACGGGCCCTCGTAGCCGGGCGACCAGTCGATCTCGATGTGGCCGTGCCCCCAGTCGCGCACGACCGCCTTGATCGCCTTCTCGTCGCCGACCACGCGCTGGTACTGCATGCGAACGGTCTTGAACAGGGCCAGGTGCACAAAGCCCAGATGATAGCCGTCGCTATCGTTCTCGGGCAGCGTCTTCCAGTTGGCCGCGCAGCGATGCTTCACCCAGCCCGCGATCAGCTCGATCTC
>Ga0335070_10011956_pt1 | contig 10139 bp, 7 predicted proteins | sample Lox_Sample_13_FD_206722 | JGI IMG/M metagenome (GOLD analysis project Ga0335070, IMG submission 206722) | Soil microbial communities from Loxahatchee National Wildlife Refuge, Florida, United States - Lox_Sample_1.3 | ecosystem: Environmental > Terrestrial > Soil > Wetlands | place: USA: Florida... | reverse complement strand
GAACGCGCCGTCTCCTCGCCGACCGATGCGCTGCTCGTGCGCGAGTCCACGAAGAAGAGGTCGCCGCGCTGGGCGAGGACGCCGAGGACGGCCTTCATGACGCGCGGATCGGCAGAGGCTTTGCTGCCCTCATGGTTGTTAACCCCGCGCGCGAACGGAACTTGCGCGAGATCGGCCTCCACCTGCGAGACGATCTGCGCGTCGGTCATCTCGGTCGTTACTTTTCCAGGTCCGGGGTTGAGGCCGGAGAGCGTCTCCATCGGAAGGTGGAGCATGACGCCCTTTCCGGCATCGCCGGCCTCGCGCGCGATCTCGCCGGTATAGGGAACGTCGGGCAGGACCGATAGCGTGATTGGAATGTCGAGTGCGATGAAGCCCCGTTCGGTATCGATCCATTGGCCGCAGTCGTCCACGATAAGCGCCAGCCTCGGAGCGTGCGGATTCGGCGAACCGGTCGGGAGAGCGGTCGGCGGGACCGTTGCGTGCGAGGTCGGCGTCTGCGCCGGCGAGGGCGCCGGCGTGGCGAGCGACCGCGCGATCGTCGCGGCCGGGTGCGGCGTGGGCGGCCTCTGCACCGTCGCAACCCGAAGGTGCGGCAGCGGGCGCAGCAGCCACCAAGCGGCGCCTATGGCGAACGCGACGAGCGCGACGAGTAGAAGCCTCCTAGGCACCGGAGTGTTGATTCGTCAATCCAGGATATCGCCCTCGCGAGAGTGTAGGACGCGAGATGCAACTACAAGGGAGCACGTTTTTGATTAGCGGCGGCGCGTCCGGCCTGGGAGCCGCGTGCGCCACCGAGTTTTCGCGCGCCGGCGCCAACGTCATGATCTGCGACGTCAACGAACGCGGCGCGGATCTGGCCAAAGAGCTCGGAACGGCGGTCGCTTTCGCGCGCACCGACGTGACCGATGCCGGACAGGTCGGCGACGCGGTAAAGCTGGCGGTTGAGAAGTTCGGCAGCCTGCACGGCGCGATCAACTGCGCCGGGATCGCGACCGCCGAACGCGTCATCGGTCGCGAAGGGCCGCAGCCGCTCGACCATTTTGCGAAGGTCATCGCGGTGAACCTGATCGGCACGTTCAACGTCATCCGGCTCTCCGCGGCGAAGATGATCGAGCGCGCGGTGCCGCCCGGCGAAGACCGCGGCGTCATCGTCTGCACTGCCTCCGTCGCCGCCTACGACGGGCAGATCGGCCAAGCCGCGTACTCCGCCTCGAAGGGCGGCGTCGTCGGCATGACGCTACCGGTGGCGCGCGAATTCGCGCAGCATCAGATTCGCGTGGCGAGCATCGCCCCCGGCATCTTCGATACCCCGATGCTCGCGGGACTGCCCGAGGCCGCGCGCGAGTCGCTCGGCAAGCAGGTCCCGTTCCCATCGCGCCTGGGCAAGCCGGCGGAGTACGCTGCGCTCGCGCGGCACATCGTCGAGAACCAGATGATCAACGGCGAGGTGATACGCCTCGACGGCGCGATCAGGATGGCGCCGCGCTGACGAGCCTTCCGCGCGCGGCGCTCGGCGCCGCGCTCTTCCTAGGCATCGTCTGGTTTGCTACCGCGACTCCGCACGCGGCGGTCTCGCCGGCGACATCGGCGACGCCGGTGCCGCTGCCCTCACCGGAACGGCTGCTCTACCAGATCCGCCGCCAGTTCCGGTCGCATCGTCCGCCGCCGCCGTACGTCACCTATACGCTCGTTCGGAAGCAGACCCTCGACGACGGATACCCCGACCTGCTCGACAGTTACACGTATCACATCTGGTGCCGCACCTACGACCGCGCGGCCCTCGGGCGGCGCGTCTATCACGGATCGTCGCGCGGAACGCTCGAGTTTCTCCGGCCATCGTTCAACGAACCGTGGGATCCGGGTCCGCCGACGGCCGACCTCTTCGAGCCGGCGCCGGCGCACCCGCACACGAGCCCGCGCGAGTTCGTTCCGACGCCCGAACCGACCGGATCGCTCCCACCGGTGATCGCGAGCGTCACCGTGCTCGGCGAGTTCGACTATCGCGTGACCCGCGTTGCCAATGAAGGCAGCCAGATTCACGTGAGCCTGCAGGCCCGCCGCGATCCGGATCGCAACCGTTTGCGGGAACTCTACGTCGACGCGAAGACGCTCGAGCTACAGAAGGTCGTCGCGACCGACAAACTCTACGAGGAAGGCGACGGCAACCACGTCTATCCGATGCTCTTCACGGTAACGCTGACGATGATGAACGGCATCCCCGTCGTGACGCAGATCCACGGAGAGCCCACCTATCAAGCCGACGCCGATTATCTGGGGCGCGATGCGACGGTGGATTACAATTTCAACGACATCACGTTCCCACAGTCGCTGCCGGACTGGTACTTCGACCCCCGCTCCTATGCGGCGAACGCGGCCAACGCGCCGCTCTAAGTCATCCTGAGGCGCCGCGAAGCGGCGCGTGTGGCGAGGGGCGCTACTGAAACGTCGGGGCGTTGGGTTTGACTAGCTCCGGATACTTCTCGCGCAGCCGCTGCAGCTTCGGCAGATCGTTGACGGCAATGTACGGGCTCTGCGGGTTATGCACCGCGTAATCCTGATGGTACGCCTCCGCCTTATAGAATCCGCGTAGCGGTGCGACGATCGTGACGACCTTCGACGGATAGACCTTCTTGCGATCGAGATTAACGATGTAGCCGAGCGCCTCGCTGCGCTGCGACGCGGTCGTGTAGAAGATCTCAGAGCGGTATTGCGTTCCCTCATCGGGACCTTGGCGATTGAGTTCGGTCGGATCGTGCGCGACGAGGAAATAGACGTCGAGCAGCTGCTTGAACGAGATCTTCGCGGGATCGTAAACGACTTCGACCGACTCCGCGTGCCCGGTCGCACCGGTGCTGACCGTCTCGTACTGCGCGGTACCGGCGTTGCCGCCGGCGTATCCGGCGACCGCGGATTGCACGCCGCGCACGTTTTCGAAGACGAACTGCATTCCCCAGAAGCAGCCGCCTGCAAGCACGACTCGCTCGGTCGTCACGGGGGTGGCGGCGCGTGCCGAGGCTGCGGGCGCGACGGCGAGGGCGAGCAGGAGCAGGGCGCAGAGTGTCGGTCTCATGTTACCTATAACGCTCCAAGGCGGCCGGCGGATGAGGCTGCTTACCGCAGGTGCTGGTCGAGCCAGTCGAGCCAGAGCCGGGTCAGCGCGGCGGTCTGCCGCGGGTCGGCCGGTCCGTGCGTCGAGGCTGGGAAAACGGCGAAGACCACCGGGATGCCGTTGTCGGTCAGCGCGTGGTAGAGCGCGTAGGATTGCGTGATCGGAACGACCGGGTCTCCCGTCGTCCCCCAGATCAGCGTCGGGGTCGTAATCTGCGCGTAGTACGTGATCGGCGAGTTCTCTTGGTAGACGCGCCAGCCGTCGCCGGTGTAGGGGGACGTTCCGAGCGGGAACCGGTCCTGCACGTTGGACGTCGAGAGGTTGTACTCTTCGAACTCGCTGTTCACCGCGGCGCCCGATATCGCGGCACGCCAGCGGTGATCGTGTCCGATCAGCCACGACGTCAGTTCGCCGCCGTACGACCAGCCCTCGACGGCGACGCGGGTCGCGTCGACGCCGGGGAGGCGCTCGAGCGCCGACAAGCCCGCGAGGATGTCGGCGGCCGGCCCGGCAACGGTGTCGCGGACGATTGCAGTCATGTACGCGTTGCCGAGGTTGTCGCTTCCGCGATAGTTTGGCTGCAGCACGACGTAGCCGTGCGAGGCGACGATCTGCGCCTGCGGCCAGTATTCGTACGCGAAGTCACGCGTGCTCGAGAGCCCCGGGCCGCCGTGAATCATCACCACGACGGGGTATTTCTTCGACTCGTTTGCATCGAAGAAGGGCGGCCACGTCACGACCCCGTCCTCGTGGAAGCCGTCGGGTCCGGTCCAGTCGAGTTGCGCCATCTTGCCGAGCGCGACGCGCGAGAGAAAGTCGCTGAAATGGGTCAGCCGCCGCGGGGCGGCAGCGCCGGGAGCGAGATAGTAAAGCTCGCGGCCGCTGCTCGCGTTCGACGCGAGGAACGCGATCGCGCCGTCGCGCGCGATCGACGCCGCGATCCCGGAATCGAACGTGCTGCTCGAGTAGGGATCGCAGACGGCGTGGAGATCGCCAAGCGGCAAACGCGTCATCGCGCCGCCGGCGTCCGCGGTCCAGACGACGTTCTGCGTCTCGTCGCTCGCGCAGACCAAGAGCCGTCCGTCGGGATACCAGACCGTCCCGGCGACGTTGCGATCGAAATCGGGGGCAAACGCACGGTCTGAGCCGGCGGACACGACGCGTAGCGTCATCTCGGCGTTGTAATCGCCGCCGAGCGGATATTGATACGTCAAGCGCGACCCGTCGGGCGAGAACGACGGCGTCAGCTCGAACTCCGGGTGAGCCGTCAGTTTGCGCGTCGCCCCGCTCGCGACGTCGATCTCCCAGAGCGTCGACCGCTCGTCGTCGCCGCTGAAGGTGTTCTCGACGCGCGTGAACGCGATTGCGCGGCCGTCGTGCGTCCACGAGATCTGCGGCGAGAAGATGCCGCCCGGATCGGTTGGCGCGATCGTCCACGAGCCGCTCGTGAGCCGCCGGGCGCGCCCGCCCGTCGCCGGCACGACCCAGAGATGATCGGGCGGCGTCAGCGCGGTCGCCGTGTAGTCGTTGTCGCCGGCGTAAAAGAACGTCGACGCCGGCGCCGTCTCCGCGGCGACGTACGCGATTTCGCGGCCGTCGGGACTCCAAACCGCGTCGATCACGTCGCCGCTCGCGTGCGTGAGCTGCGCGGTATGGCCGCCGGCCGAGCGCACGAAGAGCTGCGCGACCTCGCCGCCCGGTGGCCGGGCGATGTAGGCGAGGTCGGCGCCACGCGGCGACCAGCGCGGGACCGCGACGTCCCGGCCGTCAACGACGATGCGGCTGCGTCCGCTCCTTGCGTCGACGACGATCAGGCGGTTGACATAGGCGGCGCGTGCGGCGTCCTGCGCGATCGCGATCAGCGCGACGCGCGTCGCATCGGCAGAGATCGCCGGCTCCTCGAGGTCGACGATCCGCGCCATATCTTCGACGAGCGCAGCGAGCAAGAGGCCCTGCATCGGAGCGGGCTTCGGGTCGCGCTGCCACGCTCCCCGGGTGGGTTGCGGTTAGGGTGGAATATGAGGGCGATGCTCGAGCATTTCCATCCGCTCGTCCGGGAATGGTTCGGCGCGGCCTTCGGCTCGCTGACCGAACCGCAGGTTCGCGGCTGGCCGGCAATCCGAGCGGGCGACGACGTCTTGATCTCAGCGCCGACGGGATCGGGAAAGACGCTCGCGGCCTTCACGCTCGCGCTCGACGGTCTCGTGCAGCGCGCCGCGGAGGGAATGCTCCCCGAGCAGACCCTGGTCGTCTACGTCTCGCCGCTCAAGGCGCTGACCAACGACGTGCGCGAGAACTTGGAGAAGCCGCTCGGGCAGCTCGTCGCCCTCGCCCAAGCGCGCGGAGAGAGGCTCGCGCCGATCCGCACGGCGGTGCGTACCGGCGACACGACGCCCTCGCAGCGCAGACAGATGCTTCGCTATCCTCCGCACGTCTTGGTGACGACGCCCGAATCGCTCTACATCTTGCTGACCTCGGAGCGGGCGCAGCCGCTCTTTGCCGCAGTCGAGACCGTCGTCGTGGACGAGATCCACGCGATGGCGGGGGATAAGCGCGGCTCGCATCTCGCGCTCACGCTCGCGCGGCTCGACGACCTCGTCGTTCCGCAAACCGCAGCGAATCGGCCTCTCGGCAACGGTCCGTCCGATCGAGCAGGTTGGGGAATTCCTCAGCGAGCGGGCGACGATCGTTGACGTCGGCCACCGCCGCGAGATGGAGATTAGGGTCGAAGTTCCCTCCGACGAGCTCGGCCCGGTCGCGAGCGGCGAGATGTGGAGCGAGATCTACGACCGCGTCGCCGAGCAGATCCGCAACCATCGCACGACGCTCGTCTTCGTCGCGACGCGGCGGATGAGCGAGCGCGTAGCGTTCGCGCTCAACGAACGTCTGGGCGAGGGGTTCGTAATGCCGCATCACGGCAGCCTCTCGCGCGAGACGCGGTTCGACGTCGAACGCCGCCTGCGCAGCGGCGAGCTGCGCGCCGTTGCGGCGACGGCATCGCTCGAACTCGGGATAGACATCGGCCACGTGGATCTCGTCGTGCAGCTTGGGTCGCCTCGCGCGATCGCCGTCGCGCTGCAACGTATCGGGCGCTCGGGGCACTGGGTCGGCGCGAAGCCGAAAGGGATTCTCTACGTCACGACGCGCGACGAACTGCTCGAGTGCGCCGCGCTCGTTCGCGCGATCCGCGGCGGCGCGCTCGACGCGCTGCGGATACCGCGGGCGCCGCTCGACATTCTGGCACAGCAGATCGTCGCCGCGTGCGCGCAGCGGGAGTGGGAGGCCGACGCCCTCTTCGAGACGGTTCGCTCCACCTTTTCGTATCGCGACCTCGAGCGGGGCGATTTCGAGGACGTGCTCTCGATGCTCGCCGACGGCGTCGCGACCTCGCGCGGTCGCAGCGGAACGTTCCTCCACTACGATCGCGTCAACGGGCGCCTGCGCGCCCGCCGCGGCGCGCGTCTGGCCGCGATCACCTGCGGCGGCGCGATCCCCGATACCGCAAACTACAACGTCGTCGTCGAGCCCGAGGGGCAGATCGTCGGTACGCTCGACGAGGATTTCGCGATCGAGAGCATGGCGGGCGACATCTTTCTGCTCGGCACGAACTCGTGGAAGGTGCGACGCGTCTCGGCGGGCGTCGTCCGCGTCGAGGACGCGCACGGCGCGCCGCCCTCGATCCCGTTCTGGAACGGCGAGGGATTAGGTCGAACGATCGAGCTATCGCGCGAGGTCTGCGGCGTGCGCGCCGCCATTGACGAGCGCGACGACGCCTCGGCGTCCCAGTGGCTGCAGCGCGAGTGCGCGCTCGATGCCGCGGGCGCCGACCAGGCGGTCGCGTACGTGCGCGCCGGCAAAGCGGTGCTCGGCGTCGTTCCGACGGAGAGGACGATCGTCGCGGAGCGATTCTTCGACGAGGGCGGCGGGATGCAGTTGATCCTGCACACGCCGTTCGGCGCGCGCGTCAACCGCGCGTGGGGGCTTGCGCTGCGCAAAAAGTTCTGCCGGTCGTTCAATCTCGAGCTGCAGGCGGCGGCAACCGACAACGGCTTCGTGCTCTCGCTCAGCGATCAGCACGCCTTTCCGCTCGAGGTCGTCTTCGAGTTCGTGAAATCGGCGAGCGTCGAACAGACGCTGACGCAGGCGCTGCTGCCCGCCCCGATGTTCGCGGCGCGCTGGCGCTGGAACGCGGCGAGGGCGCTTGCGATCCTCCGCTTCAGCAACGGCCGCAAGACGCCGCCGCAGCTCCTGCGCATGCGGGCCGACGACCTGCTCGCCGCCGTCTTCCCCGATCAGGCCGCGTGCCCGGAGAACCTCACCGGTCCGATTCGCATCCCCGATCACGTGCTCGTGCGCGAGACGATCGGCGACTGTCTGCACGAGGCGATGGACCTCGATGGATTGCTCGGCGTGCTCCGCGCGGTCGAAAACGGCGGCATCCGCACGGTCGCGATCGACACGCCGGAGCCGTCGCCGTTCTGCCACGAGATCCTCAACGCGAATCCGTACGCTTTTCTCGACGACGCGCCCCTCGAGGAACGCCGGACGCGCGCCGTGCAGCTGCGGCGTTCGCTGCGCGACGACGTTGACGGCGCGGGCATTCTCGACCAATCCGCGATCGAGCAGGTCGCAGCCGAGTCGTGGCCCGTCGTGCGGGATGCCGACGAGCTCCACGACGCACTGACCTCGCTCGTCGTCGTTCCGCCGGTACCGGCTTGGAGCGCGTGGTTCGACGAGCTCGTCGCCGACCGCCGCGCGTACGTGGTGGAAGGGAAGTGGACGTGTGCGGAACGCTCGGAGATCGCGCGCGCGGCGTACGGAACCTCTGCGGATCGCGATGAGGCGGTGACGGAGATCGTACGCGGCTGGCTGGAATGCAGCGGGCCGTTCGCGATTCCGGCGCTCGCGGAGCGGCTTGGCGTGGATGCGGCGAGCGTCGAGGCGGCGCTGCTGCGCCTCGAGACGCAGGGCCAAGTCTTGCGCGGACGCTTCAACGCCGGCGCCGCCGCCGAGGAATGGTGCAATCGGCGCGTGCTCGCGCGGATACACCGGCTGACGATCGGAACGCTGCGGCGCGAGATCGAACCGGTACCGGCCGCCGCGTACGTTACCTTCCTGCAGCGCTGGCAGCACGTCGCGCCGGCTTCGCGCCTCCACGGGCTCGACGGCACGCTGCAAGTGGTGCGGCAGCTCGAAGGTTACGAGATTCCCGCGTTCGCGTGGGAAGAGCGAATCCTGCCGGCGCGCGTCGCCGGCTATCGCCCCGAGTATCTCGACCGGCTCTGCTACGCGGGCGACGTGATGTGGGGGCGCTTGACGCCGCACCCCGCTCTCGAGCTCGGACCCGGCGAGCGCGGCCGCGTTCGCCCGACGCGGCTCGCGCCAATCGCGCTCTTCTTGCGCGCGAACGCCGAGGAGCTGATCGTGATGCGCGAGAGCGATCGCGGCGGGCTAACGCACGCCGCGTGCGACGTGCTCGATACGATCTCGACGCTGCACGCGCCGTTCTTCGCGGAGATCGTGCGCGCGACGAAGCGGTTGCCCAGCGAAGTGGAAGAGGCGCTCTGGCAGCTCGTTGCGGCAGGATTGGTGACGGCCGACGGCTTCGACGCGCTCCGCTCCCTCAGCGATGCGAAGCGCCGGCTGGGCGAGAAAGGACTGCGAGCGCGACCTCGTTCGTCGAGCGGACGGTGGACGCTACTGCAAGCCGCGACCGAGGGCATAGACCGCGATGCGTTCGCGCGGCGTCTCCTCGCGCGATGGGGCGTGGTCTTTCGCGACGTTATCGCGCGCGAAGCGCTCGCGCCGCCGTGGCGCGAGTTGCTCGTTGCGCTGCGCCGGATGGAGGCTCGCGGCGAGATTCGCGGCGGGCGCTTCGTCGCGGGCTTCGTCGGGGAGCAGTTCGCGCTGCCCGAGGCGGTCGACGCGCTGCGCGCGGCGCGGCGCGGCGGAACGGAAGGCGAGCCGGTGCGGCTCGGCGCTTACGATCCGCTCAATCTCGCCGGCATCATCTTGCCCGAGGCGGTCGCCTAGCACTCCTCGCTGGTCTGCCGGCCCTCGTAGATTTCGATGACGCCCGTTGCAGCGACGGGAACGTCCTGATCTTTGAGCAGCGACCCGATGCCGCCGAGCACGCCGCCGTACTTGCCCTTCGTTGCGGTCGAGTAACAGGGACCGAAGTTTACCTTAAAGCCGTCGACGACGGCTTGGCCGTAGGCAGTGTACGCTTTGCCCGGAGCGATCTTCTTCGACGTAAGTCCGCCGCCGGCGCGAGCGTTCGAGCCGAAGCTCGTTCCGCCCGAGAGCGCGAGCTGGAGGTAGAAGATCGCGGTGCCCGAGCCAAGCTCGGGCATGCCGTCGTAATTCTTCGTGCTGCTGATCAACGAGAGCTGCACCGACGGGTTCGCGCTCGGATATTTGACCGAACCGCCAAAGCCGCGGTATTCGGGGATGCAGAATTTTCCGCCCGACGTCGAGAGCGTCACGGTCAGCGACGCGTACTGCTTCGTATCTTTCTGACCGTCGCATTTCGGCGGCCGTAGATCTGCGACGGCGAGGCTTTGCGGTGCGGCCGGCAGCGTCGAGACGCGCTGCGCGCAGGCGGTGACCAGCGCCGCGGCCAAGACGAAAAACATGCAGGTATGCAGGCGTGCCGTCATGGTTTCGCTCGTACGACGCTCGGTTGCCGGGGCCTTCACGCCGCCGCTCGTAACGGCGCTTGCTTTGCTGGCGCTCGCGGGCTGCAGCGCCGGCGCCGGCGCGCCCGGAAGCGGCATCGGCGCCTTGCCGCTTGCGAGGGCGGCCGCGGGCAACCCCGTGCACAAATACATCAAGCACGTCATCGTCGTCATTCAAGAGAATCGAAGCTTCGAAAACTTCTTCGCCGGCTATCCCGGAGCGAATGCGCCGTTGAAAGGCTCGGCGAATGGAAAGACCGTGGCGTTGCAGCCGATCACGTTCGATGGGCCCGACATCGTCCACGATTGGCATTCTGCGATCACGGGCTGGGACAACGGGAAGATGGACG
>Ga0335070_10011955_pt1 | contig 10139 bp, 9 predicted proteins | sample Lox_Sample_13_FD_206722 | JGI IMG/M metagenome (GOLD analysis project Ga0335070, IMG submission 206722) | Soil microbial communities from Loxahatchee National Wildlife Refuge, Florida, United States - Lox_Sample_1.3 | ecosystem: Environmental > Terrestrial > Soil > Wetlands | place: USA: Florida... | reverse complement strand
GGGACTTTGAACCCGTCTTGTCGGTGGTGTAGCTTCGATTGTCACGACTTGGGGCTATGGCGCAGCTGGTAGCGCACCACACTGGCAGTGTGGGGGTCAGGGGTTCGAGTCCCCTTAGCTCCACCAGCGGAAATATGGTTTCAGGGGCCTGATTTTCGAGCGTCTTACGACAACAGATACGACAACCGCGGCTACTTTTACGACAACCGGCGTGTTGCCGGGTCGCTAATTCGTTCGAACAGGGTTTGCATCGAGTCCAACGCAGCAGGTTGCACCGGCTCGATCTCCTCGACGTAGGTCCCGGCGTTGTCGTCATTGAGAGCGGCGGGCGAGCGCGCCGTCGATGTCGTGGGCTGCGTGATGCTTCGCCCGGGCCGCTGCTCGCGACCGGTGTCCGCAGGGCGATTTTGCGAGCCGCCCCTCGCACCTCAAGGGCTCCTGCGGAGGCACGTCGTGCTGGCGCGATGCGCCACCCTTGACCTGCGAGCCTCTGCCGGCTCTACGCCAGGGCTTCAAGGGCCAGGCCATTGCCTGGCCCCCGTATGCGCCCTGCCGACACCTCGAAGCTAGAGACGCCGATTAACCTGTTCGGCTCATTCGTAATGAGAAAGCCGTTATTTTCGGCCGTTGGAAGACATCCGTGACGGCAACCGGCCTGACAATTCGGCGCCAGCCTGTTCGAATAGGGTGCCCATCGAGTCCAGGGCATCACGCTGCACAGCCTCGATCACCTCGACGTAGGTTCCGGTGGTCACCGTGATCGAACTGTGCCGGAGGATCCGCTGCACGGTCACCGGCGGTACTCCCATCGTGAACAGCAAGGTGGCGCAGGAGTGGCGCAGGTCGTGCACACGGAGCTGCGGGACGTCTGCGCGGGCGCACAGGGTGTGGAACACGCGATTGATATTGCGTGGTTCGAGGAATCCGCCGGTTGCCGACGTGAACACGAGGCCAGTGTCTTGCCATTCAGAGCCGGCCGCGAAGCGCTCTTCGAGGTGTCTGCTGCGATGGCCACGCAGAATGCTCACCAACGGAGCCGGGATGGGCAGCACGGCGACCGACGCCTCCGTTTTGACTTGCTCCAGTCGCAGCTCACCGTCGACTCGGTGCAGCGCCTGGCGGATCGTGAGACGGCCGTCGTCCAGGTCGACGTCGGCCCAGGCAAGACCCAGCGCCTCGCCCCGACGCAGCCCCATCGCCAGGGCCACCGCCCACAGCGCGTACAGCCTGTGCTGCTCCGCGACTTTGAGAAAAGAGAGCGCCTCGGCTCGGGTGAAACTGCGGACTTTTCGGTCATCGGTGACCCTCAGCTGGACCAGCCGGGCCACATTGCGGCTAAGAAGTTCTTCGTTGACGGCGTCTTGCAGCGCAGCCCGTAAGACCCTGAGGACGTGACGGATCGAGCTCGACGACAGCACGGCCTGACAGCACTGCGGGTCGGCTTTCGCGCAGCACCGCGGCGTTGTTCGGTTGGCGTCCTTGTTCTGAGCGCAGCACTGGCACCGCGTCCGCAGTTGGGTCAACCAAACCCGAATATCGGATGCCTGCAGGGTTTTCAGCTTCCGCTTGCCGATACCCGGGATGATATGCAGACGCACGTCCCCCTCGTAGGTGGCGTAAGTCGTCCGACGGATGCTCGGTTCGGCGATGTGTTCGAGCCAATACGACATGTAATCCGCGAGCGTCCATGTCGTGGTGGTTATGGGGATCCCGCGCCGATGCTGGTCGCGCAGCTTGTTCAGCTCGTCGAGCGCTTCGCGCTCGGTCTTAACGTACACGCTGATCCGCTTGCGCCTACCGTCCGGCGTATCGGCGAAGAACTTCGCCTCCCAGCTGCCGTTGGGACGGCGGTAAACGCCGCCCTCCCCGTTGGCGTTTCTCTTCGTATGCCTTCGCGGCGCCATCACGCAGCGCCATCGATGAGGCTGACGATGTAGTCGTCGAATGACTTTCGGACGATCCGCCGGCATCGCCCTATCTGCACAGACTTGACCTTTTGGTCCCAAATCAATCGGTAGATCATCCATCGGCTGACGGCGAGCCGTTCGGCAGCTGCCTGAACGGTCATCAGCTCTCCTTGGTCTTCGAGCATGATTCGCCTCGATACCTACGCCACGGGCCCGACGGCGGGCGTAATACCGCGCGATTGGTTCCAGCGTACGACTCGTCGGTCGTGCTGGGTGCGCAAGATTGCCCGCGGGCATAATTCCGTCATGGTTCAGGCCCCTTCCTTTCGCGCTTGCAATGCGGCGATGCGTTGGTCTCGCGCACTGTTGGATGCGGAGACGATCAGGGCTCGATCGCCGAGGCTGTCGAGACCTAAACGGTGGAACTGCCAGGGGATTAGTTCGTCGGTTCGGCTTCCGCTGATCGCTGGGCATGCTTCCGATTTGCCCCACTCTGTGCGCTTTTCGCGAAGGGCGGTCATCGTTGTCGAGAATTGACGTGACTTGCTGATGACGTGGCCGCGATATCCGAGCGTGTGAATCCAGTTCAGAATGTCTGCGTAGGGTTCTTCCTTGGAGATCGTGACAATTGTTCTCAATATGTCGCGGACGTGTTCTGTTATGTCGAGTTGGTCGATGACGGCGGGACTGAATCGCCGAACTCCGATACCGAAATCTGCGACCGATTTGGTGACGTATTTTGCGAGATAGCCAGCGATCTGGCGACCGGATATCTGGCTGTCGTTGTCGTCTTTCCGGCTGGCGGTGGTGATGGTTTTGATGTCGATCTGTTCGCCGAACCGTAGGGTCCTGTCGCCCGGCAAGACGAGCGCAGTCTCTGTAGTGGCCTGACGAACAAGGATCGCGAAGTGGTGTGCGCTGAGGGTCGTGTCGGGCGCTGACGGTGGTTCACCACGCTCGGATGGGCCGTCTAGCCGGATGACGGCGTGGAAATGGGGGAGTGCTCGTCGTTGTAGTTCAACGACTTTCATGAAGGAGATCCGTGTTTGATCGGGCGGTTCAGTCCGGCGACGTAGCTCGCGCCGTAGTAGGCGGCGCAGTCGAATCGTGAAGCGCCGCCACAGTTCTGGGGCGTGCCAGGAGAACAAGACGTGTCCGTCGTAGTCGTAGCAGTCACGGCATAGGGGTTGTCCGAGCTTGGGGTCGGAATCGGGGTGCGACTTATCGCACCCCGGCGGTGCGTTGTGCGGGCACTCGCGGTCACGGGCGCGCTGCGGGTGGCAGCCACCTGCGGCGCGAATCGTGTGGACGGCACCGAAGCTGGGCGCGGTGAGGGTGACGAACACTTGGGGGTGGTCGGCCACGGTGGCGGGGACTTCGTGGTGTCCGCCGAGCAGTCCGGCGTGGATGAGCTGCCAGGTATCCCGCGAGTACAGGTCCGAGCACGACGGGCAGACGATTGCTCGCCGGTTGTTGCAGCGGGTGAAGACCTGGTGTTCTTTGCCAAGTTCATCGTGTCCGGTGAGGTGGATGGGGGTGGCGCAGAACCCAGCCACTTGCACACGCTGCCACCAGGTGTTGAATCCTGCCGAGCGGGCTCTGCGGATCATCTGGTTGACCACTGCGTCGTGGTCGATACCGTCGGGCAGGCCTGGCAGTCGGGCTGGCGCGTTCACTGCTTGCTCGCGTCTCGTTCGGCGTCGTTGATGTCGTGATCGGTTTCGTTGCCACGTGCCTGGGTAGGGGCGAATCGGGTGGTGAGGTCGGTGATATCGGCGTCGGTGACGTAGAACGCGCGGACGCGTTGCGGTTCGGCGGTGCCGTCGATCATCACGTAGCCCACACCCGGGGTGGTGTCGGCGATGAGGTCGCATTCGGCCCCAGCCTCGCGGGCGCCCTGGCCGAGCGCCATCGCGGTTTGGGTAGCTTCGGTCATGCGTAGCCCGATGCGCACCGTGAACAGCTGGCGCACGGGCAGAGTGTCTTTGGACGGGTCCTGGATCGCCGCTACGACACTGATCCCCACCGCACGACCCTGTGACAAGATGAGTCCGAGGAGTTGTTCGATCTCGGCGCGGGTCTTGCGGTCGGTGACATAGGCGGTCAGCGAGGCGATTTCGTCGATGATGACGACGTACAGCGGCTCCTTCGATGTTGGGGTGTGTAGGCGGGTTTGCCCGCGTAGCCGGTTGGCTCGCGTGTGCATCACCGTCACCAAGTTCCGCAGCACCTGCAGGGTGGTGCCGGTGGCGTCGTGAGAGAACGCGCTGAACAGCGGTGCGCCGGCGCCGAGCTCCATCCCTCCTTTGGGATCGATCACGCACAACCGGACCAGGCCGGACTTGACAGCTGGGCACAGCCCGGCGATCAGCGACCACAGCACCGATCCCTTACCGGACCCGGTGGCGCCGGCGATGAGCAGGTGATGGCCGAGGACGGGAACGCGCCACCATTGGTGGGTGTCGGTGATCCCGACGGGCAAAGCCGAGAGGTTCGCGGTGGTGTTGGTCGCTGGGCGTGGCAGACCGATGGGTCGGGCCAGGAAGTCCAAGCGTGTAATGGTGATCCGCAGTTCACCTGGCTTCGTGGCGCGGACGATCAGTCGGTCCGCACGCCAGGCGGCGGCGAGTTCCCGGGTGCGTTTCTGCCAGTCGCCGACGGACTGGCCGGTGGCCACGCGCACGTCGATGACGTCGGTGTGTTTGCCGATCCACACGGAGCGCAGCTCCGGAGTGTGGGTGCGGTCTTGGTAGCGTGCGGTCAAGCCGTGCAGGGCGCATACCGATTCCCACTTGCGGGTGTAACGCCACCACGATGCCACTTGTTGCCGCATCGGTTGGGTGATCCAGCTGTCGAAAGACTTCGCGTCGATGCTGGCCCATGCGCCGTAGCCGGCGGCAATCCCGATCGCGGTGAGCATCCCGGCGCCGAAGCCGTAGCGCATCGTCATGGCGAAGCTGATGAGCGCCGGCACGCTGATAGCGGGGAAGAGGATCGCCAGCCATAGCAGGTAGCCGGCCGCCTTGAATAGGGACCAGATCAGAACGACGATCCACTCGTCGTTGGAGCGTTGTGATCCGTTGCTGTGCTTGGTGTTCGATGAAAGGGACATGGTCGATTTCCTTTCTGAAGTGCCTTGCGGTGGGACGGGGCTGCCCGCCCGGAGTGGTTGCGAGCGGGTTGGGGCGGGCAGCCCCTGATTTCCAGCGGGGTTACTGATGGGGGGCTGCGCCAGCGTTCTTCGCCAGCGCCGCGTCGGCCATCTGGGTGATCGCGTCGGCGCGGTAGGCGATGCCCGAGCGGCCATCCTGCGACCAGGGCAGAGCCACCAAGCCGGTGACTGCGACCGCACGTCCCGCGGAGACCTTGGGCTCTCCCGCCACGGTCACCGCGATCACGTCACCGCCCGATTCGTCCAAAGCCATGACCTGGACTTGCCACAGCGGCTGCCCGGTGGCTTTGTCGATGCGCGGTTGGCCGGTGTCGAAGTTTACCCGCTGTTCAGGCAGGCGAGTGCACGTGAACGACACCCCAGTTGTGTTGATAAGCAACCTCATTGCGTTTGTCCCTTCGAGTTGTTTCGAGCGGTCATTTCAGGCCGCGTAACCAGGACAGCGCCAGAGGCATCGTCACCAAAAGTGATGCCGGGTGATGGCAGTGAGGTCCCCGGACGCGCACCCACGCCTGACGCGCGCCGATGTGTCGGGCACTATCGACTGGTGGCCGCCGCCGACCCGATCCGCGAGCACAATGCGCAACAGCTGCGCCGTGCGCGACAGGAGTACGGGTACACCCTTCGCGAGTTGGCGATTGAGGTCGAGAACATCCGCAAGCTACGCGGCGATGACGACCTGCCAACGCGGGAGTCGCTCAAGCGCACCATTTCCAACATCTTGGCGACCGGGCAGCTCGGCGAGATGTGGCGCGACGATCTCGCCGCTGTGTTCGGGGTTGACCCCGACGAATTCTTCAGCGTGCCGACCGAGACCAGGCTGCCCCATCCGCTGCTGGTTCAGTTGCCAGTGGACCACGAGGTTCTCGCCGTCATCGACCATCAACAGCAAGCGCACATCCGGGCTGAGCACACGTTCGGGCCTCAGCATGCCCGGCCCTTGGTCGAATGTGACCTTGCCACCGTCGAAGGTCTCATCACAGTCGCACCTGAGACGTTGAAAACCCAAGTGCGGCAAGCGGCAGGAACTATCGCCGAAGTCGCCGGATGGATCGCCCAGGACCTTGGTGATCACGCCGCTGCCGAACGATTAACGAATAAGGCCGCCCTGCATTTGCGTTCGTCTGGTCCAGTACTGACGGCCATGATATTGATGAGGCAGTCGAACATCCTCAGCCGGACCAGCCCGGATCTGGCCGTTGACCTGGCCGACGATGCCGCCGAAATTATCGACGGCCGCGAGGTTGGTCGCTTGGCCGCAAGTGTCACCCGCCAACGAGCCCTGGCCGCCCTGGCGAACCGCGATGAACGCGCGTTTCACCGCCACGCGGCCGCAGCGCTGGAACTCGGCGATATTGATCCTGCACCGGGTGATCGCGCGATCTACGCCCACGCCGCCTACGTGGCCAGTGACATCGCCTCTGGGTATCTGCGCCTCGGCCACTCTGAGATGGCGCTTGAGCTGCTGGCCAAACACCACGACACGTGGACCTCGAGCCAGCACCGCGATAAGGCGGTCGCGGGGATGCGCCTGCTGCACGCGTACATCGCGATCGGTGACTACCCGGATGCGCTCATACTCGCCGACACCGCTATCCCGGCCTACCTTGCCGCGCCTTCGCAGCGGGCCCGCCGACACCTCGCCCAGGCGGCCACACTCGTCAGAGACCGCCGGCGGCGCAACAGCGGTGCTGACCTGCAGCAACTCGCCGGACGGATTAAAAACGCCACTCAAGGAGTCGCCACATGAACGGCCAGGTCATCCCCGACACCACCACCACCGAGACCGTCGCGGCAGCCGCACTCGCGGTCCTGCCAATTGGGTCCTTCGAACAGCACGGCCCCTATTTGCCCTTAGCCACCGACACCCTGATCGCCTGCGCCGTCGCATCAGCAATCAGCGAGCACCATAATGTTTTTCAGCTCCCGCCGATCACCTTCAGCTGCTCTCACGAGCACTCCGCCTACCCTGGCACCCTCAGTATCAGCGCAACGACACTGGCTGCGGTGGTCGGCGATATCGCTGACGGTCTCGTCCAACAAGGGGTCACCGGCTTGATCATCGTCAACGCCCACGGCGGCAACGCAGTGCTCACCAACGTCGTACAACAAGCCAACCAGCGCGGCAGCCGCATCAAGATCGGCCTCTACCCGAGTCGCGAGGACTGGACCGAAGCCCGCGCGGCAGCTGGCATCACCAGCAGCAACCACGACGACATGCACGCCGGCGAACTTGAGACGTCCATCCTGCTGGGAGCCTACCCGGACTACCTACGCGAGGGTTGGGTCAGCGCCGACCACACCGCCACCGACCGCCGCTACCTCACCACCCTAGGCATCGACGCCTATACGCCCACCGGAGTCATCGGGTACCCATCCCGCGCCACCGACGCCAAAGGCAAAATGGCGCTCCAACACCTCGGGCAAAATGCCCACTGCCTCATCAAGCTCGTCACCGCCCAATAGGCGCTCGCTGTCGACAACTCGGACGTCCGGCCGGCCAGTGCGTACATCCGGCTTTGGTGGCGGCGAACGTTCGCCGGCCGAGCGCGACGGACGCCGTCGGACCCAGCCGACGCTACCGGTATGCACGCCGATTGCGGATCATGCCAGGTACCGGGCTTTGTCACGACGACATGCGCGCGCTGGTACTGCGAAATCTCCCCATTCACAATGGAATGGAATGTTGGGGAGAGGGAATGATTCCATCTTTTCTGTGGATTTCAGCTAACCTGCGCAGCTCGGGCCTGACCAGGGCCCGTCCTGGGCGATCGACGACGTGACCCGAAGCTTCGCTGGTGGCGGCTCCCGTCGCTCGGCCGCTCCCGTCCGCCGCCACCAAAAGCCCTATGTTCCGCGTCAGCCACCCAGACGGCGGTGGTGACACGCTCGTCCATGTGTTGTCCATGTCCATGTGTGTGCGGTGAAGAGTTTCAATACTGTAATCAAGCGATCGTCCATGTCTTTTAACATCACTCCCTATGCCTCCACAACGTCACCGACCGCTTAATGATCACACACGTTCTGTCAGGTGTTACCGCTTTTCTAACCGGCGCAGCCCTGGTGGCTATCGTGAGCTTCTGCCGGTTATAACGGTCTAAGACCCGTTGTACCTTCACAACGTTTACCCGCGTTACATGCAACCGGCTATTAAGGCACTGAATTTACCGCAGGCCCGGTTTCACGATTTACGGCACAGTTTCGCGGTGAACCTGCTCAGTTCGACGTTGACTTTAAGCGCGTGTCCAAATGGCTGGGTCACAAGACCTTGACTCTGACGCTGGACACTTACGGCGATTACATCAATGAGGACGTTCTGCGGCCAGCTGGGTTGGCGCGGCCAATTGCCGCCCAGGTAGATACCGCCAACGTTGTGCCGAGTGACCCCCGCGCTAACTAGATTTGTCCTCCAATTCATTCGGCTCCTCTTTGAAAAATCCTGCTAGAAGCAGGGAGCCGAGAATGTTGGCGACTGATTGCACAAAGTAATTGGCAACGTCTTCGTCCAGCTCGGCATTTTCATCCGCTACCCGATTCCGGACGCTGCGCAGTTCTCTAAGCGAGCCGGATACTTCGGGAGACAGCAATCCATCGCTCTCAAGGACGGTGATCATCCGACCGAAGCTCAATCTTGATTTTTCTTCGGGGTATCGCCGCTGAAATTCATGTCGTATCAACGACTCTAACTCCGCGAACGGCAGAAGGATTGCGGCTCTTGGGTCTAGCGCCGCAAGCTCTTGGTATTTCGAGAATCGTTCCTGAGCTGTTTTACGCGGCAAGAAAACATCTTTCGGACCAGCAGACGGCACGGCCGCTGGAGTCTCACCTCTGAGGCTTGCTTCGGCAAGATCCTCGTCTGTTGCTTCGGCAAGTTCTTTGACTTCCTCTTTGAAGTCGATTGCTACGCCGAGCGTTTGCAAGTGCGTGATATTGCCTACTCGGTTAACAATCTGCTTGGCAGCGCCCTTGATTTCGGTATGGAGAAAGATGACAGCTATGAGGACAGCGACGGGCCAAGCAAGCGACGATGTCATTTGACCGATGAACTCAAGCCACGACATACTTACGCCCCGTTGGTGGTTTCTTCGTCTTGGGCGTCGGCACCGAGATTGCGTTCGTATGGCTTAGCAGCCTCACCAACAAACGCTGTTTCGTATCGCGCATGCCTCGTTGGAAGACCGCGAGAATCGACGGGACTCTCGACGGAAACCGTGTCGATGTCCGCGGTGATGTCTGTCGCCATAGCGAAATCGTATCAATTGAGTCCCGTCACGCCGCCTTGGTGGTTTGGCGTGTCCGATTCAAACTGCCCGGGTCAATGAGGGCGATTCAATCTGCCGAAGAACCAGCAAACCCGCCTTGAGTGATCTTGTTACGCAAGTCTTCAGCAAGTGTCTAAAGTGCGCTCTAGCCTGCGCTGATGATTCAAACCCGAGATTTGAGCGCCTAGATTCAACGAAAGCGATTGAATCACAAGGGATTCAATGACGCAGAATGAATCCCCCAAAGAGTCTGCAAGGCACCCTAGTAGATACGGCTCAAAACCGTGGGTCAGTCGGACTCATAATCCGTTGGTCGCGGGTTCGAGTCCCGCCCGCCCCACAACCGATTAAAGTTACATATCACCCGCGGCGCGGCTGGCTGCACTGGTTTGTTTTACACACCAACGCCTTTTCGGTGCCCCGGTTGAGCGCTCATGCGCCTTCAATCATCGCGCGGCGATCGACTTGGCATTCACTTCGTAGTGACCGCCGCTGTTGATGACAGTTGCTGCGGCTGGTGGCTGGTATCGCCGGCGCGTGTTGTGAACGGATTTGTGAACCAAACGCGGCGCAACTGACGAGATCGCATGGTAGGCAGCGGCACAGATTGGACGAGTGATGGCCCGCGACCTGTACGTTTGAGACGCACGCGACTCCGGGAAATCGGGACTGGCTAGACGATATGAGGGGCTGGGGCCCCACTCACATGTGAACGTGGGTTGCCGACAGGAATCAGGTCCTGGCCGGTAGAGCCACAAGATGTGGGAGGCCCCAGTGAAGATTCAGCGTACGAGCGTT
>Ga0335070_10011954_pt1 | contig 10140 bp, 11 predicted proteins | sample Lox_Sample_13_FD_206722 | JGI IMG/M metagenome (GOLD analysis project Ga0335070, IMG submission 206722) | Soil microbial communities from Loxahatchee National Wildlife Refuge, Florida, United States - Lox_Sample_1.3 | ecosystem: Environmental > Terrestrial > Soil > Wetlands | place: USA... | reverse complement strand
CGGGTTCACGTCGGAACAGATACTGAAGAAGATACGCCGAACTTACAGGGTCGACAAGAAGACAGCGAAAGAGCATTACGAGAAACTCATCTACACGATCAATACTTTGGCGCACACCGAAAAGGTCTGTCCCATATCTTATCTCGACGTGAAGACAGTGGAACCTTTCACTCAGCAGCTTTCTGCGCCTCTTCGCATGGATTTGGCCCTCACTTTCAGATGCCAGAATGACTGTGTTCACTGTTATGCGGGTGGACCGCATGAGACTGAGGAGTTGAGCACCGATCAATGGAAACAAGTCATCGACCGAATGCACGAAATCGGCGTTTTCATTCTCACCTTCACTGGTGGCGAGCCGACTCTGCGAGATGATCTGCCTGAACTATTGACGTATGCACAGAAGAAAGGTGCGGTGGCCGGGCTCGTTACCAACGGCAGGAGATTGAGCGATAAACGCTACGTTGACAAGCTTGAAAAGTCTGGTTTAGATTTTGTGCAGGTTACCTTGGAGTCCCATAAAGCTCAGGTTCATGATCAAATGACCGGTGCCGAAGGAAGTTGGAAGGAAACTGTTGCGGGAATCGCCAACGCTGTCCTTTCGAAGATCTACGTGACGACCAACTCGACGCTCAGCAGGTACAACGCGCCAGAATTCTTGGATACGATTGATTTCATCAAGGAGTTGGGAGTTGATGGCTTCGGATGCAACAGCCTGATTTATTCTGGAAAAGCAAGTGAGGTCAGTGAAGAATTCGCTTTGCCGCTTGAAGCGTTGAACGAGCTTCTTCCCCGGATTCGCGACAAAGCCAACCAGGTTGGACTCAAGTTTCTATGGTATACGCCCACTCAATACTGTCGTTTCAATCCCGTAAAACTTGGGTTAGGCATTAAGTCCTGTACAGCCGCGAACGTCAACATGTGCATTGCGCCTAACGGTGATGTTTACCCGTGTCAAAGCTACTTTGAGAGTCTGGGCAACGTCCTCAAGGATGATTGGCAGAAGATCTGGAACGGTCCACTAGCAAAAAGGCTTAGAAACAGAGAATGGGTGGAACCAAAGTGCAAAGATTGTCCTGAACTGCAGATCTGCGGTGGAGGCTGCCCATTAGAACTGAACAAAAAAGACTACGTCTGCCTCGAATCCTAGCTTTTACGCCTTCTTCTCGTCGTTTTCACAGTTTTGGCGTAAGAACGTGCCATTTTTGCTTTCTGTGAGTGATTCAGTTTCTTGATTCTTCTCTCCCTTTTCATCGCTTCTGACCTTGAACTGAATTCCTCGACGTAAACAAGATCTTTCGGCTTGTGCATTTTCGTGAATCTTGCGCCCTTCCCGTTGATGTGCATCCTGAGGCGCGATTTCACATTTTTTGTGTATCCAGTGTAGAAGTTGTCTCCTTCGCAGAGGATGATGTAGACGTAGTAAGGAGTCATTTGTTGCATTCGCTTCTAACGATTGTTTGGCATCCATTTTCTATTTCAAAGTAAATAAAACTAGTTTCAAAAACGTTGGCAAAATTTATAAGAAATCCTTGAAGATAAACTGTAAAACGGCATTTGCTACGGGGAAAAGAAATGGTGAAACTCAACAAAGTTGATGAAAGCGTTGTTTCGGCCCTCAAAGCTTCAGGCGGAGGTTTAACGCTCAACGAGATAGCTGAATCGACGGGTGAGACCGGAAAGAAGGTGTTCAAGTCCTTAAGGAAGCTCTTTGAAAACGAAATGATCGACTGTGAGAATCATCAGTACAGACTTCTGAAACCTGAGTCATCGGAATAGTTCCTCCGTTTCCAATGCAAGTGCAAGATGGTTTTGGAAACGAGGTAGGATATTCAATGTTCAACTCGAGTTTTCATGGAATCTCTTGAAGACTCTGCAGATTGCAAGGTCAATCCAGAGGTTCAGACTTTTTCTGCCAGTTTTCAGCATCCTGAGCGTCCAGAGACCATCTTTTTGCTGTCTGTCGGCAAACCATTCTAGTGCCGTCTCTATGTTTGGATCTTGTCCTGTGAATCCAAGATGCGACAACGAATCGAGTGAAGACAATAGATCTGTGAACCAGAAGGGGTATGCAAAGCTGGTCCAGAAGCTTGGAGCTTTTCTGTCACGATACTTGTCTGGCTGGAAGAAGCGTGATTTCAGCAGTTCTCCTGCACGTTTGGCTGCAGGTGCTTCTCGAGACTTCGGATGAGCTGCAAAGGCACGCAAGACAACTCCCGTCGCCAAGTGAGAGAACGGCTTTGATCTATCTGGTTCGGCTGGCGTCTTCTTTTTCATCGCTTCAATGAGTGGTAGAGAATCTTTTCCACTAAGGGTCCTTATGGGTATTGCCCATCCGCCGTCGTTTTGCCGCATCTTCAGAAGCCATTTGAATCCTTTTCCAATTCTGGAGTCCTCGTGATAGCCTGCCTTGGTTAGAAGTTCCATGATCGCCGCTGAATAGTTAGGTGTGTATTGGCCTCCGTATATTCCTCTGAAGTCTCCTTCTGAAGTCTGGAAGCTGAACAGGAAATCTGCAGCGTTCCTCACTGCTTCGTGTTCACGAGTGAACCCGTACAGTTCAATGAGCACGCCAAGAATTCTGAAGGTTTCGAGCTGGTCATAGTTGCTTCGAGATCTGACGTCGGTTTTTCCACCAGGGTATTTCCAAGAGCCATTCGAGTTCTGTTTTCCAATGATCTTTGAGGCTTCAGGAAGCTGCCAGAGCGCATTAATTGGTTCAACGTGCTCTTCTAGAAGGTCTCGTCTTGTGAAGTAGGAAACAGCTTTTTCTCCAGAATTGACTAGACTTGAGGTTGGGTCAAACTTGAACTGTTGCCTCCATTCAGACATGGTTTGTATCCTCGCGGGTTAAGTGATCTTGCGGCTCAGGTGATTTGGCGACGTTCAATTTTCCACGAATGAATATATCATTCGTAGATTCTTAAATCTACAGTTTCAAGGTTTAGAGTTATTGGGGGAGGTCTACTTCGTCTTGAAGAAATCGTTTACAATTCGCAAAGCTACTGAAGATGACGTTGAGGTTATTTCGGAATCTATTGAGGAATGGCTAAACTGGAAAATATCTCGCGAACATTCAATAAAAAGGGCTGTGAAGAAACGAGAACTGCTCGTTGCTGAACAGGAGGGTCGCGTGACAGGGTTCATTCATTACGTGCCTCATGAGGACATAATCGACGGCGGCATTAACTTCTTCATAACGTGCTTGTATGTGATTCCAGAGCATCGCAATGCAGGCGTTGGCTCCGCACTTTTGAATTCTGCTATAGAAGACGCTTTGAACACAGGTGCCCGAGGAGTCTCAACGTCTACTTCAAACCCAGATGCCAAACGATTGTATGAGAAGCATGGTTTCAAACAGTTCATGGGTAATTGGGCGATGGGAGAAATCTTCCTCGAAATGTACCTAGAAAAATACAGAAAGGAAAATGAAGAGACTGCTCGAACAAAAACACGTCCCCAGGCACTTCGTCAGGCACGAAGATAGGTGACTTGAAAATGGTAGTACAGTTGTATTTGTCTAGTCGAGATGACTGGCGTGCGTGGCTTGAAAAGAATTATGCGACAGAGAACGAGGTTTGGTTGGTCTACAGCAAGAAGCATAGTGGAAAACCCAGTATTCCATACGAAGATTCGGTTGAAGAAGCCATTTGTTTTGGGTGGATTGATGGCATAATCAAGAAAATCGACGATGAGAGGTACGCTCGAAAATTTCTCCCGCGCAGAAGTGGTAGCAGATGGTCTGAATCTAACAAGACGCGCGCTGAAAGAATGATCAGGGAAGGCAGAATGACAGCGGTCGGGATGGCAAAGGTCAACGAAGCAAAGGAAAATGGTGAATGGTTCAAGGCACATGCAATTCCCAAAGACTTGGTGATACCTGCTTTCATTGAAGAGGCGCTGGCCAAAAACAAGAAAGCGAATGAGAACTTCAACAGGCTGGCTGAGAGCTACAGGAAGCTTTACGTTCGATGGATTTCCAGCGCAAAACGGCAGGAAACCCGTTTGAGGCGTCTTGAAGAGGCTATTGGTTTATTGGAACAGAACAAGAAGTTGGGACTCAAATAAGCATGGGACTAGGACCGAAGACCATTGCCCTCTTCATCTTGCGCTTCCTAAGGCATTCAGGGCTCATCACGCAAAGGGCACTTTCGGACTTGTGTGGATTTCATCGTTTAGAACAGTGATTGGAAGAAGTGACCAGCCAAATAAGCTGTGAAGTATCAGAACATCTGCGTATCCCACGAGAAATGCGGCTGCTAGACAGGCTTCTTGCCAAGCTGCAATTTCACTCAAGACCTCGCTCCTTCCTACCCAAGCAATCATAGGCACACCTAACAAAGGAAAACTGAAAACTTCATCCTTCTCGCCTGCGGCTTTTCGAACCTTCGCAAAGTTATCGACCGTGAAGCTTAAACCCTCGCTTGGAAAAGTTCCAGGATCAAGCACGAGCTCTTGAACTCCATGCTTCAGAAGCTTTTTTGCCAAGGATTTGAGAGTCGTCAAATCACCTGGCGCAGAGACTGTTACGGGACAATCGTATTTTTTGGCGAGTACTACGATTTCACTCCAGTTTTCTCTGGTCGCTGCGTACAAGAGCGGTCTCTTCCTTCCAGCTACATCCAGGCCAGCTTCCAACACGTTGGGTCGCAACGAGCATAGTACAAGAGGCAGACTCGCGTTTTCAGTGACTTGCCTGACGGCTGCTTCGAACTTCTGCGCGTCGTCCGAAGTGGAACGAATTGCGATCATGTGAAGCTTGAGCTTTCGATTTTGAAAGTCGAAGTTGAATCCAGCTATCCTTTTCGTTCTGGTTTGAATTTCATCGTTGGACATATCGTCGCTGATATCGACAGCGATTGCGGTTGGATTCGGAGCCTCACTTCCATGGCGGCTGAGAACATATTGTCCGGCGAACTTGATTTTCCTCCTTCCAACGCCTACAGAAACTTCCTTGGCTTCTTTCTTCAACGTTGCGACTTGCAAGGCAGATTTCTTGTTTTCCTCAAGTTTGGGTACGTTTCTACTCATTGAGGTCCCCGGAGCGTTCTGATTTTCGAAGAAACCCAACTTGCAGAGTCGATTGTGGGTCTACACTTGACGTTCAAGGCCTGCGCTACTATGTTTTTCATGGTTCTCACTGCTGCTGGATGAATCATCATAAACAAGTCGGCGCCTACAAGCATGAGCGTTAGTCCCGTGATTATTTCCCATAGAGGTCCTCTGAGTTCGTTTGGCTCAAACTCACGATTCATTCTTAAGGAAGCCTCTGCTGCTGTCCAAGCATTTGATGGGCGTGCACATATCGGGTGAGCAAGTTCTGCGTCTCCAGTTAAGCCTGCAAGTCTGATGTTTCGAGTTTGACTAAAGGAATATGACAGTCCATGTCCCAGAGGCTCTGTCGTCACATTCATGACTATGTCTTCTCTGGGCAGGAATTGGTAGAGCCGTCGGTTGAATTTTCTAGCCGAGTTAAGATCTGTTGAGGCAGAAGCTAGCACCGCGTGCCCATTCTTCTTGATTACCTTTGCGAATCCTTCAATGTCCATTTTTGTCGTGACAGAGTCAAAGAGGAATCTTTCGCCTGAAAAAGCCTCAGCTATGTGGCTGAAAACAGTTGCGTCTTTCTTGGGGTTTCCGCATCCCGAGATTATGAGGGGAGCATCCACTGTTTGAGCGACTTTTTCGACCGTCCTCACTGCGTCTGACGGTGAGGTATCTTTCACCGACGGGTCAATGGTTCGCAAGTGAACGGTTACCATATCCGCGCCAAAGTCGTCGACTGCGAGTTTTGCCATGGCCGCGGGGTCTCCGATGACATCTTGAACGTGCATTCTCACTGCGGCTGGAAGGGGAACCTCCATGTCATAGACGTCGTATGCGATAACTGGAGAGTGCAGGTAAAGATCATGAAGATCCGAACAGGCCGGTTGCTTTTCACCGCCTATCACAAGCGTCTTTGCTCGTGTTCCGCCTTCTCCTCTTTTTGCTCCTAGCCTGACCTCAACGATCCTGTCAGAAAACTCGTTAGTAGTGCGAGTTTGCTCCTTTTTCAGATTCAACTTGGGTTTTTCTTTCACTGGAACATCACGCGTGTATCCTTGGGTTTGTGTTGTCAAGCTGCTTTTTACAGTCTGGCGAATTTAATGCTTTGTTGGAAATTAACGGAATAGGAACACGGGATCTCAACGCATGCGCTATTTATTGAGTCACTATGCGTAGGCTAAGTCGTTGCCAGGCCATAGTGTTCTTCCAATACGTGGTGGTACATTTTAGGAGGCATCAGTGAACCAAATGCTCTTGCTACGACCTCGCTCAGGGCTGGGTGTATGTGCATTGCCTTGATTAACGGTTGGGCGCTTTGGTCGGTTGTGTTCATAAGGTCTATTATTTCTTGGATAAGCACAGAAGCGTAGGGTCCAATTATGTGGGCTCCAAGGATTTTCATTCCCTCGTTGAGAACTATGACTTTGACGAAGTAGTCTTTCAGTCCCATTGCTTCTCCTTTGGCGGTGTCTTCGTACCTGTGGACGCCGATTCGCAGGTTGTTTTCGCCGTATTTGGCTATGGCCTCTTTCTCTTTCAACCCAACGCTCGCAATTTCGGGGTCAGTGAAAATCGCGTGTGGGACTGCCTGGTAATCAACTTTGATTTTCCTCTTCTGTCTTAGGTTCAAGTAGACGAGAAGAGCCTCATAGTTTGCGACGTGTTTGAACAAGTAGTTTCCATCTGCGTCTCCCAGTGCCCAAATGTTAGGCTGGGATGTCTCGAGATACTCGTTGACGATAATCCATCCATGAATATCCGTTTTGATGCCTGCTCTCTCCGGATGTAGCATATCGGTGTTGGGGCCTCTTCCTGAAGCGATCAGTATCTCGTCTGCGAGTATCTCTATCTCCTTTTGAGTAGTTCCGTCAATAGCAAACAACTTTTTTCCATTAGGAGTTTTTTCTGTCTTGTATACCTTACAATTAGTGAGAATCGTCATACGTTTCTGCAGTTCTCTTTTTGCCAGTGAGGAGATCTCGGGTTCTTCGTCAGGAATGAACTGTGGGTTTCTTCCCACTATTGTCACTTGTGATCCCATAGAGGCGAGAAAATGACCGTATTCCGCTGCTATGTATCCTCCGCCTACGATGGCAACGCTCTTGGGAAGTTTTGTCAGTTCAAGGATTGTGTCGCTTGTGACGTATCCTGTTTCGTCAAGGCCGGAAATCGACGGGATAATTGGTTTTGAGCCAGTGCAAAGAAAGATCATTTTTGATGTTATTGTTTCGTCTCCGACTTTCAACGTGTATGGTGCTAGGAATTCTGCGACTGAAGTGTAGTAATCTATATTTTTAGAGCTGGAAAGTCCGTTGCGAAGACTGTTGATGTCTTTGGAGATTAAATCTCGCATTCGTTGCATGATTTCTGGGAAATCTATATTCTTCATGTCAACGGTGATTCCGAAATCTTTGGCTCTTTGAATTGTTCTGACGAGTTCCGCTGGGTAGAGAAGGATTTTTGAGGGGATACAGCCACGTGTGAGGCAGATTCCGCCTGGCTCGTCCTTGTCTACTATTGCGGCCTTCAGCTTTGGGTTTTCTTCAAGAAGCGCATTTGCGATTTCCATGCCTGATCCTGTGCCTATCAGGATGAAATCGTATTCCTTCATTTTGCAGATCTCCACAATTGAGATGTCGTGCTTGTTCTTTAAAAATGAGTGATGCAACTGGTCGTCCAGAAGTGAATTTGGTCGATGAACTTACTGAATTAATTCTTGTTTGATAAATTGTTCATCCGCGTTTTGGTGATGCAGACCATCCCGCCCAACTGTGTGAGGCGTTTGCCCGCAGTTGATTCTGACTTGATTATCGTTGTTTTGACGCTTTTGTTTGCCGCGATCTGTATCAACCGGTTCATCCTGTGTTTTTCTTTACTGTCTGAAAGGTATTTGTCGGTTATAAGAAGATACTCAGGTCTGGGGGTCGCAGGTTTCTGCTGACCAAGGATCATTTCTTCTATTTCCTTGAACGAGTACAGTATTGCCGAGTCCTGATTTTTGGCGCTGAGACGTTCTTCGAGGAGATCTATAACGTTCTCCGTCTCCATCTTTGTAGTTTCGCTGACTAGTTTGTGGAAAAGCGGGGTTCTTGTTAATGCGGCCACTTCGGGTAGTGTGGTTGCGAGTCCTATTGTTTCAGTGAATGTTGCTTTGTTTTGACCTTGTGTTAGCCATGCGTGATGCGTGTGAATGTGTTCGGTGAACGCCTGTGCGTAATTGGTTCTTGGCGGAGATGCGAGAATAACGCTTCTGACGCCTTCTTTCAAGCTCGGTCTCAGAGCGTTTACGATTGATTCGAGAAAGTTGTACAGTGCTTTTTGGTCGCTCCATTTTCCATGTAGCAGGATGGTTTTTTCAGGTTTGACGACGTTGCTGAAAACTTTCCACAAGGCCGCTCGGTCTTCCTGCAAGCCTATTAGTATTGCGACGGGGTAACCCCTGCGGTACCGTTGCATATGCTTCAGCTCTTCTCTCCTCCGCTTCTTGGCCGGGAAATGCCTATAGTATTACTCTGAACTTGCACTGGTCGTCTCCGTTGACTATTGATTTTTCCTTAATGACTTCGATGGGTTTTCCCGTTGCACCTTCGAAAAGAGCTTTGGCCCAACCGCGAGAGCAGTTGCAGTAGGTTCCTGATAGTTTTCCTTTGGGAATCTTGTTTACTTGCGTGCAATAGCAGTTCGGATAGATCAAGTAGACCTTGCCCTCGTCCACGTGCAGATGCTTGTAAATTCGTCCCAGCTTTTCTAGAAAATCATCTTTGTTCTTTGACGTTTCATAGATTTCCTTGGCTTTCTTGACGAAACTTTCGGATTGACACAGTCGTCCGCATTTTTCCAAGATTTTTGCTGTTGTCTTTTCGTCGACGTTTTCGTCCAAACCGTCAATCACGTTTGCGATCCATTTCTGAGTTCGACTTGTCAACGTATCACATCACATAACAGTACAATCTGGTCATTTCTTTCTTAAGTGCTTGCCCGCAATGATATTTCTCAATTTCTTTCGTAGAAAAAGTTAAGCTCGACCAATAATGACGGTGAACAAGATTTTCCAACTTTTCTCTCTTCGCGTGATCGCAAAACATGTTTAAACCTTAAATACGGTGAACCTCAAACATTAGCCCCGAAGGAGAAAGTATGGCAACTTCAAAATACGTTGTTGGAGTCGGAATGATAATCGTAGCGCTCGTAGCTTTTGCGGCTGGAATCTTCGGAGCTCCACTGATCAACCCGCAGAAAACAACGACATCTGCTGATCCGATCTGGGACAGCATCGTCGCATCTGGGAAAATAAGAATCGGCACGGACCCAACATGGCCACCCTTTGAACTGCTCGACAATTCGAGCAATATCGTCGGGTTCGAAGTTGATTTGGCTGATGCAATCGCGGCGAATCTGAACTTGACTACCGAATGGCACGCAGTTGGCTTTGACACCATAATCACTTCAGTTCAGTCCAAAGATCTCGACATGGGCGTCAGCGGATTCTCTGTTACCGCGGCAAGGTTGCAGCAAGTGGAATTTACAATGCCTCACAGCAACACGAGAGCACAAGTGATAATGCTACAATCCGTGAAGAACCAGTATAATATCACGACGCTGTCATCTCTCAGCGATCTTAAGACTCTGGGTCTCACCGTTGGGACACAGTCGGGAACCACTGAGCAGGATGAATTGAACGCGGCAGGAGTGAGTTCAAGAGCTTTCAATGATTACGGAGCAGCCATAAGTGACATGGCAAGCGTGAGTCCAACCGTCCAATGTGTGTACGCGGAAACGCCCATCACGACTAGCTGGATCGCCCAGTACCAGGCTCAGGGAAAAACGGTTCTAGTGGTTTACGACAAGCCTTACTATCCATGCGCGTTCGTAGTGAACAAGGACGCACACACTTTCGTCGACAAAGTCAATGGTGCACTTGCGGAACTGATCAATCTCGGACAAGTGGATGTCCTAAGGGCAAAATGGCATGCATAGCAAAGTTCCAACGTGATTCATTTGGACCTGTTCCAAGGGCTCCTGCTCATTGCAGGAGGAATCGCTACGACTCTAGCAATCTCCATTTTTTCTCTTGTTCTTGGACTCGCCATCGGATTG
>Ga0335070_10011953_pt1 | contig 10141 bp, 10 predicted proteins | sample Lox_Sample_13_FD_206722 | JGI IMG/M metagenome (GOLD analysis project Ga0335070, IMG submission 206722) | Soil microbial communities from Loxahatchee National Wildlife Refuge, Florida, United States - Lox_Sample_1.3 | ecosystem: Environmental > Terrestrial > Soil > Wetlands | place: USA... | reverse complement strand
GCAATTCTGGGAGGCACACAATCGTTACACACAAACTCATTCGATGAAGCCTTATGCCTACCATCCGAAGATGCAGTACGCGTGGCTCTGCGAACTCAACAGATAATCGCCCATGAAAGCGGCGTAACCAAAACCGTCGACCCCGTTGCAGGCGGATATTACGTGGAAGCCTTAACAAATCAGATGGAAGAAGAGGCAACTGAATACATCGAAAAAATCGACAACATGGGCGGCGCATACCCAGCAATCGAAAAAGGATTTTTCCAAAAGGAAATCGCCGACAGCGCATTCAAATACCAAAGAGAAATCGACACCTGTGAAAGAAAAATCGTCGGAGTAAACGATTACACAATCGCCAACGAATGCATAACCATACCTTTACTACGCATTGACCCCAAAGTGGAACACGAGCAAATTTCAAGGCTGCAGAAGCTTCGAAAAAAACGCGACAACACCAAAGTGAAGAAAATTCTTGCAGAACTCCACGATGACGCGGTTAAAGACAAAAACCTAATGCCTACCATAATAGGAGCCGTAAAAACATACGTGACACTAGGCGAAATCTGCGACGTGCTAAGAGGCGTGTACGGCGAATACAAAGAATTAATAATAATATAAAAGAAGGAATATACATGAGCAAAGAACGAAAAATCAGAGTTTTAATCGCAAAACCCGGCTTGGATAGCCACGACAGAGGCGCCAAAATCGTTGCGCGTGCTTTGAGAGACGCTGGAATGGAAGTGATATACACAGGGCTAAGACAGACACCAGAACAAATCGCCGAAACAGCGCTTCAAGAAGATGTTGATGTTATCGGCTTAAGCATCCTTTCAGGCGCACACACAACACTGTTTCCCAGAATAATGGGACTCGTAAGAGAAAAAGGATTAAATGACGTAATGGTTTTCGCCGGAGGAATAATCCCCGAAGAAGATATCACACAGATGAAGAAACTGGGCATAAAGGAGATTTTCGGTCCAGGCACGCCAACCGAAACTTTGGTGAAGTTTGTCAAGCAAAACGTGCCGAAAAGAACCTAAAACGATTGATGCATGTTGACTTCTGCCAAAATAATCGCTCAACGAGTGCTCAAAGGCGACAAGCGTTCCATAGCAAGAGCCATCAGCCAGATAGAAAATGAACAGCCAGAAGCGCAGGGAATCATTTCTTTACTTTATCCGCGCACAGGGAAAGCTCACATAATTGGCATCACAGGACCCGGCGGCTGCGGCAAGAGCACTTTGGTTGAAAAGCTGGTTAAAGAATTGAGACACAGAGGAAAAACGGTTGGTGTTGTTGCCGTTGACCCTACAAGCCCATTTACTGGCGGCGCTTTTCTCGGCGACCGCATACGTATGCAAGAGCTCAGCACTGACGAGGGCGTTTTTATTAGAAGCATGGCTACTCGCAACACTCCGGGAGGATTGGCAAGAGCTACGAAGGATGCTGTGCATGTCTTGGATGCTTCTGGCAAAGACGTGATTATAGTTGAAACCGCAGGCGCTGGACAGTCAGAAGTTGAAATAATCAAGGTTGCCTACACGATTCTTGTTGTTTCTGCGCCTGGTTTGGGTGATGAGATTCAGGCGATTAAGGCGGGCATCATGGAGATTGGGGATATTTTTGTAGTGAATAAGGCTGATAGAGAAAACGCTGACAAAGCTGTGATTGATATTCAAGCAATGTTGGAAACTGGTGGGAAGAATCAGGCGTGGAAGCCTCCGATAATTAAAACAGTTGCGATTAAAGGTGATGGTGTGAGTGAGCTTCTCGAAAAGATTTTGGAGCACAAGAAGTATCTGGAATCGGGCGTGTCTGCTTCTAGGTACAAAGCGCATGTTGAAGCTGAATTGTTGGAAGTGCTTAAGCAGAAGATTGCGCAGCAGTTGCTGGATGATTTGTTGAGAAAGGGCGAGCTGGATTCATTGCTTAAGAAGATTTTGGCGCGTGAAGTTGATCCTTATTCTGCAGCAGATAAGATTATTGCCGAGAAATTTGGAAAAACTGGGCGTAATTAGGCTTAGGGTGTAATAAGATTGAGAGAACGTTTGGAAAAGGGTTTGGTGCAGGTTTACACAGGCGAGGGAAAGGGAAAAACTTCTGCGGCTTTTGGGCTGGCTTTACGCGCTGTTGGGAGAGGGCTTCAGGTTTTTGTGATTCAGTTTATCAAGGGCGGGTTTGATTATGGCGAGCTTTACGTGGTGAAGCGGCTTCCTAATTTAGAGCTGAAGGCTTTTGGGCAGGGCAAATTTGTTACTCAGGTTCCAGCTGGCGAGAAGGATGTTGAACTTGCGAAAGAAGCATTGACACTGGCTAAGCGTGTTGTGGAGAGTGGCGAGTATGATGTGGTGATATTGGATGAGGTTAATGTTGCGATTCATTTGGGATTACTAAGCGTTGAGGAAGTTGTTAACTTGGTCAAAGTCAAGCCTAAGCATGTTGAACTTGTTTTTACAGGTCGGTACGCGCCAAAAGAAATTGTTGAAGTTGCGGATTTGGTCACCGAGATGCGGGAGATTAAGCACCCATACGCCAAAGGGGTAAAGCCGAGGAAAGGAATTGAGTATTGAGTTTTCTTGACTGTGTGTATCTGCTCTGCGCGCTTCTAGACCCGGTTCACTATATGATACAAATATGATTAGCACTTTTCAGCACGTTTTGGCACTTTTTGGGCTTAAGAATGTACGTCGCCATTTGTTTGTAGAAAATGCATGCTTCGTGTTATCCGAGGCTTTGCAGTAGCCATTCGACCCCCCATGCTGCGAGAATGAGCAGGTCTAGTGTTCCTGACGCCGCGGTCATGTTCTTGGCTGTGAATTCGACTTTTAGTCCCTCTACTCTCTTCACAAGTGGCAACAGTTCTGCAGCGTCGGCAAACTGTGTCCGCTGAAAGGTGACACCCATCTTAATCGGATTCTTAGCCACTAAAAGCTCAGCTTCGTGCTTCTGATATTTTTGGACTGCTTTTCTAACCGCTTTTTGTAGGTCTTTTTCAATGGTTTTCATGGCGGGGCTTCTTGCCGAGAGTCTGCTCAGAGATTGTTTCAACGCGACGGTTTCAACCCATGGTGCGTATTTTTTGACATCGTCCTTGAGGAGTTGCGCTTCGCCGGCAACCATAATCACGGGTACTTTGAATTCGCCTGCTAAGTATGCATTTAGGAGGAATTCGCTGCATGGAATTCCGTTGACTTCAATCCTGTGTATGATGCCGCCGCTTATGGTGTGGTCAAATGTGGATTTTGCCGTGCCAAACTTTGCGTGGTATCCCAAGAGAAGCGTGGTGTCGCAGCCTTCTATGCCTGCCATCATGCTTAAGGGTCGTGGATAGCCCCTGATAATCTCTATGTATTCTGGCAAATCGTCTATGAGAAGGTTGACCATGGGTCCATGGCTGTCGGCGATGACGACTTGGTCGAAGCCGTTTTTGTTTAACTCTTCAGCCACTGTGAGTGTTACTTTGGTGGCTATTCTTCTCGCTTCCGTGTATAAGGTGCCCTTCAACCCTAACTGTCCGGGAATTACGATGTAGGGCATGCCTTCCAAATCGACTGAAATCAGGGCTTTCATGAAACTCGCCTCACGTTCATACGATTATTGGGTATATCTCGTTTTCCACGTACTCTAAATATTTGTCCTTGTTGGACAGGTTGAAAATGGTCACTGAAGCATCGCGTGTAACGCCCACCACGTAACCGTACTTTCCCGCTCGCGCGACAATGTACCATAAATCGCCATGCTTGGAATAATCGTCAAAAAGCGAAGTGCCGACTAAATCAGGCCCATACAGCGATAGTTTGTTCACGTTGGGAATGTCCACGTTGTCGAAGAAGGTTATCTTCGTGTCCTCTGGGTTTTTTAAGTGAAACTCACGCAGAGTCTCAGGCGCTATTCGGGCTTCAATAATGCCTCCGACTTTTTCGAATATTGTTTCGCTGAGTTTGTTGGCTATGAAGTTGGCTAAGCGTTTCTTCTCCACCACGGTTAAGAACACAGTGCCCTTCGCTATTGTGAAACTGAACACAGCCTCCACAGTACGCGGGAACGGAACAATCTTGCCGCGATGAAACACGTGCACAGCATAATCGTGCGAATACACGCCTCTTAGCGTATTTTCCTTGGCTAAAAGATTGGTAACCTCGGTGATTAGCGTAAACTTGTAGTCACCTTCTTCGAATTCTTCTTCCGTGCGATATCCATCTAGCTTTGCCGCCACTTCTTCTATGGGCATGGGTTCAACGAACTTGAAGACTTTCCCTGCAGTGACCATGATAAACACCTTCCACAGCGTATTAGAACATATCTGCTTATAGAATTTTACACCTCTCACGATTTGGAGCCTAGTAGCATCATACAATGAACCAATCTAGCAAACGCTGAGCAGAGACACATAGGAATAGAAAATTACAAAATCTATATGTATCCAAGGAAACCTTCTCTATTCTCTCTAATCCTTTACTGGAGGAATTCGCGTCTGACAGACCTAAAAAACAAACTACTCGACAACACCACTGGAAAACGCGTCTTACTTTTGGGCAACGAAGCCATCGCCCGCGGCATACTGGAAACAGGAATAGGTGTCATGACCACATATCCAGGCACACCAGCCTCAGAAATCGCAGATTCAATCGCCCTCGTTGCCAAAGATGCTGACATGTACATGGAATACTCCACCAACGAAATCGTAGCATTAGAAACCGCAGCAGGCGCAGCCATCTGCAAAGTCCGCGCGCTCACCGCCATGAAACACGTAGGCTTGAACGTGGCAGCGGACGCACTAATGGTGTTCGCTTATACTGGCGTCCGTGCAGCCCTAATCATAGTCACCGCTGACGACCCAGGATGCTACAGCAGCCAAAATGAGCAAGACAACCGTTACTACGCCCTGCTCTCCAACCTACCTATGCTAGAGCCCTCAGACGCCCAAGAAGCTAAGGACATGATACATTACGCCGTGGAAATCTCAGAAAAACTCGAACTCCCCTGCTTATTCCGCACGACAACACGCGTAGCCCACACAAGAACACCCGTCGTCTTAGACAAGATACAAAAACCAAACATGAAAGGCGACTACCAAAGAGACCCAAAACGCTTCGTCATGGTTCCAGCCAACGCCCGCATATATCACAAAGTTCTCCTCGACAAAATGGAAAAAGCAAAGAAAATCACCGAAGAATCACTCTTCAACAAAATAACCCGAACAGGCAAAGAAGTGGGCATAATCACCTCAGGCATAGCATATAACTACGCCACAGAAGCAGCCGACCTGCTTAACCTTGACGCAAGCATCCTAAAACTAGGCATGACCCACCCCCTGCCAGAAAACAAAATAGTCAACTTCCTCAAAGCACACAAAACAATCATGATAATAGAAGAACTCGAACCCTACCTAGAAACACAAATCAAAGCCATAGCCAAAGACAAAGTGCCAAACGTGAAGATTTATGGAAAAACAGAAACGTCATGCTTTCCAAACTATGGCGAACTATCCACCCGCCAAGTCATAGAAGGCTTGGCAAAGATACTAAACAAAAAACCATCAATCGCCTTCATAGAGATCGACAAAAAATACAGCCAAGCAAGCAAAATCCTTCTGCCCCGACCACCGATACTCTGCCCCGGATGCCCACACCGAGCCTCCTTCCACGTGATAAGAACCGCTGCAGCCGGCAAAGCCATAACCACCACAGACATAGGCTGCTACGCTTTAGGGTATCAGCCGCCTTTCCAAGTAGGCGAACTCATGTTTTGCATGGGCGCTAGCATCGGAACAGCCTGTGGCATAAGCAAAGTCATGGGACAAGACACAGTGGCGATTGTCGGAGATTCTACATTCTTCCACGCGTCAATACCTGGACTAATCAACGCAGTGTATAACAACCACAAAATCACACTCATAGTCCTAGACAACCTCACAACCGCAATGACTGGACACCAGCCGCATCCAGGAACGGGCAAAACAGGCATGAACACGCAAACTGAGAAGGTGTCAATCGAAGAAGTCGCCAAAGGCTGTGGCGTCAAGTACGTCAAAGTAATCAACCCGTTCAAAGTTAAAGAAGCCACAAGCATCGTAAAGGAAGCGCTAAAAACCGAAGGACCATCCGTAATCATCTTCCGCTCGCCCTGCACCCTACTGACCATATCCGAAAAGCGTCGAAAAGGCTTGCAGGTAACCTCGTGCAGAGTTACAGAAAAATGCACAAACTGCATGGCATGCGTCAAACTGCTGGGTTGCCCCGGTCTTGAAATAGAAGAAAGCAGGGTTGTAATTAATGAAACACTATGCACTGGGTGTACGTTATGCGTTGCCATCTGCCCCTACCAGGCCATTGAAGAAAGCGGAGAGCAATAACAACCTCTCTTAACACAATCTTTGCCACCCCCGAGGAACATGACCTGTAGTGTTCACGTAAATTCTCAGACTTTACTGCAAAAGACTTGAACCAAAACGGTTACCGAAAGAATTATTAAAACGTCCAGTATGATAAGAGCCTTCTCGAGGTCAAAATAATGTCCATAAAACTATCTACAGGCAAAGAAATTCCCATTGAAATGCACAAGACACGTATGGTACAAAAAATCTGGTTAACCCCAGTTGAGGAAAGGCTCAAAGCCATAGAAGAAGCAGGCTACAACACGTTCCTCCTCAAAACCGAAGACATATTTCTCGACATGCTCACCGATAGCGGCGTAAACGCCATGAGCGACAATCAGTTTGCTGCCCTCATGAAAGTTGACGATGCCTACGCGGGCAGCATGACCTTCTACGAATTCGCAAAGGCAGTGGAGGACGTTTTAGGGTACAAGTACGTTATGAACGTTCACCAGGGCAGAGCGGCGGAACACCTCCTGTCAAAGGTTTTCGGCAAGCAAGACGGCGTCATTCCGACAAACTACCATTTCACCACCACAAAAGCACACATCGAACTATCAGGGTCAATATGCCTAGAGATCTATTATGATGAGGCACTAAAGACCGCAAGCACCAACCCCTTCAAGGGTAACATGGACCCACAAAAATTGAAGAACACCATAAAGAAATACGGCAAGGACAAGATTGGCTTTGTCCGCATGGAAGCAACGACCAACCTGATCGGTGGACAACCATTTTCCATGGCAAACCTAAGGGAGATCAGGCGCATCTGCACCGAGAATGGTCTTCTTCTGGTGTTAGATGGTAGCTTGATTTGTGAGAATGCTTACCTGATAAGGCAAAGGGAGAAGGGATATAACACCAAGACTGTCGCGGAGATCGTCAAGGAAATGTGCAGTATTCCAGACGTGTTTTACATGAGCGGAAGAAAGAACACGTGCGTCAGGGGAGGCTGCATCGCAACAAACAACAAAGAACTCTTCGAAAAAATTAGACCATGGTTACCAGTTTATGAGGGTTTTTTCACGTATGGTGGCATGTCCATGAGAGAGGTGGGCGCTATGGCCGTAGGTGTCAGGGAGATGGTGGACCCAGATGTCGCTGGTTGCTCAGTGGAGCAGATAAAATACTTTGTTAACAGGCTTTCTGAAACAGGGATTCCGGTGGTAACGCCTCCAGGCGGGCTTGCCTGTCACTTGGACGCGACGAAATTTCTGCCGCACATTCCGCAGTCTCAGTATCCGGCAGGAGCGTTGACGGCTGCGCTTTACATAACTTCTGGAATAAGGAGCATGGAACGAGGCACGATTTCGATGGACAGGGACAAGAATGGAAAAGAGGTCTTTGCCGATGTGGAATTGTCGAGGCTTGCGCTTCCGCGGAGGGTTTATTCGGTGTCGCAGATTGAGTATGCTATTGACAGGATAAACTGGTTGTACAAGCACAGGAACATGATAAAGGGGTTGAAGTTTGTTTTTGAGCCACCTGTGCTGCGGTTCTTTGATGGGCGGTTAGAAGCGATCGATAATTGGGGAAGACAGCTCTGCGACGCGTTCAAGAAAGAGTTGGGTGATTATTAGCCTTTTTTTTATCCATTTTTGTTTTTTCTTTGGCGGATTGATATATAAAGTTGTTTAATGTGAATTGTCTAAGCAGCCGAAGGAGGCAGAGAAAAGTGACGGAATGCAACGTGATTCTTGCTGGTGTGGGTGGGCAGGGCGTGTTGTTGTTTGCTGAGATTCTGGGCGAAGTTGCTGTGAAGCAAGGTTATAACGTGCGCGTTAGCGAGATTCACGGCATGGCTCAGCGTGGAGGCGCGGTGGTTTCAGACGTACGGATAGGTGAAAAAGCCGTGTCGCCTACGGTTCTTGAAGGAATGGCGGATGTAATCGTGGGCTTGGAACCCGTGGAAGCGCTTCGCAGCATTAGGTTTGCCAATGAAAAGACGCTTGTTCTCGTTAATAGGGCTGTTGTTAAGCCCAGTGGAGTTTCGCAAAATGTGTCGTATCCGTCGTTGGAAAGCATTCTGGAAAAAATGAGGCTGTTTACAAGAAACATTATTGCAATCGACGCTATGGGCATTGCGAAGTCGCTTGGGAACGTGAATGTTTTGAACGTTGTGATGCTTGGTGCTTTGGCTGCTACGGGGAAATTTCCTGTGGAGAGTGAAATCCTACGGAACAGCATTAAGGATTCTGTGAGCGAAAGGTTTGTGGAGATAAACTTGAAAGCCTTCGATGCGGGCTATAACAAAATCCTAAGTGGTTGAGGGTTCTTTGAATGGCGTGTTTAGGACTTGTTTGGTTTTTTCTGTGATTTTTGGTCCGAGTCCGTAAACGTCTTTTGTCCATTTGTCTACGTTGATTAACGCGTTGAGTGGTGTTTGGTAAGTTTTTAGGATGCTGATGGTTTTTTCTCTTCCGATGTTTGGAAGGCTGGCAACGAAGTAAACTTGTGCATCTTGTAGGGTTTCGGTTTTTTTGGCTGGATGCACCGCGGGCATTCTTTTTTCTACGATTTGTTCTTGTTTGGCTGCGGTGTAGAGGAAATCTGCGGTTTCTTTGTGGCTGGTTGTGTGTATCATGGCTATTCCGTTCTTTGCAAGTGCGAACATGGCGCCCCAGATGGCTGCGGGGTTTATGTGGCTGAATTTGTAGATTATGGGTAAGTATCCTTCTAAGAGTATCATGGGGTTTGCGTACGTGTCTTTCATGGTGAAGAGTTGTTCGAACAGGTATCTGCGTGTGAGCGTGTACACGAAGTCATGCACGGTTTTGCGCTCGATGGCGCATGTGTCGCTGATTATGTAATCGCCTTTTTGGAGCATCTGTGTTTTCACGTTTGCGCCTAGTTCGATTAATCCTTTGGCTATTTTTGGTGAGGCTGTTGCTTCTCTCGTGTCGATGATGATTGTAGGCTGTTCCGCTTTGGGCGGTGGTTCTTTTAAGTAGGGCATTAGCGTTTCTGTGCCTGACATGAGGGTTTTCCTCTATGCCTTATTCTAGTGTGAGAATGCTTGTTTAGGTGTTTTGGTGGCTATTTCTCTCTGCGTGCGTATCTGCTCTGCGCTCCCCCTACACCTCTTCACTATATGATACTATTAGGATCCAAATATGACCCAAATATGAACAGAGAACCCATGGTTCACTTTGTCCGCTTTCGGAAAGATGAAAAGACTAAAGATGTGTTACAAAAATCGTTAACGCTCCTAGTAGCCTAGAAGCCCACAAAAAACTCTCCCGCCAGTTTGAATCTGGGCTTGACCAGACAGAATAATCTCCCCCTCTATATTGAGTGAGAGAGGATAGTGGATGTTTGGCGATTGCCCCTCCAAAATTACTCAAATTTTATGTGGTTCGACCGTTTTACTTTCTTTTGGGGAGACTTGATTAAGTGCGTTGCCCTATTTGTGAAGAGGAAGTGTCTTCATTCGACACCCAGCACATGAAAATGAAGCATCCCGAGTATTATCTGGAGTCTAAAAGATGGCGAAACGCCGCATACGTACCTCTATTTCCAATATTCATCTCTGTTATGCTCTACATAATCTATTTTTTTGACAAACCTCTAACCCTTCTTTCGGGTGCGGTTATTGCAATCATGATTGTCTCTTTTGCAACTGAGTTTTATGTTCAGTACAGGGTGATACGTTTAATCGGGAAATACAGAGGACGGTCTGTTAGCCTTAAAGAAATATTTAGATAGAACATTTTCAAGGTAGTCTTGCTGATATTTGGGTCTTTGTAACACAAAAAAAAGTAAAAA
>Ga0335070_10011952_pt1 | contig 10141 bp, 9 predicted proteins | sample Lox_Sample_13_FD_206722 | JGI IMG/M metagenome (GOLD analysis project Ga0335070, IMG submission 206722) | Soil microbial communities from Loxahatchee National Wildlife Refuge, Florida, United States - Lox_Sample_1.3 | ecosystem: Environmental > Terrestrial > Soil > Wetlands | place: USA: Florida... | reverse complement strand
GGAGGTAGTGGCCGCGTACGGCCACATCGACATTCTCGTGAACAACGCCGGGATCTGGCCGACGGAGGACCTCCTGGACATGCCGGACCGGAACTGGGAGAAGGTGATCGACATCAACCTCAACGGTATCTTCGCGACCTGTAGAGCCGCCGCACGCCACATGCGCCCGCGCCGGCAGGGTCGGATCATCGTGACGACCTCTCTTGCGGCGCTCGTGCAGGAAGGTGTGATCGGCAGCGCTTACATGGCGGCCAAGGCGGGCGCAGCGCATTTCATGCGCAACCTCGCGCTGGAGCTCGCGGCCTACAACATCTGCGTCAACGCGATCGCACCGGGCTTCTTCATCACCAATATCGGCGGCGGCCACGCGCACAATCCGAAGACGCAGGAAGCTGTTGCCAGGCGCGTGCCGATGCACCGCGTGGGCTGGCCGAAGGACATGGCGGGCCTCGCGATCTTCCTGGCCTCGCCCGCGTGCGACTACATCACGGGGCAGCAGATCGTCATCGACGGCGGCTGGGGCCTCGGAACTGCGGACTGAGCAACGCTCACGACAGGCCTATGATCCGCCCGTTTTCGTCGACATGGATCGACTCGGCCGACGGCTGCTTCGGCAGCCCGGGCATCGTCATGATGTCGCCGCAGATGGCCACGATGAATTCCGCGCCGGCGTTGAGGCGGACTTCGCGTACGGGCAATTCATGGCCCGTCGGCGCACCGTATAGGCTCGCATCGGCGGAGTTCGAATACTGCGTTTTGGCGATGCAGACGGGAAAATTCCCGAAGCCCAGCTTTTCGAACTCGGCGAGCCGCGAGCTTGCCTGCTGCGACGGCACGACTTTGCCGGCGTGATAGATCTGGAAGGCGATGGTCTCGATCTTCTGCAAGAGGCCCATCGAGTCGGGATAGAGCGTGTGGAAATTCGCGGTGCCGGCGTCGATGGCCGAAATGACGGCGTCCGCAAGCGCTTCCGCGCCTTTGCCGCCCTCCGCCCAATGCCGGCAGACAATGGCCTGCACGCCGAGCCTTGCGCAGCCGGAGATGACGGCTTCGAGCTCCGCTTTGGTATCTGCCGTAAAGTGATTGATGGCGACCACCGCCGGCACGCCGAACTTCCGCAGGTTTTCGATGTGCCGTTCGAGATTGGCCATGCCTTTCGCGACCGCCGCGACGTTCTCGGCGCCAAGCTCGGCGCGCGCCACGCCACCGTGGAATTTCAGCGCCCGCACGGTTGCCACCACGACGGCGAGGTCGGGCGAAAGGCCCGCCTTCCGGCATTTTATGTCGAAGAATTTTTCCGCGCCGAGATCGGCGCCGAAGCCCGCTTCGGTCACGACATAGTCGGCGAGCTTCAGTCCCAGCTTGGTCGCGAGGACGGAATTGCAGCCATGCGCGATATTGGCGAACGGACCGCCATGCACGAGCACGGGATTGTTTTCGAGCGTCTGGACGAGGTTGGGTTTGATCGCGTCCTTGAGCACCGCCGCCATGGCGCCGTGCGCCTTCAGGTCGCGGACGCGCACCGGTTTGCGGTCGCGCGTGGAGGCGACGATGATGTTGGAGAGCCGCCGTTCGAGATCGGCGAGCGAGGTTGAGAGGCAAAGAACCGCCATGACCTCGGACGCCACCGTGATGTCGAACCCGTCCTCGCGCGGAAAGCCGTTGGCAATGCCCCCCAGCGAAGAGACGATCGAGCGCAGGGCGCGGTCGTTCATGTCGAGACAGCGCCGCCAGGTGATGCGCCTTTGATCGATGGCGAGCGCGTTGCCCCAATAGATGTGATTGTCGATCATCGCCGCCAGCAGATTGTTGGCGACGCCGATGGCGTGGAAATCCCCCGTGAAATGCAGGTTCAGCTCATCCATCGGCACGACCTGCGCATAGCCGCCGCCGGCCGCGCCGCCCTTCATGCCGAAACACGGCCCCAGACTCGGCTCGCGCAGGCAGATCGCCGTCTTCTTTCCCCGTCTGTTGAGCGCGTCACCGAGACCGACCGTCGTGGTGGTCTTGCCTTCGCCGGCGGGCGTCGGATTGATCGCGGTGACGAGGATGAGCTTGCCGGTCTTCTCGCGCGCGAAAGCCTGTTCGACGAAATCCATCGAGACCTTCGCCTTGTGATGGCCGAAAGGTTCCAGGCTGGCCGCCGGAATGCCGAGCTTTTCGCCGATGTCGCGGACGGGAAGCAGCTTCGCCTCCTGCGCGATCTCCCAGTCCGTTTTGACGCCGGACTTCGCCGCAACGTCGTTCATGATGGCTCCTTTCGGGTTACGCGCCGCCGGCCTGATGGATTGCGCGTTCTCCTGACTCGGTCAGGATCGTGTCCATCGGGATGTCGTGCGGCTGAGGGAAGATTGTCTCGAGGCGCGAAGATTCGAAGCCCACGGCGATCGTGCGGGGCCGCGGCGTCAGCGACGCCAAGGTTCGATCATAATAGCCCGCCCCATAGCCGAGGCGATAACCGGCATCGTCGAATCCGAGCAGCGGGACGACGAGCAGGTCCGGCGTGACGGCGGCGCCTTCCGCCGGATGCAGGATCTCCCAGGGTCCTTTTTCCATCTTCGTCTGCTCGGTCCACGGACGGAACGCGAGGGGCTGTTCACGTGCCGTCACGACAGGCAATGCGACGCGAACGCCCGCACGGAGCATCGCGCGCATGAAAGGCAGGCAATCGGGCTCTCGCCGGAACGGCCAATAGCAGCCGACTGTGCCGGCGCGCGGCGCGCGTGCGAGGAGCATCTGCATGACGGCGTCGGACGCGGCGCGGAAGTCCCCGAGCGGCATCGCCAGGCGAGCCTCGAGAAGTCGCGCGCGCTCCGCCTTGCGCCACGCGGCAATATCGGCGGGCTGGTTTTCTTTCCGGCCGTGCAAATTCGCGTTCGACATAAGACAGAGAGTGCCCAAATGTGCGCGCGAGGAAAAGCGCCATGATGCCCGGACCGCCGTGTGGTGTTCACATGACGGAGATCGGGACAGGCGCCACGCCCATGCGCCGCACGGGCGATTTCATTGCGCGACGAGTGGCCCATGCGCAGTGGGAGGGCGCGCGTCTTGCTGTGAAAGAACGAAACCCGTTCCGCATACGAATTTGCGGCCGTTTCGCAGCGCAATTGCGATGCCGCAACGCGTTTCCGAATTCCGCGGCGGCGGGAAGTGTGATAGTTCGAAGGCCGATCGCGCGGCGATATTGCGCGACCGAAATCGTCCGTATACGGCAAGCGGGGCCTGCGCATGAAAATCTACGAAGTCGTCAAAGGCGCGCGCAATCTTGATGGTCTGCGCCTCGCAGAGCGTCCGGATCCCAAGCCCGGCCGCAGACAGGTTCTCGTGCGCGTGCGCGCGGTGTCGCTGAATTATCGCGACCTTGCCGTTGTCCAGGGTGTCTATCCCGGTCCGCCGATGAGCGGGAACGTGATTCCGCTCTCCGATGGCGCCGGCGAAGTGATCGGCGTCGGCGAGGAGGTCACGCGCTTCAGGCCCGGTGATCGTGTCGTCGGCACCTTCTTCCAGGTCTGGATCGACGGCCGGCCGCCGCCGGGCACGGTGGCGCTCGGTGCTTCGCCCGTGGACGGCATGCTCGCGGAGCAGGTCGCGCTGCACGAAGACGGTCTCGTCGCGATTCCGGAAGGTCTGAGCTTCGAGGAGGCGGCAACGCTTCCCTGCGCGGGCGTGACCGCATGGCATGGATTGATGGTGGCCGGCAAGTCGATCACGCCCGGCCAAAGCGTGCTGGTGCTCGGCACCGGTGGCGTGTCCATGTTCGCGCTGCAGTTCGGCCGCGCGGCCGGCGCGCGCGTCATCGTCACCTCGTCGCACGACGAGAAGCTGGAGCGGGCTCGCGCGCTCGGCGCCTCGGCCACCGTCAACTACAAACGAATCCCGGAATGGGGAAAGGCCGTGCAGGAGCTGACGGGCGGCGCGGGCGTCGACTGCGTGATCGAAGTCGGCGGCACCGGCACGCTGGCCAATTCATTTCAGGCGGTCGGATTCGGCGGCAAGGTTTCGCTGATCGGCGTGCTTTCGGGATTCCAGGGAGACACCAGCCCTCATTCGCTGATGTTCAAGAATGCGAGCCTGCACGGAATTTTCGTCGGCAACCGGCGCATGTTCGAGGACATGCTCGCCGCGATGCGGGTCAACGCCATCAAACCCGTCATCGACCGGACGTTTGCCTTCAAAGAGGTGGCCGAGGCCTACCGCTACCAGATGGAAGGCCGCCATTTCGGCAAGGTCGTCATCCGGTTCTGACGGGTCAGGCGGCGAGGCGCTCTTTCAGGAATGCGTCGATCCGCGCATTGGCTTCCCGCGCGAGCGCGTACGGGAACATGTTGAACCCGTGGACACCGCCCGGATAGACGGCGAGTTCCGCGTCATTTCCGGCCGCGATCCAGCGCACATAAAGCATCAGGGAATCGTCCAGGAACGCATCGAGCGTGCCGACGGTGAACAGCGCCGGCGGCATGTCGCGCACATTGGCGTAGAGCGCGGACATATCCGGATCGCGGCGCACGGAAGGATCGGGCGCGTAAAGGCTCGTGCAATGCTGGATGTCCTTCAACGCCAGAAAGAAGCTGTTCTCCCCGATCCATTTCTGGCTCGGCGTGGTCGTGGTGTCGAAATTGCCATAGCTGAGATTGGCGGCCTTGAAACCGGTGAAGCCGTGCCTGTCTCTGAGACGCACCAGCGTGGGCACGGCCAGCGTCGCGCCCGCCGATTCTCCGCCGATCGAAAGCCAGTCGCTGCCGAACTCGGCCTTCGCATTTTTTGCGAGCCACAAAGCCGCGGTTTCGCAATCATCCCATCCGGCGGGATAGGGATGCTCGGGCGCCAGGCGATATTCGACGCTTGCGCAGGCGAGTCCCGTCGCCTCCACGATGCGTTCCAGCATCGGGTCCTGCGCACTCGCCGAACCCATGATCAGTCCGCCGCCATGGATGTGCAGATAGACCCCTTTGGGATTGTCCGGCGCGACCACATGCAGCGCGACCGGCTCGCGGCCCTTGATCTCGGCGTGGAGTGTCCTGGCGCGCGGCGAGGGCGGCGAGACGAACATCGTGCGCTGCTCGCGAGGTTGCTCCCACGGCTTGGGCCGGCCGCGCGTCTGTTCCTCGAGCTGGACGTTGAACGCGCGGGTCTCGGCGGAGATCGCTTCCGGCTTGAAGAGAGCGGGATCGAGCGAGTTTCGCGCCATGGCCGCCTCAGGCCGCTTCGCGCAGCGGTTCGCCGATCGTCACCGGCGAAGCGGGCGCCCAACTCTTCAGTTCCGGCATGCAGGTCCTGGAGAAGTAGGTCATGTTCCGCACGACCTCTTCGTGCGGCATGCCGCCGGTATAGAGGTGCGGGAACAGTCCTTGCGGCTTGCGTTTCGCGATCACGTCCTCGAAACCCTTCAGCACCTGCTCGGGCCGGCCCCAGATCGACTGCTGCACGACACCGTCGACCGCCTTCTCGACATCTTCCGGCGCGATGCGCAGCGCCTTGTAGGCTTCGTAGCCTTTCACGCTGCCATGGTGCTCCGAGCTCATCTCGTAATGCTTGATGGCGGAGCGGAAGGTGTTGGCGGCGTAGGTGCGCGCGAGCTCGTAGGCGCGATCGCTCGATTCATCCACGAAGACGAGATTGGAGACGAAAGGTCCCGGCGGCGGTTCATGCGGCCGGAATTCGAGCCAGGCCTTCAGCCACGGATCGTCGGGAGTGTCCGCTGTCGTCGGCACGTGACCAGCATTGATCTGCCCGCCGCCGAAAGGCGGACGCTGTCCGGATGTCGTCATCGGCTGATTGAGGAAGAGGCGCGGCAGACCCATCTTCGCCGTCGAGCGCAGCGAGTCCGGCGTGCCGCCGGCAACGAAAGCGCGGCCCTTCAGCGACCGCAAAGGCCGTGGACGGATTTCGCGCCGCGGCTGCTTGAAGATCTCACCGCCTTCGATGAAGCCCGTTTCCATCGCGGCCATCACCATCGACACGACTTCGTCGAACAGCTCGCGCGCCTTCGACTGATCGATGCGCAGGCCTTCATATTCGAGACGCGCGAGACCGCGGCCGAAGCCGATGATGGCGCGGCAATCCGAAAGATGATCGAGCCACGAAATCTGCTCGGCCAAGCGCACAGGATCGTGCCACGGCGCCACGATGACCGCCGTTCCGAGGCGTATCGTCTTCGTGCGCGCGGCGAGCCATGCCAGCGTCATCAGCGGTGCGGGGCTGATCGAATAATCATCGAAGTGATGCTCCGTCATCCAGATCGAATCGAAGCCGAGTTCGTCGGCCAGCAGGAGCTGCTTCAGCTCTTCCTGCATGAAGCGCGCGTCCGGCACATGCGCGTAATTCGCAAAGACGGTGCAGAGTCCAACGTGCATTGATGCCTCCTGATCGGTCCGCTGCATCGAGAGCGCATGTTTTGCATGCAGGCAGCGCACTTTCTGCCAATCGAATCCTGTCGATCGCGTTCACTCGACGTGCGATCGACAGGAATCTGTGCCATACGTTCTGAGTGGTCAAGAACATCGCATGCGCGTGTGCCGAGGTAGTGATGGAATCGTTTCCTTCTATGCATGGGCTGGCGAAAGATCGCGATCTCGTTGCGGATTTTCTGGCCTTCCGCGCACGTGCAAATGCCGAGCGTGTGGCGTGCATTGATCTGCCAGCGAACCGTCAATTGACTTATCGCGAACTCGCCGATGCAGCCGACAGATGCGCGGGCTGGCTCGCGTCGCTGCTGCTGCCTGGCGCGCGCGTCGCCATGCTCATGCGCAACAGCGTGGACATTCTCATCGTGCATTTTGCCTGCGCGCGCGCGGGCATGATTTTCGTGCCGTTGAACTGGCGGCTTTCGGGTCTCGAGATCGGCGGGCTTCTGGAAGACGCGACACCGGACCTTTTCATCTACCACACCGAGTTCGCAGAGCAGGCGGCAAGCGCGCTCGAAAAGCGGTCCGTGCAGCACGTCGTAAGTATGGCGCCGGGCAATGACCCGCTGGCGGCGACTGTCGCCAAAGCCACGCCGCTCGGCCCTCGCGAATCCGATCCCGATGCACCGATGACGCTTCTTTATACGTCCGGCACGACGGGCAGACCGAAGGGCGTCATCATCACCGGCCGCAACGCGTGGAGCACGGCGTTCAATTTCACCATGTCGAACGCGGTCGCGCCCGGCGACGCGATGCTGTGCGACATGCCGCTGTTCCACGTTTCAGGGCTTTTCGGCGTCGCATGGGCGGCCATCTTCGCAGGCGCTTCCGTGCTTATCTCGGACCGCTTCGTATCGGCGACGGCGCTGCGCCTGATGTCGGATCGCAAGCTCGGCATCACGCATTATTTCGCGGTCCCGCAGATGGCGAGCACGATGCTGCAGGATCCGTCCTGGTCCGAGAGCGATCTGAGCCGTCTGAAGGCGCTCGTTATCGGCGGCGCACCGCTCGCGCCGATCGTCGTGGAGCAGCTCCTGAACTCCGGCGTCACGCCGCTCGAAGGCTACGGCTCCAGCGAAGCCGGCACGGTGTTCGGCATGCCGATCGATCGCGATGCGATTCGACGCAAGCCGGAAAGCTGCGGCGTCGCCGCGATGCGGATCGACGTGCGTCTTGTGGACTCCGAACGCCATGACGTCGCCGACGGCGAAGTCGGCGAAATCTGGCTCAAAGGCCCCAGTGTCACGCCGGGCTACTGGCAGCAGCCGGAAGCCACCGCAAAGGCTTTCCACAACGGCTGGTTCAAGACCGGGGATGCTGCCATGCGCGACGCGGAAGGCTTCTACCGGATAGTGGATCGGTGGAAGGACATGTACATCACGGGCGGCGAGAACGTGTATCCGGCGGAAGTCGAAAGCGTGCTGGCCACGCATCCTTCCGTCGCGGAGGCCGCGGTGATTGGCGTGGTCGATGCGCGCTGGGGCGAGGCGGGCTGCGCCTATATCGTCCCGCGCGGTCCGATTGATGAAGCCGAGATCGTCTCATACTGCCGCGCGCGGCTCGCGCATTATAAAGTGCCGCGGTATGTCCGCGTAGCCGAGACTCTGCCGCGCACCGGATCGGGCAAGGTCAGGAAAGACGAGCTCCGTCACGCTTTCCGCGAAGACTAGCGACGCAGCCTCTCGATGACTCTTGGAATCGCCGAGTCGTTCAGCGGCGCCATGATATGAGCGCCGGCGAGCCCTGGAATCTCGCGCATCTGCTTCAGCACCTCGACGCAGATCGCTTCGCCTTCGGCCTTGGGATCGCTCGCGCGGTCCAGCCGCTCGATGATCCAGTCGGGAATGATCGATCCCTTGAGCGTATTGACAATCCAGCGCGCCGAACGCGCCGAAGCCAGCGGCGCGATGCCGACGAGGAGATGGAAGTTATCGCGGATGCCATGCTCGGAAAGGCGCGCGAGATAGCGCCGCAGGATGTCCGCGTCCATGCAGAACTGCGTCTGCGCGAACTGCGCGCCGGCGTCGATCTTCTTGCGCAGCGAATTTGGTTGCCAGCCGGGCGGCGGATCGATCGGCGCGTCGGCGACGCCGATGAGGAAATTCGCTGAACCACCGACCGCGCGGCCGTAAGGCAGCTGATGCCTGTCGCGAATGGCCGCGGCCGTCGCCACGATTCCGCTAGAATCGAGATCGAAGACCGGTTTCGCATCGGGCTGATCGCCGGCCTTCGGATCATCGCCCGTCAGCGCCAGGATGTTCTCGATGCCGAGCGCCGCCGCGCCGATGATCTGGCTTTGCAAGGCGATGCGATTGCGATCGCGGCCCGTCAGCTGAAGGATCGGCTCGATGCCGCTTTGCAGCAGAAGATGGGCGGCGACGGTCGATTCCAGATGGGCACGCGCGCCGGCCCCGTCCGTCACGTTCACGGCATCCGCCAGTCCTTTCAACGGCGCCGCCCGCGCAAGCAGCTCCTTCGGGTCGCAGGACAGGGGCGGCGTCACTTCCGCGGTGATCGCGAAATCCCGCGAATCCAGCTTTTGCCGTAACGACATGGAGGTCCTCTTTGCGTGTCCTAGAGAGAAAGGCCGAGATAGCTTTGCGCGAATTCCATTTGAGCTGACTTTGAACGGCGCAACCAGTCGAATTCCGCCTCCTGCAGACGCTCCGCGAAATTCTCCGCCTCCGGAAATTTGTGCGTCAGACGCGTCAGCCACCACGAAAAACGCTGCGCGTTCCAGGCCCGGCGCAAGGCCGCGTCAGAGTAAGCGTCGAGCGCGCCCGTATCTCCTTTTTCGTAAAACGCGGCGAAAGCGGCCGCCAGAAGTTCTGCATCGGCGACCGCGAGGTTCAGTCCCTTGGCGCCCGTCGGCGGAACGATGTGGCCTGCATCTCCGGCGAGGAAAAGCCGGCCGTGCCTCATCGGTTCGACGACATGGCTTCGGAGCGGCGCCAGGCTTTTTTCGAGCGAGGCCGCAGGTGCCGGACTCACGGCCGGCCCCAATCGCCGCGCGATCTCGTCCCAGATCTTGTCATCCGGCCAGTCTTCCACGCGCGCGCCGAGGGGCACCTGGATGTAGTAGCGGCTTCGCGTGCGCGAGCGCATGCTGGCCAGCGCAAAGCCGCGGGCGTGGCGGGCATATATGAGTTCGGAATGGCAGGGCGGACAGTCGGCAAGAATCCCGAGCCAGGCGAACGGCCAGCTGTGTTCAATGATGCGGCCGCCTGACCGCGCTACGAACGCGGCGCTGACCGTCGCAACCGGCCAGAAAATCGCAATCGATCCGGCAAGCCTCGCCGTGGCGGGTGAAAGTCAGCGCCGGCTTTATTTCAGCATCATGAAGTGCGACGCCCTCGGCTTCGAACAGGATCGGGACGCGCGAGTGCGCGACGAGACCGTGCACTATTTCGGTCTGTCCATAAACGATGAGGCCCCGGCCCGCGAGCGCCCCAAGGTCGATGCGGAATATCTCGCCGTCGACAGCAAGATTGACGCCGTCATGGACGAGACCATCGCGCCTTATGACGTCGCCGAGACCGCACGCCTCCAGAATATCGGCGCTATGAGGTTCGAGCACGCCTGCTCGCACGCGGGCTTCCACATGCGAACGGCTGTGACGTTCGATTATGACCGACTCGATGCCGCGGGCACGAAGGAGCTGCGACAGCGCAAGGCCGGCTGGCCCTGCGCCGACAATTCCGACCTGCGTGCGCAATCTCATGCCCGACGAAGCTAGT
>Ga0335070_10011951_pt1 | contig 10141 bp, 10 predicted proteins | sample Lox_Sample_13_FD_206722 | JGI IMG/M metagenome (GOLD analysis project Ga0335070, IMG submission 206722) | Soil microbial communities from Loxahatchee National Wildlife Refuge, Florida, United States - Lox_Sample_1.3 | ecosystem: Environmental > Terrestrial > Soil > Wetlands | place: USA... | reverse complement strand
CGTACGATGACCGCCTGCAGACCATCCGGGCCGTGCGCGAGGCCGGCATCGAGGTCTGTTGCGGCGGCATCCTCGGGCTCGGCGAAAGCGTGGCCGACCGCGTGGGCCTGCTGCAGACCTTGGCGGCGATGACGCCGCATCCGGAAAGCGTGCCGATCAACGCGCTGGCCGCGATCGAGGGCACGCCGCTCCAGGGCCAGCCGCCGGTCGATGCGCTCGACATGGTCCGCATGTGCGCGACCGCCCGTATCGTCATGCCGAAAGCGCGCGTGCGACTCTCGGCCGGCCGGCGCAAGCTCAGCCGCGAAGCCCAGGTGCTGTGCTTTCTCGCCGGCGCCAACTCGATCTTCTGCGGCGAAAAGCTGCTGACCACGGCCAACAGCGAATGCGAGGCCGACACGGCGCTGTTCCAGGCGCTGGGTCTGCGCTTAGGCGCTCCCGGGACCGACGCTTAAAGGCTGAATTCCGTCAGGCCGCCGAGGCGGCCTGATCGCCTTCTTCGTGCTCGTGCAGCCAGCGGTCGGTCGTGGCGTCGACCTCGACCAGCCGCACCGGATAGCCCCACAGGCTGGCGAGATAGCGCAGCACGCGCTTGGTGTCGGCCTTGTCGAGTGTCACGCCGTTGCGCACGCGATGCTGCAGGATGAGGCGGCGGTCGCCGGAGAGGTCGACATCGACCACCTGGATATCGGGCTCAAGCTCGGCGACGTCGTAGCTGCGCGCCAGCGCGCGGCGGACTTCGCGATAGCCCGTCTCGTCATGGATGTCGGTGACCTCCATATCGGGCGCTTCCGCGTCGTTGCGCACGGTGAACAGCTTCATTTTTCGGATGAGCGTCGGGCTCAGGCACTGCAGGATGAAGCTCTCGTCGCGATAGTTTGCCCAGGCGTGGCGGAGCGTGCCGTACGGATCGCCGTTGCCGGCCATCTCAGGGAACCAGGCCCGGTCTTCGTCCGTCGGCTCCGTGGTGATGCGGACGATGTCCTGCATCATGCCGAAGCCGAGCGCATAAGGGTTGAGCCCGCTGTATTCGCGATCGTTGAAGTTCGGCTGGCGGACGACCGAGGTATGGGAATCGAGGATCTCCAGCATCGCGCCTTCGGGCAGCCGGCCCGTGTCGTACAGCCGGTTGACGATGTGATAGTGCACGAACGTGGCGCAGCCTTCGTTCATCACCTTGGTCTGGCGCTGTGGGTAGAAGTACTGCGCGATATGGCGGACGATGCGCAGCAGCTCGCGCTGCCAGGGCTGCAGCTTCGGCGCGGTCTTCTCGAGGAAATAGAGAAGATTCTCCTCGGGCAGGCGCAGCCGCTTCTTGCGCTCGGCGACCTCGTCCGGCCGTACCGCCGACCCGGCCGTCCCCGGCACGGTACGCCAGAGGTCGTTGTACATCTGCTCCTGGTACTGGGCGCGTTCGCGCTCGCGCGCCTCCTCCCGGCTCAGGTCGAGGTTCCGCTTCTTGGGATAGCGGTTCACGCCGTGGTTCATCAGCGCGTGCGCCGCGTCCAGCACCTTCTCGACCGCGGCGAAGCCGTGCTTCTCCTCGCACTTGGCGATGTAGTTCTTGGCGAACTCGAGATAGTTGAGGATGCTGGCGGCATCGGTCCACTGCTGGAAGAGATGGTTGTTCTTGAAGAAATGATTGTGACCGAAGGCCGCGTGCGCCATCACCAGGGTCTGCAGCGCCATGGAGTTCTCCTCCATGACATAGCTGATGCAGGGGCTCGAATTGATGACGATCTCGTAAGCGAGGCCGCGCAACCCTTTGCGATACAGAATCTCGTCGCGGGCGAAATGCTTGCCGAACGACCAGTGCTTGTACATCAGGGGCATGCCCACCGAGGAGTAGGCGTCCAGCATCTGCTCAGCGGTGATCACCTCGATCTGGTTCGGGTAAATGTCGAGGCCGAGCTCGCCGAACGCGACCTTCTCGATCGCGTTGTAGGCCTGGCGAAGCTTGTCGTAGTCCCAGTCGGAGCCGGTGAAAAGCGGAGCTTCCATGGTCTCAAGTCTGTTCATGATGTCTCCGCTCAGCTCGCTACCCGCTGCTCGCGGGCAAAGAGGTCGTGGAATACAGGGAAGATCTCGTTGCGCCGTCGCACCTTGCGCATGGCAAGGACGCTCCCGGGCTTGCGCAACGTCTTGTAGGTGGACCACAGCTCGGTATCGCGGGACGTCCAGTCGCGGTCCTCGGGGCCGACCTCGACATAGGCGAAGTGCTGGCAGAGCGGCAGGATCTCCTTCTCCAGGAGCTCGGCCGCGCGCGCGTTGTCGCCGCTCGAGTTGTCGCCGTCCGAGGCCTGCGCGGCGTAGATATTCCATTCGCTGGAGCTGTAGCGCTCGCGCGCGATCTTTTTCATCTCGGCAAGCGCCGTGGACACGACCGTGCCGCCGGTATCGGTCGAGTAGAAGAACGTCTGCTCGTCGACTTCCGACGCCTCATGGGTATGACGGATGAAGACGATGTCGACATGCCGGTAGCGGCGGGTCAGGAACACGTAGAGCAGCATGAAGAAGCGCTTGGCGAGGTCCTTCATGTGCTCGTTCATCGAGCCGGACACGTCCATCAGGCAGAACATCACCGCCTTGGTGATCGGCTTCGGCACCGGCTCGAAGCGGTGATAGCGCACGTCGATCGGATCGATGAACGGGATGCCCCGGCGCTTGCGCCCGAGCTTCTCGAGCTCGGCCTCGAGCTCAGCCCGGCGCTTCTGGTCCGCGGGCGAATCGCCGAGCTTCTCGATCTCGTCCTCGAGCGCCTGGACCTGGCGCAGGCTCGGCCGCTGCAAGGCGATACGGCGGGACAGCGAGTTCCGCATCGTGCGCACGAGGCTGAGGCTCGCCGGCGTGCCGGTCACGGAGAAGCCGGCACGCGCATAAGCCGGCGATTCGAGCTTTTGCACCTTCTTCTTGATGAGGTCGGGGAGCTCCAGATCCTCGAGGAAGATGTCGAGGAACTCCTCCTTGGTGAGCATGAAGCGGAAGTCGTCCTCGCCCTCGCCATCGGGGCTGCCTTCCGAGCCGCCGCCACCGCCGCCGCTTTCCGGCCGCGGGATGCGGTCGCCGCGCAGGTATTCCTTGTTGCCGGGGAGCACGTAGTCGCGTACGCCGCCTTCGCGGGCATGGTGGAAGACCGGCTCGCGCAGGTCGTCGGCGGGAATGGAGATCTTCTCGCCATCGGCGACGTCGGCGATGCCGCGGCCGCGCACCACGTCGCGCATCGCATCCTGGATGTGGCGTCGCGCGCGCCGCAGGAAACGTTGCCGGTTGGTGAGGCTCTTACCCTTCGGATTAAGGCGCCGGTCGATGATGTTCACTGAACCCTGCCTTCTTCCGTCCTATGCCCCTGGCCCCATGCCCTTGGGGCCGCTACCCGGCCTGCTTGACGCGCATGTACCACTCGACCAGCCGGCGAACCTGACGCTCGGTGTAGCCGCGGGCGGTCATCCGCGACACGAATTCGGTGTGCTTCTTCTCGGTCTCGGTGTCCTTCTTCGAGCCGAAACTGATCACCGGCAACAGGTCCTCGACCTGGCTGAACATGCGCCGCTCGATCACCTCGCGCAGCTTCTCGTACGACGTCCAGGACGGGTTCTTGCCGTTGTTCTGGGCCCGAGCCCGAAGGGCGAATTTCACCACTTCGTTGCGGAAGTCTTTCGGATTGGCGATTCCGGCCGGCTTCTCGATCTTCGAGAGCTCCTGGTTCAGGAGTTCGCGGTTGAGCAACTGTCCGGTGTCGGGATCCTTGAAGTCCTGGTCTTCGACCCAGGCGTCGGCGTAGTCGACGTAGCGGTCGAAGAGGTTCTGGCCGTAGTCGTGGTACGACTCGAGGTAGGCTTTCTGGATCTCGTTGCCGATGAATTCGGCGTAGCGTGGCGCCAGCTCGCCCTTGATGAACTCGAGGTACTTCTTCTCTGTCTCGTCCGCGAACTGCTCGCGCCGGATGGCCTGTTCCATGATGTACATCAGGTGCACCGGGTCGGCCGCGATCTCATTGGTGTCGTAGTTGAAGGTCTGCGACAGCACCTTGAACGCGAAGCGCGTCGAGATGCCTTCCATGCCCTCGTCGACGCCGGCCGCGTCGCGATACTCCTGCATCGGCTTCGCCTTCGGATCCGTCTCCTTGATGCTCTCGCCGTCGTAGACCCGCATCTTGGAGTAGAGATTGGAGTTCTCGTGCTCCTTGAGGCGCGAGAGCACGGAGAACCGCGCCAGCATCTCGAGCGTCGCCGGCGCGCACGGCGCCTTCACCAGGTCGGAGTTGCGGATCAGCTTGTCGTAGATGCGCTGTTCTTCGGTCACGCGCAGGCAGTACGGGACCTTGATCACGCAGATGCGGTCGATGAAGGCCTCGTTGTTGCGGTTGCTCTTGAAGTTCTGCCACTCGGCTTCGTTCGAGTGCGCCAGCACGATTCCCTGGAAGGGCAGGGCGCCGATGTTCTCGCTGCCGATGTAGTTGCCTTCCTGCGTCGCCGTGATCAACGGATGCAGCATCTTGATCGGCGCCTTGAACATCTCGACGAATTCGAGCAGGCCCTGGCTGCAGCGGTTGAGGCCGCCCGAGTAGCTGTACGCGTCGGGATCGTTCTGGCTGTATATCTCGAGCTTGCGGATATCGACCTTGCCGACCAGGGTCGAGATGTCCTGGTTGTTCTCGTCGCCGGGCTCGGTCTTCGCGACCGCGATCTGCTTCAGCCGCGACGGATAGAGCTTCACGACGCGGAATTTGCTGAGGTCGCCGCCGAACTCGTCGAGGCGCTTCACCGCCCACGGCGACATGAGCCCGGTGAGCCGGCGCGCCGGGATTCCGTACTTCTCATCCAGCATCTGGCCGTGTTGGTCGGCGTTGAACAGGCCGAGCGGGCTTTCGAACACCGGGCTGATCTGGTCGCCGGCTTTCAGCACGTAGATCGGCTCGCGCTCCATGAGCGCCTTGAGACGCTCGGCGAGGGACGACTTGCCGCCGCCGACCGGACCCAGCAGGTAGAGAATCTGTTTGCGCTCCTCGAGGCCCTGCGCGGCATGGCGGAAATAGCCGACGATGCGCTCGATCGTCTCTTCCATGCCGTAGAACTCGGAGAACGCCGGATAGATCTTGATCGTGCGGTTGAGAAAAATTCGCGACAGCCGTGCGTCGCGCGAGGTATCGACCAGTTCGGGCTCTCCGATCGCCGAGATCATCCGCTCTGCCGCGGACGCATACCTCATCGGATCGTTCCGACAGCCCTCCAGATATTCGCGCAGCGACATTTCGGTCGCCTGCCGACCCTCATGGGCCCGCGAATAGTCGCTGAAGATGTCGTTGGAGAGCTGGGTGTTGGGCATAAGGCATCACTCCACGGGCAGCGCGCGCGCCCGTCCATAAGACATGGTGACAGGACTGCGAGAGAGGAAGGACGAATAATCCGAGGACAAATCCGAGGCGCAATCGCGCCCGCGGCCGCTGAAGGCGGCAATCACTTGCTCATTGAGGCCCGACCGCTGCATGGCTGCCTCCGCCAGTGCTGGCCCCCGACTCGACAAGTATCGCGCACTATCGTTAACGCCTTCTTGATCTGAGACAATGACTCCCTTGGACATAGTCCCGAAATCGGCGAAATGTGATCGAGGGGCCACAGGTATCGATCCTCGCTTCCGGACGGTGCAAGAACGACGCCAATCGCGGTTTGTGCTGTAAGCACTCGTCCCCGTGTGGTGCCAAGTCTCCTGGTGCAATACTTCGCACCGGCCTGAGTCTCAACAGAGAACGGGCCATGATGGCGGTTAGTTCCTATCGGCTTATTGCGGCAAGAATGCGGCAGGAGCGAGTTGCGAATGCTCGCAAGTCACGGACAAAGATCATAAACTTGGCGTTCTGTCGGCTGGACGACGGACGGCTAGCAATCTGCGGGGTGACGCAGCAGGGCCGGAGACGGAGACAAAAAAGGGGCGAAGATGGCCACCATTTACGTGGCGCGAAGCCAGAACTTGCAGGGCTGGAGCTCGGACGTCGGTCTCACGGCGCACGTGTATAAAGTCGGTGTCAGCGACGGCGCGGCCGAGTCGGCGATCGAGTCGTTGAACCGGGAGAAATTCTGCGGTGAATCGGACTGGAAACTGGTCAAGGCGCAGGACGCCGCAATCGACGAAGCGACGGCGCTCGAGCGCATCGGTCGCAAAGAGAAACTCGTCGATCCCGCACATTATCCGCGGCTCGGTGGTGCGACGGGAATCGTGAAGGTCAAACTTGCCAATGTTCAGAGTCGCTTAATGGTGCAGCGGATGATGGCCGGCGAGGACGAGAAGGCGATCAAGCCGAAGCCGCCGGACTTCGCCGCACATCTGATCCAGGACGCGCTCGGGTGACGCGCGGCGGACGCCGGCCGCGGCGCGCCAAGCGGGCCCGACCGCCGCGGCCGCCGGGACAGATCGACCTCGTGCGAGTGGCCGGCAGCGCCGCCGTGGCGGCGCTGTTCGCACGCTCGCCCGAGCGCGTCGAGCGTCTGTTTTTCGGCGCCGAGCGCAGCAACGAGGCCGCGGCGTTTTGCCAGCGCCTCAGCCGGTTGCGAAAGCCGTATCGCGAGGTGGGCGCCGACGAACTGGCCCGTGTCGCCGGCACGGCGATGCACGGCGGCATCGTCGCCCTGGCGCGGCCGCGGCCGGTGCTTCCATTCGACCCTTCAGAGGCGAGCGGCTGGATCTCGGCGGCGCCGCTGCTGGTGGTGCTCGACGGCGTCAGCAATCCGCACAATTTGGGCGCGATCGTCCGCACCGCGGCGTTCTTCGGGCTCGACCGCATCGTGATCTCCGACCATCCGTTGCAGGCCGGACCGTCCGACGCCGCACATCGGGTTGCCGAGGGCGGGCTCGAATTCGTGCAGCTGTATCGTGCGACGAACCTGGCGACCGCGCTCAAACGCCTCAAACCGGCCTATCGGGTGATTGGCACGGCACTCGGCCGCGGCCGGACTCTGGCGGGTTTCGCCCCCGACCGTCCGGTCGCCATCGTGCTCGGCAACGAGGAGGCGGGACTCGACAGCGCCGCCATCGCCGCTTGTGACGATGTGGTGACTCTCCCGGGAAGCGGCTGGGTCCAGTCGTTGAACGTGTCGGCGACGGCGGCGATCCTGATCCACAACCTTCAGGCGGCGCTCCGGCGCGACCGCCGATGATCTATGCTGGCCTGAGCCGGTCATTAACCTGAAACAAGGGCCCTTAGGAGGAGACGATGATTCTGGAGATTGCCCAAATAGCCGTAAAGCGCGGGCTTGAGTCCGAGTTCGAAGCCGGCGTGAAGAAGGCGGTTCCGATTTTTCAGCGCGCCAAGGGCTGCAAAGGGCTCGAGCTGCAGCGCGGAATTGAGAATCCGAGCCGCTACCGGCTCTTCGTGCGCTGGGAGACGGTCGAGAACCACACCGTCGATTTCCGTGGCTCGCAAGACTTCCAGGCGTGGCGAGCCTTGGTCGGCCATTGCTTCGACGGCGCACCCGAGGTCGAGCACACGAACCTGACGGTCAAAGGATTCTGATCGTGCCGTGAAGATCGGCGCATTCAAAGCGAGCCTCAGGGCGGCACGGCCGCCACGCGGTTTGTCTCCACCGCTCAGAGCTCTGTGGTGGGCGGCAAAGGACAAATGGGCGACGGCACACGACATCGCGCAGAAGCACGACGATCGTGATGCCGCGTGGGTTCATGCCTACCTCCACCGGGTGGAGGGCGACGCGGCCAACGCCGGCTACTGGTATCGCCGCGCCGCCCGGTCGCCGGCCACCGGCGCCTTGCCGGCCGAGTGGGCGGCGATCGTCCGCGCACTCCTCGAAAGCCCGCGCGCTGGCGGGTGTCTCCGGGGGAAGATGCTTAGATCAATAACATAAAGCGACGGATGGCCCGCCGATGCAGCGTTTTCTCATTCTGTCGGGGCTGCTTCTGCTGGCGCTAGGGCTCGTCTGGCCGCTTTTGGGCCGGCTCGGCCTCGGCCGGCTGCCGGGAGATCTCGTCATCGAGCGCGAGAACTTCCGCATCTATATTCCGATCGCGACCAGCATCCTCGCGAGCATCGTCCTCACGCTGCTGTTATGGCTGTTTCGCCGCTGATCCTGGTCGCGGCACCGGGGACACAGGCGAACCGAAATCACGCGCATGCCGGCGGTTTCCCTTCTAATTGCGCCGATGCGGGGCTAAAACACGCCATAAATTCTACCCGGACACGCGGCGCGAACTGGCCGCGGGCCGAGGGACATCGGATGGTACGACTATCCAGGCGCCAGGCGGTCACAGGGGGCGGTGCGTTGCTCGTCTCTGCGGGCGTCCTGCGGCCTGCGTCCGCCCAACAGGTCCATTTTTTCCGTATCGGCGCCGGCCCGGTCGAATCCGCCAACTTCGCCGTCGGAACCTTGATCGGCAATCTCGTGAGCTCGCCGCCGGGGGCGCGCGAATGCGAGCGTGGCGGCAGCTGCGGCGTACCCGGGCTCATCGTCATCACGCAGACGACGGCAGGTGCCGTGGCGAACGTCGAGGCCATCAAGTCTCGACGGTTCGAATCGGGCCTGTGCCAGGCGGACATCGCGTACTGGGCGTATCACGGCACGGGTCTGTTCAAGCGGCAAGGCGCGGTCCAGAACCTGCGCGCGATCGCCAATCTCTATCCGGAAGCGTTGCACGTGGTGGTCCGCCGGGCCGCCGGCATTCGCGAATTCCGGCAGCTCCGCGGCAAGGTCGTCGCTCTCGGCGAACGCGATTCCGGGACGCTCGTGACCGCCCGCGCCGTACTGCAGACCCTCGGCATCGCCGAACGCGATCTGAAAGTGCAGCTGCTGCCGCCGGCCGAGGCGACTGACGCGATGCGCGACGGCAAGATCGACGCGTTCTTCGAGATGTCGGGAATGCCATCGGCCCTGGTCGCCGACCTCGCCAACAATGTCGATATCGACCTGCTCGCAATCGACGGTCCGGCGGCGCAGCGCCTCGTCGCGGCTTATCCCTTCTTCTCCAAACGCAGGCTGAAGGACGGTCTTTACCGCAATGTCGGCGCGACCGCGACGATCGGTCTCGGCGTCCTGTGGATCGTCGACGCCGATGTCGATGAGAAGGTGGTCTACGCGCTGACGCGGGCGTTATGGCACGCCAACAATCGCAAGGCGCTCGACAGCGCGGCACCGTACGGGCCGCAGATCCGGCTGGACACCGCCGTCGAGGGCGTCGCCTTGCCGTTCCATCCGGGGGCAGCGCTGTACTACTTCGAAGCCGGCCTGATCAAGTAACGGTTCAGTCGCCCGGCGTCTCGTATTTGGGATTCGTCCACGGCTCGGCGTCCGCGGCGCGGCGCCACTCGGCGAGCAGCGGCGACTCCCACATCGCCTCGACATAGGCCTTCGCACCGGCGGGAAGTTCCGGCGACCAGGTGACGAATCGGGTCACGACCGGCGCGTACATCGCGTCGGCCAGGTTGAGGCGGTCGCCGAACAGGAACGGTCCGCCGGCGCCATATCTGGCCCGCGTCTCGCGCCAGATCGTGGCGACCCGCTCGATGTCGGCCAGCGCACCGGGTGTGCGGCCCTTCCCTGGGAAACGGCGGCGGATGTTCATCCACATGGCGCGGCGCAGTTCGACGAACCCGGCATGCATTTCCGACGCGATCGCCCGCGCATGCGCGCGCGCCGCGGTGTCCTTCGGCCACAGCCCGGCGTCCGGGCGCAGCTCCGCCAGGTATTCGCCGATCGCGAGCGATTCCCAGACCAGCCTCTCTCCCCCGCCGGGAGCGACGTGTCGCAGCGCCGGCACCTTTGCCGACGGTGAAATGCTGCGCACCCAGCCGGGCCAATCGGGCGCCGCCATGTTGTGCACGGCTTCCTCGAATGCGATGCCCGCGAGCTTGCACGCCAGCCAGCCACGCAGCGACCACGACGAATAGGTTTTGTTGCCGAGATAGAGCGTGAATTCCGGCATGGCGGAGTTGTAGGCGGGACGGAGCGCCCGGGCAAGCGGCGTTGCCACGCGCCCCGGAGGCTTTTCTCGGCCGTGGATTCAGGCCATTCTCTCTAGGCTTCCATCCCATCGCCTTTGACTGTCGGGTGATCTCTTGCCGCTTCCGTTTCGCGCGCGTTCTCTCGCGTCCACGCTGCCGATCGTCCTGCTCACGAATGCCGACCTCGCCGCCTGGCTC
>Ga0335070_10011950_pt1 | contig 10141 bp, 5 predicted proteins | sample Lox_Sample_13_FD_206722 | JGI IMG/M metagenome (GOLD analysis project Ga0335070, IMG submission 206722) | Soil microbial communities from Loxahatchee National Wildlife Refuge, Florida, United States - Lox_Sample_1.3 | ecosystem: Environmental > Terrestrial > Soil > Wetlands | place: USA: Florida... | reverse complement strand
GTCCGTGTCCTGGCGATCACCGGCGGTGGCGGTCAGACGCAAGCTGCCGTGCCCGCGCGTGAGCAGCGGCATCCACACCGTCTGGCGCTTGAAGGGATGCAGCGTCACGGTCTGCTTTTCGGAATGCGCCCCGCCTTCGAGCGGGCCGGTCGCGTGCAGCGTGATCTCGAGCGTGCGCGTCTGGTCCGAGCGGTTCAGCACGCTGAAGCCGGCGGTGAACTGGTCGCCCTCGGTCAGCTGGTTGGGCATGACGGGCCGCAGCTCGGTGAGCTTGCTGCTCTTGAACTTGTAGTCCCCGAGGCCGAGCCGGTCGGCCGGGGTCGTGGCGATCGCGAACACGCGCCAGCCCGTCAGGTTGTCGGGCAGCTGGAAATCCAGCTTGGCCCGGCCGCGCCCATCAGCCAGCACCGATGGATTCCAGTACGCGAGGTACTTCGTGACCGAGCGCAGGTCGAAGCCCGCGCCGCCGTCGCCACCGGCGTTGGCGCCCTTCTTCTCGAATTTCTGCAGCCCCACCAGGCGCGCGAGCAGGCCGTAGTTCTCCAGGTCGAGCGGATCGAGCCTGTAGAAACCGCGGTACGGATCAAAGTAGGACTGGCCGTCCTGGATCAGGTCGAATACGCCTTCGTCGAGCACCGCGACCGCGAACTCGACCGGCTGCTTGCCTGGCACATCGCGATGCGGCGCGGCCTTCAACTCGAGGCGCACCGTGTCCCGCGGCTTGTAGGTGTCGCGGTCGGTGCGCATCGTGACATCGAGCATCTTGTACGGATCCTGCACGTCGAGCTTCACGTAACCCATGCGGTACGTCGGACGCCCGAGATCGACGCCGTCCTTGTCGAGCGGCGACTGCCCGGGCGCCGGCGCCACGCGCGGCGAGGTCACCAGCACCGACAGGTAGAACCCCGGCAGGAAATCGGGTTCGACCTTGAATTCGAGCACCGGCGTGTTGCCCGTGAGCGGCTGCACCCAGCTCTTGATGACACCGTACCGTTCGATCGTCACCAGCGCCTGAGCGCCGGGGAACGGATTGCGCACCAGCACGCGCGCCGTGTCGCCGACCTGGTAGCTCTTCTTCTCGGGCACCAGGCTCAGCGACATGTCCTCGGGCTCTTCCCACAGCACGACGCCCTTGCCGGTGACCCACGTACACAACTCGGTGCTGTGCGGGCGTCCCTTCGTATCCTGCACCGTGGCGACGATGCTGTAGAGGCCGGGCGTGGTCGGCGTGAAATCGCAGTTCCCCGGCGCATCGGCGGAGACCCCGTTGCATTGGGCCTGCGATGTCCAGCGCCGATCGAACGAGGTCAGGTACGCCGAGCCCGCGCCCTTCACGCGCGCTGCCGTCACGACCTCGTTGCGAATGTCGACATGCACCGCGGTGCCCGGGGCGATCAGTCCCTCCTTGCCGATCACGACGTACTGCACGCTGGCGCTCTTGCCTTCCTCGAAGGTCCAGCGCGTCGAGCGCAGGCCGACGTATCGATCGCGGCCGCGAAAATCCGCATTCGCGCGCGCCGCGACGAACTTGCCGCGTTCGTCACGCACCGCGCCCTCGAGCTCCAGCCGCCCGCTCAGGATCGCGGATTCGGGCATCTGGAATCGCGTCGTCAACCCGCCCTTCTCATCGAGCGTCGCTTCGGACTGATGCACGGTCTCGGCCTCGGGCGTGGGCGAGAAGCCGCAGTCGCCCGATACCTCGGTGGCGCTGAAGTCGAAGCCGGCCGCGGCGTTGGTCTTCGCCTCGATCTCGCCAGGCCACAGGCGCCCCGTGACCCGCGATCCGGCATTCGCGTACGGACCGCCGGCATGCAGCGTGGCCTGCAGGTCCAGTTCAACCGGATCACCCGGCGAGTACAGGTTGCCGTTGAGCGTATCGCGAACCTGGAACGGCGCCGGCGTGAAATCGGCCACCAGCACCCGCATGGGCTGCCAGCTGCCGGCCTGGACGCGGCTCGCGAGCGGCGCGCCGTCCGGCAGCGTCGGGCTCGCCAACTGGAACTGGTACCAGCCGACGGCGGCGCTCGGCGGAATGCGGAACGAGCCGGCGTACGATCCGAATTCCGACAGCGTGATGTCGGCCTGTTCGTAGATGACCTTGCCGGTCGGATCGAGCACCTGCAATCTGTAACCGCGCCGCTCCGCCACCGGCTCGAGGCTGCGATTGTTGACGTTGCGCAGGTAGAGCTTGAAATCCACGTTGTCGCCCAGCCGGTAGACGCCCTGCGCCGTCGTGCCCCAGGCGCGCACATGGTCGTGCCCGCTGGTGGCGGACCAGATCTGTCCGCGCGAGGCGCGGTACGTATCGATGGCGAACGGCTCGTCGAGCGGCAGCAGCGCCAGGTCGCCCGCGGCATCGACCCGCACCATGAGCGTCTTGCCCGGGCTCGGGACGTATCGGTTGCGGGGCCCGATATCGAGCGCATGGAGTCCCGGCAGCAACGCCACGCCGTCGGCGCCGGTCTTCGCTTCGGCGAGCACCTTCGGCGTGTCGCTCAGGCTCGTGTAGTTGTCCTCATAGAGCTGCACGCGCGCGTCGCGTACCAGCTGGCCGTCGGCGAGCCGCGTGACCCACACCAGCGTGTTGTATTGGCCGAGCTTGGCGTGCACCTGGAAGGGCGTCACTTCAGCGAGGAAATCCTGGTCGGGTCGCCCGTTGGGAAGGCCGGGCTCCGTCTCGTCGTATTCCCCGTCATCGGAACCGGCCGCGACCGAACCGGGCTTCGGATGCGGGAACAGGCTCCCGGTTACGACGCCGGACTGGCCGCCCAGCAGTTCGCGGATGTCCGCCGGCACGGCGTAGGCGACGTCCCACACGCGCTGGATGGCCTGGTGGCTCGTCAGGTCATGCGCCGCGCCCTTCGGGGTCAACGTGCCGTAACGAACATCGATGCCGGTCAGGTTCGTGACGTAGTACGGCACCGCAGTCGGCGCGTCCTTCTCGAGCACCGCGACGGGATGCGTCACGGCGAGCCGCGGCACGCGATGCGCCGTGTGGAAGTTCATTTCCCCGGCGCCGGCCAGCGGCCGGTTGAACTCATCGTGCACTTGCGCCAGGCCCTTGATCGAGTACGGCGCGAAGGCGCGCAGGCGTTCAGGCAATGCGACGTCGTAGTACGCGCCGCGCTGGTGCGGTTGATGCAGGCTCGAGTACGGATAGGTATTGGCCCACGGATCGTAATCCGTGCGACCGGCGCGCAGGTCCGGCGTGAGCTGCAGGTGATCGCGGATCTCGGGCGCGATGACCGGCGAGGAGAACTCGAGGGCCACGGTCCGGAATGGATTGCAGCGCCGGCCCGGGGCTGTCGCGCCACCCACCGGCAGCAGCACCTGCTCGTTGCCGACCTGGCAACGCACGCCCAGGAAACGGAATTCGGGGAACGTGTCGACCTGCACGATGGTGCGCGACTCGATGCCGCGCAGCGGACCCTGCGCGCCGCGCAACCCCGGCGATACGGTCAGTGGCACGCTGCTGTCCGCGGCCAGCTCGCTGCGTGGCGAGACCAGCCACACGCGTCGCGCCTCGATCCGGGTTCCGTTCCCGCCAGTCACGTGACTGAGCTGGTCATCGCTCCTGGCCGCTGGCGTGCCGCCCGGGAAGAACACCGCGCCACCTTCGCCGGGCATCGGCAGCACGTAGTACACCTCACGCTCGTACGGATCGGGCGCGGCATGGCTCGCCACGCTGCCGAAGCGGACCAGCGCCTCGACGGAATCCTGGCTCACCGGCTGGTTGAACACCAACCTCACCACCGGCGTGCCGGGACTGGTCCAGTTGCTGAAACTGTATTCGCGCACTGCCGGCCGCTCGGTCGTGAACGACCAGCTGTAGGGCGCCTTCAATGTCGTGCCATCGTCCGCACGCAGGCCCTGCGCGACCGTGACGCGGTAGCGAGTGGCCGGCGTCAGCGCCGCATTGGCATCCAGTTCACAGGCGAGCGAGCGCGGATCGAGCCAATGCCAATGGCACTGCGCCGCCGGGGCGATCTTCACGGGCGCCTTGTCGGGCGCGACGCTCATGTCGCCGATCGGCACCATGACCCGATCGAAGCTGATCACGATCTGCCGCACCGGCGACGGCACCTGGTCGCCCTCGGGCACGACCCGCAGCACGGTCACATCCGCATGCTCGGGTTTCTGCGCCGAATCGAAGGCGGCCCGGGCCGCGGACGCCGACGCGAGCGTGCATATGCCGACGGCGGTCGCGCAGAACAATCGCAGGCGCCTGCAACTCATGAATCGGTCTCCCTTGCACGTCATCGATGGTCGGCTGGGATTCTGGCACGGCGGCATGCCGACGATTGTGGAACGTGCGTGAGAAATGGCTCCACGGGATTTCCACACGCGCCGGCCGCGGCGCCCGCTCAAAGATCGAACCAGCGGCCGCCCTGCGCCGAGCTCTCGACGGCTGCGGCGATGAAACGCATGCCGCGCAGCCCATCGTGCACCGTCGGATATCCGCCTTGCGCGCCCTGGCCGTTCGCTGCACGGCGCAGGTCCGCGATCACGGCGCGGTACAGCACGGCAAAGGCCTCCAGGTATCCCTCGGGATGGCCCGCCGGCAGCCGCGCAGCCTGTTGGCCCTCGGCTGACAACTGGCTGCCGCCCGTGCGCAGGCGTCGCCACGGTTCGCCCGCGGGCTTGAGCAGGAGCGTATTGGGTTCCTGCTGGTGCCACTCGAGGCCGGCCTTCGAACCGTAGATCCGGATGCCCAGCGCGTTTTCCTCGCCGCAGGCCACCTGCGAACAGCTCAGCGTGCCCTTGCCGCCGCCCTCGAGCCGCAACAGGATGTTGGCATCGTCATCGAGCAGCCGGCCCGGTACGAAGCGGGTCAGGTCGGCGCACAGCGATGCGATCTTCCGGCCGGCGATGTATTCGAGCAGGTGTTGCGCGTGCGATCCGATATCGGCGATGCATCCACCCATGCCGGCGCGGTTCGGGTCGACTCGCCAGGCGGCCTGCTTGTTCGCGGCCGGATCGAGCGCATCCTTCAGCCAGTCCTGGTGATACTCGACGACCACCTTGCGCAATTCGCCGATCTCGCCGCGCCGGATGCGCTCGCGCGCCTCGCGCACCATCGGATAGCCGGTGTAGTTGTGCGTCAGTGCGAACAGCAATCCGGTGCGTTCGACCACCTGCACCAAGGCCTCGGCATCCGGCAGCGAGTGGGCGAGCGGCTTGTCGCACACGACCGGTATGCCCTTCTCGAGGAAGGCGCGCGCGACCGGGTAATGCAGGTGGTTGGGCGTCGCGACGATGGCGAAATCGATGCCGTCCGCGCGCGCGGCCTCGGCGCGCGCCATCTCCTGGTATGAATCGTAGCTGCGCTGCAGGTGCCAGGCTGCGGCGCTCGCGCGCGCGGTCTGCGGGTCGGCGGACAGCGCGCCGGCCACGACCTCCGCTTCGCCGTCGAGCTCCACCGCCATGCGGTGCACGGCGCCGATGAATGCGCCGCGCCCGCCGCCGACGAGTCCGGCGCGCAGGCGCCGGCCATCCATGTTCCTCTTCATGAACGGTAGGCCTCGCGGCCCACGCCCTGGATCGCGATCCCCTGCGCCGCCAGCACCTCGTGCTGGAGCGCGTACATCGCCGCTGCCGCCTCGTCTATCGATCGCGTGAATGCGAGCGAGCCGGCCAGTATCGGCGCCAGCGCGGCCTTGTCCTGGATCCGGGCCGGTGGGTATTCATGCTCGACGACGAGGTAGGTCTTCGCCGGATCGATCGCGAGCAGTTCCCGCGCCGCCAGCTGGTGATCGAGCCAATCGACGCTGCGGTTCTGCAGGTAGGCCAGCGGATCATGGCGCGCCGTGCCCGGCAGCTCGTGTTCGGCCAGCACCGTCTGCTTCTTCCACGCATGCACGCGCTCGCGCGGATCGCTCGCGGGCGTGGTGCCCCGCCAGTCTCCCCGCTCCATCGTCTGGCCGCCGTAGCCCCAGGCCGACACGCCGCGCGCGTCGATGACCTGCCCCTTGACGTGGAAACCGCCGATCAGGAAGTTGTAGCCGGCGTCCTTCAGGAACTGGAACACCGAGCGCGAATCCTGCCCCATCAGGATCGCGTGCGAGGGGTCGTAGTGGATGCGGAACTGGTCGCCGACGCCGTGCCGTTCACAGATCCGGTGCAGCGCGATCCACGGTCCCGGCGCGTAGGCGATGTTGTTGTGCCATTTGTCGGTGACGTTCCAGCCGGGCATCGGACACTGCTCGATGCGGTAGGTCAGGCCCCGCGCCCTGGCCTCCTGCAGCAGCGGGATGAACACCTCCTCGAACATCGCGAGGTTCGCATCCATCTCGAGCTGCGCGTTGCGCCCGACGAAGCCGCACACCGCATCGGTGCCGAGCAGCACCGCGGCATCGAACACCCGCAGCATGAACTCATGTTTCCTGCGCCGGGCGGCATCGTCGGCGGCCAGCATGTTGTCGAAGTACGCGAGGTCCGACAGGCCCACGCCGCAGGCGCGCATCGCGGCGAGCACGCGGTTCGCGCGCTGCGGCGTGAACGGCTCGCGCAGGTCGAGCGTGTTGGCCACCGGATCGAGCATGGCCGCGGCGGGCACGTCGCTCATCGTGGGATGGAGCGCCGCCGACAGCTGGATGTTGGGACTGCCCACCTGGCGCGCGAACTCGAGCCACTCCTCGACCGCCAGGTCCGGATCGGCGTCACGCCGCGCCCGCGGCGTGAGCTCCTGCAATGCCGCGGTGAGGACGCTGAGCCGCATCGGCCGCGGAGCAAACTGCCGGATCCCCATGCTCACTCCCTGGCCGGGCCGCCGACCACGCGCTCATTCCGGAAAGCCAGCGCGAACAGCAGCGCCACCGCCAGCGCAAAGCCCGCGGGGTACAGCCAGATGGCGCCCCAGTCGTGCGCCCCCTGCGACGCATATTGGCTGGCGATCCGTCCCGCGGCCCAGAACCCGGCCAGCATGCCCACCCCGTAGGTCGCCAGCGTGATCATGCCCTGCGCGGCGCTCTTGCAGCGCTCGCCGGCCCGGGCATCGGTGTAGATCTGCCCGGAGACGAAGAAGAAATCGTAGCAGACGCCGTGCAGCGCGATGCCGACCAGCAGCATCCAGGCCAGGGACTGCGGATTGCCGTGCGCGAACAGGAAATAACGCACTGCCCATGCGAGCATGCCCACCAGCAGCGTGGCCTTCATGCCGGCCCGCTTGAGGAACCAGGGCAGCGCCAGCATGAACAGCACCTCGGACGCCTGCCCCAGCGTCTGCTTGCCGGTGGCGTTGGCCAGGTGCGTCTCCGTCAGGAACAGGTTGGCGTACTGGTAGTAGAACGCCAGCGGCACGCAGATCAGGATCGACGCCGCGAAGAACAGCAGGAAATTCCGGTCCTTCAGCAGCGACAGCGCGTCGAGCCCCAGCAGGTCGCGCACACTCACGCGCTCGCCGGGCCGCACGCGCGGCGGCGTGCCCGGCAGCGTGAAGCTGTAGACACCCAGCAGGAGCGAGGCCGCGGCGCACATCGTGAACGTGTGCCGCAACGCGCCGCCCGCCAGCGCCGCCGGCGCATCCCACGAGTACACGTAGCTGATGACCAGGCCGGCGGCAATCCAGCCGATCGTGCCCCACAACCTGATCTTCGAGAAATGCCGCGAGGGATCATCCATCTGCCGGAACGCGATCGCATTGACCAGCGCCAGCGTCGGCATGTAGAGCATCATGTAGCCGAGCAGGCATGGGTAGAACTCCGCGAAGTTCCGCGCCGTCGACAGGAGATACAACAGCGCGGCGCCGGCCAGGTGCAGGATGCCGAGCAATCGCTCGGCATTGAAATACCGGTCGGCGATGAGCCCGATCGCGAACGGCGCAATGATGGCGCCCCAGGATTGCGTCGAGTAGGCCAACGCGCTCTGCGAGCCCGTGGCTGCCAGGTTGGCCGCCAGGTAGCTGCCCATCGTGACGAACCATCCGCCCCAGATGAAGAACTGGAGCAGCATCATCGCGCCAAGGCGGATCTTCAGGCTGGCTCTCACGCTGGGGCGGCCATCAGCGTAATATGCGAATCCGCATGCGGCGGATGGCCAGCGCACCGGGATGATCGCCCTGCAAGCCGATCAGGCCCTTGCTCGCCATACCGTAGCCGGGGTAGGCCGCGAACTTGCTCGCGGCGACCTTGTTCTTCCAGTCCGCGCTCTGCAATTCATACTCGACGACCTTGCGCCCGTTGAGCCAATGCTCGACGTGCGCGCCGTTCACGACCAGCCGCGCGCGGTTCCAGTGATCGAAGGGTTTGACGATGCCGGCCGGCGCGCCGTAGAGCGCGTAGGCCGCCGCAGCCGCGGTGAGCCGGTTGCGGCCATCCGGCGCGTTCGCGTCATCGAGCAGCTGGTATTCCGGGCCGCTCCAATACACGTGGTCGTAGTCTCGCGTGACGCGGTAGAAGACGCCGCTGTTGCCGCCCTTGCCGATCTTCCATTCGAACTCGAGCTCGAAATTCCCGAAGCTCTGGTGCGTGACCAGGTCTTCGACCGGACCGTCCTTGGACAGCACGCCGTGGGCAACGTGCCAGCCCGCCGGCAAGCTGCCGGACTCCCAGCCGCGCCACGCGGCGGCACCGTGGTCTTCCAATAGCGGTTGCCATGATGGTGAGGCCGCATCGGCATGTGCTGGCTGCGCCAGCAAGCTCGCCCAGCACGCGCAGGCCAGCAACGCTTCGAAGCAATGGGATTTCTTCACGGCACTCCTCCTGTCGGAATCGAGCTACAGCAGGCCCAGGTTCTTCAGAAGCTCGGGCGGCGGCCCGTCGAATTTCGTGAGCGCCACGTTGCCAATGAAGCCGAGGTCCTTGCGGCCGACCGGCGTCGAATAGAACGCGCCGGCGGTCAGATCACGGAAACGCGAGAAGAACCGCGCCGCGTCCTGCCGGTCGGGCGCGGCACGCGACGGATTGCAGATGTCGGCGCAGATGCCGTGTTGCTCGGCAGCACCCAACGCCACGAAGGACTTGCCGCTGCGCCTCGCGCCCTCGGCGTCCAGCCACGCGAAGCCATCCACGATGGTCGTGCGGTCGCCGCGGTGCTCGGGGTAAGGCGCGCTCACCCATTCATCGATGAAGTCGACCACGCCGACGGCCGAGGCGCCCGGCGAATGTTCGTCGGCGGGGATGATGATGTCGGCAAGGACACCCGCGAGCTGCCGTTGCGTTGCGGTCAGGGTCAGGGGCCAAATGTCGCCGGGGCGATGGATCCGCTGCAGGTCCGGATCCGTTCCATAGCCGTGCGCCTCGGCTGGTGCAGCGGACGGAACCCCGGCACGCGCGCCGCCAGCCCTGGCCAGTGGCCAGGCAGCGCCGGCCGCCAATACCCATTTGATGGTCGTGCGCCGGTCCATCACAGCTCCTTGCGCCGCATGCGCTCGAGGATATGGTCGGCCGCTCGCCAGGCGAGCGCCATGATCGTCAAGGTCGGGTTCTTGTCGGCGTTGGACGCGAACACGGCGCCGTCGGCCACGAACAGGTTGTTCACGTCCCAGGTCTGGCACCAGTGATTCGTGACCGAGGTGCCGGCGTCAGCGCCCATGATGGCGCCGCCCACTTCGTGGATGATCGAGCCGCCGGGCGCGATGGCCAGCGCGCCATCGGCCTGCGGCGCTCCCTCCACGCGGCCACCCATGGCTGCAATGATTTCCGCGAAGGTCTTCTGCATGTGCGCGGCCTGCCGCCGCTCGTGGTCCGACCAGCCCCAGTGGAACCTGAGCACCGGGATGCCCCACTTGTCCTTCAGGCTCCCGTCGATCTCGCAATACGACTGGTCATTCGGAATCATCTCGCCGCGACCATCGAAATAGACGAATGAACCGTAGTAACGGCGCACGTCCTCCTTGAACTTCCGGCCGAAGCTCCCGCCCGTGAGCCATTCCATGGCGGCGCCGGTGCCGTGGCCGGGCATCCGCTTGCCGCCGCCGAATTCGATGTGGTATCCGCGCGCGAAATCCAGCTTGCCGGCGTGCTGCTCCTTGTAGAGCCACCAGGGCACGTACATCTGGTCGCCTCCCGCGGCATCTTCATTCAGCGGCGGCAGGTTCTCGAGCAGCGGAACCTGCCCGCCCAGGCTGCTGCCGACCGTGTCCATCAGGTAGCGCCCCACTTTGCCGCTGGAGTTCGCGAGCCCCTGCGGAAACCGCGTGCTC
>Ga0335070_10011949_pt1 | contig 10141 bp, 10 predicted proteins | sample Lox_Sample_13_FD_206722 | JGI IMG/M metagenome (GOLD analysis project Ga0335070, IMG submission 206722) | Soil microbial communities from Loxahatchee National Wildlife Refuge, Florida, United States - Lox_Sample_1.3 | ecosystem: Environmental > Terrestrial > Soil > Wetlands | place: USA... | reverse complement strand
GATCAGGAATACATTTATGCAACCTACTTGCTGGAATGCGCCGAAAGCCGGGGGTTGTACGTCGTCAACAAGCCGCGTTCCCTGCGTGACGCCAACGAAAAATTGTTCACCGCCTGGTTTTCGCACTGCTGCGCGCCGACCCTGGTGGCACGTGAACCTGCCCGCTTCCGGGAATTCTTGCGGGAACAGGGCGAGATCATTCTGAAACCCTTGGACGGCATGGGCGGGGCGTCGATTTTCCATGTCCGCGAACGCGATCCCAATTTGAGCGTCATCCTCGAGACGATGACCCAGCACAAACGGCGTTTTGTGATGGCGCAGCGCTATTTGCCACAGATCGCGGACGGCGACAAGCGCATCCTGGTGGTGAACGGGGAGGCCGTGCCTTATGCCCTGGCCCGCATCCCCGCACTGGGCGAAAGTCGGGGTAATCTGGCGGCGGGCGGACGCGCCGAGGGGCGCGAATTGACGGCCCGGGATCGCTGGATCGTCGAGCAGGTGGGGCCGACACTGCGGGAAAAGGGGCTGGTGTTTGTCGGCCTGGACGTGATCGGCGATTATCTGACCGAGGTGAACGTGACCAGTCCCACCTGCGTGCAGGAACTGGACAAGGTATTCGACCTGAATATCAGTGCCTTGTTGTTCAATCACATCGAATCCGTGGTGCGGCCTTGACCGCGGTTCTCAAGACGATGGGCGGCGACTGGAATAATTCCGATCGATTTCTGGTGATGTTGGTGCTCGCCGGCATCCTGCACGCGATGCTGATCCTGGGGGTCGGCTTCGACCTGCCTGAGCCTGAAAGGATCAGGAAGTCGCTGGAAATCGTGTTGGTCAGAAATCCTTCGCGGCAGGCGCCAGACAAGGCGGATTATCTCGCCCAGGAAAATCAGTTCGGCAGCGGCAGTGCTGAGGAAAAGGCGATTCCCAAGACGGAGTTGACGCCACAACAGGGCGAGGGTCAGCAAATACAGAGCGTTCCGAATCCCGCCCGCGTGCCGGAGGTCAAGCACAAGCCGCTGTTGAAGCAGGCGAAGTCGGAAAAAAAGGTGGTTCAGGACGTCGGTACGGAAGAGCATTCCGAGGAGGAACGCCCCAGAATCAACGCCGACGCGCTAACTCAGCAGATCGCCGAAATCAGCGCGGAATACAATAAAAAGCGCGAGGAGGATGCCGCACGTGGTCCGAAGTTCGTTTACGTCAACGCCGTGAACGCCCACCGATACCATGCGGCCAATTATCTTCATGAAATGGAAAGCAAAATACTGAATATCGGCAATCTTCATTATCCCGACGAGGCGCGCCGACATAACCTCACCGGTAGAGCGCACCTTAGGATTGCGGTCAAGTCGGATGGAAGCTTGTACAGCGTCATAATCCTCCACTCCTCGGGGGAGGTCGTACTCGACGATGCGGCAGTCCGATTCGTCAAACAGTCGGCGCCGTTCGGAGCATTTCCGGAAGAAGTCAGGCACGAGGCCGATGTGCTGGTCAATGAGCGCATCTTTTTCTTTGACAACGGCATGGCCCTGGAATCCGGCCATTAGTCGATGCGACTTGCAGGGCGCGCATTCTGCACAGATACTATTTTCCCATGACTGACCAACCCGATAGTCTCATCAACCATTTTCTCATCGCCATGCCCGGCTTGGCAGATCCCTTTTTCGCCAAAACCGTCACCTATCTATGTCAGCATAGCGCCGAGGGCGCTTTGGGCATCATCGTGAACCGGCCTTCCGACTTGACGCTCAAGGACATCATGCAGCAGATGAATATCGAAATTGGCCAGCAGGAACTGGGCAAGATGCCCATCTATTTCGGCGGGCCGGTCCAGCCCGATCGCGGATTCGTCCTGCACGAGCCGCTGGGTCATTGGGGGTCCACCCTCCAGGTTTCCGACTCCATCGCACTCACCACGTCCAGAGACATTCTGGAAGCCATCAGCGTTGGCGAAGGGCCGCAAAAAGTGTTAGTGGCCTTGGGTTACGCGGGCTGGGGGCAGGGCCAGTTAGAGCGCGAAATGGCGGAGAACGCCTGGCTCAACGCGCCCGCAGACCAGTCGATCATTTTCGATCATCCCTCGTCACAGCGCTGGAAAGCGGCCGCCGAATTGATGGGCGTGGACATCTCTCTGCTGACGTCCCAGGCTGGACATGGGTGAGCCGCTCGTGCTCGGCCAGCCGCTCAAAACGTCTTCCAGGGATGAGACCTTCCTGGGTTTTGACTACGGTGACAAGAACATTGGCGTCGCCGTCGGCCAGCGGGTGACCTGCACCGCCACGGGACTGGAAACGATCCGCGTGTCCAGCAACGAAGCCAAATGGGCTGCCATTAGCCGCCTGGTGCAAACCTGGCGGCCCACCGCTTTCGTCGTCGGCTTGTCCTACCAGCTGGATGGCAGCGAGAATCCGATCACTCGCCCCATCCTGCGCTTTTGCCGGCAGCTCGAGGGGCGCTATCAACTACCCGTATACACGATCGACGAGATGCTCTCGACGGTCGAGTCGAAGAACGTATTCTATGAACATCGTTCCAGGCGTTCTACCGGTTTCGGCGAGGTCAAGGACATCATCGCGGCGCAATTGATCCTGCAGAGCTGGCTTCGCCACATCGAGCAACAGGACCAGCACCATGGGTGAGCCCGATTTGAGCATGGCGGCGCTGCTTGACAACTTGGAAGCGGCGCTGCGCGCCGAGATCGCCCGGCGCGAGCTGAGCGACCCGGCGATGATCGGCATCCACACCGGCGGCGCTTGGATTGCCCAGCGGCTGCATACCCGCCTAGGTTTGCGTGATCCTCTGGGTTTGTTGAACATCTCGTTTTACCGCGACGACTTTTCGCAGATCGGCATGCACCCGCAGGTGAAACCCAGCAGTTTGCCGTTCCGCGTCGAGGGACGGAACATCATCCTGATCGACGATGTCCTTTATACCGGCCGGACGATTCGGGCGGCCCTGAACGAGATCTTCGACTATGGCAGGCCGGCCCAGGTCGTCTTGGGCGTGCTGATCGAGCGCAATGGCCGGCAGATACCGATCCAAGCCGATTGCATCGGCGCCAGGGTCGAACTCACGGCCGATCAGCGAATCAAATTGGCCGGCCCGGAGCCGCTGGAGTTAAACATTCAGTCCGTGTGAGCGCATGACGGCAATCCCCCCGACCGACGACTTACAATTCGACGCCGCCGGGCGTTTGCGTCATTTTCTGTCCATCGAAGGACTGGGTCGGGCGCTGCTCGTGCGTATCATGGATACCGCCGAGTCGTTCACCAGTGTGACCGAACAGCAGGTCAAGAAAGTGCCCTTGCTGAGGGGGAAGACCATCGTCAACCTCTTCTTCGAGAACAGCACCCGCACCCGTACCACCTTCGAGCTGGCGGCCAAGCGCTTGTCCGCCGATGTGCTCACGATCAATATTGCGACCTCGGCGACCTCCAAGGGCGAAAGCTTGCTGGATACCATTCGCAACCTGGAGGCCATGCACGTCGACATGTTCGTCGTGCGTCACGCGGAAAGCGGCGCCGCCCATTTCATCGCCCGGCATGTGGCGCCGCATGTCAGCGTCATCAATGGCGGCGACGGCCGGCACGCCCATCCTACCCAGGCCATGCTGGACATGTTCACCATCCGGCGCATGAAGGGCGAGTTCGGGCCTCTGCGGGTGGCTATCGTGGGCGACATACTGCATTCCAGGGTTGCGCGCTCGGAGATTCACGCCCTGAACACCCTGGGCGTGGCCGAGGTGCGGGTAATCGCACCGCGAACCTTGCTGCCGGCTTGCGTCGAATCTCTGGGGGTCAGGGCTTTTCATGAAATGGAACAGGGACTGGCGGATGTGGATGTCATCATCATGCTGCGCTTGCAGAAAGAACGCATGAGCGGCGCGTTTCTCCCCAGCGAGCACGAATATTTCGATCGTTTCGGCCTGACCGAGAAGCGGCTGGAGAAGGCCAAACCCGATGTGATCGTCATGCATCCAGGTCCGATTAACCGGGGCATCGAGATCGATTCCCGCGTGGCGGACGGGCCGCATTCCGTGATCCTGCAGCAGGTCAGTCACGGCATCGCCGTGCGCATGGCGATCCTGTCGATGGCCATGCGCAGCGGCGAACAGGTCACCTCAAGGGGCGGGACGTGAATATAGAACGCCTGGTGATTCGGGGTGGTCGCGTCATTGATCCCGCGAATGGGATCGACGCCGTACTGCCGGTCTATCTTGCCGATGGCGAGATCGCCGCAGTCGGCGCGCGACCCGACGGCTTTTGGGGCGAGCGGGAAATTTCGGCTGAAGGCCAGATCGTCTGCCCGGGGTTCGTCGATCTGTGCGCCCGGCTGCGCGAGCCCGGCCTCGAGCACAAGGCAACCATCGCCAGTGAAACCCTCGCGGCAGCGATAGCCGGCGTGACTACTTTATGCTGCCCGCCCGACACCAGCCCGGTGATCGATACGCCGGCCGTCGTCAAGCTGATTCAGGAGCGGGCGGAGCGTGCTGGAAATGCGCGGGTCGCGCCAATCGGCGCACTGACGCGAGGACTGAGCGGTAAGGATTTGAGCGAAATGCGCGCTTTGAAGGAAGCGGGTTGCCTCGCAGTCAGCAATGCTCAGGCACCGGTTGTTAATGCGCTGGTTTTGCGCCGTGCGCTGGAATATGCGGCGAGCCATGATTTGCTTGCCATCCTCCGCCCCGAGGATCCCTGGCTGCGTAATCAGGGCTGCGTGCACGAAGGCGCGGTCGGCAGCCGCCTGGGTCTGCCGGGTATTCCGAGCTCGGCGGAAACGGTCGCGGTAGCCCAGGCTTTGGCCCTGATCGAGCAGACTGGCGTGCGCGCCCATTTCGCCCAGTTGAGCTGCGCGCGAGCCGTGGAAATGATCGCCGAAGCTCGGCAAAAGGGCGTTTCGGTCACGGCCGACGTCGCCATTCATCATACCGATTTAACCGAGACCGCGGTTGAGGGTTTTAACGCCCTTTGCCATGTCATTCCGCCGCTACGAACCAAGGCCGACCGCGAGGGTTTGCGCGCGGGCCTGGCTAGCGGAACCGTAGTTGCAATCTGTTCGGATCATCAGCCGCACGATCTGGATGCCAAGCTGGATGCGTTTCCCTCGACCGAACCCGGCATTGCGTCGCTGGAAACCTTGCTGCCTTTGACGCTCCGACTCGTTGAGGCGGGTGTCCTCGACCTGAATCAGGCCATCGCCCGGTTGACCAGCGGCCCCGCCGGCGTTTTGGGTTTGTCCGCCGGTACGCTGAGTGCGGGCGCACCCGCCGATGTCTGCATTTTCGATCCCGATCAGTCCTGGTGCGTGCAGGAGCGGGAGTGGCGCAGCAACGGGCGCAATACGCCCTATTGGGGCGAATCCTTCAAAGGCCGGGTGACCCAGGTCATCCTGGCCGGCCGGCCGGTTTACGTGCGTTGATCGTCGCAGAGAGCGTGACAGCCTGCCCGCCAACGGGCATGGAGATGAGGCGAACCGAAAAGCTCCGGCAGTCAGGCATGCACCTCATCATGGGCATCTTGAACATCACCCCAGACAGCTTTTCCGACGCGGGCAGCTTTCTCGACCCGGAACAGGCATTGAGGCATGCGCTCGAGATGGTCGAGGACGGTGCGGACATCATCGACGTCGGCGGCGAATCGACCCGGCCGGGCTCCGAGTCGGTGTCTGTTGCCGATCAGATCGCCCGGGTCGTCCCGGTCATCACAATGCTTCGACGGCAACTTTCACAGGACCGTCTGGTCAGCGTGGATACCACCCGCGCCGAAGTGGCGGCGGCGGCGCTGGATGCCGGTGCCGACCTGATCAATGACGTATCCGCGGGCCGCGACGATCCGGGCATGTTCCCATTGGTGGCCGAACGGGGCGCGCCGATCGTACTCATGCACATGCAGGGTGCTCCCAAGACCATGCAGGACAACCCTCATTACCACGCGGTGGTCGAAGAGGTGCTGACGTTTCTGCTGGAGCGTGCGAAGCTGGCGCAAGCGGCAGGCGTTGCGAAGGAAAACATTATCCTCGATCCCGGCATTGGCTTTGGAAAGCGCAAGGATGACAATCTGGTCTTGATGGCGAATCTAGACCGCTTTGTGGACTCTGGTTATCCCGTATTGCTCGGCACCAGCCGCAAGCGCTTCATGGGCGCGGTCTGCAACGAAACCCGGCCGCAGCAGTTGGTCGCGGCGACGGTGGCGACCACGGCCTTGGGCGTGATGGCCGGGGTGCGGATTTTCCGGGTACATGATGTGCGGGAAAACCGGCAGGCGGCGGACGTGACCCACGCGATCAAATTGGCGGGATCGTAGAAAGTTGGGGTAGGCAGCGATGCCTTAACCCCATATTCCGGCGTCATTGTGTAGGGTTACGCTCCGCTAACCCAATCGACCAACAAATTCGAGAATCACGCATGAAGACAAGGCTGAAGCCATTATCCGTATTGATGTTAGGCACCGCCCTGTTGGCGGGCTGTGCGAGCAGTTCGCCCGGTAAGGGGCCCGTACGGGCCGTTGGAGCCGGCGCCGTTCCTTCCTACTCCACGCCGCAAGCGCTGGACTCTTCGGTCGCCAGGCAAGCGCCGCTGACCGGTCGCTACTTCTCTCCCCGCGTCTCGGGCGACTACACGGGCTATCGGGCGGTGGACGAATTCATCGCACGTATGGCGAGCAAGCACGGATTTTCGCGCGAGTACCTCAACGGCTTGTTTTCGCAGGCGCAGCGCAAGGAATGGACGCTGAACTATCTTTCCCGCGAGGCGGAACCCACCGCCGCGCCGCGTCCCGGCGCATGGTCGCGTTACCGCTCCCGATTTCTCACCGAGCAGCATATCGCCGGCGGCGTGGATTTCTGGCATCGGCATGCTTCGGCGTTGCGCCGGGCCAGCGAGCATTATGGCGTTCCGCCCGAATACATCGTGGGTATCATGGGCGTGGAGACCATCTACGGCCGCAACGTGGGCAACCACCGCGTGATCGACGCCTTGACCACGCTAGCCTTCGACTATCCGCGCCGCGCCGGTTACTTTGCCGAGGAGTTGGAGAATTTTCTGGTGATGGCGAACGCCGAGCGACTCGACCCGTTGCAGCCGGTCGGCTCCTACGCCGGTGCGATGGGGCTGGGACAATTCATGCCGAGCAGCTTTCTGCGCTGGGCGGTGGATTTCGACGACGACGGACGGCGAGACCTGTGGCAGCCGGATGATGTCATCGGCAGCATTGCCAACTATTTCGCCCACCATGGCTGGCGAAGGGGCGAAGCGGTGGTAACCCAGGCCGTGGCGACAAGCGCGAACGCGCAGAGCCTCGAATCCGGTTACGACACCCGTTATTCCCCGATGGAGCTCGCTGATCGGGGTATTCGTCCCGCCGGCCCGCTTCCGAGCGGCGAGCAGGTGCGTCTGCTCCGTCTCAGAGCCAACGCGGGGGATGAGTACTGGTTGGGCCACCAGAATTTCTATGTGATCACCCGCTACAACCACAGCACCCATTACGCCATGGCGGTGCATCAACTGGCGCAAGCGGTGAAACAGCGCTATGTTGGCACGCTCGCTACATTGCGTTGAGAGGCGTCAGGCGCGCCGCTGCCCGTTCCTGGGCGTTTTCACGTTCGCCACGGGTGCTCGGGCAGATCGGAGAGTCCGATGACCTCAACCCCGGCCTGCGCGACGAGATGATCGTTCTCGACCGAACTTCCGCTGACGCCAATCCCTCCGATCAGGATGCCTTCTTTGTTCACGATGGGAAGCCCTCCGGGAAAGGTGATCAACCCGTCATTGGAGTGCTCGATCCCATAGAGCGGGCCGGCGGGCTGAGAGAGCTTGCCGATCTGACCCGTGGGCATCCCGAAGAAACAAGCGGTTTTCGCCTTTCTGATGGCAATGTCGATACTGCCTACCCAGGCGTCATTCATCCGGGCAAAGGCTTTCAAACTGGCCCCGGAATCCACCACCGCAATACACATCTGAGTGCCGATTTCCTCGGCTTTCTTAATGGCGGCCTCAATGGCTTGCTGCGCTTCTTCGAACGTGACATGCATGGTCTTCTCCTTACTTGTCAAAGCCTCGTGCGAGGCGAGGTGTATACGATCTTGCTCACAATTGGAACACCGAGTATCTCAACTTCCACAGACCCTGCCACTTCCCCACCGTATCGGTCGATGCCAAAGGCAAGCTTCGCAAACACTACCGCTACCAGGACATGATGACGCCCTACGAGAAACTGAAATCCTTGCCCGAAGCCCAGCGCCACCTCAAGCCCGGCATCACCTTCCAACAACTGGATGCAATCGCCAGCGAATGCAGCGACAATGAAGCCGCCCGTCGGCTCAATCAAGCCCGGATAGAACTCTTTCAACTCATTAACAAACCCCAAACCAACGCCGCCTGAACAGGTTCTTCCTCACCCCTGCTTCAGGCTCATCTCTGGATTGGAAAGGACTCACCCTGTCCGCCAAGCTAACTTTACCAGATTATATGGCCGGCGTTCCCGAGACGGATATAGCAGCTGCCGTCGGGCGGCTGTAGGGGTTAAAATGCCGATTATTTTCATCACCTGCCCACGCAAGAGCCCCCATGCGCACTAGCCAATTTCCGCTGAATACCCTCAAGGAAACGCCCGCCGACGCCGAGATCGTCAGCCACCAACTCATGCTGCGCGCGGGGCTGATCCGCAAGCTCGCCGCCGGCCTGTATACCTGGCTGCCGCTGGGGCTTCGGGTGCTGCGCAAGGTCGAGCGCATCGTACGGGAGGAGATGGAGCGTGCCGGGGCGCTGGAAGTCTTGATGCCCGTCGTGCAACCCGCCGAACTATGGCAGGAATCGGGTCGCTGGGAACAATACGGCCCCGAACTGGCGCGGCTGCAGGATCGCCATGAGCGCAACTTCTGTCTGGGGCCCACGCACGAGGAGATCATCACCGATCTGGCGCGCAACGAAATCAAGAGCTACAAGCAACTCCCCATCAATTATTACCAGATTCAGACCAAGTTCCGCGACGAGATACGCCCGCGCTTCGGGGTTATGCGGGCGCGCGAATTCCTCATGAAGGATGGCTATTCCTTTCACCTGGATCACGAGTCGCTGCAGCAAACCTATGACGCCATGTACAGAGCCTACAGCGAGATCTTCACCCGGCTGGGCCTCAGATTCCGCCCGGTGCTGGCCGACACCGGCGCCATCGGTGGCAGTCATTCCCACGAGTTCCACGTTTTGGCGGAATCCGGCGAGGACGCCATCGCCTTCTCCGACGAGAGCGATTATGCCGCCAATGTGGAACAGGCGGAGGCCGTCGCTCCCCCCTTGGATCGCCGCCCGCCGAGCGAGGAGATGAGAAGAGTCGAGACACCGGGCCAGAAAACCATCGCCGAAGTCGGTGAATTCCTGGGCGTTCCGCCGCAAAAAATACTCAAGACGATCGCCGTAATGCGGAAAGTTCGCAACCCCTTCGGCGAAGAAGCGGAAGTGTTCTGCGACCTGTATTTGCGGGGCGATCATGAGCTCAATGAAGTCAAGGCGCGGAAGGTGTTGGGCGAGTTCCGTTTCGCGACCGAAGAGGAAGTCGAGTCGCACCATAATTGCCGTCCTGGATACATCGGCCCGGATTTGACTAAAACTCGCTCGATTCCTTGGATAGCCGATCGTTCGGCCATCGCCATGAGCGACTTCGTCTGCGGTGCCAACGAAAATGGTCTGCATGTGACCGGCGCCAACTGGGAGCGGGACTTCTTGGAAGTGCCTATTTCGTCGGTTCAGAACCAGATCGCCGACATCCGCAAGGTGGTCGAAGGCGATCCCAGCCCGGACGGCAAGGGTACGCTCAGCATTGCCCGCGGCATCGAAGTGGGCCACATCTTCCAGCTCGGCGCCAAATACAGCGAGGCGATGAACGCTACCGTATTGAACGAGCAGGGCCAGAATCAGGTGATGATCATGGGCTGCTATGGCATCGGCGTCTCCCGCGTCGTCGCGGCCGCCATCGAACAGAACCACGACGAGCGGGGCATCATCTGGCCGCAGGCCATCGCGCCGTTCCAGGTGGCATTGTTGCCCATGAACATGCACACCTCGCCGCGCCTGCAGGAAGCGGCGGAACGTCTCTATGCCGAACTGCGCGCCGCCGGCCTGGAGGTGCTTTTCGACGACCGCAAGGCC
>Ga0335070_10011948_pt1 | contig 10141 bp, 7 predicted proteins | sample Lox_Sample_13_FD_206722 | JGI IMG/M metagenome (GOLD analysis project Ga0335070, IMG submission 206722) | Soil microbial communities from Loxahatchee National Wildlife Refuge, Florida, United States - Lox_Sample_1.3 | ecosystem: Environmental > Terrestrial > Soil > Wetlands | place: USA: Florida... | reverse complement strand
CGGGTCATGCGTCTTGGGGTCAATTGACAGCTTGCCGGTGAGCACCTGGAGGCCTTTGGTCTGCTCCATCGCCTCCTTCAACTTGGCGCCGTCGGTCGTGCCGGCGCGCTTGATGGCATCCGCCAGCCACAGCACGGCGTCATACGCCAACACGGGATTCGGCAGCACCGGGTCCTCTTTGTACTTGGCGCGATAGTCTTTGATAAAGTCCTGGATTGCCGGATCCTCCAAAGCAGCAATATTGACAAAGTACGAGCCTTCAATCGCCGGACCGGCCAGGTCAAAGAGATCGGGGCTGCCCCAGCCATCGCCGCCCAGCAATGTCGCCTTGATCCCCAGGTCGCGGGCCTGCTTCGCGGCGAGAGCCGCTTCCTTCTGCTGGGTGGGAATATACAGAACGTCGGGGTTACCCTGTTTGATCTTGCCGAGCTGCGCCCGGAAGTCCAACTCGCCCGATCGGAAAGCCTCGGAGGTAGTGATCTTGCCGCCACCCTTCTGGAAGGCATCAGTAAAATACTTGCCCAAGTACTGGGAGTATTCATCGCCCACGTCGTAGAGGATCGCTGCGGTCTTGGCCTTCAAATCTTTGACCGCAAATTGCGCGGCGACCGTGCCTTGGAACGGGTCAATGAAGCAGACACGGAAGGTGTACGGCACGACCGAACCGTCATCTTTCACCGTAACCTTAGGATTGGTCGCCGTGGTGGCAATGACCGGCACCTTGGCCGAGTTGTTCACCTCGCGGATGGCGTTGGCCACACCGCTCTGCGCCGGGCCAATGATGGCGACGACCTTGTCCTGCTCGACCAGACGCTTGGCGACGTTCACCGCCTCCAATCTGTCGGCGCGATTGTCATAGGCAACGACTTCGAACTTCTTGCCCAGCACGCCGCCCTGGGCATTGACCTTTTCCACGGCCATTTTCACGGCCCTGCTCTCAGACTCCCCCCAGGTGGCATTAGGGCCGGTCAGGGCGACCTCATGGCCGATCTTGATTGTCTGAGCTTGAGCCGGTGCACCGAGGACTGCCAGACCGCTCAACATCAAGCCCAGAAGCAACACGCTAAGAACGGATTTAGCTTTCACTGGATTCCTCCTTCTCCCCTCGATGAGCAACCTCAGAATGAAGACCTTCAGTACAGGAATGTTTTTTCCCCTCCCTTGCCTTCACCTCCTTCCCATCGTCAACCAGTCAAAACATCGACCATCAACTGGCACTCTCGGCGACCATGTCCAGCTCGTCAGGACGGTCTCGGCTCTCCTCCGGTCTGTAATGGATCTGGACACACGACTTCCCGAGAATGACCACCTTACCTACGGCTCGACCTGAGAATCATCCCGATTTCATGATATTTTTTCTGATTAGCTCGATAGCGGGTCCTGGAATCTATTGTCTTTTCTTCAAGAAGAAATCCCTGCTGGACCAACTCGCCAACTGCCTTTCTCACCATTTCCATTTCATACCTGATCTTCTGCTCCAATACCCACCACTCGACGATTCCTTCCAGTGTGTCGCTTGCCTTAGGATGTTCAGCTAGATAAGCAAGGATCTCCCGAGCAGTTTCTACCTTCTCCACGGATCACCCCCACGCAAGGGTGCAGTAATCGACGGACATGACAAAAAAGGCAATAGTAACTCAAGATTCGCACGCCTTGTCCCGCCTGTGGCGGGAGAGCTTTTTACTGTGCCGGCTGCTTGGCGACTTTTTACGAACTCGTCAAATATGGCGCGATTTACCCCGTGGTGAGTTCAAAAGGCCAGGCAAGCAGCCCACCTTCAATAAACGACACGCGATCGTACCCGGCGCCGTTCAGGATACGCTGGGCCTCATAACCGCGCATGCTGGCCTTGCAGAATGTCAGGATCTCCTTCTCTTTCGGCAACTCACTCGCCCTCTCGCGCAGTGCTCCAAGTGGGATGTGAACCACATTTTCGTAAGGTAAACGCATACTCTGGCATTCTTTAGGAGTACGGGCATCGAGGAGGATGACGTCATTTCCCGCATCAATTCGCCTCTTGGCCTCGAGCGGAGAAATCCCCCGCGCAATGCCGTCGAGCTTGTTAACCATGAGATGCGCTGCGGTAGCGATGGCGTCGATGGGCGAGGAATAGGGGGGTGCGTAGCCAAGATCGATATTCCCGATCTGATCCACGGTTGCTCCGAAGAAGAGGGCGGTCGCGGCAACATCCAGCCGTTTGGATACGTCGCCCCTTCCTACGATCTGAACCCCAAGGAGCTTGCGGGAGCGGCGGGACGCGATCATCTTGATTATGAGCGGCCTGCTCTGAGGAAAATAGTGCGGCTTGTCGGCTCCCGCCCAAATGATCGTCTCGATATCAGGGTCCAGTTCCCTGGCTTCTCTCTCCGAGAAGCCGGTGCGGCCCAGAGTGAGATCGAAGGCCTTGCACACAGCCGTCGCCGAAATGCCGGCGAAGGGGCTGGCGAGACCCGCGATGTGGTCGGCAATGGTCCTGCCGTGTTTGTTTGAGGTGGAGCCGAGGGGGATAAAGAACGCCTTCCTCGTGATTGGGGCAACATGATGATTCACCACGCAGTCGCCCCCAGCATAGATGTCTGGATCGCTCGTCTGACAGAAACTGTTGATGACGATACCACCCTTGGGAGAACAGACAAGCCCGGCTTCACGGGCGAGCGTATCGTTTGGGCGTACGCCGACCCCGATGAGAACGAGATCCGTCGGGAGAGTGCGCTTATCCGTTCTTACCAAGCCCACGTTGCCATTGCCTTCCAGGGCAACAACCCTCTCACCAAGGGCGAGCTCAACCCCTTTCTCCCGCAAATGCTTGGCGGCAAGCAGAGCCACCTCGCGATCCAGGGTCTGGGGCATCACCTGATCAAAGATCTCCACCATGGTCACATGTAGTCCGCGCTCGCGCAGCGCCTCCGCCATCTCGATGCCTATGTAGCCGGCGCCGATGAGCACCGCTCGTCGGAGGTTTCCCGCAGTGATCCTCTCGACCAAACTGGCGGCGTCGTCGGGATGGCGCATATACCAGACATTGCCCAAATCGACTCCCGGCAGCGGCGGTCGAACCGGGGAACTGCCCGTGGCAAGCACGAGCCGGTCATACGGCAGATCCTCCTCTTTTCCTGAATCCAAGGTCATCACCCGGACCGTTTTCCTTTCTCGATCGATCCTCAGGGCCTCGGTCCGAACCAGGCTTCTAAAACCTTTCACCTTCTGAAAAAATGCTGGAGTACGCCCGATGCCTGCGGGAGTCTCGACAAGCTCCTCAATTCTGGGGAACATTCCTTCAACGTAGTAGGGAAGCCCGCAAGCGCCGTAGGATACGAGCTTCCCCCGCTCTATCATCGTGACCTCGGAATCAGGGAGGAGGCGTTTTAGGCGTGAAGCGGTTTTCGGACCACAGGCGACTCCTCCGATAATCAAGACACGCAGGGGTTCTCCCATAAATGTCTCCTTTGGTATTCTCCCAAGTCTCGAAATTCAAGAATGAGCGCATCCGCCGCGGGTGTGCTCTGAACAGCTAAATTGTTCTTCGAACTGCGGCAGCTTTGAATCCCGGATCAGGTCGATGTTCTGCTGCACCGTCCCCCGGATTGCACGATACACTCTCACTCCCTGAGCTCGAAGCTTCATCAGAGCCCCCATGCCAATCCCTGCCACAACCACGGCATCGACCTGACGGCCTCCCAGGGCCTTGAGAGGCTGGCACATGCCATGGGCATGATGCAGGTCGCTGTTCTTGATCTCCTCCACACCGGTCGTCTGCGTATCGACGATGACAAAGCCTGGAGCCGACCCAAAATGCCCATAAACCGGGCTGTTCACGCCCTGGAGTGTTTCGATGGGAAAACAAATCTTCATGTATTAATCTCCCCCTCTTCTCGCTGCGGTGCAAATGCTTGCTCGCCTTGCCCGCGAGGCCCTCCTAGGTCCGGCGGCATCCTTTACCCCGGCAGCTTCCGTACCTTCTCCCGGATCCCCGCTGCTCACCGCCGCGGGATATCCGTGTGCTCCCGCAAGCGGGGCATTCTCCCGGTCTGCCGGTTCCATACGGGACGTCCCATGTGTGCCGGCACTTCTCACACAAAAAAATTCGCTTTTCGGCCATCTCTACCTCGCCTCCTTCGATGCGAAGGGCCAAGCCTTCGATCAGCATCCGTGCAACCTTCGACCTTGCAGCCTCAACGATTCTTCCAAAGGTCTGCCGCGACACATTCATGCGTTCTGCCGCCCGTTCATGGTAGAGTCCCTCAAAATCGGCCAGTCGGATAGCCTCGAACTCGTCCATTGCGAGGATGATCTCCTCCAGCATTGTTACCGGCACACCGATCGGCTTGAATATCTTGCAGGCAGGCTGTTCAGCGACTCTGCGGCAGCACTTCGGTCTGGCCATCCTTGTTTCCTTTCCGCCCTTATTATAAGCATATGCTCATAAAGGTCAAGCGGTATTTGAACTCGCCCCTAAAATCGGTCTAAGAATAATCGAAGATCTTGTTGGTTTCGGCGAGGAGAAAGGGCGTGCCGAGGAAGCGACATGGGCCTGTAGCTGCCCGCGCCGCGGCCTCCGTTGTTAAGGACTTGAATGGCGCAACCGGTGCCACTGCGATGGCAATTTTCACATTTGATGAGATATGTAAGACCAGATCCGGCCAGTGTTCACATATGATCCAGCCGCTGGCGCTCGACACGTCCAAGATGGCACAAGATGTGGTGAGCGGTCCAGGATTCCTTCACCGACGAGCCACGGCTCAATAGCGGTGAAAAGGCGTTTCACTCCGGGGTGTATTTCTGAAGGGGGAAGAAAGGGGCGCGTCGAGTATGCCAGATTGGATTACCCCTTCTGGTCCTGACATGCCCTTAGCCTCCGTTGTCCACGTCAAGACCTGGGGGGCTTGGGAGTCCGTATCACCCCCGCTGCCCTTTCCGTGGGTGCTATCCGGCCCGGACCATGGTACAGGTGGCGGCCGTGTGAGAGGCTTTCACGTCCGGCGCCGGTATCAAACCTCCCCAACAAAAGAGACACCGGGCGAGGGTTGCGCAGTACTCCCGGCAGTGTCCCGGCCAGTGCCGTCTGACCGCTGGGGGTCCTGCTCCGGGAAGCCGTAAGGCAGAGGGGATTTCCGCCCTGGCGGAAAGATGAAAACAGCGGGGTCCTAGAGGTGGTTTTCATATGCATCTGAAGGGGGGCGTGGGAGTCCCTGGCCCTCCCGGTGCCCTGCCTCGCGTTGCCTTTATCTGTGTTGCGCTGGCTGCCCCCAGCTCCCGGCTGGCTAACCGATGTCCGTCGCCCTCGCCCCCTGGCGGGGGGCCCCCCCCGGTTATCAGGGCATAGGGCAAGTCCCTGATTCGGCTGAGTTTGAGACACCGGGTAACGGGACATAACCACGGTTTCAGACGTTGATGCCGAGCCGAGCCTGTCACCGCGCTATGGCCGGAATCCGTACCCTTCTCCCCTTGCCTTGCCACCCTACTGGTGCCCCGTGTATCATGCAGGCATGGGACGGAGATCACCGCACCTGTCTTCTACCGAACAAGCCTGCCATTTCCTTGGCTTGTCGCGGCCGTCTTTCCCGGCATACCGCAAGCTTCTGGGAATCGTGCCCCGCAAGCTGTACCAGACGAGAGGCAATTGGTTCACCCTTACGGCGCAAGATCCGGGAGGTCTCGCTCAACGAGGTCGCGTCATCTAGGAAGGCCCCCTGGCATCCGCCGGATCCCCACGCGATCGATCCCGGACGATTCGATCCTACTCGGCAAGAATCCCGATGATCGGCGGGATCACCCTCGTGGCGATCTCTGTGCGTGAGCCACCTCCTAGAACTACCTCAAGACGGCCGTCGGTGACTTCCTGGGCGATTCCTTTCATGAACCGGGCAATCTCCAGATAGCAGCGCTTGCCGAGACCGAGGCTTCCGTAGTCGCCCTCGTGGGTATCGAACCCGAAATACCAGAAGATCAACTCCGGTTTGAATGACCGGACTCTGGGCTCGAACTCCGCCACCACCTTCTCGGCGTACAGGGTGTCGGGGTCAACCTGTCGATCCCTCCCAACCCCCCATCCCCAAAAGCCCCCTGGCGCTGACACGTCAACCTTGGTTCCGTCCGCCGAAATACGATCCGATGTGCAGAAGCAGACATGGAGCACATCCGGGTCGTTCCAGACCAGGGCCCGCGTGCCGTCGCCGTGATGGGCATCAGTATCCAGGATCGCGAACCGTTTGATCCCATGGACCTCCCGCAGATAGGTCATGGCGATGACCACGTCGTTGAAGCAGCAAAATCCCCCAAAGAAGTCCCGACCCGAGTGATGCCCGCCTGCACCAATGAAGGCAAAGGCGTTGGTGATCTCGCCGGTGCAGATCTTTTCTCCGGCAAGGACGACACCACCCACGGAGTGTCTGGCGGTGGAGCACAGCGGATCGGCATCCACACCCTGAATCAGCTCGGGGGTGTGCACCTTGAGAATCCAGTGCTCCTCTATGGCGGGGGATTCATAGACGAGCACGTTCTCCCGCGCCAGCAGCGGGTTGAGGGCCTGAGGAAAATCCTCGAGCCTGGCACCCCTGGTGAGATAGCTCCTCCGGCTGAAGCTGGGATGGTAGAAGATGCCGGTCCTCTTCACGAAGACGCCCCCTCTGGCACAGACAGTGCCGTCTTTCGCGTCCTTCGCTGCCGAGGCTGGTTTGATGGGTGCCGCCAGTGTTCCAGGGCTTTCCAGGCCTCGTTCGTGGTTCGACAGTAAACCTCCAGGAATTTCAGGGCGTCCTGAAAGAGCGGGCTTTTTCGAAGACTCCTTTTTCGCCGCCGCCGCCCCACTACCAGCATGTGTCGGAGGGCGAGGTGGAGCTGGGTAGTGTGACTGCGGACTAAGCGGGGTACGGCAAGGGGTTTGAAGATCTCCTCAAGGAAGCCGTGGATGGTTCGTCCCACCTCGTCACCAGGGGAGGCCGACTGGAGAAACATGGCGACCGGCGCAGCGGTGAGTGTGGCCAGGAGCACAGAGTCAGAGAAGCTCCCCCTGCTGATTCGCAGGTCGTCGAGGGTCTCAAGGTATCTCCAGAGGGGTTCGGGCTCATCCTGAAAGGAGCGGAGGAACTCGTGGAGCCGAGGCAGGAGAAGCTCGAGAATACCGGTCTGCACGAGCATGCCGAATGCCCGTCGTGTGTTGCCCCGTTGGAGCATCTTCATGATCTCCTCACGGGATCTCGATACAGCGCATTCCAGCAGGTGGTGGCGCTGCCGGACCATCGCCTCCCAGGTATTCTCTTCCACTCGGAAATCAAGGCACGCTGCCAGTCGGATCCCCCGGAGAATGCGAATGGGGTCCTCCTGGAACCGAACATCCGGATCGCCGATGCTGCGGATCAGGCGTGCCTCGAGGTCTGCCCGCCCGCTCACATAGTCGATCACGGTGTAGTCGGCAATGTTGTAGAAGAGAGCATTAATGGCGAAGTCTCGACGGAAGGCATCTTCTGCCGGAGTGCCGAAGGTGTTGTCCCGCTTGATCAGGAGACTTTCCCTCGTTTCCCCCCCATCCTCCTCCTCTTCGGACTTTTTCCGAAAGGTTGAAACTTCGATGATCTTCCCGCCCTTGAACAGGATGTGGGCGATCTGAAATCTCCTGCCTACGAGGCGACAGTTGGCAAAGAGCTCCTTCAGTCGCCTCGGCTCGGCGTCGGTGGCTACATCGAAGTCACCGGCGCTCCTCAATAGGAAGAGGTCTCTGACTCCACCGCCGCACAGGTAGGCGATATGGCCAGCTCGGTGCAGACGATAGAGGACCTTCAGCAGCTCCTGGGGCATGAGCCTTCGAGAGATAGGGTGTTGATCACGCCGGATGATAGTCGGTTCCATGAAGTAGTCCACGAGTCTGGCCGGGTTGCCGTTCCTTATAACGGGTTTTCCGCGGGAAATCAAGAGAATACGGAGGCAGTGAAGGCGAAGGCTGCCTTTCACGGGATAGTGCGTTTTCCTCCTTTCAGAGGTTCGAGGCCGGGCCCTCTTGACAGAAGAGACCGAGTGAGGTATCTATCAGACGCTACAGTTTGAAGGAAACGGTTTATACCGGGGGCGTAGTTCAGTTTGGTTAGAACGCCGGCCTGTCACGCCGGAGGTCGCGAGTTCGAGTCTCGTCGCTCCCGCCATTTCTGTGCCAAGGCCGGTCCCCCCCAGACCGGCCTTCTCTTTTGCGGGCTCGTTCCTCTGGGTCCTCGGAAGCCTCAAAGACGGAAGCTTCTCCGTCGGCACCGCCGACTAGTGTGCCCGACGTCCGGTGCCGATCGAATCGGACCAGTGACTCGCGAACCCGAAGGCTACCAAGAGCCGGAGGTGGAGCCGGCGGACCTTGTGGTGACGGAGACGGGGCCGCTCGGCTCCGGGGCCAGCGGTGATGAGGCTCACTGGGTCCACTCGTCCACATGCTCGATCCCGCCATCTTCGTAACAGGCTCTGATATACCCGAAAACGAAGCTTACCTCCTCACCGGCAGGATCAACGGCAGTAGTGTCGCGAAGGGCATTGGGATTCAGTCGCTCGATGTGTGAGACGCGGGCTTGCCGGATCTCCACCGTAAAGAGATGTTGCGTGGTTCCATCACCGGCGGGATTGGGACGCTAGAATTGGAACCTCGCTTCGATGACCTCGTTGTTGCTCAGTGCCTTAAGGATAAGCGGAGTGCTCCTGTCGAGCCGCTTCTGCATCTTTATCGGCCCATAGGACCGCCTGCCGCTCTCCATGCCTGAGGCGTCACGTTCCGTCGTCAGCGAGTCCCGGTACTCCAGACATTCGATGCTGTTCTCTCGCCCGAGAGACATGACCGTCGAGTCGCCTTGAATGTCCACCCCGTTAGCCTTTAGAAAGAGATAGACTGCCTCTGCCATGGCTTCTATCACACCTTCGTCCACTGTGTGGAGATTCTTTCTGGGTGGGTTCTAGTTCCGAATATTAGGGAAAGGCGGGCTGTGGCGTCAAGAATGGCCAGGCCCCCACCTTCGTGCGCTGCAGGCATCCCTATTCCTCAGGTCTCAGGTCTTCAGAAACTCAGTTGACTTTTTCTCCTTCTTTGCCAGATTCTCAACACACTCCCTGAAGAGGTGTTCGGCCTCCTCCAGGCGTTGCTCGCTCGGCTGAAAAGCACCGGTCGCGTGCTCTCGGCAGGATCTCGCGACCTGTTCGAGGAGACAGAGGGCGAACACCCGATGATGCTCTTCATAGAACGAGGTATTACTGTTCTTGGCAAGCAACGTCCGATAGTATCCCTCCCCGTCCGGTCGTCTTGAATGGAGGAGACTCCAGACCAGATACGTGTACACCATGTAGAACCGCGGTCGCGGTTCGATGTGCCAGCCGAGAAGCCCCATCTGACCGCCAGGGCATAGGAGCAGATGTTCAGGTTGAACGGCGGTGTGGCTTAGGTTACTTCCCACTACCGGCACATGCATGGAGAAGTTCTTCTGAATCTGCTCCTGGTAGGCGGCAAGGGGCGCCTGTGCCCATACCCCCCGGGACTGGACCACCCCACACCATTCCTGCAGCCCCGCTTCCGTCCACTGGAAGGATTCGGCGATCTCCCGGTGTCGGCCTCGTTTCTGTTGGTCATTCATGGCCTGCAGCCAGCCGAGGCTGAATCGGCTGTCCATCAGGCCTTCCTGCCCCGGCTCTCGGGATCGCAGGGTTTGCTGGTAGTGGGGCGCAAGGTTCAGCGAACGCATGAGCGCTTGCACTCTGCCGATTACCTCCAGCACCTGATCGATGATCTCCTCTTCCTCGAAGGGTCCCTCCGCCAGTACCGTTCCTTCGATATAGGGGTATAAGAGATAAAGGTCATGGGGTTGAGAGGCAGGCTGCGGGTGCAGGAAGGGGGGGTAGAGAACGGCGAAGCTCTTGAGCCGCTCCGGGATCGTATCCTCCAGCCCTTTGGCCTTCGCCACCCAACGCTTCCCTGCGCTATCAGTGAGAAGCCAACTCTGACGGGAATGCGGAAGTAACTGCGGTTCCTCCCCAATCTCAATCCGGTATCGTTTGCAGAAATCCGCCAGACCTTCTCCCATTCCCGGCACCTCCCGCTTCATTGCTCGCTCGGTCCGCCCTCGAACTCCCTACCGCCACAGGCGCACTCGTTGGGCGCCCTTCCAGATAAATAGCAGGCGTT
>Ga0335070_10011946_pt1 | contig 10142 bp, 11 predicted proteins | sample Lox_Sample_13_FD_206722 | JGI IMG/M metagenome (GOLD analysis project Ga0335070, IMG submission 206722) | Soil microbial communities from Loxahatchee National Wildlife Refuge, Florida, United States - Lox_Sample_1.3 | ecosystem: Environmental > Terrestrial > Soil > Wetlands | place: USA... | reverse complement strand
CGCGAACGCGGCATTCGCGGCCGTGAGTGCGGCGACAGCGGCCGCGGCGAACAGGCTGATCTTGCGCATCGTCTACTCCTCGACCCAGCTTGGCCCAAGTGCCGGCGGGGATTATCCGAGCGCCGCGCGCATGTCAACTGCCACTCCGCCGTAACGCCGCGGCGGCGCGCGGCACCTTCGTAGGTTCTCTATTGAAATCCCTGTGGATACTGGCCTAGCCTCCGCCGCGATAGGGACGGGGGCGCCGCAGGTCTTGTGGAGTCTGCCCTGCATTTTGCTTTCTCGACACGCTGATGCCGAACAAGGCCGCGTCCGACAGGGCCCACGGATACCCACTCACGCGCAAGGCGCTCGTCCTTGGCGCGCTGGGCGTGGTGTTCGGCGATATCGGCACGTCGCCGCTCTATACGATGCGCCAGTGCATCAACGCGATGGGGGCGGCCAACGAGACCGCGGTCTTGCACGTGCTGTCGCTCATCGTGTGGGCGTTGGTGATGGTCGTCACGGTGAAATACGTGCTGGTCATCATGCGCGCCGACAACCGCGGCGAAGGCGGCATCCTGGCGCTGACGGCACTTGCACTGCGCGCCGTGGCCAAGAAAGGCAGGCGGCAGGAGGCGATCATCGCGGTCGGCCTGACCGGGGCGGCACTCTTCTACGGCGACAGCGTGCTGACGCCGGCGATCTCGGTGCTCAGCGCCGTCGAAGGTTTGAAGGTCGCAACCCCCGCTTTCGAGCCGTACGTGCTGCCGATCGTGATCGTTCTGCTGGTCGGGCTGTTCTCGCTGCAGAACCATGGGACCGAGCGCGTGGGCAGGCTGTTCGGACCGGTGATGACGGTGTGGTTCGCGACGCTCGGCGTGCTCGGGCTGATCCATATCGCCGGCAATCCGCGCGTGCTGCTGGCGATCAATCCCTATTATGCGATCGATACGTTCATCCGCTTTCCGGGAACGAGCTTCATCCTGCTGGGTGCCGTGATCCTTGCGGTGACGGGAGCCGAGGCGCTCTACACGGACATGGGTCATTTCGGCGTGCAGCCGATCCGCATGGCCTGGCTCGGCCTCGTCTTCCCGTGCCTGCTGCTCAATTATTTCGGCCAGGGCGCGCTCCTGCTCAGCACGCCCGGCGCGATCGAGAATCCGTTCTTCCGCATGGTGCCGGAATGGGGGCTCTATCCGATGGTCGTGCTCGCCTCCGTCGCGACGATCATCGCCTCGCAGGCCGTCATTTCCGGCGCGTTCTCGCTGACGCGGCAGGCCGTGCAGCTCGGCTATCTGCCCCGCCTCGAGATCCGCCACACATCGGCCGAGGAAATCGGCCAGATTTTCGTGCCGCGCGTGAACAAGTTCCTGTTCATCGCTGTCATCGCGGTCGTGCTCGGCTTCCGCACCTCGGACAATCTGGGTGCCGCGTACGGCATCGCGGTCACCGGCACGGTGACGATCGATTCGATTCTCGCCTTCATCTACATGCGCGGCGTGCTGAGATGGGAGCTCGTCAAGGTCGTTCCGCTCTTTGCCGTCTTCCTGACGATCGACCTCGCGTTCCTCAGTGCCAATCTGCTGAAGATCGAGGAGGGTGGCTGGTTCCCGCTCGTCCTCGCCTCGCTGGTCGCGATCGCCATGTCGACCTGGCGCTGGGGCCGCCAGTCGCTGCTGCAGCGCCGCAGCCGCAATGCGCTTACGCTTGAGGAATTCGTCGCGACGCTGAAGCCGGGCCGGCCGATCCGCGTTCCCGGCACGGCGATCTTCATGACCGGCAATGCCGGGACGGTTCCCGGCGCGCTGCTGCACAATCTGAAGCACAACAAGGTGCTGCACGAGCGCGTCGTGATGATGACGGTGCGCACGCTCGACATCCCGCGCGTACCCGAGGAGGAGCGGCTGCAGATCCGCCATCTCGAAGGGAACTTCCACGCCATCAGCGTGCAATACGGGTTCCTCGACCAGCCCAACATCCCGCGCGCGCTGGCGCAGTGCCGACTCCAGCAGTTCCATTTCAATCTGATGGAGACTTCCTTCTTCGTCGGCCGCGAGAAGATCATTCCGGCGCGGCGCGGCGGCCTGGCGCGCTGGCGCAAGCGGCTGTTCGTGCTGATGTCGAACAACATGCTCGACGCGACGGAGTTCTTCCGCATTCCGCCCAACCGCGTCGTCGAACTCGGCGGCCAGGTCGAGCTCTGAAGGGCGAGGGCGGCATCGCCGCGACGGAACCGGGCTATCGAGCTTTGCGTTTGGCTCTCCGCAACCATTCGGAGAAAGTCATGCGCGTCGTTCTCGCCATGCTCGCCATCGCCTCTCTTGCCGCCTGCGCCGACGGCGGCGACCAGGACAGCTTCTCGGGCGATGCCCAGCGGATTTCCGCACAGCAGGCCAAGGATCGCTGCGCAGCGGACGGCAAGCGCGCCGAGCTGCGCAGTTCCCGCCAGAACCTCGACGGCTCGCTGCATTACGAATACGCCTGCGTGCAATAGGCGGTGTCGGAACCGTGTCCAACCTTGGGCGTTAGCGTGGACATGATCCGGCTGCCCGTGTCCGGCGGATGGCCGAAAAGATAGGATTGGAGGTGTTCATGGGCAGCAATCAGATCGTCGGCATCCTGCTGGTCGCGGTCGGCATCTTCCTGCTGGTGTTCGGCTTGAACGCGTCGCAGGCGCCGCTCGACCAGCTCAGCGAGACGTTCACCGGCAAGTTCCGCGATTCGACCATGTTGTACCTGCTCGGCGGGGTCATCGCCGTCGTCGCCGGCGGAGCGCTGGCGTTGGCCGGCCGGCGCGCCTGACCGCTAGCGTAGCGGCTCCGGAGCGCCGTGCCGTTTCTCCAGGAAGTGCCGCGCCTGGCCGGGCGGCTGGTCCTCGATCGTGCCGATCACGCGATAGCCGAGCCGTTCGTAGAAGCCCGCGTCTTGAAGCTGAACGTATCGAGCCAGGCGCCGATGCAGCTTCTGCGGACAGCCTCTTGCTCCGCGGTACGCGTGTCGGTCACGGCGATTTTCGGCTCCGAGGTCTTCGCCGCCTTCTCTGAGGGGTGAATCTGCCTTCACCGGGTAGCACCCGGGTGGGGCGGTGGCGTTCCGACACATCCGTTATTGCCCGGTTAACGATCGAGCCTCTATGGTGCCCACTTCCGGGGCGTCGCCCGGGCATGGCGTGGGGGATAGCAGATGACGAACAGGATGAAGAGCGTGATCGCGGCGGCAGTGCTGGCTGCGGGGCTCGCGGCGAGCGCGATGGCGCAGCAGAAGGCCGCCGAGCCGTCGATTGCGATCATCGACACGCAAGTGCTGCTCGAGAAGGCCGAAGCGGCGAAGAGCGCCCGCCAGCAGATCGAGAAGCTGCGCGCCGACATTATGCTGTCGATGGGCGCCGAGCAGCAGGAGATCCGCCAGATGGGTCAGGCCCTCGCCAAGGAGCGCGCGGCGCTCGGCGAGGAGGTGTTCCAGCAGCGCATGCGCGAAGTGTTGCAGAGGAACACGGACTATCAGCGCTCGGTGCAGGAGCGTCAGCAGAAGCTCGATGCCGCTTCGCGCGCGGCGGCGCAGAAGGTCGAGGCGGTCGTCCACGAGATCGTCGACGAGTTCAAGAAGGAGCACAACTACGCGCTGGTCGTGGTGCGATCGGCGACGATGGGCAAGCCGACCGTGCCCGACATCACGCAGGACGTCCTGGGCCGCCTGGATCGGCGCCTGCCCACCGTGGAAGTGGTCCTGCAGTAGAACCGATCACCGCGTCTTGCTCGCGGGGCGGCAGGCCAGCGCCGCCCCCATCAACAGCCAGAAAGACCGCTGATACAGCATGTCGTGCACCGTCGCGATGGCGGCGAAGGCGGGCAGCGCCATCAGCAGGAACGCGCGGGCGGGATCGCCTGGGCTGGCGCGGTATTCGTCGATCACGACCCGCACGAACGGTGCGGCGAAGATGATAAGACCGACGATCCCCATTTCCGCGAGCAGCCAGAGCGGCGTCGAGTGGATCACCAGCGGCGCGCCGTGCCTGCGCATGTAGTCCTCGATGAACGCGCCGAGCCCGGCGCCGAAGACCGGATGCGCGCGGAACATCGCGAAGCCGCCCTCTAGGCTGGCAAGCCGCCATTCCTGCGACGATTCCGCACCGGAGCCGGCGACGCCGGAGGGCGGAAAGTAGGGAAGCGTTTTCAGATTATCGACAATCGTCGTGTCGTGCGCCGCCCCGGACGAGAAAAGATCCGACCATGCAGACTGCGCCGCATTCACGGCGGCGATGACGATGTCTGGCAGCCAGTCCATCGCGGCATAGGCCGCGGCGGCGATCGCCACGGCGCCGGCGAGGCGCGCCGGCTTGATGGCGCCGATGAGAAGCCCCGCCGCCGCCATCACGGCGACGCCGACGAATCCAGCCTTCGATCCGGTGAACCAGATCCCTGCGAGGATGACGCCGAATGCCAGCGTCTGCGTGCGCGCGCGATCCACGCCGACGAGGATCGCGGCCGCCGCCAGGATGAGCTGGACCGCGAAGGCGTTGGAGTTCTGGGCGAACGCCTCGATGCGGTAGGACATGATCTCGGGCGGGATCGGTATGCGGACGCGGAAAGCGGCAAAAAGCGCGATCTCGAACAGGGCCAGGGCGATCGCGGCGCCGGCGAAGCTCCGCATCAACATAGTGAGCCCGTCCTTCGCGCCATGCCGCACCGCCAGCGCGCCGGTCGCGACATAGGCCATCAGAATGAACCAGCCGATGAGGCGGTTCGTCAGCGCCCATGACGTGAGTCCGAAATCGAGCCAGCCGTGGACGAAGGCGAGGACCAGCACCGCCGTCATCGCCACGAGATGGAGGTTCAGCCGCGACAGGCGCCAGGCGGGAAATTGGCGTGCCTTCGCCAGTTCGATCATGAGCAGACACGCGGCGATCAGGACAAGCGGATCGGCGAGATTGACGTTGATGCGCGAGGCGGCGAGCGGCACGTGGACCTGGAACAACACGGCGACCGCGGCGAGCACCGGCAGCGCCCAGCCGATCAGCGGCACGATATCGATCGGCGGTGCCGCGGCTGCGCCCGCCTGCACGTGCGGGCGGACGCGTGCGAGCGCGACCGCGGCCGCCAGAATTGCGACCGCCAGCAGGCCGGCAGCACCGACCAGTACCGCGACGACGAGTGCCGTCTCGCGGCCGAAGCCGATCGCGCCAAGGACGTAGACCGCCCCCAGCTCGCGCACGCCCCAGCCGGCAAGGCTGATCGGCACGCTCGCCGCCAGCATCACGACCGCGGACGCGGCGGCGATTCGTTCCAGGCTGGTGTCCGGCGACAAGGCGGCCGCGGCCGCGACATACGCCGCCATCGTGCAGGCCTGGATCGCGAGGCTCAAGGCGAGGCTGCGCCCAATACGCCAGGCGGCGCCGCGTCCCATGTTCTCGCGCACGAAAGCGAGGGCCGGCCGCCACCAGCCGAGCGCGGCACTGCCGATCGCAGCGCAGATGGCGCCGGCGACGAAGCGCAGGAAGAAGGCGCCGCCCGCCTGGATGTCGAGCGTGATGCGGCCGAAGATGAACCAGCCGCCGGCGACGCCGAGCACTAGCGCGACGGCGAGTGCCAGCAGCCGCTCATAACCGGTCACGGCGACCGTGCCTGCCACCGGCACGCCGCGCCGTGCCAGCAGCGCGCTGCGCGCGATGAGCTGGCCTACGAGCTGGAAGAAGATGGCGCCGGCGAGCTGCCCCAGGCTGAGGGCCGCGATCGCGTCGACTGCGCGCATGCGGTAGCCGAGATCGGCGGCGATGCAGGCAAGCCGCACGCTGGCCAGCAGCGCGCCTCCCAGCATCAGCAGCACGACCCATGCCAGGGTAGAGACCGGCAACCTGGCCGCGGCGTCGGCTAGGGCGCGGACGTCGACGAAGGCAAAGGCCAGCGCCAATGCCACGACCGTCACGCCGATCGCGGCGGCGTGGCGCAAGGGCGCGCTCGGACCGCGCTTGGTGGCGACGGCGGTGTTCAGGTCAGCTCCACTGCCCGGCCGGCTGCGGTCCGGTACAACCCGAAGTCTACTACGACGGCGGCGGTTTGATAGCGGGCGGCCACGTCATGCCATGCCGACGGCCGCGCAGCGGGCGGCGCGGACACGGCTTCGATCATCTTGTTGATGGTCGGAGTGAGAGGATTCGAACCTCCGGCCCCTTGCTCCCGAAGCAAGTGCTCTACCAGGCTGAGCTACACTCCGATCTGGCTGGGTGGCGCCGCCCTCGCGGCGCCGGGCCGACCTTATACAGGCCCGGCCCCCGGCCCGCAAGCCGAGCGGACCAGCTTGGCTGGAGGGTTAATAAACCCGGTTGATCGCAAAGTGGATCAGGTCGATCAGCGCGCGCTTCTCCGGGCCGTCGGGGAAGACGCCGAGGGCATCTCGCGCGACGGCGCCATAGTGGCGGGCGCGCTCGACGGAATCGCGCAGGCTGCCGTGCCGCTCCATCAGGGCGATGGCGTGCTCGAGGTCGCCCTCGCGCTGCTCCATCTCCTCCAGCGTGCGGCGCCAGAACTTGCGCTCGTCCTCGCCGCCGCGCAGGAAGGCGAGCACCACCGGGAGCGTGATCTTGCCGTCGCGGAAATCGTCGCCGATCGACTTGCCCAGCGTGGCGGTTTCCGCGGCGTAGTCGAGCACATCGTCGACGAGCTGGAAGGCGATGCCGAGATTGAGCCCGTAGGCGCCGAGCGCGTCTTCCTCCGCCTTCGGACGGTCGGCGACCACGGCGCCGACGCGGCAGGCGGCCGCGAACAGCACCGCGGTCTTGGCCTTGATCACCTCGAGATAGGTGTTCTCGGTGGTCTCGGTGTCGTTGGCGGTCATGAGCTGCATGACCTCGCCCTCGGCGATCACCGCCGACGCATCCGACAGGATCTTCAGCACCGCGAGCGAGCCGTCGGCGACCATGAGCTGGAAGGCGCGGCTGAACAGGAAGTCGCCGACCAGCACGCTCGGCTTGTTGCCCCACACCGCATTGGCGGTGGCGAGGCCGCGGCGGCGGTCGCTCTCGTCGACGACGTCGTCATGCAGCAGAGTGGCCGTGTGGATGAATTCGACGCAGGCGGCGAGGCTGATATGCCGGTGCCCGCGATAGCCGCACAGCTTCGCGCTGGCGAGGGTGAGCATAGGCCTGAGACGCTTGCCGCCCGCGGCGATGATATGGCCGGCGAGCTGCGGGATCAGCGCCACGGGGCTCTGCATGCGCTCGATGATGAGCGCATTGACGGCCTTGATGTCTTCGGCGGTCAGTCCCGTCAGCGCCGCCAAAGACGGGCTGCGGACCTTCTCGCGTTCGTCGCCGAGGCTGACAATGACGGCCAAGTCGCACTCCCCATTTTCGGGCATCGCTTGACGCCCCGTTCGTCTGTGGCGAGCATACGGCGCGCCACTGCGCGGTCAAGTCCGGCTGCCAGCAGGGTCTGCCCCGGGAAGATCATAAGCCAGTGAAAGAAGTGCTCCGGACCAACGACTCCGTGCTGCTGTCCTGGTCGCAGGCAGTGCTAGCGGAATTCGGCATCGAATCGGTCGTGCTCGACACGCACACGTCGATTCTCGAAGGCTCGATCGCCGCGATCCAGCGTCGGCTGATGGTCGCGGACGAGGACCACAAGGCGGCGCTGCGCCAGCTTGAGGCGGCACGGAAAGGTCTGCCGCATGGGTGATCTGGATGTCACCGAGGACGCGCTGCTCGGCGGCCGCGTGCGCCTGAAGCAGCCGGCGCAGGGCTACCGCGTCGCCATCGATCCCGTGCTGCTCGCCGCCGCGCTGCCCGACGGGTTTCGCGGCCGTATCGCCGATATCGGCTGCGGAGTCGGTGCCGCGGCGCTGTGCGCGGCGATGCGCCTGCCGGATGCGCAAGTCGTCGGCATCGAGCGCGATCCAGCGTTGGCCGAGCTGGCGCGGCAAAACGTCGCGCAGAATGGCCTCACCGCACGTGCGGAGATTGTCACTGGCGATATCCGTGCAGCGGCGTCATCGACGGCTTTCGATGCGGTGATTGCCAATCCGCCTTATCTGGAACCCGAGCGCGCGAATGTGCAGAACGATCCGCGCAAGGCCGCCGCAACCATCGAGGACGATGCCTCGCTCGACATCTGGATCGATGCCGCACTTGGGCGGCTGCGGCCGAAGGGGATGCTCGCGTTCGTTCATCGCGCCGACCGGCTCGACGATCTGCTGGCCGCCCTGCACGGCCAGACAGGCGAGGTCGTCGTGTTTCCGCTCTGGCCCAAGGCCGGCGTTCCGGCGAAGCGCGTGATCGTGCGTGCGCGCAAAGGCATGCGCTCGCCGCTGGTGCTGAACGCGGGCCTCGTGCTGCACGAGGCCGAGGGGCGCTACACCGAGGCGGCGCAGGCCGTACTGCGCGACGGTGCCGCGCTGATTCGCTAGCGCCATTGGCAAGGGCGGTCGGGCCGCCTACCTTGTCCCCATGCCCAGCCTGTACGAGCGCCTCCGGCCGTTCCTAGCGCAGCTTCCCGTCGAACAGTTCCGCAATCCGCCGCCGGTGGTGCCGGTGATCCGGCTCGCCGGGCCGATCGGGCAGATTGGCGTGCTGCGCAGCGGGCTCGCTCTATCGCGGCTCGCCGGCGTGATCGAGCGCGCGTTTTCGACGGCCGACCTCAAGGCGGTGGCGCTGGTCATCAACTCGCCCGGCGGCTCGGCGGTGCAGTCGGCCCTGATCGCCAAGCGCATCCGCGACCTCGCGACCGAGAAGAACGTGCCGGTCTATGCCTTCGTCGAGGACGTCGCGGCCTCGGGCGGCTACTGGCTCGCCTGTGCCGCCGACGAGATCTATGTGAACGCCAGTTCGATCGTCGGCTCGATCGGCGTGATCTCGTCGAGCTTCGGCTTCACGGAGCTGATCGGCAAGATCGGCGTCACGCGCCGTGTGTATACCGCCGGCGAAAAGAAGATGATGCTCGACCCGTTCCAGCCCGAAGACCCTGAGGACGTCGAGCGGTTGCAGAATATGCAGCGCGAGATCCACGGCAATTTCCAGGCCTGGGTACGGGATCGGCGCGGCATCCGCCTGCGCGGTCTCGACAGCGAGCTGTTCAGCGGCGAGTTCTGGAGCGGTACCCGCGCGGTGGAACTCGGCCTGGTCGACGGCATCGACGATCTGCGTGCGCATATGCGCCGCCGCTTCGGCGAGAAGGTGAAGCTGCGCCTGGTGGGCGCGCCGACATCGTGGCTGCGCCGCTGGTTCGGCCCGCATACCGCGCCGACGCTGTTGCCGGAAAGCTGGGCCGACGACCTCGTCTCGACGCTCGAAGCGCGGTCGCTGTGGTCGCGCTTCGGACTGTGAGTTGACCCAGACTCTCCGCGAGTCCTAAGAAAGCGCATGTTCGGCTTCGGCTTCATGAAATTGCTGGTGCTCGTGGGCGTGGTCGCCTTCGTGTGGTTCGGCTGGCGCTGGTATCAGCGCTGGGAACTCGAGCAGCGCCGCGCCGAGGCCGCCCGCCGTGCGGGCAGTAGCACCGGCGGCAATGCGCCGCCGCCGCGCCTCGCCGCGGAGGACATGGTGGCCTGCAAGGTTTGCGGCACCTACGTGGCTGCGCACGGCGCCCGCGCCTGCGCACGGGCCGAATGCCCGTTCCCGCGCTGAAAAGTCCCGGCGTTTAACCATCCGCCGCGCTTGATCGTGCCGCACGCGGCCGGTATTTTGCGCCGCACACAAGGCAAGCCCTTCTTCCGGCGCGAAAAACCATGGCTTCCCCCTCTTTCCAGGAGTTGATCCTGCGACTCCAGACCTTCTGGGCCGGGAAGGGCTGCGTCATCCTGCAGCCCTACGACATGGAGATGGGCGCCGGCACGTTCCACCCGGCGACGACGCTGCGTGCACTGGGTCCCAAGCCGTGGAAGGCGGCCTATGTGCAGCCCTCGCGCCGGCCGACCGACGGCCGTTACGGCGAGAACCCGAACCGGCTGCAGCACTATTACCAGTTCCAGGTGATCCTGAAGCCGTCGCCGCCCGACAGCCAGGACCTGTATCTCGAGAGTCTGAAGGCGCTCGGCGTCGATACGCGCAAGCACGACATCCGCTTTGTCGAGGACGACTGGGAGAGCCCGACGCTCGGCGCCTGGGGCCTGGGCTGGGAAGTGTGGTGCGACGGAATGGAAGTCACCCAATACACGTATTTCCAGCAGGTAGG
>Ga0335070_10011945_pt1 | contig 10142 bp, 7 predicted proteins | sample Lox_Sample_13_FD_206722 | JGI IMG/M metagenome (GOLD analysis project Ga0335070, IMG submission 206722) | Soil microbial communities from Loxahatchee National Wildlife Refuge, Florida, United States - Lox_Sample_1.3 | ecosystem: Environmental > Terrestrial > Soil > Wetlands | place: USA: Florida... | reverse complement strand
CGCATCCTCCAGGACGCGTTCCAGAAGGGGGGTCTCCCGGACAAGGCGGTACAGCTCGTGGGGAGCACCGATCGCCGTGCGGTAACCGAGCTCTTGAGGCAGGAAGAACTCATCGACCTGGTCATCCCTCGAGGCGGCGAGAGCCTCATTCGGTTCGTCGTCGAGCACGCCAAGATGCCGGTGCTCAAGCACTACAAGGGGGTCTGTCACATCTTCGTGGATGAGGATGCCGACCTGGACATGGCGGAGACCATCTGCATGAACGCCAAGGTACAGCGGCCTGGGGTCTGTAATGCCATGGAGACGCTCCTGGTCCACGAGAGGGTGGCGGAGGTCTTCCTGCCCCGGCTCGCTCGAGCGCTCAGAGCGGCAAAGGTTGAGCTCCGTGGGTGCCCGCGCACCCTGGCCATTATCCCCCACATTAAGGCGGCGACATCCCATGACTGGGGCATGGAATTTCTGGATCTCATCCTTGCGGTCCGGGTAGTCCCGGATATGGCGACAGCAGTGGAGCACATTGAAACCTACGGTTCCCAGCATACCGAGGCGATCATCACGTCGGACTATCGACGTGCCCACCAGTTTCTTCAGTTGGTTGACTCCTCCGTAGTCTTGGTCAATGCCTCGACTCGCTTTAACGACGGCTATCAACTCGGCCTCGGTGCGGAGATCGGGATCAGCACCTCCAAGCTCCATGCCTTTGGCCCCATGGGGGTGGAGGAGCTCACTACCACCAAGTTCGTGGTCTACGGTAACGGCCAGATCCGGCCGTAGGAGAGATCTGGTGCGCGCCGGCATCCTGGGGGGAACATTCGATCCGATTCACTTCGGCCACCTGAGGGCGGCAGAGGAGGTGGCCGACGCCTTCGACCTGTCCACGGTGATGTTTATTCCCGCTGCCAAACCGCCCCACAAAGAAGAGCGAGAACTGACGTCGTTCACCCATCGCTGGCGTATGCTGGAACTCGCCCTCGCTGGCAATCCCCGGTTCGCCCTCTCGGACCTCGAGAATCGCCGTCCGGGCAAGTCGTACTCGGTGGAGACTCTGACCCAACTCCTCAGCGAGCTCGGGCAGGATGCGATTCTCTATTTCATCGTGGGCCTGGATGCCTTCCTCGCCCTACCGACTTGGCACCGGTATGGGGAACTCTTCTCTCTCTGTCACTTTGTGGTCGTGGCGCGACCCGGGTATTCTCTCGCCGAGCTGGACGCCATGCTCCACACCGCTGTGTCGGGGCGTTACAGGTACGATGAGCAGGTATCGGGGTTTGTCCACCCCGAGCACCGGACGGTCTATGTTCACCAAGTGACGCTCATGGACATCTCCTCGTCCAAGATCCGAGAGTATGTTTCCCGAGGGCGCTCTGTCCGATACCTCCTCCCCGTTGGGGTTGAGGCCTACGTTCACGAGCAGGGGCTGTATGGAAGGCGTTAAGAAATCTCAGACGAAGAAGGGTGGGAAGAAAAAGGCGCGCCCACTTCGAGCCCTCACGCTCTCGCCCGTCGAGCTCGCAAGGCTCTGCGCCGACGTAGCGTTAGCCCACAAGGCTGAAGAGCCGGTGATCCTCAATGTCACCGAGATGGCAAGCTTCACTGATTACTTCGTCATTCTGAGCGGCCGCTCCACAAGGCATGTCCAGGCGGTGGCCGAACACATCGAAGAGGCCCTCCGCGAGCACCACCTGAAACTCATGGGTGCGGAGGGTCTGGTCGAGGGGCAGTGGGTGCTCCTGGATGCGGGCGATGTGATCGTGCATATCTTCTATCACCCGGTGCGCGCCTTCTATGATCTCGAGGGTCTCTGGGCGGAGGCCCGTCATGTTGAGCTTATCGGCACGAAGAGGAAGAGGCGCGCCTCAGTCAAGCCCGAAGCCGATTCATAACTGGACACTCCGGTCATTTCGGGCTAGAATTATGTCTTGGCGCAGTGCAGCTTTCTTTTGGCGTTTCCCTTTGTCTCATCGGCGAAAGACCATGTGCGCCCCGAGGGGGCAGGTGGTATCTCCCTGTTCTCCCCGGAATCGGGGTCTTCTCCAGTGTGTAAGATGGACATGATTTCGAGAAAACCTTGCAAAGCCCTTGCCGCATTGCTCGCCGTGGTGCTGTTGACCGGGCTGCTCTCCAGGCCGGCGCGGGCGGAGCTCACCATCGACGATGAGCGAAAGCTTGGCGATCAGTTTCTCAAGGCGGCTCTGCGCGAACTCCCCCTGATCCAGGATCCGGATGTGGTGGGCTACGTGAACGACGTGGGCCAGAAGGTTGTAGCCCACTTGGAGATCCACACTTTTCCGTACCACTTCTATGTTGTGAACAGTAGCGTCATCAACGCCTTCGCCGGCCCCGCAGGCCATGTCTTCATCAATCGGGGCATCCTGGAGCTCATGGACGACGAAGGGGAACTCGCCTCCATCCTCGCCCACGAAATCGGCCACGTTCAGTCTCGCCACCTGGCCGAACGCATGGCTCGCAGCCAGAAACTCAGCCTGGCCACGCTCGGGGGTATTCTGGCCGGAGTGTTTCTCGGGCCTGCCGCCGCCCTGGGGCAAGCGGCCATCCTTGGTAGCGCCGCGGGAAGCACAGCTCTCCAGCTCGGCTACAGCCGCGAGAATGAAGAGGAGGCGGACCGCAAAGGGCTCCGCTACATGGAGGCAGCAGGGTACTCCGGGGAAGATATGGTGGGTATGATGAGGAAGATGGCCCAGCAGAGCTGGCAGCAGGGGAGCCGCATACCAACCTACCTCTCCACCCATCCCGCGCTCTCCGAGCGGGTCAACTATCTCGCCAGCGTGGTCGAGACCAGGCAGAAATTTCCGAGCACAGGAATTCCTCCATTCGGCAATCCTCTCGCCTTTAGGATGATGCAGGCAAAGCTTCTGGGTGCCTACGGGAGCCCGACGGACGCAGAGATACGCTTTCGCCAGTGGTCTGCACGACCCGAGGATCGACTCCCTGCCCTGTACGGGACCGGGCTCCTCCTCCGGCGTCAAGGGAAGTTTGAGGAGGCGGCACAGTCCTTAAAGCAGGCTGTGGCGCTGCGGCCTGATCTGCCGTCCCTTCTCGTGGAGTTGGGCCTGACCTACTTCGAGATGGGACAGATGGACAAGGCTGCCTCGGTGCTCCAGTCCGCCCTCAGCCTTGACCCCAACCAGGCAACCGCGCGCTTCGCCCTCGGCCGCGCTCTCCTCGAACAGGGAAAGCTGCAGGAGGCGCGCGAAGAGCTGCTGGCAGCCGCGCGGCTGAACGACCGCTTGCCCTCCCTCCACTATTACCTCGGTCTGGCCTACGGCCAGTCGAACGAACTCGGAGAGGCTCATTACCAGTTCGGTATTCACAATCAGCGACAGGGTGACTGGAAGAGCGCCATGTTCCATTACCAGGAAGCCTTGCGCTATCCCCTGCCGCCGGATCGCCAGCAGGCTATCCGCGACGCTATGAAAGAGGTGCAGGAGGAGATTCGCGAGACCCAGCGCCAGGAAGGCCAAACGCCCAGAACCCGCCGCTTCTGACCCCATCCCATTGGTTACCCCGTTCTTCGCTGACGAGGAAAAAGCCCGGGCAAGCCTTGACTACCGTCGGACAGGGCATGCCTGCTCGGAGGGAGCCGGTCGAGATTCTCGCTGCCCCTGCGCGGTTTCTTGTCCGATAAGCTCCTCTACAAAATGCCGGGAGTTGCCGACGTTCAGCTAGTGGGAGTTCCGAGCCACAAGTACGGAGAGGAGGTAGGAGCCTTCATCATATTGAAGGCCGGTCACTAGCCCACGCCGGAGGACGTGCGCGACTCCTGTCGGGGCAAGATCAGCGCCTACAAGGTCCCCAAGTACGTTACCTTTGTGAAATCCTATCCGCTCACGGCGAGCGGCAAGGTTCAGACGTAGAAGCTCAGGGAGGACGCGGCGCGGCTCTTCCCCGAGGCCATGCCCCCCGCGGGATAGCCGAGAGAGCAGCGACCGAAGTCCAAGGGGCTTATAGGTCGTAGTAGTAGTCGAGCCCCAGGTGGGTGATCTGCTCCTCGCCCATGAGATAGCGGAGGGTATTCTTCAGCTTCATGAGCTGAATGAAGAGATCGTGTTCGGGATAGAGAGTGACCGCGCACTGGGGACTCTTGAAGTAAAAGGAGAGCCACTCCTGAATTCCCGGCATCTCCGACCGCTGGGCCAGGTCCAGGAACAGGACGAGGTCGAGAACAAGGGGCGCCGCCAGGATGCTGTCGCGGCAGAGAAAGTCGACCTTGATCTGCATCGGATAACCCAGCCAGCCGAAGATGTCGATGCAGTCCCAGCCCTCCTTGTTGTCCCCCCGTGGTGGGTAATAGTTGATCACCACCTTGTGGTAGAACTTCCCGTAGAGTTCAGGATAGAGTTGTGGCTGGAGGATGGTCTCCAGGACGGAGAGTTTGCTCTCCTCCTTGGTCTTGAAGGAGTCTCGGTCATCGAGGACCATGCCGTCCCGGTTGCCGAGGATGTTGGTTGAGTACCAGCCGGTGAGGCCCAGCATCCGGGCTTTCAGACCAGGCCCGAGAATGGTCTTGAGAAGCGTCTGCCCGGTCTTGAGATCCTTGCCGGCGATGGGGACCCGGCACTCATTGGCGAGTTCCACCATGGCCGGGATATCCACGGTGAGGTTGGGGGCGCCGTTGATGAAGGGGACACCGCTGGTCACCGCCGCATAGGCGTAGAGCATGCTCGGGGAGATGGCGGGATGGTTGGCTCTCAGCCCGGCCTCGAAGGCGGAGAGCGAGGCGTGCACTTCCGTCGGCTTCAGGTAGGCCTCCGTACTGCCGCACCAGACCATGACACACCGCGCCGTTCCCTGGGCACGGCGAAACTCCTCCAGGTCAGCCTTGATCGCCTCCACCAACTCCACATGGGACGCCTGACCTTTCACATGGGGCCCTTGCAGGTTCTTTACGAATCCCTTGTCGAACACCGCCGGCCAAGGCACCAGAGCCTCAAGAAAGGACTTCACCGGCTCGAGGTGGTGCGGTTCCAGCACGCGGGCCTGAACAGCGGCCTGGTAGCAGTTGTCGGGAAAGAGATCCCAGCCGCCGAAAACGAGGTCGTCGAGGTGCGCGAGGGGAACGAACTCACGCAGGGGAGGGGTGCGGTACTCGTAACGTTTCCCCAGGCGTACGGTTCCCATCTGGGTGAGGGAGCCAACGGGAAGGGCCAGGCCACGACGCACCGCCTCCACACCGGCCAAAAAGGTGGTGCTCACGGCTCCGCCCAGACCCGGTATAAGTACGCCGAGTTTGCCCTCTGCCTTCTGGATCTCATCTTTGCGCTTCATGGCACTCATCGTCTCTTCCTTGCGCGTTACCCTCGTCCTAGGGGGCTCGCCGGTGTTGGGATGGGAGAAACGCCGGTGGCGGGACGAGGCTGATAAAGCTGATAGTGGCCTCTCGTGCCCGTGTGGGGTATGTTCACGTGGCGTCTAACATGGGAAATCCCTGGGCAAATGTCAAGGTCATTGATTGGTTCGGAGCACATCTAGCCCGTATTATGCACGAGACGCCGTCGCGAGATCGTGGAGATGGTTGTGCCACCGGGCAACCACAGGGGCTCGGACCTGAGGCGTACTTGTTCAGTACGTCGCAACGTGAGCTTGTCCTGAGCCTGTCGAAGGAACACCCGAGGACGCCCGAAAGGACGGCCATATCCGAGGTGGCAGCAGGTGATTCGTGCATAGTGCGGGCTAGGGAGAAGACCATGAAAAAGGTCGGTATCGTTGTCGGCATGGTCCTCGTCGCCTTCCTCGGGTACAGGTACCTGGCCCCCGGTCCCAAGGTGAGGAATGCAAGGCCCCAAGGAGAGAACATCATCTGTTTCGGGGACAGTCTCACCGCCGGAACCGGCGCTGCCACCGGAATGGACTATCCAAGCCAGCTCGCCCGGATGATCGGCCAGCCGGTGATTAACGCCGGGGTGCCGGGAGACACCACCGCCGGCGCCCTCGCCCGCCTGAAACAGGATGTCCTCTCCCGCTCGCCGCGCATCGTTCTCATTACCATAGGGGGAAATGACCTCACCCATGGCGTGGATCGAGAGGTCTTTTCCCGAAACCTGCAGACCGTCGTCACCCGGATCCAAGCCGCAGGAGCTCTGGTGGTCGTGGGGGGCATCGAAGTGCCCCTCCGGGATCGCGGCTTCCGCGCAGGCTATCAGGAGGTGGCGAGGGCAACGGGCGCCATCCTCATCCCGAACATCTTCCAGGGGATCCTGGGGCGTCCCGACCTGATGAGCGATCCCATCCATCCCAACACTGCCGGCTATACCCTCATGGCCGAGCGTTTCCACGAGGCGATCCGCCCCTATCTCTGACCCGTCTCCAGGTTCATCCCACCCGCAGCAGGTGGAGCGAACTGCCATGGAGTGGGATCTCCTCCTGTACGGGAAGACCCTGTTTCATGAGGAGAGGCGCGAGACCGCCGAGATCGACGAAGCTCCGGAAGTTACGATAGTGGTCTCTGCCCACCAGCCCTTCGATGAGGTGAATGAGTATTCCCGAGAGCCCGGCCGGAAGGGGCACCCGGTAGTCCACAATGATGAGGCTGCGAGCCAGCCGCCTCATTTCCTTGAGAAGTGGAAGTCTCTTCTCCCTCTCCATCTCGTGAAAGACCATAGTGGCTGAGGCGTAATCGAAGGAGCCATCGGATAGGGAGTCGAGTCGGGTGGCATCCCCCTGCAGAAACCGGATCCTACTGAGGCCGAGGGCCTGTGCCCGCCTCCGGCCATAGGCCCACATGCGCCCGGAGCGCTCCACCCCGACGAGGCCGGGGCATCTATCGGCAAGGGAGAAGAGGAGCGCGCCCGTGCCGCAGCCCATGTCGATGAGCGCACTCCCCCGGCGCACCTGGTCTCGCACGAGCCGCCTCGCCCGGGCCAAGGCCGGATCCACGGCCAGGTGATAGAGCCAGCCGTCATAGAGGCGACTACGCTCGTGCTTCGCCATCAATCTCGCCGTCTCCTTCCCGGGTCTCTCTCCGCGGCGAAGTTTGCCTCCTGCCCGTTCGGCGAGGTGCGAACTTTCCCGTGTTCTTCCCCATGATGCTAACTCTCCCCTCCCATCGGTCAAGAGCCGCGAGCGGGTCTACGCGGGAACTGTCCGTGCCAGAAAACCACCCTCCCTCCCACCGGCCCGCTCCCCGCGGAGGCAGGGGGGTCTGCGGCGCAAAGCGCATGACTTCGCTGCCCTCAGAGCGAGAAACGCGAGCAGTTGGGCAAATCTTTATCCTTTCTCGCTTGACCTCCTTTCCCGCCTGTCTCGCTGCAGGTCGTGCCTGCGTGTTGCCGCGACTATGCGCCTTTGCAGAGCAGACCTCCCTGCCACGAACCACCCCGCAGAATCGTCGTCCCCCGAAGGGGTCTCTCGACTGAAAAGGCATCAGCGAACTTTCGCCTTGCCGGCAATGCCTCCCCTATGGTACGGGAAGACGTTACCACCGAATCCGTAACGTTGCGTTCGTGCCCCGCGGTCTCGTAAGACAGGATAACCTATGTCCGTGATCACGAGAGAGGACTTCAGCCAGGTCCTCACGGAGATCGACGCAGCGAGGCTCGCCCCCGTCTACCTCCTCTTCGGGGACACGTATCTTGTCAGCTCGGCGCTCACCGAACTCACCGAGCGCCTCATCCCCCAAGCTCAACGGAGTACGAACCTCCAGGTGGTCGACGGCGTTCAAGCCGATTTTCGGGCCATCCTCGACAGCCTCAATACCTTCGCCCTTTTTTCCGGGCGTAAGGTGGCGGTTGTCCTCTCTTCCCGGATCCTGTCCTCCCGGACCGATCTTCCCGCCCTCTTTGCCCGAACCAGGGCGGCCTGCGAAGCGGGAGCCCTGGACACGGCCGCTCGGTCCCTTCTCGAAGCGCTCGCCCATGCCGGTTGGTCCCTCGATGATGTGGCCGCCGGGGCCTGGCGGGAGATCTCGACTCATCTCTGGCAGCAAACCTTCGGCGTGGATCCGGATGATCCCGATACCTCATGGATCGACACCGTGGTTGCCCATGCCATGTCGAAGGGAATGGCGCTACCGCAGCGGCGAGATGAGGCGGCGCTCCTTGAGGCGGCGCTACGCCGCGGCTTTCCCCCGAACCACTCCCTGGTGATCACCACCGAAGCCGTGGATAAGCGCCGGAGTCTCTACCGCCTCATCGAGGAAAAGGGGGTGGCCATCGACTTTACTCTTGCCACCGGAACCGGGAAGGAGGCCCGCTCCCAGCAAGATGCCCTCATCAGAGGAATCATCCGGGAGACTCTCATCCCCACCGGGAAGACGATCGAGCCCGATGCCCTTGCCCTGCTCATGGAGCGGGTAGGCTCCAACCTCTGGGCACTGAGCAACCAACTCCAGCAGCTCATCGCCTTCGTCGGATCTGAGGCAACGATCCATCGTGAGCACGTCGAGACCGTGAGCCACCACGTTCGGGAGGAAGCCCTCTACGAGCTCACTGGCGCCGTAACCTCGCGAGACTGTGCGAGAGCCCTCGCCCACCTCCCTCGTCTGCTGGATCAAGGCTACCATGCCCTGCAGATATTGGCCGCCCTGACCAATGAGATTCGGCGTCTCGTGTCCGCTCGGGATCTCATCGACACCCACCTGGAAGGCCGACTGGATCCTAGGCTACCTTACGGGACGTTCCAGAAGACCGTGCATCCCCTGCTCAAGGCACGCCTCGAGGCCGGGTCCACCCTCAAGAGCATGCACCCCTTCGCTCTCCACAAGACCTTGGTCCGAACCGCCACCACGTCCATGGAAGAGCTGAACCGTTCGCTCCAGCACCTCTTCGCCGCAGAGCTCGCCCTGAAAAGCACGGGCGTATCTCCCCGCACGGTTCTGGAGGGCCTCATTCTCACGGTCTGTCGGGAGCAGTGATCTCAGTGGTAGAGCTTTGACGATTTCGTGAGGGGATCAGGTGGTGCGGGCCCGCCTCCCCGCATGGCCCCGGCAAGTACCAGCGGTTCACGGCGATAGAAACGAAACGACCCCAGGGCGAGTCCGGAGGTAGTCTCGGGGATCACTCCCCCTCCCACCCGCTGACGTCTTCTTCTGTTCCTCCATCGACCGCCAAGACTCTCGGACCCGCGGCGGGTTTCGCTACAGCGTCTCGTGCATAACGCGGGCTAGGGGAATCAAAGTGAAAGACTCCGGATGCTGGAGTCGCCAGCCATCGCGGTTCTCGGTTGCTGAACAGTAAGGACGGGATCGCGTTCTTCGAGGACGTGGGTCCCGAAAATCATACGGACCTTCCGCCACTGGTACCACTGTTCAGGTGTTGCACGGATATACCTTTCGAGAACGCCCAGGGCCCGTTGCCCGATAGCCTCCGCAACCGTTTCCTCTCCGTTCCCCACCAGGGCATGCAGTGGCAGCTGGTACCGGTCCTTGCCATCTCGACAGGCCAGCCCCATGACCACGGGTGATCGGTATCGTCGGTGGAGCAGGTCCAGCGTCCGATCCGCCGGGCAGGGAAATCCGAGGAACGAAACAAATCGACGCGCCAGGGGTCTCCAGGCCGTAAACTCGTCACACTCGGTGATGAGGATTCGATTGGTTTTCAAGGCTTTAAGAGCAGCAAAGATTACGCTCGGTCCATCGTCTGGGTCCAACAGCGTTACCCCAACCTCTTCGGCCCGATGCTGCTGAGCCCGTTTCAGTTGGTCGCTCTTGAAGCGGACCACCATGGTCACCGGATATCCCTTGAGGGCCAGCAGCAGGGGCAAGAACTCGACCGCTCCGAAATGGGCGGTAACCAAGACAAGCCCCCGCTTGAGGGCGAGCGCTTCATCCAGAACATGCTGATCCTTGATCTCCATCCGCTGGTCGACAAAGCGGCGGACTCGGTTGAAGGGAGCGTAAGCGACGAAAAGCTTTTCGTAATAGTGGGAGAAAATGCCACGAAAGGTTTGAGTGACCGCAAGGCTCATGGAGACGTTCGGCTCCAATCGCGTCAATACGGTGCAGAGGTTCTCTCGAATTTCCTCTTTTTCTTGCTCGTTGAGACCATAGTACAGCTTGCCCAGAAGATTCAGGTACCCCCGAGAAATCAGACCCGGCAGCCATCGCATCAGGCGCGTGTTGAAGGGCCTTTGCACGAAGCAGCTCAATCCCCCACCCCGAAGAGACGCACCCCACCCGCTCAAGATGC
>Ga0335070_10011943_pt1 | contig 10143 bp, 8 predicted proteins | sample Lox_Sample_13_FD_206722 | JGI IMG/M metagenome (GOLD analysis project Ga0335070, IMG submission 206722) | Soil microbial communities from Loxahatchee National Wildlife Refuge, Florida, United States - Lox_Sample_1.3 | ecosystem: Environmental > Terrestrial > Soil > Wetlands | place: USA: Florida... | reverse complement strand
TTCGGGATAGGCGGAGTTGGGCACCTTACCTTGCAGTTCGCGAAGATGGCTGGAGCCGAAGTCATAGCGGTAGACACCGGACAAGCTCAACTTGATTTGGCGAGGGAACTTGAGGCAGACTATGTTGTCAGCCCTGGGGAGGTTGACAACCTGGTTCTGAAAATAGGGAAACCAGACATCGTTGCAATACACGCACAAGCCCCGAAAGCCATCGATCAAGCATTCCAAATAGTCAAACGCGGAGGAACGGTCTTGTTGGCAGTTGTTGGACAACCGTTCATAAACAGCTTTGAGGAGTACACCGTTCTTGGAACCGAAGTTGGAACTCGACTTGACATGCAACAAGTTCTGAAGTTAGCGGAAAGACGGAAGATCAAAGTGAAATCCGAAGCATACGAAATGTCGGAAGTTAATGAAGTTCTGTTAAAGCTCAAGAAAGGAGAAATGGCTGGAAGAGCGGTTCTTGTTCCATAATCAGATCGCCGCTAGTGATAGCGCAGGACGATCACCTGTGGAGGATAACGGTACCTAATCCGCCTCGGATCAGAAGAATCGCATAATAACCTGACGTTTAGTAGCTTGTTCCATGAGAGTGACCAGAAGGACATTTCTTAAGCTAGCTTCATTAGGTGTTATAGTAAGCGCGGTCTCATGGTGGTTTCTGAACGAGAAGACTCTGACACCTTCGTCTGATCGGAATGAAAGAACCAGTTCGTCTGAGAGCGCCGCGACCGAAACATTTGATTTTCCAGAGGCGTGGGCCGAACACGCAGACCATCCGATTGTAGATCGGAGAGATTACCAACTGAGAATTGACGGAGACGTATCGAATCCCATGCAACTCACGCTGGAAGAGCTATACGCCATGCCGTCTGTAAATCAAAGTTCAACAATCACTTGTGTTGATGGATGGAGCGCTTTGGTACCTTGGGAAGGCATCCCTCTGTTTCGTCTTCTAAGTCAAGCTGGTGCACCCAGCAAATATAGCCATGTTATCATCGAAAGCATTACCGGCTACACCACGAATATTAGCCAAGATGATGCTTCGAGCCTAGGTACCATGATTGCACTCAAAGCTGGATCTACTCCATTGAACGATGAACACGGTTATCCGGCTAGGCTTGTACTTCCCACGAGACCTGGGTTAGAATGGGTAAAGCAAGTTAGCAGGATCACTTGCAAGAAGGCTTAGACTTTGTTCATATATGGTGCAGATCTGGTCGGTGAGGAATAACCTCATCGATTATGACTGAATCAGTGAACTGTCGTTCTGCATTCCAGTCGGTAAAAAAGCCCCTGATTATATATTGCCAAGAACGGATTCTCGCTTCATGTCATTATCTGGCAGAGTCGCTGTCATTACTGGGGCCGGATCTGGAATCGGTAGATCGACTGCCATCCTTTTCTCAGAATCAGGTGCCAACGTGGTTCTTGTCGGACGAAGGGCCGAGCCATTGAATGAAACCCTCTCTAAGTTGCAAGGGAGAAAAGGACTAGTGGTTCAAGCTGACGTCTCGAAAGCTGCGGACGCGCAGAGGATCATCGGGGAGACAATACGCGAGTTCGGCAGACTGGATATTCTAGTTAATAACGCAGGTGTAGAGGCCCCGTACAAGCCCGTAACCGAGCTGACTGAAGAAGAATGGGACTACGTTGTCGACATCAATTTGAAGGGAGTTTTCCTGTGCTCGAAGTATGCTATTAGAGAGATGAAAAAGACTGGGGATGGTGTGATAACAAATGTCGCCTCTAACTGGGGGTTGATCGCGGCACCTAATGCAACCGCCTACTGTGCATCAAAGGCGGGCGTAATATTACTGACAAAAGCGATGGCCATGGACGTTGCAGATGCTGGAATAACTGTCAATTGCATTTGTCCAGGGGACACTAATGCAGGAATGGAGCTTAGAGATCTCGAACGTTTCACTGAAGAAAGACGAGCTGCGATAATTCCGAAACTGATACCCGTGGAGGAAATAACACACGGAATCTTGTATCTTGTCTCGGATCACGCGAGGATGACTACAAGCACAGTCTTGGTTGTGGATAACGGCGCATCTTCGGCGGAGGGGCCTAGGCTTCTCTCAAGAAAGTGAACATCAACGCTTGGGCTAAGATGAAGACGCGCCGTTCTACGGCTATACCTAAGCTGACAGTTTTTCCCACAGTTTTTCGGCATCTTGGCTTGATATTTCAATTGTATTGAGTATTGAGTAGAACATTTTGTTCTGCTGAGAGTACTCTTTCATATGCAGTACAGTCTTGACGAACTCATCGTGAGATAATCCGTAATCTCGTGGCCTGAACATTAACCCCATGTTATCCATTACGCTTGCGACAGTATCTTCCTCCTCTGTCTGGAACCGGGTTACTACATAGATGCCGGTTCCAACGACTTCTCCATGTACGAAGCTGCGATGAGTAAGTTCTTCCAGTGCATAGAAGAAGATGTGTTCGCTTCCTTCTTCAGGTCGCGGTTTTCCAGCGAGTGCTTGGACACGGTTTGTTTCCACGTGAAGTTCAACTAGAGTTCGAATCCCTTTTTCAGTAACATTCTTGATTTCGTTTGCGTTTGAAACCAATCTGTCTAAGATGAGTTGGGAGCCTGCTGCTGCTGTCTCATCGTATGATTCGCCGGTTTTTTCATGCGAAAGCTTCCAGTCAAAGAGAGCAGTACGGCAAGAGTAGATGTCTCCCGTCCCAGCTGTGTTTAGCCGTTTTGGAGCCGACTGAATGGCCTTGTAATCAATCACAACTTTCTTCGGGATCGCTTTGCCAAGATAGTGAACAATACCGTTCTCTCTCACTGCAGCGGCGGGAGTTGCATAAGCGTTAACAGATATGATTGTAGGAACGAGTATCAGGGAGCAGCCGCGCTTCCAAGAGAAATACTTGGCAGCATCATTTGCCATGCCACCACCAATGCCAACTATGCTGTCAACTCTAGGCAATTCCGCTACGAGTCGATCTAGATAATCGTGTTCAAGGCTTTCGATCATTTTAACGGAGGCAGGTTCGCCCCCAATTCTACTCTTCACGAGGTTCCAAGGGACTTCCATCGTCAACACAGCATAAGTTCCTAGGGAGTTGCCGATCTCGTCGATGTTTCCGTAAATGTACTCAGTCAATTCGATTCATCTGTGTATACATTCAGATCGCGCGCATATTTCACTAATTTGTCTCAAAACTGCCTCCGGAAAAGTATCCACGTCTCGAACCATTGTCAGTCTGGAGAGCCTGTTGCTGGCGTTCGCCTAATTGGCTGCGTCAATAGATATGTAATGCGTCCGTATTGGGATGACTACATGTTTCGGAGAGAATCTGTGGCTTGCTGTTTGAGTCTGTCAATGTCCGACTCGGAGTGTTCGGTGCACACGAACAGATGCTCAGCTTGCTGTGAATGGAAATAAATTCCCCTCTTCAGGAGCTCTTTGTGGAACCGTACGTATTTCTCTGTGTCGCAGGTGAGGAAGTCTCTATAGTTGGAAATTTTCTTGAGTTTTGTGAAGTAGAGTTGTGTACCCATCGCTCCTTCGCCTTGGACAATAGCTTCAGTGTTGGTTGCCTTCACTGCTTCCTCAAGAGCATTCTTGAGTGAGGTGCCGATCTTGTTCAGGTGTTTGTATATTGATCCATCGTTTTTCGAGAGATATGTCAGAGATGCATAAGCAGCTGCAACGCACAGTGGATTTGCATAGTAGGTGCCAGAATGGGCAATCTTTCCAGGCACCACATACTGCATAATCTCGCGTTTTCCTGTTACGGCAGCGATCGGAAAACCTGCACCCAAAGCTTTGGCGAATGTGGCTATGTCTGGATCAAGGTTGAAATACTCTTGAGCCCCTCCTGGGGCCAATCTGAATCCGCTGATCACTTCGTCAAGGATGAACACAATATCATTGCTTCGACAAAGCTCCTGCAATTCGTGAAGGTAATTGTCATCTGGCAAAACGGTACCGACGTTCATCATGATCGGCTCACTTATCACAGCAGCGATCTTGTTTCCATCTCGTCTTATCTTCCGCTTTACTGCTGCTATGTCATTCCATGGCAGGAGGATGGTGTTCTTCAGGCTGTCGGTAGGTACTCCCCAAGAGACTGGAATCGTGTAAGGAGAGTCAGATGGTCCCAGTGCCGGGAAACCCATCCCTCCAGCCAGTACGTAGTCATAAGTCCCATGGTAGTGTCCTTCAAATTTGATGATCTTGTCCTTCTGTGTATATCCGCGTGCGAATCGAATTGCGTTCTGAGTGGCTTCTCCTCCAGAGTTGCAATATCTAACCATGTCGGCGTTGGGAACCATCTCGTGTATCTTCTCGGCAAGTAACACTTCCTTCTCATGTAGCAGCGCGAACATTGTACCAAAGTTCAGCTGTTCTCTAACGGCGTCCATCAGGATCGGATGACAGTGACCGAGTATTAGTGGTCCCATTGCCATTATGAAATCCAAATACTCGTTCCCATCGATGTCCCACACTTTAGTGCCTTTGCCTCGAACGAATGCCAATGGATAAGGGTCGAAGACCGGATAGCATTGACCGTGGGAGCTAGCTCCTCCTGGAATAACATTCTTCGCGCGTTCGTAAAGCTCCCAAGTTTTCCGAGTATTCAAACCTTTGACATACTCGACATATTCCGCTGTCATGGTCCGAAAGAGTGTGTTATTTCAGTAATATGAATTATGAAGCACCTTGCTCCGATTGCGTGCAACGCCAAGTCAATGATTTGCTATTCAGAGAATTGTCTGCACTTACAAGACTTCCGTCCCATGAAGCAAGGTGCATGTGAGATTCATGGCACCAGAGATAATCTTCCCACAACCTCTCCCTTCTTGAGCTTCAACAAGGCTTCATTGGCATCAGATAGACTACATGCTTTCGATTTCACCTTGATCTTCCCCTTGTTGGCCAGACTGATTACCTCGTTCATGTCGTTTCGCGTTCCGATTAGGGAAGTGACAATTGTCGGTTCTTCGCTAAAATTGATTAAAGGTCTACCGAAGACACAGTGCAAGATGGTCCCTCCACGTTTAACTATCGTGTACGCTTGGTCTATGGCTTTTTGCGAAGGTACATGTATTGCAACAACTTCGGGCCTGCCAGTCTCTAACAGCAATTTGTCCAGCTCATCTGGTCTCGCGGTGTGGTCAGCTCCAAGTTCCCTCGCCAAATCAAGTTGAGCTTGTCCGGTGTCTACCGCTATGACTTCGGCTCCAGCCATCTTCGCGAACTGCAAGGTAAGGTGCCCAACTCCGCCTATCCCGAAAATAGCTATCTTCTGCCCGAACGTTAGGCCTGCACGCCTGATCCCTCTATAGGCAGTGACACCCGGGCAAAACAAGGGAGCCGCCTCTACGACGTTAAGGTTGTCTGGAACTGAGTAAGCGTGTTCATCTCGAACTTTGATGTACTGGGCAAAGCCACCGTCGACGCTTTCTCCTGTACCGTCCTGGTTCAGGCACAAATTCTCTCGTCCTGACAAACAGTACTCACAGTGACCACAAGTATTGTAAAGAGGCTGAACCCCAGCTCTTTGACCTATGTCAAATTTCTTGACTCCTTTTCCGACTTCTTCTACAATTCCCACAATCTCGTGTCCAGGTATGATCGGCAGTTTGGCTGGAATCCCGATTGGTTTCCAATCACCCTCGATGGTGTGGAGGTTGGAGTGACAAACTCCACATGCCGCTATTTTCAAAAGTAGTTCGTCGTCCTTTAGAACTGGATCCGGATATTCCTCATTTTTCAGCGGTTTGTTCTCTATCAAATCTGTCTTGTGCAAAACGTAGGCTCTCAAAAACTGTCCCGGTCAGGTTGGTGCAAATCAAGTAAATATTGTTGTTGTATGATTGCCAGAGATTCTTGATTTAATAATTCTTCGAAACGCTAATCGTGATTAACAACTTTCATTCGATTCTGCAACAAGCCTATCAGGTCGATCCACTCCACATCTTACTGATCAGATCAACTGCCTCAGAGTTATTGACCAGTCTAGGGTTGTGAGCCATTAGACGAGTGTTCCTAAGCATAACTTGAGCGATATTCTCGATCTCGCTCTGAGGAATATTCAGTTCTGAGAGGCTTATGGGGCAATTGACATCCTTCATGAGTTTGAGAATTGACTCAACGGCTTCATGGCAAGCCTGAGCTGGATTCAAATTTGCTGATGCCACTCCCATAGCCTTGGCAATCTCTATTCCCTTACTTTCAGATGACTCTAGATTGAATGCGAGAATGTAGGGCAGAGCGACTGCCACTGAGATTCCGTGCGGGATCCTATACTTAGCAGCATATCCGTACGCAGCAGCGTGGCCGCTACAAGTACCCGCGTTGGCAATCGATATGCCCGCCATCGTTGCGGCAATTGACATTGCGGTTCGAGCTTGGATGTCACTGCCATTCGAGAACGCTCTTCGGAGACTGCTCGCAATTAATCCGATAGCTCGTAAAGCCAGAAGGTCTGTGATCGGGTTTGCATCCAGTGATATGTAGGATTCCACAGCGTGAGTTAGTGCGTCGAGTCCAGAACTTGCAGTTGGTGCGGAAGGAAGGGTTACGGTTAGCATAGGATCAACTATGACGGTATCCGCCAAAACGTGCGGTGAAACGACGCCCGCCTTTATTCCCTCCTCATGTATGCCGAGTATCGCATTCGGCGTCATCTCAGCTCCAGTTCCCGCTGTCGTAGGGAGTAGGATCTTCGTAAGCCCCGGTTTTTTAAGTAAGCCAACTCCCACGTACTGTCTTGGATCGCCGGGGTTTGTCGCCATTACCGCAGCGATCTTGGCTATGTCCATCGCGCTTCCGCCACCAATTCCACATACGACATCGAATTCGTCCGCTCTTGCTATGCGCGTCACATGGCGGGCTGTCTCAATATCCGGTTCAGGTTCGACTTGCGAAAAAATCTCGGTGTGAAGCCCTTTCGCTTTGATGCTTTCGTTGACTCCCTCGATAAGTCCTGATTTGATCACGCCTGGATCAGTGACTAAGAGTACCCTCTTAGCTCCAATTGCACTGGTTTCGTCGCCCACCTTGTTTGCGGAACCGTTACCGAATATCACTCTCCGAACGAGCATCATAGTGCTAACGCGCTGCAACTGGTCAAACAGCGATTGGCCCATAGTCGTCACTCAAATGATCAGCAGCCACCTATTTTGGATAATTGATCCCATTTCCAACACCGTCTTTTGTTGATAACGAATATAACCGTGCCAAGCTGACCATCCCTCTAAGGCAATTCGTATGTCTCGTGTCTCACCATTCGAAGACCGAATCTCAGAGGAGCGCAATAGGTATCGAGTTACTCGTGACGCATTGATAGCACGAGTCGAACATGAAGCCAAAGGTCCAGAAACAAAGAGGCTCATGAATGAGCTAGTCAAGTACGAGTCAGTTGGACATCTACACTGGGCAGTTTTCCGTTGTCCACCAGTCTTGAAAAGCGGCAAAGGCGCGACATTAACTGACGTGGACGGGAATAGCTACGTGGATTTCATGGGCGGCTTCGGAGTGCATAACGCCGGTCTATCACATCCCGACGTCGTCAAAGCAATCAAGGAACAAGCTGACCAACTTACCCAGTGGGCTGAAATGCCTAGCGAACCAAGGATCGCTCTCGCCAAGAAACTCACAGAAATCGTCCCGATGAAAGGCGAAAAAAGAGTCCAGTTCAACACGACTGGTGGAGAAGCTGTCGAAGCAGCCATCAAGTTGGCGAGATATTACACGGGAAGGCCAACCATTCTGACATTCTCCGGAGCATATCACGGGAGAACGGCAGGAGCAGCGAGCTTAACCGCAAATTACTTTATGAAATATTTCAACACCCTGCCACTCGACACAGGCATTGTCCGATTCCCCTACGCTTACTGCTACCGGTGTCCTTTTGGCAAGACCTACCCTGATTGTGGCATGTTCTGTGTCCAGTACATCGAACGATGGTTCGAATCTATTCATTACGGCCTGCGAGATCCTGACCGAAACGCAACCTCGGTTGCGGCAATAGTAGTGGAGGCATGCCAAGGTCATTCAGGTTACATAGTTCCACCCGATGACTTTCTACGCGGCCTGGAGAAATTATGTGATAAATTCCAGCTCTTGCTGTGTTGCGATGAGGTTATGGCGGGAATGGGAAGAACTGGGAAGATGTTCGCATACCAGCACTCCGGAGTATCTCCCGATATGGTTACTCTCGGTAAAGGTGTCGGAGGAGGAATTCCACTTTCAGCACTGGTCGGAGTCGCAGGCGTCATGGATGAGTGGGGACCCGGGGGTCACGGGACCACCTATGGAGGTAACCACATTGGATCCGCGGCCGGCTTGGCATTGATTAACGTCCTGGAGCGAGAGAAAGTGCCTGAGCACGCTGCCACAATGGGAGAACATGTTCTGAAGATGTTGAAGGACGTGCAGGAAGAACATCACATCCTCGGAGACGCAAATGGAAAAGGCCTCTTCATCGGCATAGAATTCGTGCGCAACAGAGAAACCAAGGAGCCGGCGGCCAAAGAAGCTGAATGGATCCAACGACAATGCTTCCAAAAGGGACTGCTCATTCAACGCGCAGGATACCATGGGAACCGCTTCAACGTCTACCCGCCCCTATCCTTAACAAAAGAAGAAGCTGACAAGGGAGTTCAGATCCTAGAAGAGTGTATATCCGCCGCAGAACGCGAATTCCATTGAGTTAGTTCCGTAGGCCGAAGCAAACATGACCGCCGGGGACGAACGCACGAGACTTGAACTCCTGGATCAGCCCGACTCCCTCCGCGGAACCATTGAACGTGAGCTCGAGCAGGTCCAACGAATAGCAAAGAAGATTCAGGAGAAGAAATGCAGTCACATCTTCCTAGTTGGAATGGGATCGTCATACTCAGCGACATTAATGGCCAAGACATTCGCTGATAGGATCACAAAGATACCTGTTGATATTTATCGAGGCTACGAATTCGAATTTCAGAATCCCCTCGATCTGTCGAACCAGTCATGTGTCATTCTAATCTCCCTCAGCGGTGAAACAGAGGATGTCGTATCCGCACTGAGAGCAGCAAAGAAACGAGGCGCATATACGGTATCAATCTCGGGTCCTGACGAGAACACATTGGCAAGAGAGGCGGATGATTCGCTGAGGATCATTTCAAAAGATACGAAAGCCATGATCGCAGCACATTTGACTCAAGTGGCATTGTTGTACCTGCTTCTCGGCTTCCTTGCGAAGTACCGTCATGAATCAGACGAGGTTGACGAACTCAAAGCTGCCCTTGACAAATTAATCCAACGACTCCCGGCAGTCATTTCTGACCAAGAAACAAGAACGCGACAATTAGCAGAACATTTCCGTGGCGAGAGCCTATTCTATGTCATTAGCGCGGGACCAACTTACGGAGTGGCGTACAAGGTGGCGATGACTGAACTCACAGAGAATGCGTGGGTACACGGCATCATTCAATACTCAACTGAATTCCGACATGGAATAATAGAGAAAATGGAGGAAGATCTACCTGTCATATTCCTAATAGGCTCAGATGAATCTCAGAAAGATATCAGACGAGAATTGGAGACTTGTAGAACTCTTAACGTGAAAACGATTGTGTGGGATTCAAGAGACTTCCCGCCTACAAATGAATTCTTGGCTCCATTTTACTTGTCAGTTGCAGTGAACTGGTTCGTTTATCACCTGGCTTTGTTAAGAGGTAAACCTCCGTCATCACGTAGATACATGGGAACACTAATTCCGTACGCAAACATGAAATCTCTGTCGTAGGCATGGAGAAGATTGAGTGTCGAAGGTAATTTCGATAGGAAACACTTGCCTTGACATAGTTCTCAGCTATGCAGATCAATTACCTAATTGGAATTCAGAACTTCTCTTTCGAAAGAGCGAATGGCGATTAGGTGGCCAAGGTGCCAACTTCGCGGTAGCTAGCGCCAATCTGGCGCTACAGCAGATTCTGATAAGCAGCGTTGGAAATGATGACGTCGGAGATAGGTTATCATCTGAACTTGCCTCAGCAATACCCATCCATAAACGATTATTCAGATGTGAAGAGTCCGAAACTGGATTCACTGTTAGTCTGATTCGAAAAGACGGCGAACGGTTATTTCTCACGTTCCTCGGCCATCAAAATACGTTCAGCGTAAC
>Ga0335070_10011942_pt1 | contig 10144 bp, 7 predicted proteins | sample Lox_Sample_13_FD_206722 | JGI IMG/M metagenome (GOLD analysis project Ga0335070, IMG submission 206722) | Soil microbial communities from Loxahatchee National Wildlife Refuge, Florida, United States - Lox_Sample_1.3 | ecosystem: Environmental > Terrestrial > Soil > Wetlands | place: USA: Florida... | reverse complement strand
TGCTGTACTCGCCGGACTGCTGAATGCCGTGCTGGATGAAAAAGTGAACGTGGTGAACGCACCCGCAATTGCGGCAGCCCGGGGATTGACCGTGGAAGAAGAAACACGTCGGCGAGAGCACGGATTTCCGCATACGCTTGAGGTTTCGGCGCTGCCCGGTGAGGCGGGCGGGGCAGGGTTCAGTGCGGAAGGCACTGTGCTGCACGACGGCACGCCGCGGGTGATCGAAATCGACGGCATACCGCTGGAAGCGCTTCTGGAAGGGACGATTCTCTACATCCGGAATCACGATGAACCCGGCGTTATCGGCTTTGTCGGCACCACTCTCGGAAAACACGGAGTGAACATCGCCACATTTGCCCTGGGGCGGCGCGGAGCCGCTCGGGGAGCTGAGGCCGTGTCGCTGGTCCGGTTGGACGGCAAAGTGACGGAAGAAATCCTCGCACCACTGAAAGAGAATGCCGCCATCCGGCAGGCAAAGCTGCTTCGCCTAAGCTGATCGTATCAATTCAAAAAACTTTTGAACCTTGTTGAATCTAGTTACTTGACAGGGCGCCTTAAGTGTCATAAAAATGCCCAACTTTCGGCGAACGAGTGGTTGGAACAAGACCCTCTCTCGTGCCGAGGGATCTGGCCTAAGGGGAAATCTAGGGTTCAGGGGCCGCTCCTTCCATCTGCCGAACTTTTTATACAGGTCGAGGTGTACGGGTGTGTGAAAGGAGCTTCTGAATGCGCCTTGGTTCGAAGTGTGTACCTTTTTTGTGCGTACTTATCGCGGTTGCTTTCTTTGGGGCGGTGGTACTCAATGCGCAGACCGGAACGACTTCGCTCCGCGGAACGGTTTTGGACAAGTCTGCTGCGGCGGTAGTCGATGCGAAAGTGACGCTCATCGACACGGCGCGCAATGTGCAGCGAGAGATTCAGACCGGCGGGTCGGGCGACTACGAATTTCGATCGCTGCCACCCGGTGAGTATTCACTTTCGGTAGAGAAGGCCGGATTCCGCAGGTACGAGCAAAAGCAGATCCAACTGCTGGTCAACAACCCTGCCACCCTCAACGTGACCTTGGAAGTCGGCGTGGCCGCCGAAACCGTGGAGGTTTCGGCGCAGGCTGCGACCATCAATACCACCGACGCTTCGCTCGGTCAGGCCTTTGGCGAGAATCAGGTCAAAGAACTTCCCATGGAAGGCCGCAACGTGCCTGATTTGCTCAGCCTGCAGCCCGGCGTGGCGTACACAGGTAATCGCTCGGACGTGCCCTCATGGGACACCCGAAGCGGCGCGGTGAATGGCACGCGCAGCGACCAGAGCAACGTCACTCTCGACGGTGCTGAAGTGAACGACCGGCAGGGCCATGCCTTCACCTCCGTGTTGCCGGTGACGCTTGATTCGATCCAGGAATTCCGTGTGACCACCTCCAACTATGACGCCGATCAGGGCGGCACGTCGGGTGCCCAAGTGGCAATGGTCACCAAGAGCGGCACCAATCAGTTCCATGGCTCGGCTTACGAATACAATCGAAACACCGCGACCACTGCGAACGACTATTTTGTGAAAGCGTCGCAGATCGACAACTGCCTCAGCAGCGGCACGCCTCTATCCGACAAGCAGTGCAACACGCCTCCCAAGCTTATTCGAAACATCTTCGGCGGTTCGGTCGGTGGCCCAATCAAGAAGGACCGGCTGTATTTCTTCTTGAACTATGAAGGTACCCGCCGCTCCGAGGCACAAGCGGAAACACAAGTTGTGCCTTCGCAGGCGTTGAAGGATGGCGTGATTTTCTACCAGTGCGATTCTTCCAGCCCTACCGTTGCGACGGACTGCCCGGGCGGATCCGTGCAGGGCAAGAGTGGCGCTACGTACAACATTCCAGGGCCGACAACGATTGGCGGCTCGGTTGTCGCCTATAACGCGCTCAATCCCGGCCAGATTGCCGGAATGGACCCGCAAGGCATCGGTCCAAATGCCGCGGCGATGGCCTACCTGAATACCTTCCCGGTTTCGAACTCGCAGGCAGTAGGAGACGGGTTCAACTACGTCGGATATACATGGGCGGCGCCCATCACCGACGACGCCAACGTTTATATCGCGAAGGTTGACTACAACGTGACGCGAGACGCGAAGCACCGCGTTTCTGTCACCGGCGCTCTGCGTAACGAGAACAATCCGGGCGCACCGTTTCTCCCGGGAATGCCGTCTTCCGACACCTATGTGAATTACAACAAAGGCATCATCGTCAACTATAGCGGTGTCCTTAGTCCTGTCCTCGTGAACAGCCTGCGCTACAGCTATGTGCGCGAGAGCGTGGGCAATTTCGGGAACTCTTATCAGGACTGGGTGTACTTCCGCGGCTTGAACGACCAGGCCGGCGCCGTTACGCGTACGAGCTTTTATCAGCGCCCGACGAACAACATCGCCGACGATCTGAACTGGATGCATGGCAAGCACAATTTCCAGTTCGGGGGCACGATGTCTTTCATCCGGACCCCCGATACAAGCTACTCGTCGTCCTTCTCGGATGGCATTGCCAACGCCTCATGGATGGATACGGCTGGCTTTGCCGGCCGTAGCGGTTCGCCACTCAACCCTGCAAACAGCGGGTATCCAGGCGTTGATGCGAATTTCTCGAACTCCTACGACTTTCCCCTCCAGGCCTTAGTGGGAATCGTGTCGGAGTATGACGCCCAGTACAACTCCACGAAAACCGGCAGCACCATTCCGGACGCAACGGCGCTGCAACGCCGCTGGGCAATGAACAACTACGAGATCTATGGGCAGGACACATGGAAGATCAAACCGACCTTTACTCTTACATTGGGGCTGAGGTGGTCGCTCTTCTCGCCACCGTGGGAGACGAATGGAAACCAGGTGAATCCGAACCCTGGCCTGGGGCAGTGGTTTCTCGACCGCGCCAGCAACGGGAACAACGGCATTCCCTCGAACCAGGACCCCAGCATAAGCTTCAACTTATCCGGTCCGGCCAATGGCAAACCGAATTTCTACAATTACGATTACCACAACTTTGCGCCTCGCGTCGCGTTTGCCTGGGCTCCGAGTCTCAGCGATGGCCTGCTGGGAGCCGTGTTCGGCCAGAACAAGTCATCGCTCCGCGGTGGGTTCGGCATCGTCTATGACCGCATGGGGCAAACCATCGTGGACGACTTCAACCAATACGGCTCGTTTGGCCTGACCACGACCATTACCAATCCTGCCGGTTTCCAGACCGTTGATTGTGCTCCACGATTGACCACGAACATCAACACAATTCCGCAGAATGACTGCACAGGAACGTCTATTGCACCGGGACCGCCGCCGCCATTTCCGGCGCCGTACCCGGTCGGGAATTTCGCCATTGCTCACGGCATCGACAACACACTGAAGTCTCCTTATGCATACTCGGTTGATCTGTCCTTCCAACGCGAAATCAAGGGTGGTATGACAATTTCGGCCGCCTACGTCGGAAGGTTTGCACACCGTTTACTGACGCAGCTTGATCCGGCGACTCCGCTGAACTTGAAGGACAAAGCGTCTGGGCTGGACTACTTCACTGCTGTCAAAGCGCTAGCCAAGATCTACCGCACGGGTGAATCCACCGACCAATTCAACGCTTCTCAGGTGAGCCCACAGGTTGCTCAGTATTGGGCAGACGTGATCTCACCCTTGCAGGCAGGCGATTCCTACGCCGTTTCCTCCTGCGTCGGACCGAATTCCTCAATGGCAGGTACGACCAGCCCGGTCGTTGCCGCATATGACGTGTTCTGCGGCAACAACCTCAATGAAACCACTGGCCTTTTGCTGCTCGACTATTACGGAATTACGAGCACCGCTTTCGGCAACGATCCGAACTGCGGTTCCACGTCCGCGAACCCCTGCGCTTACCTGCCGAAAGGCGGCCAGTACACCTTCTACAACCCACAATACGCTTCCCTCTACATGTTCCGATCGATGGGCACCTCCAACTACAATGGGCTGCAAATCACCGTGGACAAGAAGATGAGTCAGGGCCTGCAGTTCACATTGAACTACACGTTCTCGAAGTCCATCGACTTGTCGTCTGACGCCAGCCGCGTCGGCACCATTGGCGGAAACTCTTCGCAAATCCAGAACGCGTGGTCGCCGTATCAATTCCGAGCTGTTTCGGACTTTGACGCGACGCATCAGATCAACGCCAACTGGATCTACCAGCTGCCCTTCGGCCGCGGGCGCGCCTTCGGGCACGACGTGAACCGCTTCGTCGATGCCGTTGTCGGCGGATGGGAAACCTCCGGCCTGACGCGTTGGACGACCGGCTTTCCCTTCAGCGTGCTGAATGGCTACAACTGGGCCACGGACTGGGAACTCAGTGGAAATGGGAACCAGATCGGCCCGGTGAAGACCGGCACGTATCACGACCCGACCGATGCGACGAAGGTTTCTGCGTTCGCGAACGGTTCCGCGGCGCAGAACTCTTTCTCCGAGCCTTTTCCGGGACAGTCCGGTCAGCGTAACAACCTGCGCGGGCCCGGCTTCTTCAGTCTCGACATGGCGCTCAGCAAAAGCTGGACCATGCCTTGGAGTGAGGGCCAGGCGCTGAAATTCCGCTGGGAGGTCTTCAACGTATTGAACGCAGTGCGATTCGATCCGTTGAGCGTCAATGCGACACTCGACCTTTCGGGCAGCACCTTTGGACAGTACACCCGCTTGGCAACGAACCCGCGCGTGATGCAGTTCGCGTTGCGCTACGAGTTCTAGGGTTCGCTTTTCAACCTATTCCGGCAGGGGGAAATGCAGTGTTCCCCCGCCATTTGTTTAGAACCCGCCGGGTTACCAGAGTGGCCCGACGCGCGGAGCTGTGCTATCCTGAATGTCCGCGTTGGCTGGAGCGATTCTGGCCTGCTTGTCGGGGCGTGGCTCAGCCTGGCTAGAGCGCCTGGTTCGGGACCAGGAGGTCGGTGGTTCAAATCCACTCGCCCCGACCACTTCCTCCCTTGGTTTTCATCGGGTTACCGATTTACGCTGCTTCTGACTTTTCCACAATTTGTAGCCCACGAGCCCAAACAACGTCGGTGGCGGCTCGAAACCGAGCCCGACCTTCTTTACGTGCTACTGCCGGTACTCGATATCTTCTACCAACTGCCGACCGTAGCGACCTCCCATGCTTGCGCTCGAGTGCCCCATCCAGTAGTCGATGAGGATCTGTCGAGCGTCGCTGCGCTGCAGCACTGCTTCCCGGAACCGCCGGAACATATGAAAGCCGGTCCCGAGCTCAGCCTTGCCAAGTTTCTTGAGAATTGGTCGAAGGTTGTCTCTCGCAACATTTCCTCGATCCAGCAGAGATCCGTTCGCTGTGCGGAACAAATAGCCGCTCCGACGATCGCCAACGAACCTGCGCAGAATCGCCGCAGCATCGGGGTGCAAATCCACGTCTCGGCATCCCGATTCGGTTTTGAGATGCTCTTTGACGTAATTCCCGTACTTCGCCCGTTGCTGACGGACATAGACCACGGAACAGTCCGAATCTAAGTGTTTGTCGATTTCGACAGCCAAAGCCTCCGAAACCCGCATTCCGCTGGCGGCACAGAAGAAGTAGAGCGTCAGCAACTCATCCGGTGTAGGGTCTTTTTCTGCGGCTCTCACTAGGAGTTCTTTGCGGGAGATGCCTTTGCGATATCTAGGGTGACTATCATCACTGACTCAAGTATGCGCGGCAGTCATAGTGGCCGGTTGATGTTAGTGCGCGAAGGCACCCATGCAACCAGCCTACAGGCTAAGCCGGCGCAAGTTTCTGCAAGCCGCCACGGTAGCTGCGGCCACATTTGGTGCGGGTGCCGGCTGCGGTGTTGGTCGAACTCCATGGCGTTTTCTGAAAGTAGATGAAGCACGAACCCTGGCGGCGCTCTGCGACCAAATTATTCCGCCCGATCAAGACCCGGGCGCAGCTTGGGCGGGCGTGGTGAACTACATCGACAAGCAGCTGTGCGGACCATTGATGCATTTGCGGGATACCTATCGCTTTGGCATCTCCTCTGTAAACGCGTGCAGCCGGAAACTCTACAGCGCGGACTTCGCGGAATGCGCTTCTACAAAGCAAGCCGAGCTGCTCACTCTGATGGAAAATGGTCGCGCCCCACGCGAGGCCTGGAAAGAGGTTTCTGCACAGGCGTTCTTCGCGCTGGTTGTGGATCAAACGATGCAAGGCTTTTACGGCGATCCCCGTCACGGCGGCAATCGCGACGCAGTGAGTTGGAAGATGCTGGGTCTTGCCTATCCGCCGATTCGGGGGCAGCAAAAATAGGTCTCAGCTGAAACTTCGAAGTTCACGGTGTCGCGGAAGAGAAATGCGGGTAGCCGGTCATTTCGAGTCGTGACAGTAGGGGCCGCATACCAAGCGAGCAGACCCCTCACCAGATATTGTGAAAAAACCGTACAGGGATGACAAAAGTAAGATGGGGCTGAAGCATGTAAACGCGGTGGTTGTAGGGGCAGGCGCGGGCGGAGGCATCGTTGCCAAGGAGCTGGCTTGCGCGGGACTAAGCGTTGTATTGCTCGAGCGCGGGAAGTGGTACACCGCATTTGACTGCCGGAAGGACGACCTGAGGAACCAGCGCACTTGCGTGTTGGGAAACGCGTTTGGGCCGGATAACCAGCGAAATCCACGAGTACTCGTAGACGAACTCGGGCGGGAGAGAGTGGTACTGCCGAGTCAGGACGGATACAACAACAATGCGGCGTGCGTGGGCGGTGGGACGTTCAGCTACGGTGCAATGGCGTGGCGGTTCATGGAGAAAGATTTCCGGCTGCGCTCGACCTATGGAGGCGTCGAGGGCAGCACGCTCGATGATTGGCCCATCAGCTACGATGATCTGGAACCGTACTATGACAAGACGGAATGGGAAATAGGCGTTTCTGGCGACGATTCCAACAACGTCTTCCGTCCACCCCGGAAGCGACCGTTGCCCATGCCACCACTGCCGCCGAACCGCGAGTATCAAGTGTTGAAGCCCGCTGCCTTAAGGCTGGGTCTGCATCCCTTCGACATTCCCATGTTGCGTAAGGGCACAGGCACCCAAACGACGAAATTGTGGCGAAGTTTCTTTCCTCGAAAGCGGAGGCATGGCTGAAAGAAGCAGGGGCAATCCGTACGTGGACTTTTCTACCGGGCAAAGGCTTGAGTGGCGGACAGCACCAGGCGGGAACATGCCGGATGGGCAATGACCCGAGGACCTCAGTCGTAGATAAGTATTGCCGCATGCATGATGTCGAAAATCTTTATGTCGTGGATGGCAGCGTGCACGTAACAAACGGCGGCTTTAATCCTGTGCTGACGATCATGGCCATTGCGTACTATGCGTCAGACCACTTGGTAAAGTCCTGGAAAGTGACTCAGGCTTAACCAGAGAGAGTCGAAATGAATGGGAAGCATAAACCCTGGTACGTTCGAGGAGCGTTTCTGCTGACCGTGTTGCTGATTGCCATACTTCTGCTCCCTGGCGCGAGCGTCTACTACCGTTACTCGGGTGGGCGATCCTGCGCCAGGTGCCATGAGATTTGGCAGCCTTACGAAGATTGGCAATCGTCTACACATCGCAACGTGTCTTGCTCGGATTGCCATGGGGACGTATTCACTGTGGACGCCGGATTTCACTTGAAAAACATACGGCGGCTGGCTGCACATCTTCGCGGGGAGATCCCTGAACAAGTGCGCTTGAAGGCCGATGAAGTGCAGAAAACGGGCGAACGTTGCGCCAAGTGCCATCGGCAAGAGTACGCGAACTGGGCTGGAGGGGCGCATGCAGCGACATATGAAGAAATCTTTCTCTCCGAAACGCACAATCGCAAGCAACGCCCGATAGACGATTGTCTGCGCTGTCATGGAATGCATTTTGAGGGCGGTATTCGTGACTTGATGACTACGCAGGATATGAGGGGACCCTGGGCATTGCGTGACCCCCAATTGGCACAACTGCCAGCAATTCCCTGTCTTGCGTGTCACCAAATGCATCGGCGTGGAGACCCTCTGACTCGACCCGCTGTGAAGCCCGCCAATCCAGCGTCTGTGCAGGAAATAGCCCGGCCTTCGTTGGCCCTCTTTGACCGGCGAAGATTGGACTATGTAGCACTTCGGAATCTACCTCTCCCGACGATGAAAGATGGCGACAGAACGGTGAAGATCAGTCCAGACATTCGACAGGCGCTGTGTTATCAATGCCATGCACCGCTGGCAAACATGGAGGTAGGTACAGGAGATGACCGAACACCGATAGGCGTTCATGAGGGACTGAGCTGCTTGTCATGCCACCGAGGGCACGGACAGCAGACGCGCGCGTCTTGTGCAACCTGCCATCCACAATTATCGAATTGCGGGTTGGATGTGGAGAAAATGGACACCACATTCAAGTTCACCAAAAGTCTCCACAACATCCACTTCGTCAAATGCATTGATTGCCATACCAAGGGTGTGCCTAAAAGAAAGAAATAAACCGCAGGTCAAGCGCGGATCCGCTACGGTGCCGGCGGTCTTTTGTTCGGAATTGGCTGGGCTCTGACAGGCGCCTGCCCCGCTCCTCTCTTTGCGCTGGTTGGCAACGGTGTCACTGTGATGCTCGTGGCAATTCTCAGCGCCCTTGCTGGGACATGGTTCTACGGCTCCTTGAGATCTCATCTCCCGCACTAGTTCCCACTCCATTCAAACACGGCTGATCGTAGAGAATTGCGAAAGGGCCGCCAAGCCTCAAGGACCCAGATATCAAAATCATGCGCCTGAATCAATATGTTCAGTGTCGGCCAACTTAACTTTTGCCTTAAATTCAGTCCATCCGATAGCTGCCCCTGCGACTCCGCTGGCGAACGTCCTAGAACTCCCCCACCTGTGCAATCATTAGTCGGAAGGGCCTCTTGCTGGCGAGTCTCTGATCCTGGACATGAAAGCACTCGAATACATCCGAGCCCGAAAGTCGTTTGTTCTCGTTGTCGCGGCGACGGCCGTGCTCTGGGTGATTGTCGCTGCCCTGCAATACAAATGGGCCCGCGAACTGAGCGCCGTCACCGAGGTTCGCATGGGCGGCAACCTGCAATCGCTGATGACCCAGTGGCATCGTGACTTGTACGACGAGCTGTCGGCCATCTGTATCGCGTTACAGGTGGGACCGGACTCTGGAGCGCACGATGGATGGAACGATTACCTGCAGCGATACGCAGCTTGGCAGCAGGAGGAGAGTCGGCGATCTCCCTCTGTTGACTTAGAGCTGGTGAAGAGTATTTACATCTGGAACACCAACGGCCAGCCGAAGCCGGAGTTGCTGCGTCTGAACCTCGCCAAAAACTCACTGGACCAGGTTCCAGTTCCCGCGGAACTGGCAACGCTATTGGCTCGGCTCCAGGACAATTCCTCAAGCTTGCAAGTTGCCATGCGCGCTTGGGAGTTCAAGCCGTCCAGTGCTGGCGCGAACGCTAAAGCAGATCGTGCCACACTCTCCCTTACAAGACCGCTTGTCGGGTGGCAACTGGATGACCACGTTCCCGCCCTCGTGCATCCGGTGCTTCACCACGCCAACCCGTTCAATTCGCAAACGCCGCTCGATCAAGTGCGGGTGGATTGGTTTGTGGTTGTCCTGAACCTGGAAGTGATTCAGACGAAAATCCTCCCCGAACTTGCCAGTCGATACTTTTCTGGACCGGACGGACTGGAATACCGACTTGCCGTGATTGACACAGACAGTGATCCTCGTGTCATTTATTCGTCGGACCCCAATCTGCGAATGGACGACGTAGTGAACTTCGATTCGATCATGAACATTTGCAGTTCTTCACCGAACGCGAAAAAAAGCCAGGTCTGGCAGAAGCTGAAAGACAGCGCGAATCTGCAGGAGGAATCGTGGCGCAATTTCTCCGCTCCGGGATGGTTCCCAGTCTTCAACTACAGAGACGAGGATGATCCGTGGGTGCTGGTGCTGCAAAGGCGCCCGCAGCCGGTCAGCGAAATCGCCCAATCGCTCTGGCGCCGCAATATGTTGATCGGCGGGGTAGCCGTTCTGCTTCTTGGTGTGAACATCGGTTTGATTCTCTTTGCGAATAGCCGCGCGGAGAAACTGGCCAGTATGCAAATGGAATTCGTTGCCGCAACCTCACACGAATTGTTGACGCCCTTGGCCGCGATTTATTGCAG
>Ga0335070_10011941_pt1 | contig 10144 bp, 8 predicted proteins | sample Lox_Sample_13_FD_206722 | JGI IMG/M metagenome (GOLD analysis project Ga0335070, IMG submission 206722) | Soil microbial communities from Loxahatchee National Wildlife Refuge, Florida, United States - Lox_Sample_1.3 | ecosystem: Environmental > Terrestrial > Soil > Wetlands | place: USA: Florida... | reverse complement strand
CTGCCAGCCGATCCGCCGCGTGATCGTCGTCGTCTTCCCCGTGCCGGCGCCGGCGAGGATGCAGACGGGCCCGCGCGTCGCCTCCGCGGCGGCGCGCTGCTCCGGGTTCAGCCCTCCGAGGATCCGGTCGGCGTCCACCGCGCCACCGTAACGGCGGCGTCGGCGGGCAATGTCACGGAAGCGTGGCGGATTCCTCGTCGCGCGCCGGAGCGGCCGCGAACTGCGGCTCGCGGACCATCGCGCTGAGCTTCGCGACGACCTCGAGCGTGTCGGACGCGCCGGTGAGCTGCTCGAGCTCGCCGAGCTGCGCGTCGAGCCATGCCGGGTCGATCGAGGCCCGCTGGAGCCGGAGGATCTTCGTGTGCCCGGTCGGGCTCACGGACTCGTCGTCCGCCCAGAGCTCCTCGTGCAGCGTCTCGCCCGGCCGCGAGCCGATGAACTGGATCTCGATGTCCGTCTTCGGGTTCCGGCCGGAGAGGCGGATCATGTTCTCCGCGAGGTCGAGGATCCGCACCGGCTCGCCCATGTCGAGCACGAAGATGTCGCCCGCGCTGCCGATCGACCCCGCCTGCACGACGAGCGACACGGCCTCCGGGATCGTCATGAAGTAGCGCGTCATCTCCGGGTGCGTCACCGTCACCGGCCCGCCGCGCGCGATCTGGCGGCGGAAGATCGGGATCACCGAGCCGGACGAGTTCAGCACGTTGCCGAAGCGCACGGCGACGAACTCGGTCGTCACGTCCTCGCGGTGGCCGAACGCCTCGACGATCCACTCGCAGAGGAGCTTGCACTGCCCCATGACCGTCTGACGGTTCACGGCCTTGTCGGTCGAGATCTGCACGAAGCGCTCGACGCCGAACTCGACGGCGACGCTCGCGATTGCGCGGGTCGCGAGCGCGTTGTTCGTGACGGCGGCGAGCGGGTTCGCCTCCATCAGCGGCACGTGCTTGTACGCGGCGGCGTGGAAGACGATCTGCGGGCGGTAGCGCTCGAAGACGCTGCGGAGGCGCGGCGCATCGTTGACGTCCGCGAGCACGGGCACGGCGGCCGAGAAGCTCCGCTCGCTCACGAGCTCGCGCTCGATCTCGAAGAGCGGCGTCTCCGCGTTGTCGATGAGGATCAGCCGCGTCGGCCCGACGCGCGCGATCTGGCGACAGAGCTCGGAGCCGATCGAGCCGCCGGCGCCGGTGACGAGGACGGTGCGATCGCGGAGGTACGCGGCGAGCTCGAGGAAGTCGACCTCGACCTGCTCGCGGCCGAGCACGTCCTCGACCTGCACCGGGCGGATCTGGCCGGCGAGGTTCAGGTCGCCGGAGATCAGCTCGTACAGCCCCGGCAGCGTCTTGACCGGGATCTTCGACGCCTGCGCCGTCTCGACGATGCGGCCGCGCACGTCGCCGGAGACGGACGGCATCGCGATCAGCAGCTCGTCCGGCCGCTGCTCGCGGAGGATCTGCGGCAGCTCCGCGAGCGTCCCGAGGACCTTGACGCCCATGATCCGCGAGTTGCGCTTGCGCGGGTCGTCGTCGACGAAGCCGATCGGCGTGACGTTCAGCATCCGCGAGCGCTGCATCTCCTGGACGATGAGCCGGCCCGCGTCGCCGGCGCCGATCACGATGACCTCCTTGCCGCGCGCGACGACGTTCGTCCCCGGCCGCTCCATGACCGTGCGCGCGAGGAGCCGCACGCCGGCGACGAACGCGAGCGTGAGCAGGAAGTCCGTCACGGCGATCGTCCGCGGCAGGCGGACGTTGTGCACCGGCGAGATGAAGTACACCGTCAGGTCGGCGACGATGCACGCGACCGCGACACCCCGGACGAGGCTCCACATGTCGTGCACCGACACGTAGCGCCACCAGCGGTTGTAGAAGCCGAAAGCGATGAACACGGCGAGCTGGATCGCGACGACGAGCGGCAGCGTGCGGTGCAGCAGCGTCGTGTAGTAGACCGGGAGCCCGTGGTCGAAGCGGAGCTCGAACGCGAGGAACCACGCGAGCGCGACAAGCGTCCCGTCCACCACCAACTGCCAGAGGCGGTGGCGGTTCAGCAGTCTCATGCGCGTGACGTGACGCCGACCGCGGAGCGCACCGTCTCGACGACGCGTTCCTGCGCCTCGAGCGGGATCCCCGGCCACAACGGGACGGAGAACGTGTCGGTCGCGGCGCGCTCGGTCTCCGGCAGCGAGCCCGGCTCCCAGCCGAGGAACCGCAGCGCGGGCTGCAGGTGCAGCGGCGTCGTGTAGTACTCGGCCGACGCGATGCCCGCCTCGGTCAGCGCGGCGCGGATCGCGGCGCGCTCGGGCGAGCGGCAGACGAAGAGGTGGTAGATGTGGCCCGGGTCGTCCTCCGGCAGCTCGACGAGCTCGCCGAGCCCGAGCTCGGCGTAGCGTGCGGCGGCCTCGCGGCGGCCGCGGTTCCACTCGTCGATGTGCTCGAGGAAGAGGCGCAGGAACGCGGCCTGCATCTCGTCGAGCCGTGAGTTGTAGCCGACGAAGTCGAAGTCCTTCTTGTCGCGCGAGCCGTGGAACGAGAGCATCCGCACGCGGTCGGCGAGCTCCTCGTCGCTCGTCGCGACGAGCCCGCCGTCGCCGAGGCAGAAGAGGTTCTTCGTCGGGTAGAAGCTGTACGTCGAGATCGCGCCGAGCTGCGCGACGCCGGGCGCGCCGAACGCCTGCGCCGCGTCCTCGATCACCGGGACGCCGAGCCCGACGAGGTCGTGGACCGGCGCGGGCCGGCCGAAGAGATGCACCGGCATGATCGCGCGCGTCCGGCTCGTGACCCGCGCGGCGACGTCCTGCGGGTCGACGTTCAGCGTCACCGGGTCGATGTCGGCGAAGACGGGAGTCGCGCCGCGCCGGGCGATCGACTCGGCCGTCGCGTAGAACGTGAAGGCGGGGCAGATCACCTCGTCGCCGGGGCCGATCTCCATCGCGTCGAGGACGAGCACGAGCGCGTCGGTCCCGTTCGCGACGCCGATCGCCCGGGAGACGCCGAGGTACGCCGCGGCCTCCTCCTCGAACGCCCAGTAGTTCTCGCCCCGGACGAAGTTCGCATCCTCGAGGACGGAGCGGAACCGGGCCTCGAGCTCGGGGATCAGCGGGGCGTACTGCGCCTTGACGTCAATCAGCGGGATCGTCTGCACGGCGTTTCACTGTAGCGGGCCGGAGGAACCGCCATGCCAGGTACGCCGCCGCAAGGAGAACCCCTGCCACGACGACGACGTCGACCCAGCGAAGCGCGTCATGGGCGTTCGTGTAGGCCGTTCCGAGCGCCCAGCCGATGCCGGCGAGACCGAAGCAGAAGACGGCGCAGCCCAGGACGGAGAGGGGCAGGAACCGGCGGTACGGAACCTCGAAGATCCCGGCCGGGATGGCGACGAACGAGCGGACGAGCGGCGTCGCGAGGCCGAGCGGCACCGCCCACCCGCCGAACCGCTCGAACCAGCGGTCGGCCCGGGCGATTCGATCGTCTCCGACGTGGATGTACCGTCCGTAGCGCCGCAGCAGCGGCAGCCCGCCCCGCCGGCCGATCCACCAGCCGATGGAGCATCCGACGACGTTGCCGAGCGTGCCCGCGACGGCGAAGAGCACGTAGCCCCAGAAGGACGACTGCACCTCGCGGCCGAAGACGTGGACGGCGACGTCCGCGAACGCGCCGCCGGCGACCGCGCCCGCGTAGAGCATCACGAGCTCGCTCGCGACCGGGATCACCGCCGCGAGCACGAGCAGCGCGAACACCGCGTAGACACCGTGGCTGGCGACGGCATGGGTGATCGAGCCTGAAACGCTGGCAAGCATCGCGACGGGCGATCCTAGCGCCGCGCGGTGAACGGCGCGACGAGCGACACCGTCCCGATCGAGTTCGTCGCGACGATGCGAACCTGGTAAGCGCCTGTGAATGCGAGCGAGCCCGTGCCGGTGCGGCCGTCCCACGGGATCTGCTGCGGGCCCGGGTTGAGCTTCCCGAGGAACGGCGTCGCGATCACGATGCCCGTCCGCGTCTCGACCGTCGCCGTCACCGTCGCGGGATGGACGAGCTGGAACGTCGCGGTCGCGGCCGTCGTGCCGGCGGCGACGCGCGCGGCGACCGGGTTGACGGCGAGCCCGAACAGCGTGTCGTTCAGCGAGAACTGGCGCGTCGCGGTCGTCGTCCGGCGCTGGTCGTCGACGCCGGTCACCTGGAACGTCCAGTTGCCCTCCGGCGCGGCCGTCCCGGAGACGGTCGTCCCCGCCCACTGGAGCGTGTGCCAGCCGGCCGCCTCGGAGTCCGCCGCGAGGACGAGGTTGATCCCGCCGGGGCCGGCGAGCGTCGCTGCGACTTGCGACGGGCGCACGAGCTTGTACGTGAAGGTCTGCGTGTCGTCCGCGCCGTCGCCGTTCGGCGAGAACACGGAGGCGGACGGCGGCGCCGCGTAGACGCCGGTGTAGGCGTAGAGCAGCGCGTCCGACAGAGGCTGCTCGACGCCCTTCGCCGACGGCTGCGTCAGCAGCGTCCCGTCGAACGCCATCGCCGCGGCGTTGCCGTTGCCGAGCGCCATCGCGTTGACCGCGCCGAGCTGCTGCATCGCGACCGCGAGCTCGAAGTTCGTCATCCCGACGCTGTATGCCGGGGTCGCGCCCTCGACGGTGACGAGGAGGATGCGGCCGTCGGAGAGCTGCCCGACCGCGCTGCGCGCGCCGCGGTCGTTGAGGATCGGCGCGCCGAATGCCTCGTTCGTCCGGAAGACGGCCTTGCCGCCGGCGACGAGCAGCGGGCCGCCGCCGATCGCGTACGGCAGCGAGCTCCAGTTCGGCGTCAGCGTGAGCCGGAACTGCACCGACGTCCCGACGGGCGCCTCCGCCGTGAGGTGCGGCGCCTGCGTCCCGCGCGCGACGAGCACCGCGCCGCCGGCGGGGATCGGCGTGCCGCCCTGTGGGACGACCTGCGTCACCGTTCCGCTGACGACGGCGTTCGGGTGCGTCGCCGGCAGCGACTGGATCACGGCCTCGACGACACCGGACTCGGCGGGCGTCACCTGTCCCCACGACGAGGTGTAGAGCGTCGTGTGCCCCTTCACGGGCTTCGCGTTGAGGTCGAGCTGGCGGCGCTGGTCGGTCCCCTTCCACGTGCCGTCGAACGCGACCTTCGCGACGGTGAGCGTGCCGTCGGCGCCGATGCCGAGGCTCGAGCGGTTCGCCGCGGGCGCGGAGTCGAGCGTGCCGCCGCGCATCAGGATCCCCGCGGGCGCACCCGGGCTCGCGGTGAAGAAGTCGCCGTTGACGCCGACCGTCGTCGCGGTCGCGCTGACGTCCTTCTCGATGTCCGTGAGCTTCTCGGTGCCGACGATCGCGTAGTTCGAGAGGGCGGGCGCGAGCGTGTAGAGCACGCCGTCCGGCCGCGGCGCGGTGACGACGTCGAGGACGACGGGCCCGCGCGGCGTGAACTCGACCTGGCGCTGGTAGGAGACGCCGGGCATGAGCAGCGACTGCGCGGAGATCTGCGAGGCCGCGCCGCGTGCGGCTGCGGCGAGCAGGCCGGCGACGGCGACGGCGATGAGCAGCGAGCGGACCACGACCCCGAACCAGGGTAGCCGCGACCCCGGCGTGTCAGACACGGAACCGGTGTACGGTGTCTGCCAAGAATCTGCCATTCGATGTCTGACACCAAGCCGGCGCTTCGTGGCAGACACCAAAAGGGCTCTCGGTGTCAGACACCCGCCGGCAGCGCCCGGCGACAACGAACGGACGCGTCAGTTCCAGACTTTGACGTCGCGGTACAGCGTGTCGCGCTGGACCGGCGTCTTGCCGAGCGAGCGGATCAGATGGACGAACTCGTCCGTCGACGCGCGGTGCGTCGTGCCGGCGGCCGACACGACGTTCTCCTCGATCATCACCGAGCCGAGGTCGTCCGCTCCGAACTGGAGCGCGACCTGGCCGATCTTCTTGCCCTGCGTCACCCACGACGAGCCGATGTGCGGCATGTTGTCGAGGTAGAGGCGCGACACCGCCTGCGTCAGCAGGTAGTCGAAGCTCGTCGGCCGCGTCTCCGGCGGCACGAGCGCGGCGAGGCGGTTGCCGTCGTCCTGGAACGTCCACGAGAAGAACGCGCGGAAGCCGCCCGTCTCGTCCTGCAGCTCGCGGATGCGCCGCATGTGCTCGACCCGCTCCTCGAGCGTCTCGACGTGGCCGTACATCATCGTCGCGGTCGTCGAGATCCCGAGCCGGTGGGCGTGCCGCATCACGCCGAGCCATTCCGCGGTCTTCGTCTTCTTCGGCGCGATCACCTCGCGGACGCGGTCGACGAGGATCTCGCCGCCGCCGCCCGGGATCGAGTCGAGCCCGGCGTCGCGCAGCCGCGTCAGCGTCTCCGGCACGGTGAGGCTCGAGCGGCGCGAGATGTGCTGGATCTCCGGCGGCGAGAGCGCGTGCAGGTGGATGCGATAGCGCGACTTGATCGAGCGGAAGAGGTCCTCGTAGTAGTCGATCCCGAGGTCGGGGTGGTGGCCGCCCTGCATCAGGAGGCCCGTGCCGCCGATCGCGAGCGTCTCCTCGATCTTCTTGTAGATCACCGGCTTCGGGAGGAGGTAGCCCTCGCGCGCGTCGCCGGGGCGGCGGTAGAACGCGCAGAAGTCGCAGTCGGTGACGCAGATGTTCGTGTAGTTGAGGTTCCGGTCGATGATGAACGTGACGCGGTCCGGGTCGTGCTTCCGGTTCCGGATCTCGTTGGCGGCGCGGCCGACCGCGACGAGGTCGCGCGACCGGAGCAGCGTGACGGCGTCCTCGTCCGACAGCCGCTCGCCGTCGAGCGTGCGCTCGAGAATCGCCACGGTGGGCGACGGCGCCGTGATGCTCATACCCGCTCCGGCGCCGGCCAAGCCGCCGCCTCCGCTCCTGGGTCGCCTCCGTCGAGCCTACGGCTCATGCGACCGCCGCGCCCTTCGTCGAGACGAAGCGGAGCTCCGGCACGGACTCGAGCAGCTCCGCGTCGCGCGCGAGCTCGAGGAACGTGTAGAGCCCGGCGCGCTCGCGCGGGCCGAAGCGGTAGCGCAGCTTCTCGAAGTAGCGCGCGAGGAAGCCCGGCGGGTAGCCGTAGCGCTCCGACGCCTCGAACGCGAGCTGCTCGGGCTCGGCGCGCGCGCGGCGCACCGACGAGACGAGCGCGTCCTCGAGCTCCGCGAGCCCGTCCGCGAGCGGCTCGGGGCACGCCCACACCGCGAAGACCATCGGCAGCCCGGTGCGCTCGAGCCAGAGCCGGCCGAGGTCGTGGTGCGGCGTCGGGTCCTCGAAGGCGGACTTCAGCGCCGCGTCGCCGATCAGCATCCGCGCGTCCGCGTCCTCGCCGAGCGGGACCTGCTCCGCCTCCGGCAGCAGCACCTTCGTCAGCACGACCGACGTCGCGGACTCCGGCGTCACCGCGACGACGCGCACCTGCTCGAGCGGCTTGCGCGTCACGAGCTGGATCGACTCGACGGCGCCCTCCGACGCGACGCAGAGCCGCGGCAGCAACCGCAGCTTGTCGGCGTTCCGCGCGTACTCGATCGAGGAGATCGGCGCCGTGTCGAGCTCGCCGTCGATCAGCATCCGGTTCAGCTCCGTCGGCACGCCGAGGACTTCCTCCACTTCGGCGTCGACGCGGTAGAAGACCGGCGCCATGTTCGCGTACGAGATGCGACCGAGGCGGAGCATCAGGCGTCCCACCGCCGCAGCTCGTTGTAGAGCGTGTCGCGCTGCACCGGTACGCGGCCCGCGTCGCGGATGAAGCGGACGAGCTCGTCGACCTTCTGCTCCGTCCCGCTCGTCGCGCCCGCAGCCTGGAAGATCTGCTCGCGCACGACGGTGCCCTGCACGTCGTTCGCGCCGAAATGGAGCGCGAGCTGCGCCATCGGCATCCCCATCATGATCCAGTAGGCCTTGATGTTCGGGATGTTGTCGAGCATCAGGCGCGAGACCGCGATCATCTTCAGGTCGTCGGCGCCGGTCGTGAACTTGAAGCCGCGCCGCTCGAAGACGGTGTTCTCGGGATGGAACGCGAGCGGGATGAACGCGAGGAAGCCGCCCGTCCGGTCCTGCTGGTCGCGCAGCCGGAGCATGTGGTCAATCCGCTCCTCGTACGTCTCGACGTGCCCGTAGAGGAGCGTGCAGTGCGTCGGGATGCCCATCCGGTGCGCGTGGTCGTGCACGTCGAACCACTCGTCCGGATGCTCCTTGCCCGGCGCGATCAGCCCGCGCACGCGGTCGGCGAAGATCTCGGCGCCGCCGCCCGGCAGCGAGCCGAGGCCCGCGTCCTTCAGCACCGCGAGCACCTCCTCGTGCGGGATGCCCTCGAGCTTCGACATGTGGTGGATCTCGGACGCCGTGTAGAACTTGAGATGGACGTCGGGAAGCGCGGCGCGCAGCTTCCGGAGGACGTCGGCGTAGAACTCGAGGTCGACGTGCGGGTTCTCGCCGTTGACGCAGTGGATCTCGGTGAACCGCGTTGCCTCGTACTGGACGACCGCGTCCGCGACGAGCTCGTCGGCGCTCAGCGTGTACGCGTCCTCCTGCTTCTGCGTCTTCGCGAACGCGCAGAACTTGCACTTCACGCGGCAGACGTTCGTCTGGTTCAAGTAGAGGTTCTGGACGAAGAAGACCTCGTCGCCGCCGCCGCGAAGGCGCCGCGCGAGGTCGGCGAGCTCGCCGAGCGCGAGCAGGTCCTCCGACTCCATCAGCGTCACGCCGTCCTCGAAGTCGAGCCGCTCGCCGGCCTCCACCTTGTCGCGGATCGGAGCGAGCGTGTCGAGCGATTCGAGAAGCGCCACAGTTACCTCTCCCTGTTGACGACGGCGTGCGTCAGCGACTCGAGCTCGTCGCGGTGGAGCTCGCCGTTGAGGCACGCCCGGGCCCGTCTAGCGTAGTCGAGGGCGACGTCGCGAGAGCGCTCCAGCGCGTCCGTCGCGGCGACACGCGTGAGGGCGCCGTCGAGCGGACCGCCGGCGAGCGCCTCGCGCACGATCTCGTCCTGCTGCGCCGCGAGCAGCAGCGGGAGCGTCGGCGTGCCGTCGCGGAGGTCCGTGCCGGCGATCTTGCCCGTCTCGATCGTCGCGCCGGAGCAGTCGAGCACGTCGTCGGCGATCTGGAAGGCGACGCCGAGCGCGAGGCCGTAGTCGCCGGAGCCGCCGCCGAGCCGGCACGACGCCTCGAAGAGCTTCCCCGTCTTCAGCGCGCAGCGCTCGAGGTACGCGTCGACCGTCGTCGACGGGTCGTGCGTCTGCGTGCGCTGCATCGCCTCGCCGCGCGCGAGGCAGAGCGTCGCGTCCGCGAGGATCGCGACGTCGTCCGCGTCGCCGGTCGAGGCGAGCTCCGCGAAGGCGCGGGCGAAGAGGTAGTCGCCGGTCGCGCGCGCCGCCTCGGGGCCGTGCACCGACCAGGCCGCCGCCTTGCCGCGGCGGAAGTGCGCGCGGTCGATGAGGTCGTCGTGGACGAGCGTCGCCATGTGGACGAGCTCGACCGCGACGCCGGCGGCGATCGACGGCTCCGTGCCCGGCGGCGTGGAGAGGAACACGAGCAGCGGGCGGAGCCGCTTGCCGCCGGCCGCGAGCGCCTCGTTCCCGACCGCGGCGACGACGCCGGGGTGGCTCGCGACGGTCCGCGCGAGCCGCTCCTCGATCGCGTCGAGGTACTCCTCGAGGCCGGGTGCCTCGCGAATCGCGGCCAGCGTCGTCGTTGCACTCACTCCGATCCCTCCACCTCACCGACGTGCAGCGCCACGATACCCCCTGCAAAGAGGCGGAATCGAACAGTCGAGAAGCCGCACGCCGCGAGCAGGTCGGCGAGCTCGTGCGGCACGGGGAAGCGGCGGACGCTCGCGGGGAGGTACGTGTACGCGTCGCCGCCCGGGAGGACCTTCCCGAGCTGCGGCACGACGCGGTCGAACCAGAAGCGGTAGAACGGCGCGAGCGCGCCCTGCGGGGTCGTGATCTCGAGGATCCCGAGGCGCCCGCCGGGCCGCAGCACGCGGCGCAGCTCGCGCAGCCCCGCCTCGAGGTCTTCGACGTTCCGGACGCCGAAGCCGACGGTCGCCGCGTCGAACGACGCGTCGTCGAAGGGGAGCGCGAGCATGTCGCCGCGCACCCACTCGACCCCCGGGTCCTTCGCGCGCGCCTTCGCGAGCATCCTCTCCGCGAAGTC
>Ga0335070_10011940_pt1 | contig 10144 bp, 7 predicted proteins | sample Lox_Sample_13_FD_206722 | JGI IMG/M metagenome (GOLD analysis project Ga0335070, IMG submission 206722) | Soil microbial communities from Loxahatchee National Wildlife Refuge, Florida, United States - Lox_Sample_1.3 | ecosystem: Environmental > Terrestrial > Soil > Wetlands | place: USA: Florida... | reverse complement strand
TCTCCCTCTGGTCGAGATGACATCAAATTTATGAAATCATGTACTTCGCCTTTGTCCGGTTTATTAACCGACCACGATGTTGACCAGTTTGCCGGGCACATAAATGACTTTTTTAACCGCCTTGCCTTCAGTAAAGGATTTCACCTTATCGTCAGCCAGCGCCGCTGCCTTGACTTCTTCCCCGGTGGAATCGGCCGCGACCGTAATTTTCCCGCGAAGCTTGCCGTTTACCTGCACGACGACAAGCAGTTCCTCCTCCACCGCCGCCGCGGGGTCGAAAGCCGGCCAGCCGGCCGACTCAAGGCCCTCCGGATGTCCGAGGCATTCCCACAATTCCGCCGAAACATGGGGAACGAAGGGGGCCAGAAGCAGAACAACGCTTTCCACCGCTTCCTTCAGGACAGGGATGTTTGCATTGTCATTTCCGGGCTCGAAGGCGTTGATCAGGTTCACCAGCTCCATTACAGCGGCAATTGCCGTGTTGAAGTGGAACCGGTCTTCAATGTCCTCACTCACTTTTCTGATCGTTTTATGAACGGCCCGGCGCAGATTCTTTCCTCCATCGGAGAGTTGATCCTGCATTATCGGTCCGGAGTCTGCCGTCAGGGGAGCGGTTTCGTATACCAGCTTCCAGATCCTGTTGAGGAATCGGAAACTCCCCTCGACTCCCTGGTCGCTCCAGTCCAGGTCTTTTTCGGGCGGCGCCGCGAAAAGGGAGAACAGGCGCGCGGTGTCGGCCCCGTAGGCATTGATGAGCGCATCCGGGTCCACCACGTTACCCTTGGACTTGCTCATTTTCGCGCCGTCTTTTATTACCATCCCCTGGGTAAGCAGATTGGCGAAAGGTTCGTCGATATCCACGTAGCCCAGGTCCCGCAAGACCTTGGTGAAGAAGCGCGCGTACAGCAGGTGCAGGACGGCGTGCTCGATTCCGCCTATATACTGGTCCACCGGCATCCAGTATTCGGTTTCGCCTTTGTTCAGCGGGCCGGCGGCAAAATCCGGACAGCAGAAGCGGAGGAAATACCATGAAGACTGGACGAACGTATCCATGGTATCGGTTTCGCGACGGGCCATCATGCCGCACAGCGGGCAGGGGACGTTGACAAAGCCGGAGACCTTGGCGAGGGGGTTGCCGCCCTCTCCGGAAAAGACCGCGTCCCTGGGCAGCACCACCGGCAGGTCGCTTTCGGGCACCGGCACGACACCGCAGACGTCACAATATATTATGGGGATCGGATTACCCCAGTAGCGCTGCCGCGATATGCCCCAGTCGCGCAGCCTGAAGTTTACCGTCTTTTTGCCGATTCCTTTTTTTTCCAGGTAATCGGCGATCTTTTCCTTTGCTTCGCCGCTCTTCAGCCCGTCAAATTCTCCCGAATTGACCATGATGCCCTCATCGGTAAAAGCGGCGCCCATTGTTGCCGGATCGAGGGTTTCGCCCTCGGGCTGGATTACTACCTGGAGAGGAAGACCGTATTTCCCGGAGAATTCGAAATCGCGCTGGTCATGGGTGGGAACGGCCATGACCGCGCCGGTCCCGTAATCGGTCAGGACGAAATTGGCAAGATAAACCGGCATGCGGCAGCCGGTTACGGGGTTTATGCAGTAAGAACCGGTAAATACGCCTTCCTTTTCCATGCTCTCGGCGGTTCGCTGGAGCTTGTCGGTATTCTTCACCTTTTCGATGAACTCTTCGACCCTTGCCCTGTTTTCTCCGGTCGCGAGATCCAGGGCCATGGGATGCTCCGGCGCCAGTGACATGAAGGTGGCCCCGTACAGGGTATCCTGTCGGGTTGTGAACACCTTGATGGTTTTATTGATGCCTTCCACGGGAAAATCGATCTCGCAGCCGAGGCTCTTGCCGATCCAGTTGCGCTGCATGATGAGAACCCGCTCAGGCCACCCGGGAAGTTTATCGGTATATTCGAGCAATTCTTCCGCATACTTGGTGATGCGGAAAAACCACTGGTCCAGTTCCTTCTGCTCCACCCCGCTGTCACAGCGCCAGCAGCAGCCGTCCTCAACCTGTTCGTTGGCGAGGACCGTCTCGCATTTCGGACACCAGTTGACAAACGAGGTCTTCTTGTAGGCAAGCCCCTCCCTGAACATGCGCAGGAATATCATCTGTTCCCATTTATAGTAATCCACGTCGCACGTGGCTATTTCGCGGTCCCAGTCGTAGGAGAAACCCATCTTCTTCAGCTGGCTGCGCATGTAATCCATGTTTTCATAGGTCCAACTGGCAGGATGGCTGCCGTGCTGGATAGCGGCATTTTCCGCCGGCATGCCGAAGGCGTCCCATCCCATCGGATGGAGGACGTTGAAGCCCCGCATCCGCTTGAACCGCGCTACCACGTCGCCTATGGAATAATTCCTGACATGCCCCATGTGAATGCGCCCGGACGGATAGGGAAACATTTCCAGCAGGTAATACTTTTCACGCTGCTTGTTCTCCCTCGCCTTGAAGCTCTTTTTTTCCTCCCAGATTTTCCGCCATTTCTCTTCAACCGTCTGGGGATTGTATTTCTCTTCCACTTGCTACCTCCGGGTTCACCCTTATATGAAATTTCCCCGCCCGATCACCGTTTTCCATTCCCTCAACAAAAAACGGGCATCCCGCGGATGCGGTCACGGGGTTGTATATGTCAAGCTCCGATCTTGAGCATTGCCCTGGCCATATCGAGGATCCTTCCGGCCTGGATCGGTTTTGTTATGTAGTCGTTCGCGCCAAGCGCAAGGGCCCTTTCCCTGTCCTCCTGCGCGCCTTCGGTCGTAATCACGACAATCGGCGTGTTCCTGTAATTGGCGTCGTTGCGCACCAGGCTGACCAGCTTGAGGCCGTCCATGATCGGCATGTTGATATCAGTCAGGATGAGATCGAACCTGTCCGCTGAAAGCTTTTTCAACCCGTCGACGCCGTCGTTTGCCTCGACAATGCGCACCCCCTGCAGCCTCTTCAGGGCAAAACTGATGAGTTGCCGCATTGTCGGAGAATCTTCAATAATCAGTATTTTGTGTTCCTGCATCGTGGTGTATCCTCCGTTATGGATAAAAACCGGACCGCCCGGCCGTCAGCCGCCGTCCGTCGGCATTTTCAGCCTTTGCCCTATTTTGTAAGCAGGTCGATGAATCCCTGAATCGTCGAGAGTTTCCTTTCGGATTCGGAATAGAGCTTCGAGCTGAAAATGGCCGTGGCGGAATGTCCCGCCAGCAGGGTGAAGAGCTCGTAGTCCAGATCGGCGAAACTCTTTTTCTGGACCAGCAATTTGTAGATTACTATTACCCCGATCACATGCTCTTTTATTTTCAGGGGAATGCAAACCATGGGGTTCATGAAATCGCGGAAATAGCCGGAAACATCCTCGATAAAGTAATTATCGCCTGACTTTGCGACCTCACCGATTATTCCCAGGCCGTACCTCACCGAAGGGATCTCCTCCCGGCTGATCCCCTCGGTCGCGACGGCGGTCAGCTCGTTGGTTTTCTCGTCAAGGAGCATGATGGCGAATTCTTCCGCACCGATGAGGTTTATGATTATCTCGGTGATGATCTGCAGGACCTCCCTGAAATCGAGTGTCGAGTGGAGCTGATAGCTGGCGATGTACAGGTTCGCCAGGTTATTGTTCTCCGTTTCGATCTCCACGTAGCGCGAGGCGAAGTCCTGGTTTTCCTTCTCGATCTGCTGGATCCTGTCCAGTATCTCCTGTTTTTCCTTCTCCAGTTCGGCGATTCGCTCCAGCAGAACGCTGTTTTCAAGTGTTTCAGACGAAGCATCGACCCCGCCGCGGGATCTCTCCTGAAGATCTAGCACCTGGTAGCGAAGCCTTTCGTTCTCTTTCAAAAGTTCCTGTGTGAATTCGGCGCCTTTCTTGAAAATCTGCAGAAACTCCTCGGCCCTGCTGAAAACAGTCTTGTCCTCTTCTGTCGACATATTTTCTCCTGTTTTTTATGCCGTAATTAACAGCAAAATTTCAGGCAATACCGCAGCGCTCCATGATCTCGCCGGGCATCCTGTCAAGGGGTACGACCTTGTCCACCACCCCGGTGGCTATCGCCTCCCTGGGCATGCCGAATATGACCGCCGTCTCTTCCGATTCGGCGAGAACCTGACCGCCCGCCGCCTTTATCGCCTTCACCCCCCTGCAGCCGTCGTTGCCCATTCCGGTCAATACGATGCCCAGCAGGTGAGGTCCGAATATCAGGGAACAGGAATCGAACATCTGGTCCACGGAGGGTATGTAATTTTCCCCGCTTTTCGGCTCCACTATCCTGACACCCACTCCGTCGGAGATGCGCTGGAAAACCATGTTGCGCCCCCCCGGTGCGATAAGGACCCTTCCGGGCAGGAGAAGGTCGCCGTTTTCGGCTTCCTTGATCTCGAAGACGGAAAGCTTGTTCAGCCTTTCGGCAAAAGTCCTGGTAAAACCTGGGGGCATATGCTGCGAAACCACCACGGCAAAACGTGGCTGTTCGCTGAACGCCGAGAAAATGCTCTGCAGCGCCGGAGGCCCGCCGGTGGAAGATCCTATGGCAACAACGTTTACGCCCTTGGCGTTGCCGTCAAACGGCTCATACGGAACTTTCTTTTTCTTTCGCGCCGGCCTGTCGTTCGCGACAAAGGACTCGCGCATCCTTATGCCGGACATGTTCAGTTTCAGCACGCTGCTGACTTTTTCGTGGAGGTCCTCACGTATTTTCAGAAGCTCGTCGGATATGCCCGTGGTCGGCTTGACGATGAAATCGAGAGCGCCAAGCTCCATGGCCTTGAAAACCCGCTCGTCCCCACCACCGGAGCTTACGACTATTACCGGAGTCGGACACCGGCTCATGATGATGCGAAGGAGGGTAAAACCGTCCATCCTCGGCATTTCGATATCCAGCGTCACCAGGTCCGGCTTCAGGTTCAGGATGGTGCGGATTCCTTCCTCGCCGTCTACGGCATACCCCACCACCTCTATGCCGGGAAGGCTTTCCAGCATTTTGGAAATCGTCCGGCGATTGTATGCCGAATCGTCAATGACCACAACACGAATTTTTCTCAAAAACAACCTCCGGATTTATCGGCGGCAACGGCTTTCTGGTACACCATGTCGTTCTTGAGGTGCCGCAGGGCGAAGGCTGTCGAGGTGTTCAGCAACGATTCCGCGTGCCCCAGCAAAAGATACCCTCCATCACGAAGCGTCCTGTAAAAGGTATCAACAACCTTTTTCTTGGCTTCCTTGTCGAAATAGATTATTACGTTCCGGCAGAAGACCAGGTCCATTTTCCCGAGCAGAAAGATCCGGTTCTCGTCGAACAGGTTGAGGTGGCTGATGGAGACCAGACGCTTTACATCGTCGGAAATTCTGTAACATCCGTCATGTTCGGTGAAATAACGCTTGATATGCCTGTCTTCGGTCGTCCTGAAGGATGACCTGCCGTAAACAGCCTTGCGCGCCTGCTGCAAGACCCTGTGGCTGATGTCGGTGCCAATTATGTCCAGTTTCCAGTCCTGGAAACAGTTCATGTCGAGCAGCAGCATGGCAATCGTATACGGCTCCTCTCCGGTGGAACAGCCGGCGCTCCATATCCGCAGTTCCCGCTCGCCCTTCTTTTCCTTGGCCGCTTTTATTTCCGGCAGGATTTCATCGGTAAAAGCCTTCAGCTGGAAGGCTTCGCGGAAGAAATACGTTTCATTGGTGGTAAGGACATCCATGATGTCGGAAATTTCCTGGTCCCTGCCCCTGTTGTACTTCAAATAGTGGTAATATTCCCTGAATCCCTGCATGCGATGAAGCGCCAGTCTTTTCGCCAGTCTTTTCTCCAGCAGGTATTTCGAATCGGAATCAAAAAAAAGACCGCAGTGGGCGTGAATCAGGTCCCTGATGAGGCGGAATTCCTCCTCGGACATCGACACTTCGGATTCGGCGCAAAAAATCATTGGTATCTTTCCACGAGATCTTTTATCTGTTCCCTGACCAGCGCGTCATTTTCCGTCGCCAGCGCCTTTTTCAGATAAGGGACCGCCTTATCCCCCAGAAGATCGGTCATGTGCCTTGCAAAACTGTTCCGGACATCCCAATGGGGATGGCCCATAAGCACGTCCCTGAACTTTTTCACCCAGTTGTTTCCGCTTCGGGCGAGCAGGGTCATGGCGGTTTTGACCACCTCTTCGTCTTCGCTTTTCAGCGCTTCTTCCAGCAACCCGTACGCCCGGTCGCCACCGACCGCCCCGAGTGCTTCTATGGCGGCGATCAAAACCGCTCCGCTGGCGCTCTCGAACATCGATTCCACGGCCTGCGCCGCCTTGGTCCCCTTCAGCTTGCCCAGGCTTTTCAGCGCGGCGCACCGCACCCACGGGTCTTCATCCTTCAGAAGCAGCAGCAGCGAATCGACCGCATTTTCGCCGGCCGTATCCCCCAGGGCCGAAGCGGCGGCTATCCGCACCTCGGGGTCTTCGTCGACCAGCGCCATCATCAGATGGCCCGCGCTCCCGCTGTTTTTCAGGTCCGCCAGGGCTGAAACGGCATTCTTCCTGACCGTAACGTCCTCATCCTTCATCAGCAGCGAAAGCCTTTCCGTGTCCCGCAGCGCCCCGAACAGGTGGGCCGAATCACGTCTCTTTTCAGGGTCGTCATCGGACGCCAGCAAACCGGCAATCCTCGCTACCCCCGCCCTGTCCGATTCGGCAAGGCGGGCAAGGGCGAAAATAGCCCCCTCCCTTACTTCGGGGTCGAAATCATTCAGCAGAGAGGCTATTTCGGGTATGAGGCCGGCAAGGCCCAGCTTCCCGCAGGCCAGCACCGCCTCCTTGCGGACCGACGGCGAAGGATCGTAAAGACTCTGCTTCAACAGCCCGGAGCGGTCCTTCAGCCCCATCTCTCCGCACAGATACGCTATGACGCAGCGCTCACCCTCGTCCGCGGAAGGATATTCCGTTTCCAGGAACGGCGCGACGGGTTCCCCGATAGCCTTGAATGCCTGGAGGCAACAGCTGCGGAGGCGATCGTCGCCGCAGCCGCGCAAAAGAGCCCCTGCTCCCTTTTCGTCTCCGATTATCCCGAGGATTCTGATCACGGCCTTTCGCACCGTGATGTCGGTACATGACATGGATTCAAGCAGTCTTTCAACGGCGGGAGTCCCCTTGAGCAGCCTGAGACCGGAATCCACCGCTTCGGCCGCGGCCCCGGCCGGCAGCCGCTCCCGGACTTTTTCCAGCGCTGCGGCCGCCGCCTGGCGGGCATTTTTAGACCTGACGCCAAGCCCGTCCAGCAGGACCGGCACCGCTTCCACACCGCCAATGGAGCCGAGGCATTCATAAACGGCCTTCTTCAGCAGTTCATTGGCAACCAGCGGGGCTATCGCGGAAACGGGAACCGGACCGCCAATCCTGCCGAGGGCCTCCAGCACAGCATACTGCAACCAGACATCGGAATTTTCCAGTGACTTCAGGAGAGGGCCGACCGACCTCTGATCACCTATCTTTCCCAGGTTTTCGACCGCCGCCGTGCGGACGTTCGAGTCGGGGTCATCAAGCGCCCGGATCAGGACGGGAACAAAAGAAGCTTCTCCGATGCTCCCCATGATGTCGATGACGAATTTCCGCACGTCATGGTCAGGGTCCGTTGCAAAGGAGCTGAGCACCGGCACAGCCTCGGCGCCAAGCCGCACCAGTACCTCCACCGCCGAGTTGCGCAGGCCGGCGTTTTCGCTGGACCTGAGCAGCGCCACCAGGTCTTCCACCATCCCCCGGGAAAAAGACAGTCCCGAGAACAGTTCCACCGCCTCCTTGCGTATCCGCCAGCTCTCGTCTCCCAGCGCCCGGATAAGATATTCCTTGATCTCGGCAAAGGGATAGCCCGCCAACCCGATCACCGCAAGCCTGCGCTTTTCTTCGTCCGGCGAGGAAAGGCAATTTCTCAGTTCCTGAAGTTTATCCACCGTGCGCTCCCGGTTCAACCGACAAATTCATCTCCCGCGTCTTCTTCGAAATCAGCTCCTCGAATGCATCTTCAAGATAGGACGTGCTGTTCCTTATCTCCGGAGAAATTCTTTGTTCGTACAAGGCCCTGCCTTCCATGACATCTTCTTCGAGAAGTTCGTAGAGGCTGCCGCCACGGACCCCCTCTTCAACTTTTTCCTGATTGTACAGCGCGATATCCGATACTATCAGCCGGGCAAACCGCCTAGCCTTGACATGGGCTTCGCTTTCTTCCTCAGAGGCTTTCGAATCGGTCTTCAGTTCCTCATCCTGTTTTAATGTCTTGCGTTTGTTTTCAAGTTCGGATTTTTCCAGGTCGGACAGCTCGACGGCAACCGGGTGGCGCCCGGCTTCACCGGGGATCCTTTCGCCTTCTTCCGGTTTCTCCCCGCCCGAAACAAGCCGGTAAATCTTGGCCGACAGGGAATCGGGGATATGGTGTTTTTCGATATAGTCGTCGGCACCGTAAAGCGAGTTCGGCTCCCTTTTGTACCTGGCCCTGTCGTATATGGCGGCGATCAGGATAATTTTAATCGACGCGATGGCCGGGTTTCCCCTGACTTTTTCGCAAACCTCGAAGCCGTACATGCCGGGAAGGGCAACGTCGAGAAGCACCACATCCGGAACGGTCTCCTCTATGGCTGCCATGGCCGATATGCCGTCATGGCAGGAGATTACCTCGAAAGGTTCCGAAGAAAGAACCTTTTCGACGGCCTGGCAGAATACCGGGCTTTCGTTTGCAACAAGCACCTTTATCCTGTCACGGGAACCGGCCGAAGCCGACTTCGGGGCCGTAGGATCGGCCTTGGCGGCAATCCGGAACATGCAGCGGCATTTGCCGCACCGCATCACGACACCATCGCCACCCGGCTTTTTGTCGCTGATTCTGTACCTCGTTTTGCATTTTGGACATTCGACCAGCATGGGAATCCCCTCCGGCTCAGGAATCAGTGGATATCACCCACTAAAATGCATTCATGCCTCTGACTTCTTCAACCTCATGGGATTGGAGGATCGAATCCAGGTTCAGCAGCATGACCATGGATCCTTCTACCAAGCAGACGGCTATGAGATATTCGCGACCCACACCCTGCGCAAAATTGGGTGGCGGACGCAGATCTTTTACCGGTACGGTTATGACTTCGGTCACTTCATCGACTACCATGGCAAAGGCCTGCCCGGCGAGGGAAACGATCAGAAGCCTGGTATTCTTGTCCGTTTCCGGTCCGGAAAGCCTGAATCTCCTGTGAACGTTCAGGACGGGAATAACCGTACCGCGAAGGTTGATCACTCCGTCGATGAATTCCGGCGCCTCGGGCAAACCGGTCTGCTTCATCGGCTTGATGATCTCTTTCACCCGCATGATGTCGGCTGCATACATATCCTGGCCCAGCCGAAAACAGACTACCTTGATTTCAAGATTATCCGCAGTCATTCAAAGTCCCCGATAAATTGGAAAGCTCGTCCCCATGATCGCAAAATTCCGCCGCCCGCTACTGCAGGGAAATATCCATCACTTTTTCCAGGTCCATCAGAATATAGATGTTCTCGTCCTTTCGTCCGATACCTTTAACGAATTCGCGGTCCGTCCCTTCGAGCACGGTCGGCGGCCTTTCTATGGGCTGCTGGTCCAGGTTGATGACCTGGTAAACCTCGTCCACCAGAAGACCGCAGAACCCTTCCCCCCTCTTGACGATGACAAACCTGTCTTTGGCGGTGTCCGACGACGGCGGAAATCCGAGCCTCAACCGCATGTCCAGTATCGGCACTATCATTCCCCTGAGGGAAATGATCCCCTTGACAAAAGCGGGCACATGGGGGATCTCCGTCGTCTCCCTGGGCTTTATTATCTCTTTGATATCCATCAGGCTGACGGCATACTCCTCTGCTGCCACGCGAAAACAGAGGTATTTGCGGGTAGCGGTGGCATCCGGCGAAAGGCTGCTTTCAGAAACCTGGGTCAGTTCGCCGGCAAACCCCGCCGCGGCCTGACGACCCGCCACCAAAACCGCGACCGGATCGAAGATGTCCGGATGAGCCGCCGGAATCAGGCAGGGGACCGATTCAACGGGACCTGCCGGTACCGTATCCTCAGCCGGGAGACATTCAGGCACCGGAGGCCCGGGTTCGGATTCCTTCGCAGGCTGCGTTTGTTCCGGATCCGAAGGAGTGTTTTCGCTT